>OHCX01000167.1_pt1 | contig 30516 bp, 23 predicted proteins | sample 1566841 | NCBI WGS metagenome assembly OHCX01 (sample SAMEA3879513, study PRJEB24766) | human gut metagenome | biome: human-associated habitat; feature: feces | place: USA | collected 1985/1987 | reverse complement strand
TGTTGATTGGCGCGAGGGTCCACCTGTTCCCATACCGAACACAGAAGTTAAGCTCACGTTCGCCGAAGATACTTGTCGGGTGACTGACCGGGAAAATAGGTAGTGCCAACACAAAAGAAACCTGATCTCGATCAGGTTTCTTTTTTAGTCGGTGTTGATTGGCGCGAGGGTCCACCTGTTCCCATACCGAACACAGAAGTTAAGCTCGTGATCGCCGAAAATACTTGCCGGGCGACTGGCCGGAAAAATAGGGAATGCCGACATGAAAAGACTGGTATAGCTGAGGCTATACCGGTTTTTTTGCTCGATCACAACTGTCGCAGATGCACGAACCGGCAGGCCCGAAGTATGGGCCTGCCGGTTTTCAATACTTGGGATACTGAGCAGGATCAGCGCAGGCAGGAAAGCTCCTTCGCGCCGGACATGAGAAGGCCAAGATCACTGCTGCACATATTGAGCGTCATGCCCTGGCTCAGCCACGGCTGCAGCGGTGCTGCTGCACCGAAATGTGCGCCGGAAACCTTGCCGTGCCGCGCAGCGGCGTCGATGACCTGCCGGAAGGCAGCCTGCATGGTGGGATGGGCGTACTGGCCCAGAATGCCGAAATCCTGTGACATATCGTTTGGGCCAATCATCGCGCCGTCAATGCCGTCGACAGCCATGACGGCGTCAATGTTGGATACGCCGAGCTGGGATTCGATCTGGCAGAGCAGAACGGTATCGCGGTTAGCGCTTTGCATATAGGCGGCGCTGTCCTGCTTCAGAAAATCCGTATGCGGCCGGGAGAGGGAAACACCACGATGCCCCATGGGCGCGTATTTGGCATAATCGACGAGCTGACGCGCCTGCTCCGCCGTTTCTGTGTTCGGCAGCAGCAGTCCCGCCGCGCCAAGCTCCATGCAATGGAGCACGTGCTCGCGCCGCAGCTCCGGGATACGCACCATGCCGGGCAGCTCGATCGCCCGTGCAACGCAGATCATGTCTGCAACCTCTCGCGTGGTGAACGAGCCGTGTTCGCAGTCGATGATGAAGAAATCAAAGCCGCAGGCCTTCAGAATTTTCGGCAGATCGGCGCTTGCGAAGGTCGTGACCATTGTGCCGAGCAGATGCTCACCGCTTTGGATCCGGGTTTTCCATTCATGCAATTTCATGTTTGTGCTCCTTTTCATACAATGCTTGCAGAGATTCCATATGCAGGCGTGCAGGATGCAAGCGCATCATGTCCAGAACCTGCTCACGGGTGGGGATCGCCATGCCGATGGCACCGCGCTTGGTGCATACCAGCGTCCCGGCGCAGTTGCAGAAGGAGATGGCGTCCTCCATCCGCACATTTTCCTCGATGCAGCAGGCAAGTGCAGCCGCGAATGTATCACCTGCGCCGGTGGGGTCGACAACGGGCACGTCGATGCCCTCTGCGCTCAGAACCTGTCCGTCGAAGCTGAACAGCGCGCCGTCCTTGTCCCGCGTCAGAACGACAAGGCGGGGGCCTGCTGCGTGCAGTGCGCGCAGCACGTCGCTGATCGCGGTGCAGCCGGTGATGATCCGCGCTTCTTCGAGCGTCGGCTCGATCACGTCAGCCATGGAAAGCATCTGCATCATCCGCTGGCGCATCTGCGCATCATTGCGCAGCTCCTTACGCAGATTGGGATCAAAGGAAAACAGAACATGGTTCTGCTTTGCCAGCTCGACTGCGCGGAAGCAGCTCTGACGCATACTGTCGTTCAGCTCAAGCAGCATTCCCGGCAGGTGCAGGATCGACGCGTCGGCAAAGACTGCCTCCGTCAGCTCCTCGGGGCGCAGCTGGCTGCCGACGGAGCCGTCGCGGTAATAGGTATAATTCCGGCCGGAGGGGAGGTATTCGAGAAACGCAAGCCCCAGCTGACCGGAATCGGAACGGACGACGGCGTCTGTCCGGACGCCCCGCGAGGCGATGGACGACAGGGCAAGCTGGCTGAACGGGTCGGAGCCGACCTTCCCGATAAAGCTGCAGTCCAGCCCGAAGCCCGCGGCGGCGCAGGCGTAAATACCGGACGAGCCGCTGACGGTTTTCAGGACCGTGCCGGGCTGGGACAGCCGCATATCGGAGTCACAGGGAACAAAGTCCAGCAGCAGCTCACCCAGAACGAGCACGCGTCCGCTGCCGGAAGCATCAGGAAACAGGTCTTTGATTCTCATCATGTCGGTTACTCCAATATTAGTAGTATTAAAACAAGCGCGGGTTACGCGCACAATGAACGTGTTAACGGGTCGTTTCTTCGAAAAACGATGAAAAACGGAAAGAAGAAATTGACAAGTCTGCAGGGAAATGATAAAATATTAGTAATAACAAAAGCTGCGGGAGAAACGAAAATGGCGGAGAAAAAACAGAGAAAACCGACGTCTACAGACGTCGCGGAGCTTGCGGGCGTATCGCAGACCAGCGTTTCGCTCGTTCTGAGCGGAAGCAGCCGGGCAACGTTTTCCGAGCAGACCAGAGCGCGCGTCTTTGAGGCGGCCCGGCAGCTCGGCTATCAGCCGCCTGCGCACCGCACCAGAAAGAAAAACGGCAATGACCGGCGGCTCATTCTGGTCCTGACGCCCACGCTGGCGAACCAGTATTATTCCGAGCTGATCCAGACGCTGGAGGATTATGCGGGCAGTCAGGAGTTCCGCGTGCTGGTCTGCAACACGTTCCGCAAGCGGGAGCTGGAAAAATACTATCTGGAGCAGTTTTCCGATAACCGCATCAGCGGCATTGTTTATACTTTCCTGCCCAGCTTCCCGGACGAGGCGGTGCGGCTGTCGGCGCGCATTCCGCTCGTGCTGATCGGCGAGAAGCGCGAGGAGCTGCCGATCTGCTCCATCGAGCTGAGCAACCAGCGCGCAGGCGCGATGCTGGCTGACCATCTGTACAGCCTCGGACACCGGCACGCGGCGTTCATCTCCACGCCGATGGACCAGACGACGCTGGCACGCAAGCAGCGGCTGGAGGGCCTCCGGCAGCGCTTTCATGAGCGAGGAAGACAGGACGGCGTCGAAACCTCGGTTGAGGCGCTTGTCGCGCCGGACAGCCGGGAGGAGGACGGTGTGGGCGGCAGCGTGCCGTTTGAGTACGCGACGGGCGCACGGCTGGCACGGGAGCTGCTGGCGCGGGAGCACCGCGCGACAGCGCTTGTCGGGGCGAACGATATGATCGCCATCGGCGTGATCTCCGTGCTGCGCGAAAAGGGGCTGCGCGTGCCGGAGGACTATTCCGTCTGCGGCTTTGACAATATCTTTACCTCATCCATTATCACGCCGCCGCTGACCAGCATCGATCACCGGCTCTGGGCGCGCTGCCGTTCGGCGGTCGATCAGATCGTCAAGCAGAACGATCAGGGACACGGCGCGGACAAGAGCGCGGTCATGGCGGATAAGATCGAGTACGCGCCGCAGCTCATGATCCGGAAATCGACCGGCCCTGCGCGCACATCAGACTGAGCCTGTGCCTCCCCTCTGCATTGCAGAGGGGAGTTTTTTCGGGCTTCAGTCCGTAATTTCCAGAACAAGATGCTCGATGGCGGTGTGCCGGTGCATATAGATCACGTTGAGACGGCCCTGTGCGTCGCGGCACATGGCAGGCTGGCACTTGTTGCCAGGGGCGGGCGCAAGCGTGATGAGGTTCTGCCAGGTCAGGCCCTCGTCTTTGGAATATGCCAGCGTCAGCGGGCTGCGCTCGTGCCAGTCGGTCTCCGGCGTGTCGTTATAGGCCATCAGGATGGTTTCTTTGTCCCAGCTGATGACGTCCAGCTTGGATTCGTTGTTCAGAATGCCGCAGGGCTTCGGCTGGCTCCAGGTCAGGCCGCCGTCGAGGCTTTCCGCGCGGTAGGACGGCAGCGAACGGTTGCCCGCCGTGCCCCATCCGGCAGTGCCGGGGCAGGTACGGGTGAACAGCAGCAGCCGTCCGTCCGGGCGCAGGCAGATCGCGGGCTCGCGGATGCGGTTGCCGTCGTCCGCGGTGAGCAGCGCGCCCTTTTCCCAGCTTTCGCCGTCGTCATGGGAGCGGTAGATCTGCACGGCGCCGAAATAATACTCCGGCAGCTCGGTGCTGGTGGAGGCGAAGACGATCGTGCCGTCCGGCAGCAGAACGCTGTCGTTGGACGCGTGGCCGGACTGGATCCCCGCCGGGACAGCCGGGAGCCACGTGCGGCCGTTGTCCTGCGTCTTGCGCATCCAGAGCTCGTCGCGGCCGTTGCACCAGGTCGTAAAGTTGACCTCGGTGTCCAGAAATTTTGCGAACAGCAGGATGATCTCGCCCTTGCGGTTTTTCAAAAAAATGGGGTCGTGGCAGCAATAGCGGATGTCGCAGCCGACGGCGTCGGGATTGCTCCAGCTTTTTGCGCCCGGCTCGAGTCGGGAGACCCAGTCCTTGGCGTCACGGCCCATGGGGTCTCCGTTCCACTGCAGAAAGCCGCCGTTCCAGACGGCAAGCAGCGTGCCGTCCGGCGCCATGGTCAGGCTCGGCATATGATAGCACTGCCGTTCGTCGAACCATTCCACGACCCAGTTCCGTTCGATAATAGCTGCATTCATGCGGGTTCCTCCTCTTGCAATGTCAGGCGCAGCAGCGCCGCATCCATCGGCGCGAGCCGCAGATCAAAGGTGAAGCGTCCGTCCGGCTCCTCTGTGTAAGGAATCGTGCGGCGTTCATTTCGGCTTGTGAGCGCCCATGCGCCGGAAAAGCGGAGCGCGCCCATCGCCAGCGTCACGGACGAAGCCTCGTCCATGCTGCCGTTGACCAGATACAGATACAGATCCCTGCCGTCACAGGTGCAGTACGGCTGCAGATACGCCTGCCCGGCGACCATCGGCGCGTCAAGGCGCGATGCAAGCATATCCTGTAGCAGCTCGCGCCGCAGTGCGTTCAGCTGCATGGGCGGCATGTCGCCGGGGCTGGAAAAGCGTCCGAACGGATGGATCAGGACGCGTCCGCGCGAAACAGCATGACCCGGCGCGGCAGGACGGCGGAAGGAATCGAAAAATTCGGTGTAAAGCTCCGGCTGTTCCAGATAGTCGATCTGTAAAACATCGGTGCTGGAAATCACGGCGGAGGCCCGTGCCTGCGGAAGGCCCAGATACGCCTTGCCGTTTACGACCTGCTCATAGGTGTATGCGCCGCTGTTCTGCTTCATCCAGCGGCAGCTGCGCACTCCGGCCAATTCGCCGAGGCCCATCTGGCAGAGCGTATCCACGGCGTCGCCGGAAAGCAGCAGCGTGTTATGCGCAAACAGGTGCGCGATCTGCTCCGGGGTCAGGTTCCGGAAATACTGACCGCTCACGGCCACGACCTGACCGGAGACGCCGGGGTCGGTGCAGTACTGATACGCGATGCCCATCGCGTTTAAAAGGCCCGCAAAATAGACCTCGTGCGGGTACAGCTCCTCCATGTCCGCGCCGTGCGCGGTTTGAAGGGTATAGGCCGAGTCCTCGCTCGTCATCACGCACACGCCGCGCTTCGGCAGTGCGAAGACGCCCATGGCGTTGACGGCGTTTAAAAACGGCTTGACCGCGCGCAGCATCTGCTGATAGCCGTCAGAGAAGACGATGCCGCTGCCGTTGAGATCGAACAGGTCGATCGTCATGCCCTTCAGGTTCAGCGGCAGACTGCTCAGCAGCTGGAAGCGCGTGAACGCGCGGGATTTGGCGAACAGGGAATAGGGATAGTTTTCAAGCTCGGGATAAACCTCCGTCTCCGGCGGCAGCAGCGCGCGGTTGTGCATGGAGACCATGTTGAACCGCAGCAGATACTGTCCGGGGGCGGTTTCCTGATACGCGGGCAGGTGGATGCGGCTGACGGGCGGCTGCCCGGCGGCAAGACCGCGCAGAATGCCGTACCAGTCGCGGCCCTCCGCCGCGTGAATGTAGGGGACGGAGCTCATCAGGCCGACCTTTGCCGTCGGGCTTGCCTGCCGGACAGCCTGTCCGATGCGTGCGGCAAGGGCCGTCATGGTCTCGCGGTTCACGTCCAGCCAGATCTTCCGGTAGGGGTGCACCGCGCCCGGCTGCAGGATGCCGCGCACGAATTCCTCGCGCGTCAGCTCCGGCTTTCCGGCCCGGCGGGCGTATTCGCGCATATGCGCCGGGCAGAAGCAGCCGCCCCAGCGCAGCGGATCGTGGTTATGCAGGCGGAAATCGTCCTCCACCCACAGAATGTGCGGCGAAAGCGCCGCGTAGCGCGCGTAAAGCCCGGCAAAATAGGTCTGCCAGCGTTCGCACATCGGGCAGACGCACAGATCGGCCTCCCGGCCGTCCATGTCGACCATGCGGCGGAACGGCTGGCTCTGCGGCAGCGTCTTGCCGAGGTCGGCGTGCATCAGACTGTGCCAGTGGTTGACCGACAGCTGCACGCCCTCCGGCGCAAGCGCGGCCTGCACGTCGCAGAGCAGGCGCAGCCAGATGGTTTCCTGCTCCTCCTCGGTCATGTGGCCGGTATTCAGCTCTTCTACGTTACAGAACACGGCCACGTCATCGATCTGCGCCTCGCGGACGAAGCGCCGCAGCGACGCGATCTCGCGCCGGTCATTGAAGCCGGGGTCGCAGCAGAAGCGGAAGCTGTAGCAATAGGACTGATTCATGTTACTCCTCAATGGGCAGATTGTAGAACGAAAGCATCGGCATACGCATACAGTCGCATGGCGTGCACGGGCCGGGGTTGGCGCGCCAGACGCCGTGCAGCACGGCGGGATGCTCCAGAGGCCGGGCAAAATAAAGCGTCAGCGTATCATTGCCGGTTTCATAGCGCTCACAGCGCAGAAGTCCCTGCGCATCCTCTGCCTCAAAGGGCAGAAGCGCCGCGGCCACGTCAAACGGATTGAGCCAGTTGCAGATCCGGCTGAAGTGCAGCACGACGGCATCCGGCGCTTTGCGCTCCACACGGCAGACCTCCGGGGCCTGCCACATCAGCGGCTTTCCGTAAAGCTCGGCCAGCGCGCAGCGTGCGCAGCGCTCACCGATGACAAGGTTGCCCTGTGCGCTGTTGTGGATAAAATCATAAAGCGCGACATCGGACGACGGCAGAACGTACACGCCGGGGATGCTGCGCGCAGCGGCGACCTGCGCCTGCCGCACCATGCCCCACTGCCGGTCGAGCGCCGTGTCGCACGGGGTCATGCAGCGGTTGAGCTGCACGGTGATGACGGGCAGCTCCGGCTGGTTCAGATCGCGGCGCAGCGCGCCGACAAACTGCGTAAAGCGGGCAAGATAGGTCTCCGCTGCGTTTTCGTAGCCCTCGGCCTCGCCCTGGTACCAGAGCACGGCCTTCGGGTGCAGCTCGTAATCCGCGAGCTGCTCGAGCATGTTGTAATACAGCGCGCCGTTTTCTTCCGGGTTCCACCAGCGCAGCGGCGCGCCGCCGTAGGCGCTCATGACGATGCCGATGGGGTAGCCAAGCTCCCGCTTGAGGAGCTTCGCAAAGTGCAGCCACGGCGTATGGCCGGGGTTGTGGTTCTCAAAGTGTCCCTGATGGACAGAGCCGGTCGTCTCGCCCAGCGGATGCGTCGCCAGATCCCAGACGCCGGAATCGCGCAGCAGATGCACGCCAAGCTCCGGCGCGTCCTCTACCGGGTTCTTTGCGCGTCCGGCGGCGTTGCTCTGCCCGGCGACGACGAACACGTCGCCGACGCCGATGTTGTGGATCATATCGCCCCGCGTTGAGGACAGACCGTCCCAGCCCTGATATTCCATATAGGTCTCCACACGGTACAGTCCGCCCGCCGGGACGCGGTCAAACGTGACCGACCAGCGGCCGTCCGCCTCTGTCCGGCAGACGGTCCACGGGCAGACGCTCTCGCCGCTGCTTTCCAGCGCGATGCGGGCCTTGACGGTGATCGAGCCCTCCGGTACGGCGGAGAATTCCAGCGGCAGCTCAAAGCTCTGCCGGACGCGGTGCGCCGTGCCGGAAAGGCGGATAACGGCGAAGCCCTGCTCGTTTTGCTGGAAGATCTGCCAGGGGGAAGCGCCGCGTTCAATGACGACGCCCTTTTTCAGTTCAGAGCCGTGCAGCTGCATATCTGTTTCTCCTGTCTGTCAAAAGATCGCCGCAGCCTCTTCCAGCTGCGCCCGGCGCTTCACGCCCAGCAGCACGCACCGGACGGCGGGCTGCCGCAGCGCCCAGGCAAGGGCGTACTGCGTCATGCTCTGCCCGGCGGCCTTCGCTTCGGCCTCCACGCGCGCAAGCGTCGCGTAGACCTCGTCCGTCATGGGCTTCATCCAGTCGGGCTTTTCTGCTGCGCGGCTGCCTGCGGGCGGCTGCTGTCCGGCGTGATATTTTCCGGTCAGAATGCCGCCCTGCAGCACCTGATAGGGGATCACGCCGATGCCCTCCTGCGCGCACAGCGGCAGAAGCGCGTCCAGCGCGCCGGTGTTGAGCAGGCTCAGCGGCGGCTGGCACATACTGGGCAGCGGGATATTTTCCTCGCGCGCTGCGGCAAGCAGCGCGGAAAGCTGCTCCGCAGAATAGTTGCTCACGCCCCAGGCCCGGATAGTGCCGGCCTTCAGCTCCTCGCCGATGGCGCGGGCGATCTCGCCGGGTGCAGTGTTGGGATCGTAGCGGTGCAGATAGTACAAATCAATATAATCGGTGTTTATCCGGCGCAGGCTGCGGCGCAGCTGGACGCGGATGGCCTCGGGCGAGGTGTTTTCGTCGACGGGGGTATCGCCGACCTTCATGCCGAGCTTCGTCGCGACGACGAAGTCCGCCCGCCGTCCGGCGACGGCCTTGCCAACAATTTCCTCGGCCACGCCGCCTGCAGAGCCTGCGAAGCGGTTGTAGCCCTCGTACATATTGGCCGTGTCGATGAAATTGACGCCGAGCTCCGCCGCGTCATGCACCAGCCGGATCGCGTCCGGCTCGGCGACGGGGCTGCCGAAGGTCATGGTGCCGAGGCACAGACGGGAGACGGAAATGCCGGTTCCCGGTAAAGTTGTAAACTGCATAACAGGTTCCTCCAGTGAAAGTAGAGACGTCAGGACATGGACGCGGCAAGCGCGTTCAGCCCGTCCAGATCGGCCAGCAGCTCCTGCAGCAGCGGCTCCGGCATGGAGCCGGGCTGCCAGACGGCGGGGGCGCGGAAGCATTTTTCCGCATAGCCGAGACTGCGCATCAGCTCCTGAAATGCGTTCAGAATGCCGAACTGCCAGCCCTTGCGCAAAAACTCCGTATAGGCCGTCTGCAGCCGGTTCAGCTCCGTGCAGCGGCCTGCCTGCGCAAGCGTCCAGAGCTTGCAGTAAAACTCCGGCAGCAGATTGATCCACGTGCCGATGGAGCCGTCCGCGCCGTAGAGAAGGCCCGGAACGACCATTTCGTCAAGGCCGGTATAGACGATCTTCTCCGGATAATCCGCCTTGATGCGGCGGATCAGGAAGATGTTCCAGTCGCTGACCTTGATCCCGGCCACGCCGGGCAGATCCAGCAGCTGCCGCAGCTGGTCATAGTCTGCCGAAACGTGCGTCAGACCGGGAATGTAATAGATGAAGACCGGCGCCTGCGCGGCCAGCGCGGTGTAATACGCAACCGTTTCGCTCCAGCCGCCCTGCGGCGGGACGGACGCGACCGCGTCCGCGCCCAGCGTCATCGCGTGCTCCGCCAGCTCCCGCGCGTGCCGCTGAAGCGTCTGGCCGACATGGACGATGGTCCTGCGTCCGGCGGCCCTTGTCTGCGCGATGGTCAGCTCCGCCGTCCTGCAACGCTCGGCGAACGTCAGACGGCTGCCGTCTCCGGTGCCGCCGCAGACATAAAAGCCGGTGATGGGCGCGCGCAGCAGCCGCGCCAGATTTTCCTGCAGGCTGTCGTAATCGACGCCCTCATTCGATGTGCAGGGCGAAACAACGGGGCAGACGATCCCGCGAAGCGCTGTAAAATCAGCCAAATCCGCTTCCTCCCGGCGCTCAGCCGCGCAGCTCTTTAACGGCGGAGATCAGACTGGAGCACAGCGTGTCGATGACAGTGTCGTCCATGCCGCACCACCACGGGAAGGAGAACGAGCCGTCCCACCACTTGTCGAGCACGGGGCAGTCAAACTCGCCGCAGCCCTTGCGCTGGAACAGCGGATAGCGGTACAGGGGATAATACTGCACGATGCAGCGGATGCCGTATTTCTTCGTCATCAGATCGAGCAGATCATCGCGTGTTTTGCCGCAGGCGCTGCCGTCATAATGCATGATGTACTGGTGTACGACATAGCGGCCGTTTTCCGGGCAGCGGGAGAAGGAGATCTCAGGCAGACCGGCAAGCTTTTCACGGATCTTGCGGTCCTGCTCGATCAGGGTGTTGTTGTTGGCGATGACACTCTTGAGCTCCTCCGTGCCCAGCGCGCACTGCGCTTCGCCGATGCAGAAGTTCTGCGGCCAGCGGTCGTCCAGGAAGCTGTCGACGCAGCTCATGGCCGGGGACCAGTAGCGCTCACGGTCAGCCGGATACGCGCAGCAGCCGTTGTGCCGGATGCCGGGCGCGGCAGCGGCGTCCGCGTCGTCTGCGCAGACGAACATACCGCCCTCGCCAAGCGTCGTCATGGTCTTTGCGGAGTGGAAGCTGAAGCAGCCGAAATCGCCGAACGTGCCGACGTGCTGGCCGTCAATGCGGCAGTCGAGCGCCTGCGCGCAGTCCTCCACGACCTTCAGACCGTGCGCTCTTGCGATGGGGACGATCTTTTTCATCTCGCACGGCATACCGAGCAGGTGCACGCAGACCACAGCCTTCGTTTTGGGCGTGATCTTGCGGGCGATATCGTCCGGGTCGATGGTCCAAGTATCCGGGTTGATGTCGGCCCAGACGATCTTTGCACCCAGATCGCCGAAGGGGATCGCGGAGGCGCAGAAGGTATAGGCGGGGATGATGACCTCGTCGCCAGGCTGGATATGGCAGAAGATCGCGGCCATTTTCAGCGCGCTTGTGCAGTTATTGACGGCAAAGGCGTGCTTCGCGCCGGTAAAGGCGCAGAAGGCCTGCTCAAACTCGACCATGTATTTGCCCTGCGTCTGGCCGCAGGCCTCACGCATGACCTTGACGACTGCGTCGATCTCTGCTTCTGTATAGGGATGCTGCATGGCGGGGCAGGTCACGCGGAAGCCGTCAACGGCGCCGCGGCCGGATGCATCACCGAGCATAGTTTTGTTGGACATGGAACATTACCTCCTGAGTGCGGAAAAATAGTGGATAAGAAATTTGGATAGGCATCAGGCAGCCGTCGTGCCGGCCTTCTGATGGTCAAAGCCCGTGTGCGGGCGCAGGATGCGCGCGGGTGTGCAGGGGGGAATGCCCCCCTGCACATCGGAAATGGAATGTGGTTAGCCGCCGTAGGTGGTGCGGGCGGTCGCGACAGCGTCGTTGATCATCGTTTCGAGCTCGGCTGCACCGGCAGCTTCATAAGCGGCGGCATAGTCGCCCCAGGAAGCGTCGATGTCCAGCTGACCGCCGATGAACTGGGTCAGATACTCATTGGTGATGGTCGTGAGCTGGTTGATGATATCGGTCGCCTCTGCGGGCAGCGCGACCATGTTGTAATAGGCGGGCAGGGGCTGCACGACCTCGTTGACAAAGCCGGAGATGGTGTCTTTGGCCTTGCTGACGAGCGCGGCGTCCTCTTCGGTCGCCCAGGAGTTGGAGAAGTCAACGGGATGGGAAACGGCGTCCCACCAGCTCTGGTTCTCAAAGTCGCAATAGTACTCGACACCGCTGAACATATAGCTGAACCAGACGTACTTGCAGCGGCCGTCGCCGTAGCCGTATGCGCCGTCGATCGCGGACCAGTAGTCGGAGCCGACGCTGGTGTTGAACTCGCCGTTCACGCAGTTATGCAGCAGATCCTGGCCTGCGTTGGAGGCAAGGAACTCGACGAGATCCAGAACACGGTCGGGATACGCGCAGGAGGTGGGGATAAAGTAGTGGGAGTTGATCCACGTGCCGGTGGAGTAGGTTTTGCCGTAGCTGCCGTTGGAGGTCAGAGCCTGACCAACGGCCAGATCGTCGATGGAAGCGTCCGGATGGACGGCGAGCCATGCGCTCTTGAAGAAATCACGGAACTGGCCGGGATAGCCGAAGCCGAAGTTCACAGCGCCCAGCGTGCCGTTGCCGAAATCGGCATACGCGTCGTCAAAGTCGCCCTTGACGCCGATGTTGGCGTCAAGACCGCCGTTCTTATAAAGCTCAGCCAGCTGCTTGACGACGGCCTTGCTCTGCTCGGAGACGGCGCTCACGGTCCAGTATTCGCTGTCCGTGCCGGCCGAGAGGATGGTGCCGGTGCCGGCGCCTCTGGGAACGGTGATGCTGGTGCCCTGCGGCAGAGCCAGCGTCGCGTCGATCTCGTTCCAATTGGTGAGCTTGTCGTTGCGCGGCCACCAGCCGACATAACCGGCGGAGCCTGCGGCCTCGCAGTAGGTCAGGAACTCATCGACCGTTGCGGGGACCTTGCCCTCGTTGACCTCGTCAAGGATGGCCTGGTTGTAAACAGGAACGCCGCCGAAGGAGGGATCTGCGAAGGCGGCCACGGAGTAGATGGCGTAGGAGGCGGTCTCATCGCCGGTGTAGAGCTTGTTGTACGCCTTCCATTCCTCGCTGTTCATCATCTTGTAGAGCGTGGGATAGCGGTCGGGATCGGCGTTGACGATCTCGCCGAGGTTGGTGACGAGGCCGTCCTGCACCCAGCTGGCGATCTTGTCGCTCTCGCCCCAGGTCGGGAACAGATCGGGGGCGCTGCCGGTGAAGAGCTCGGTCTGCATACGGTCGTCGAAGCCGTCCGTGCCGGTGTCATATTCCAGCGTCACGCCGACGGCCTGCTCGATGGCGGCCTTGATGGGGTCGTTGGCATAGCCGTCGAGATCGTCGAGGTTGTTGCCGAACTGGGCAAAGCGGATGTTGACCGTTTCGCGCGTGTCGGCGGGTTCAGCCGGGGTGGAATCCTCGGGGGTGGTGTCAGTTGTCTGCGCAGGCTCCGTGGTGTCGGCGGGGTCCGACTGCGCGGGCTGCTTGGCGCAGCCGGTGAAGCAGGCCATGACCATGACCAGCGCCAGAAGCAGGCAGAGCAGGGTGGTGTACTTTTTCATTGTGATCCTCCTTAGTTTTTATAAAACCGCGCGGTTCCCGCGCAGAGTTTCAAGATCATTCCTTCACGGCGCCGAGCGTCATGCCCTGCGTGAAGTACGGCTGGATAAACGGGTAGATGATGATAATGGGGAGCGTCGCGCAGATGATCGTCGCCATGCGCAGCGCCATGGGAGGCGGCAGCGTGAAGCCGAGGCTGGCCGCGCCGTTGCGCACCTGATTCATAAGGCTCTTGTCCGTCAGCATCCGGTGCAGCACCCACGCGAACGGCTGCAGCTTCGTCTTGTTGCCGATGAACATCATGTAGCTGTAATAGTCGTTCCAGTTGATGACCGCGATAAACAGCGTCACAGCCGCGATCATGCCGCGCGAGAGCGGCATGACGATGCGGAAGAAAATGCCGACCTCGTTGCAGCCGTCGATCATGGCGGCGTCCTCCAGCTCGCGGGAGACGGAGAAGGAGAAATAGTTCCGCATGATGATGAAATAGGAGATATTCAGCGTACCGGGCAGGACCATGACCCAGAAGTTCCCGGTCAGGTGGAGCGATTTGTAGAGCATATACTGCGGGATGAGGCCGCCGGCAAAGAACAGGTTGAAGACCACAAGCGCGTTGATGAGCCTCATGCCGCGGATATGGACCTTGCTGACGGCGTAGGCCATGGCGGACGTGACCAGCACGGAAAGCGCGGTCGCCAGAACCGTCTTGACGGCGGAGACGAGCAGGCTGTTTGTGTAGACCTTGGTGCTGAAGATCTGAATATAGTATTGCAGATCGATGCCCTTGAACCAGAGCATCAGACCGCCCTTGATGTATTCCTCATACGGCATGACCGATGCGACCAGGCAGTACCAGAGCGGGTAAAAGCACAGCAGGCCGAACGCGACGCAGAAGATCGTCACGGCCACGTCGTAGAAGTTAAAGCCCAGCCGCATGAACATACTGCGGCGCAGGGAAGTGGGTTTCTTTTTCATGCGCGGCCCTCCCTTTAGAAAATGCCCATGATATCGAGCTTGGAAACGAACTTGTTGGTGATCAGCACGACGATCAGGCCGAGAACCTGCAGAACCAGATTGATCGCCGTGGAAAGCTCGAAGGACGTGCCGCCGCCGAGGCTGATGCGGTAGATATACGTGGAGAGCACATCGCCGGTGGAGAGCACATAGTTGTTGTACAGATTGTAGATCTGGTCAAAGTTCGCGCTGAACAGGCTGGACAGATCCAGGATCAGCAAAATCACGATGGTCGGCAGGATCGCGGGGATGGTGATGTGCAGCATCATCTGCAGCCGGTTGGAGCCGTCCATCTTCGCCGCCTCGTACAGAGCCGGGTTGATCGTGGACATGGACGCGAGATAGACGATCGTGCCGTAGCCCGCGTTTTTAATAATGTTGGAGATCACGACGATCGCGCGGAACAGATCGGGCCGCGTCAGGAAATTGATCGGCTCGCCGCCGAAAAACGTGATGACCTGATTGATCACGCCGCCGCTGCTGCCGGAGGAAGACGGGTATTCCAGAAATACCTGCACCAGACCGGCAAAAATGACCCAGGACAGGAAATACGGCAGATAGGCCGCCGTCTGCACGCAGCTTTTGACCTTTTTCAGGCGCAGCTCATTGAGCATGAGTGCGAGGAAAATCGTGAACGTCGTCTTGAATACGATGTTATAGCCGTTGATGATCAGCGTGTTTTTTGCCGCGCGCCAGAAATTGGCGTCGGCGATCATCTCGCGGAAATGCTCAAGACCGACCCACGGCGAGCCCCAGATGCCGAGATTTGCGTGATAGTCCTTAAAGGCCAGCTGAATGCCGTACATGGGGCCGTAATTGAACACGATCATAAAGACAAAGCCCGGCAGGACAAGCAGATATAAGAACCAGTAGCGCTTCAGATAGGCCAGCAGCTTCTGGAATCGGGTGCGCTGACTGCGGACACCGGGGACGTCAGGCGGATTACGCATAGGACCACTCGCTTTCGAAAATTAGTAATAATTAAATGAGGAAATGGGCGGAACGCCCCAATCCGAAATGATCAAAGAAGAAAAAAGGATTGATATTTTCTTCTTTTTGTAGTAGTATAGCAACAGAAACGATGCAAGTCAATAGACACATTTCATAATATTTGATTGGATTATTATTCGTTTACGACTAAAAAATTCGCATATTATTAGTAATATTTAAAAAACAATACGTGCAGACAGGAGTGCGAAGCATATGACAAAGAAGCTTGCCTTTCTCGGCTACGGCCTGCGTTCGAAAACCATGCTGCAGGCCTTCCGGGAGATCGAGGCGGATATTTCCGTCGCCGCAGTCGCGGACCCGCGCTGGGAGCAGATCAAAGAGGAAAATGCCGGAGATCCGCTGTTCGCTGAAGCGCGGTATTTTGAAAACGCGGACGCGCTGCTGGGGGGCTGCGAACCGGACGGCGTATTCATCGGCACGCGCTGCCCGCTGCATACGCCGCTGGCGGTCGAGGTCCTGAAGCGGGATATCCCGCTGTTTCTGGAAAAGCCCGTCTGCATCAGCGAAGCGCAGTACCGGACGCTGCGTGAGGCCGCAGAGGGAAAGCTGGACCGGGCCGTCGTGTCCTTCCCTCTGCGCGTGGCGGATATCACCGTCCGCCTGCGGCAGCTGGTCGAAAGCGGCGCGCTCGGGCGCGTCACCATGGTGCAGGCCGTCAACAATGTGCCCTACGGCAGCGTGTACTATCACAGCTGGTACCGCAACCCGAGCCTGACCGGCGGGCTGTTTTTGCAGAAAACGACGCATGATATCGACTATATCTGCCACGCCGCCGGGCTGACGCCGAAGCGTGTCTTCGCGCACACCGAGAAGCTCTATTATAAAGGAGACAGGCCCGCCGGGCTGCACTGCCCCGACTGTCCCGACTACCGCACCTGCGTGGAGAGCAGCTATGTCGTCGGCAAGCTGCGCGGCGAGGACGTGCAGGGCGATTGCTGCTGCTTCGCCGTGGATACCGGCAACGAGGACGTCGCCTCGGCCATGTTCCTGTGCGAAAGCGGCGCGATCATCAGCTATAATCAGAACTTTACCGTCAAGCGCACGGCGGCCAGACGCGGCTGCCGCATCATCGGAACAAAGGGCAGCGCCGAGTTTGATTTCTATACCGGCGTCATCCGCCATGACGACTATGCATTCGACCAGACCGCGACGATCCAGATCCGGCCCACCGGCGGCAACCACTTTGGCGGCGACCGGCGGCTGGCGCAGGATTTTATGAACCTTTTGGCGGGGGGAAAGCCGTCGTCGGATCTTCTGGGTGGTCTGCGCAGCGCGGCGTGCTGTCTGGCGGCAAAACGCTCTGCTGAGACGAATTGTCTGACTGATATTCTGCTGTGAGGAATGCATATATGGAACTGATTCTGACGCTGGACGTCGGCACGACGTCCGTAAAAGCCTGCCTGTTCGACCGTCAGCTCCGGCAGACGGCGCTGACGAGCCGGGAATATGCTCTGCAAACGCGCGGTGTGTGCGCCGAGGTGGAGGCGCAGGTGTATCTGGACGCGGCGGCGCAGTGCATCCTGGCGCTGCCCGCCGAAGCACGCGCAAAGGTCTGCGCCGTCGCGCTGACGACGCAGGGCGAAACGCTGCTCTGCGTGGACAGGCAGGGAAAGGCCCTGCGGCCCGCGATCGTCTGGCTGGACAGCCGGGCGGAGGCGCAGGCGGCGCGGCTTGCCGCCGCGCTTGACCGGCAGCGCTTTTACGAGCGCACCGGCCTGCCGGAGCTGAGCGGCGCGCTGCCGCTGGCGAAGCTGCTCTGGCTTCGGGAGCAGGAGCCGGAGAGCTGGGCGCGGACCGACAAATTCCTCCTGCTGGAGGATTATCTGATGCTTTGGCTCACGGGCCGGGCAGTCACGGAAAAATCGCTGCTGACCTCCACCGGGTATTTTGACCTGCAAAGCGACGATTACTGGGACGAGGCGCTCGCGCTGGCAGAGCTTGACCGGACGCGCCTGCCGCAGGCGCTTGCGTGCGGCAGCATTGTGGGGCCGGTTCTGCCGGAGGTGGCGGAAGCGCTGGGATTGCCTGCCTCTGCCTGCGTCGTGACCGGCGCGATGGATCAGACCGCCGCGGCGCTGGCCGCAGGCTGCACCCGCCCGGGCACGCTCTGCGAGACGACGGGCACGGCCATGGTCGCCGCCGCGTTTACGGCCCATCCGCAATTTTCCGAAGACCATCATGTGACCATCTACCGCCATGCCATGCCGGGCGCGTATTTGTATCTTCCCATCAGCAACACCATCGGCATGAGCCTGCGCTGGTTCCGCGACGAATTCTGCCGCGATCTGGACGGCGGCTATGCTGCGCTTGACCGGCTGGCGGAGCAGGTGCCGCCCGGCGCGCAGGGCGTGACATTCCTGCCGTATCTGGCCGGGTGCGTCGATCCCGACAATCTGCCGGAGGCCTCCGGCGGCTTTTACGGGCTGCGGCTGTCCAGCACAAGAGCCGCCTGCGCCCGTGCGATTCTGGAGGCAGCGGCCTTCCAGCTGTGCGATTTTCTGAATATGCTGTCTGCGCTCGGCTGCACGGCGCAGACCGTGACCTCGCTCGGCGGGGGAGCGGGGAGTGCGCTTTGGATGCAGATCAAGGCGGATGCCTGCCGCCGCCCGTTCCACACGCTCTCCACGGTGCAGGCCACGTCGCGCGGCGCGGCCATGCTGGCCGCAGGCGCGCTTGGCTGGGCGCTGCATGACGCGGAGGAGCAAACCGTCTATCAGCCGCAGGCGGAAACCGCCGATGCGTATGAAGAAGCCTACGCGGCCTACCGGCGCGTCTATGAGGCGCTGTATTTGCAGAAAGGATGAGAGACATGACACAGAAAAAACCGAAACTCGGCGTTCTGGCTCTGATGCTGGAGGACTATCTGCCGCTGTTTCCTGGCATCGACCGGGCGCAGACGGCGTATGTAAACGAGGTTCTGGACGGCCTGCGGGACGCGGCGGAGTTCGTTTTCCCGCACGCAGCCATGAACCGGGCGCAGATCGAGTCGCTCGTGGCGCAATATAATCATGAGAAGCTGGATGGAATTCTGATCCTGCTGCTGACCTATTCGCAGGGGGCGTATCTGGTGCGTGCGCTGGAGGAGAACCACCTGCCGCTGGCCCTTGCCCTCATCCAGCCGGAGCAGACCGTCCGGCCGGACTTTATCGAGTGGGACTATACGGTCAATCAGGGCATCCATGGCAGTCAGGATCAGGCGAACGTCATGACGCGCATGGGCGTCAACTGCGTCTATTACGCCGGGAACCGCTGCGACGGCTCGTTTGTGCGGTTCGTTGCGGATTTTGGCCGCGCGGCCATGACCGTGCGCGCCATGAAGCGGATGCGCATCGGCGTGATCGGCAAGCTGCCCGGCATGGGGGACGTCATTACCGACGATATGGCGATCTACCGCTTCCTGGGGCCGGAACTGGTCTATGACTCTATCGGGACCGTCCGCCGCTTCTGCGCCGAAGTCGAAGAGGACGCGGTGCGGGCACAGATGGAAGCGGACCGGGCCGTTTTTGAGCTTGATCCTACGCTGGACAAGCCGACGCACGCAGAGGCGGCGCGGATGTATCTGGGCCTCAGGGCCTATCTGCAGTCCGGCGGCCTGTCCGGCTATACGCTGCACTACGGCGAATGCGGCGAGGATGGCCGTTTTACGCAGCTGCCGCTGCTTGCGGCGTCAAACCTGCTGGCCGACGGCTATGGCTACGCCGCCGAGGGCGATTCCACCGCCGCCGTGCTGGTGGCGGCCATGCAGACGCTCTGCGGCGCGGCGGGCTTTACGGAAATGTACATGATGGACTTCAAACGCGAAGCGATCCTGATGTGCCATCAGGGCGAGGGCAACTGGCGGCTCTGCCGCGCCGATCGCCGCCCGTATCTGAAAAACAGAGTCCTGTCCGAGGGCGGGCTTTCCAATCCGCCCACGCCGATCTTCACGCCGGAGCCGGGCCGCGCGTGCATCCTGTCGCTGACGCATCTGACGGCGGACCGCTTCCGGCTGGTCTGCGCGCCGGGTGAGATCCTGCCGGACGCGGATCTGCTGCACGTGGATATGCCGTATCTGTTCTTCCGGCCGGACAGCGGCGTGCGCAGCTGCGTGACGTCGTGGCTCGAACAGGGCGGCACACACCACGAGGCGCTCGTCCTGGGCGACCGGCTCGACCGCATCCGCCTGTTCTGCCGCCTTTGGAATGTTGAATTTGTACAGCTGTAAGAGCATAAGGGGGAACCGATATGATCAAAAATTTCAGCCGCAGTTTAGAGTCGCTTCTGGGCGCGGAGTATACCTCTGCCGTTTGCCGCGCACGCGCGGCGCTGACCGGAGAATCGGAGCAGGCGCTTGTGAAGCTCGCGCAGGAGCCGGTCGAATTTTATCCGGATCCGTTTGCCGCGCGTCAGGAGATTCTGATGGAGCAGGTCGGGCGGCAGATCTGCCCGCCCGCGCAGGCCGTCTCGGCAGAGCCGGGCGCGCCGACCGATAGCTTTGCCGCCGCACAGCACTATGCCCCCGCGCCGCTCAGCGCGCTCGGCTGCTTCCGCCTCGGCGAGGACGGACGGCTGTATTTTGCCGGAAAGAGCGAGCACTATCACATTCCGCTCGGCCACGGCTTCCCGGGCTACGCGCTGCTGGACAGGGCGCACGCGCTTGGCATTCCCAATGCCACGCATAATAATACGCGCGGATATATCACGCGCCTGCTCGAACGCCGCCTGATCGCCGCAGCCAACGGCCGTCCCATGGACGAGCCGCTGCCGCAGACGCTTCTGCAGGCGCGGCAGCCCGGCGTTCTGAACCGCGTGCTCAATCTGGAAACGGGCTCTTTGGCAGTGGAGGCGGCGCTCAAGATGATGCTCAGCCGCTTTGACACGCTGGACGGCTCCGCGCCCGCGTATGCCGATCGCATTCCGGTGTTCCTCGTCATGGCGGACAACGACGGCGGCGTGACCGCCGGATACCACGGCACGACGATTCTGGCGCAGATGCTGCGCGGCCTGTGGCCGTCGCTCGCGGAAAAATGCAAAAACGCACTGCGCGTCGAGTCTGTCGCGATCAACGATCCCGAAAGCTTCCGCAGCGCCATCGAGCGCTGGAACACGCCGCCCTATAAGACGGCGGGCTTCTGCCACGAGCTGATCATGATGAATTACAGCGGTACGCGTCTGGATCAGGCATATCTGACCGGGGCCTACCGCCTGTGCCGCGAAACGGACACGCCCGTGCTCTGCGACGAAATCCAGTCCAGCGCATGGTACGATACGCTCTTCCTGTTCCGCAAATACGGTCTGCAGCCGGACTTCGTCTCCATCGGCAAGGGCTTCCCCGGCGGCCTGTATCCGGCCAGCCGCCTGCTGGTCAGCGGCGCGTTCGACTGCCTGAGCCAGTTCGGCGCGCTCGTCACCAACGGACAGGAGGAGCTGGCAAGCCTTGCGTATCTTGTCACGATGGAATTTGTCAGCCATAACGGCGCGCATATCGAAGCGGTCGGCAAGACCTATCACGATGCGCTGCGCCAGCTTGCCGCGCGCCATCCTGCGCTTTGCAGCGGCGCGGAGGGCGACGGGCATATGAGCGCCCTGTGCTTCCATCAGGTGCCGGACGCGGCGGCCTTCGCCGCGCGGATGAACCGCGAGTTCTGCGTCGACATCAGTGCCCAGACCTACAAGGCCAACTGCCGCCCCGTCGCGCTGACAAAGCTGCCGCTGCTGGTCACGGAGCCGATGGTGGGGAAGCTGATCGCATGGATGGAGCAGTGCCTGTCCGAAATGGAGGGCTGAGCGTGGAGAAGACCATCAAATTCGGCGTCATCGGCTGCGGGCTGATGGGCCGGGAGTTTGCAAGCGCCTCCATGCGCTGGCTGCATCTGCAGACCGACCTGCCGCGCCCACAGATCATCGCCGCGTGCAGCCGGACGGACAAAAGCCTCGACTGGTTCCGGCGCGTGCCAGACACGCGGTATTTTTACCATGATTATCACGAGCTTCTGGAAAATCCGGAGGTCGAAGCCGTTTACTGCGCCGTGCCGCACGACCAGCACGCGCAGATCTATACCGATATCATCCGTTCCGGCAAGCATCTGCTGGCCGAAAAGCCGTTCGGGATCGATCTGCCCGCCTGCCAGCAGATCCTGAGCGCCATGCGGGAGCATCCGCAGGTCTTTGTCCGCTGCTCGAGCGAATTTCCGTATTACCCCGCCGCGCAGCAGCTCTTCCGCTGGTATCAGGAGGGCTTCTTCGGCCGCGTGATCGAGGCACGCTTCACCATCAAGCACGCGTCGGATATGGACCTGAGCAAGCCCATCAACTGGAAGCGGCAGCTGAAGACCAACGGCGCGTATGGCTGCATGGGCGACCTCGGCATCCACACCCAGCACCTGCCGTTCCGCCTCGGCTTCCGGGTCGATTCCGTGAGCGCGCAGCTGGCCAACCTCGTCCCGCAGCGGCCCTGCGGCGACGGCTTTGCGCCCTGCGAGACATATGACAACGCGATTTTGCTCTGCGGCGCGCACAATGCGGCGGGCGACCGGTTCCCGATGGTGATGGAAATGAAGCGCATGGCCCCCGGCTGCACCAATACGGTGGAATACGAGATCTACGGGCTGGACGGCTCTGCGAAATTTTCCACAGAGGACGCAAACGCCGTCTGGTACACGCGCAATCAGGGCCGGGAGCAGGCGTGGAGCCGCCTGATACTGGGGCAGAGGACGCTCTTCCCAGTCATCACCGGCGGCATTTTCGAGTTTGGCTTTTCCGACGCTATGCTGCAGATGTTCGCGGCGTTTATCGCCGAACTCTGCGGCGAACCGTGCGCGTTCGGCTGCTTCCGGCCGGACGAGGCGCTTTTGAGCCACCAGCTGCTCGCCGGCGCGCTGCGGGCCTATGAAACGGGAAGCGTCGTCCGGCTTGACTGACGCGGAAGGAGGCGGTATTATGATGGACATATCTTCGGTCCCGCACGCGGCGGATGCCGAGCACCGCATGATCTACGAGCCTGCGGACGCCTTGGGCTTTACGGCGTGGACGGACTGCTTCGACTATCAGAACGGGCGGCTTGGCCTGTCCTTTAAGGAGATCCGCCGGGCGCATGACGCGGCCTTTGTGCCGCCGAGACTGGAAATGGGCGAGGCCATCGGCGCGCCAGTGTCCTATTGCTCGGCGGAATGCGGCAGTGCGGATACCGTCTCGGAGCGCGTCTATATGGCCTCCGACGACGGCGGGGAACATTGGTACGAGACGGGCAGGTGCCCGCTGGCCGAAGGCTCGTTTCTGAACGCGGGCTTTGCCGACGGGCGGCTGGTCGGGCTGGACGTGGGCCGCGTCAACGCCGCGCGCACCGGCTGGTGCGACTATATTGCCGTCCGGGAAAGCACGGACGGCGGCAGCACCTGGACGGAAACGGCCCGTCTGCTGGAGGGCTGCGCCGTCTATCTCTGGCGGCTGCGCCGCCTGCGCGACGGTTCGCTTCTCGTGCTTGCCAGCTTCTACGGCACGCCATGGGGCGCAGGCTGCGAACGCGCAACGCGCAACACCATGCTTCCCGGCGAAACGTATCTCAATAAGATCCAGACCTTTTTCCTCCATAGTCCCGACGGCCGGAGCTTTTCGGGGCCGCACTATGTCCTTCCGGGCATCGGCGCGCATGAGTACGACGCGGCAGAGCTGTCTGACGGACGGCTTCTGTTCGTGGCGGGCGACGTGCAGGGCACGCCGGTCGGGCGGCAGCTCGTCCGCCGCTCGGCGCAGGGCTTCATCAACGGGCCGCTGCTGCCCATCGGCGCGGGCGCTCCGCCAGAGCCTGCGAAAAATCCGCAGGGCGGCTTCGTCCCGGAAAGCATCGTGTGCCTGCCGGGCGATGTTCTCGTCGGTGCGCGGCGAGGCAAGCCCTTCAGCTGCTCCGGCGATCTCGGCCAGACATGGACGGTGATCGAGGGCGCGGGAAACGGACTCTATCAGCCGTGCATCCGCCTGCTGCCGGACGGACGCGCTGCGGCCTTCGGCCACTGCGGCGCGGACAGCGCGGTCGGGCAGACGCGCATGGCGATCGCCGCCGATCTGTTCCGGCTGGACGGTGCGCCTCCCGCGGGGTGTGAGCTGTCTCTTGAACGCGTGCTTTCTGCGGACGGGAGCCATTACGGCAACGCATATACGGCGCGGCTGACCTGCAAGGGAAGTCCTGTCGCCGGGCGGCGGGTGACGTTCCGGGTCGTGCCGTTCTGGACGGAGGACGGAGCGGTCAATACCCTTGCGCAGGAGCAGGCGCCAATCGGGCTTTCTGCCGTGACAGACGCGGACGGCCTCGCCAATGCGGCCTTTCCCGCGTTTGACGCCGTCCGGGACATTCACTTTGCCTACACCATCGACGCCTTTGCCGAAGCCGCGCCCGGACAGGCATCCTGCGTCAGTGCCAGCCGCTGCGAGCTTGCCATGACGCCGTACCGCCGCTGCCGTCACCCGTACCCGGCCTATTTTGCCGAAAACACCCTCTATCTGTCACCGGAGTTGGAAAAAGCGTTCCCGGACTGCCGCCGCAGGCTTGCGGAGGAAGCGGGACGGGATGTTCCCGCAGTTCCGGACGCGCCGCTTCGGCAGGCACTTTTGGATGCGGGCGTATTGCGGCAGACGGAGGACGGCCTCCGGTGGATCGCGCGCGTACACGGCGCGCAGGCGCTCGAGGCGGTGCTCCCACAGCCGGATGGCGACTGGTATATCTGAAATTCCGTGTATGCGCGGAACGCAAATTATAAACAGGAGAGAGCTGCTATGAAACTTGTAGTATTGGACGGTTATACGGAAAATCCCGGCGATCTGAGCTGGGCAGAGCTGGCCGCGCTTGGCGAGCTGACGGTCTATGACCGCACGTCGTATACCGAGTCCCCGCTGATCGCGGAGCGCATTGGCGACGCGGAGATCGTGGTCATGAACAAAACGCCGATCTCCCGCGCGACGATCGACGCGTGCCCGAATATCCGGCTGATCGCGGTGCTTGCGACGGGCTATAACGTTGTGGATTACAACTACGCGCGGGAAAAGGGCATCCCGGTCGTGAACGTGCCGGCCTACGGCACAGCGTCGGTCAGCCAGTATTCCATCGCCCTTCTGCTGGAGATCTGCCACCATATCGGCCATCACAGCGCGTCTGTCCATGCGGGCAATTGGGCCTCGAATCCCGACTGGTGCTATTGGGACTATCCGCTCATCGAGCTGGAGGGCAAGACCATCGGCATCATCGGCTTTGGCCGCATCGGCCAGGCGGAGGGCCGCATCGCGCGGGCGATGGGTATGCACGTTCTGGCATATGACGTCTATCCGAACGACGCCGGGCGCGCCATCGGCGCGTATGTCGATCTGGACACGCTGCTTGCGCAGGCGGATGTGGTGTCGCTGCACTGCAATCTGACGCCGGAGAACACCGGACTCATCAATAAAGAGAACATCGCGAAAATGAAGGATGGCGCGATCCTCATCAACAACGCCCGTGGCCAGCTGATCGTGGAGCAGGACGTCGCCGACGCGCTGAACAGCGGCAAGCTGGCTGCCGCCGGGCTGGATGTAGTCTACACAGAGCCGATCCGCCCGGACAATCCGCTCCTGACCGCGAAAAACTGCATCATCACGCCGCATATCTCCTGGGCCCCGAAGGAGAGCCGCCAGCGGATCATGGACGCCACGGCAGAAAACATCCGTGCCTTCCTCGCCGGAACGCCGCAGAACGTCGTCAATCGCTGAAGCGCTGAAAAACCCGCTGCCGCCTGCTCCGCAGGGACAGCGGGTTTTATGCGGCGGGGCTTTTGCTGCGCCTGCGTGCCATTTTGCGGCGTTGCAATATTAACAGAAATATGGTATGATGTTCCCACTTACCGGAAGGGGGAACTGCTTTGCTTTATCTGCTGCTTGCGCTGTTTACGGCGGCAATCGTCGCGGTCGATCAGCTGACAAAATATCTGGCTGCGGCCAATCTCGTGGGGAAGACCGTCACGCTCATCCCCGGCTGGCTCCAGCTGCACTACATCACGAACGACGGCATGGCGCTGAGCCTTCTGCGCGGCGCGCGGTGGCTGTTCGTGGTCATGACGGCGGTGTATCTCGCGGTCGTGATTTACGTGCTCGTGAAAAAATGGTTCAAAAAGACGCCGGAGCTGTGGTGCATCGCGGCCATCACCGGCGGCGCGATCGGCAATTTCATCGACCGCATCTCCACGGGCCTTGTCATCGACATGATCTGCATCCCGTGGTTCTCCACGTTCAACGTGGCGGATCTGTTCATCACGTTTGGTGCGCTGGTCCTTGTGATCTATATTCTGACGAAGGACAAGGAGCTGCTGGCCGAAAAGCCGAAGGAGCAGAAGAAACCGCATGACGCTGACGATTGACAGAGACGGCGAACGGCTCGACAGCGCGCTCAGCCGCCTCGTGCCGGAGCTGACCCGCAGCCAGGCTCAGCGCCTGATCGAGCAGGGCGCGGTCACGCAGGCCGGAAGGCCCGTCAAAAAGAACGAAAAGCTCCCCGCCGGGACGGCGCTGGAGCTGGAAATTCCGGAGGTGCGCGAAACGCCCATCGCGGCGCAGGACATTCCTCTGGAGGTCTGCTATGAGGACGCGGACGTGATCGTCGTCAATAAGCCCAAGGGGTTTGTCGTCCACCCGGCCCCCGGCCACGCGGATGGCACGCTCGTCAACGCGCTGCTGGCCCACTGCGGCGACTCCCTGTCCGGCATCGGCGGGGAAAAGCGGCCCGGCATCGTCCACCGCATCGATAAGGACACGTCCGGCCTCATTATCGCGGCCAAGAACGACTTTGCGCACGCAGCGCTTGCCGCACAGCTGAAGGATCACAGTCTGGCCCGGACGTATGTGTGCATCGTCTGCGGCAAGATCAAAGACGATTCCGGCACCATCGATGCGCCCATCGGCCGCCACCCGGCCGACCGCAAGAAAATGGCCGTCACGGAGAAAAACAGCCGCAGCGCCGTGACGCACTGGCGCGTGTTGGAGCGCTTTTCCGGCTATACGCTCGTCGAGTGCAAGCTGGAAACGGGCCGGACGCACCAGATCCGCGTCCACATGGCCTATCGCGGCCACCCGATTTTGGGCGATATGGTCTACGGCCATAAAAAGCCCGAGCTGGGGCAGGACAGCCAATGCCTGCACGCAAAGGAACTCCGCTTCGTGCACCCGCGCACAGGACAGCTCGTAACCGTCTCCTGCGAGCTGCCGGACTATTTTACCGCGCTTCTGGAAAAGCTGCGTGCAAGGGCTTGACATTCCAGCCCCGTTCTGCTACCATGATGCCATCTTCGAAATGAGGTCGTTATGATGTACGTTTCCGCCATGTTCGCGTTTCTCTTTACCTTTACTGGCTTGCAGTAAGGGTAATTTGTGATGCGCAGAAACGAAGTCAGGTTCGCAACGCGGCACAGATTACGCTGTGCCGCGTTTTTCGTTTGTATTTTCTGAAAGGATGGATATCGCTATGGAACTTTCTGATTACAGGACACAGATCGACCGGATCGACGCGGAGCTTCTGCGTCTGTTTGCCGAGCGGATGCAGACGGCTGCGGGGATCGCATCATATAAAAAAGCGCACGGCCTGCCGGTTCTGGACGCTGGGCGGGAACGCGAGAAGCTGGCGCAGATCGTAAAGGCCGCGCCGGAGGAGCTGCAGGAGGAGGCCGTGAGCCTCTACCGGCTGCTGTTCTCCCTCAGCCGCAGCTACCAGCGCGATCTGCTGGACGAAAAGACGGCGCTTCCGGCGCTTCTCAAAGCGGCGCTGGAGCAGACGCCGCAGCTGTTCCCGCCCACAGCAGCCGTTGCCTGCCAGGGCGTTGAGGGCGCGTATTCGCAGCAGGCCTGCGACAAGCTGTTCCAGCACCCGAGTGTATTCTTCTGCGCGACATTTGACAAGGTTTTCTCCGCTATCGAGCAGGGCCTGTGCCAGTACGGCGTTCTGCCGCTGGAAAACAGCACGGCAGGCTCGGTCAACGCGGTGTATGACCTCATGCAGAAGCACAATTTCTCCATCGTCCGCAGCGTCCGCCTGCGCGTAGATCACAGTCTGCTGGCGCTTCCGGGCGTAAAGCTGTCCGAAATTCGCGAGGTCGTCTCGCACGGACAGGCGCTGGAGCAGTGCTCCGAATTTTTGAAGCAGCTGCCGAACGTGACCGTGACCCGCTGCGAAAACACGGCGGCGGCGGCCCGCATGGTCGCCGGAGCGGGACGGCGCGATCTCGCCGCCATCGCCTCGCCAGCCTGCGCGGAAATTTACGGCCTGCAGCCGCTGCAGGAGCGCGTGCAGAACGAGCACGGAAACTACACCCGCTTCATCTGCATCGCGGCCAAGCCCGAGGTCTATCCCGGCGCCGACCGGACGAGCCTGCTCGTCACGCTCTCCAACGAACCCGGCAGCCTCTATCAGGTGCTGGCCCGCATCTATGGCCGGGGCATCAACCTGACAAAGCTGGAAAGCCGCCCCATTCCAGGCTCGGACGACACGTTCCGGTTCTACTTCGATCTCGAAGCCTCCGTCTACTCGCCGGAGCTTCCGAAGCTCCTCGACGAGCTGGAATCCGTCTGCGAGCACGTCTGCTACCTCGGCAGCTATTCCGAAACGGTTTGAGATGACCAAGATCAGTCTGAACGCACGAAAAGGCTCCCCTTGCGCGCAAGGGGAGCCTTTTCGTGCGTAAAGCTTACTGCGACACCGTATACAGCGCGTAGAAATAGCCCTTCTGTTCCATCAGCTCGTCGAAGGAGCCGGACTCTGCGATGCGGCCGTCCTTCAGGACGAGAATGCCGTCATAGCGGCGCAGCGCCGCCTGCTCCAGCGTGTGCGTGACGACAATGCGTGTGACGCCGGACAGGGACAGGATATCGTCCGTGACCTGATGCGCCGTCTGCGCGTCGAGCGCGGCAGTCGCCTCGTCGGCCAGCAGGACGGAGGCATGCTTCAGAAGACTCCGCGCGATGGAGATGCGCTGCTTCTCCCCGCCCGACAGCCCGCTGCCGTTTTCGCCGCACAGATAATCCTCCCCGCGCTCGGCGATCAGCGTCGACAAACCGGAGAGCTCGATGGCCCGATCCACCTCTGCCGTTGGGAACTCACGGAACATTGTGATATTATTCCGGATCGAAGCGTTAAAAACAAAGACATTCTGCTGGATCATAGAAACAATGTCATATAACGATTCGCTGCTGATCTTTTTCACTTCATGCCCATCGTAACAGATCTTCCCGGAGTAATTCCCGTGGCTTGCCATAAGCAGATTCAGAAGCGTGGATTTCCCACTGCCGGATGCGCCCACAATAGCATATTTCTTTCCTGCATCAAAAGTGGTATTGATATCATGCAGAATGTCACAGCCTACTTCATAACCAAAGGTCATATGTTCCAATGTGATCCCGCAATTCAACTGCTTCGGAACGAGAGAACCTTCGTCCCGGACATGATCTTCCAGGGAATCAGCAAGCTTATCGATCAGTGCAGCTGCCGCCTTTCGGGATGCAAGCTGTTCCGGCAATTCGCGAATGGGGGTTATTACATACGCAGTCAAGTCAACAAAAAGGATCAATACACCCGGTGTGATCCCCCGGCCGGACAGAGCAAGCCACGCTCCGACTAAAAATGTCCCGAGCTGTGCGGTGACTCCGGCTGCTCCGGCCAACGTGCTGACGACCGTTACCTGCTTTCGCTTCTCGCATTTTGCCTGTTCCACTTCAGCATTGTTCTTTGAAAAAATTTTGAAAATTGCGGTTTCTGCTCTGAAACTTTTGATCACCGCAAACCCGCTTAAGCTGTCCTTTAAAGTAGCTGTTAATTCACTGTTTTTCTCGGATATTTTTCGCTCTGCTTTTTCGATGCGATTGCCAGTGATATAGGAAGCGCCTATGGGCAGAACAAAGAACAGGCAGGCAACGACGGTCATCATCGGACTGTATGCGATCATCATGATGAGAGCGCCGAGCAGCATGACAAGCGAGAACAGAATATTGAATTGCGCATCCAGATAGCTGTTTTCAATCGTTGCCGCATCATTGGAGAACGCAGATATGTAATTCGCGGTATTTTCAGCACCAAAGGCCGAGATGCTTTTTCTTGTCAGCTTACAGAATGCGTAATTCTTATATTGCTTCATCGCTTTTTCCATAAAGCACGGCTTGGAAAAGTAACTCGCAGTCTTCAGTAAGATGATCGCTGCAATGACGCTGAGAACGAACCAAAGCAGAGCAGACAATGCAAAGGAGCCGGGGACGCCGGACACAGCGTCGATCATTTGCTGGAGAACCCACGCGATATAAAGGTTCAGCGCGGAGGTGAGCAGGGACGAAAGGAGCGCGGCCGCAAATGCGATATGATTCTTTTTATAAAATTGTGCCGTATATTCTCTGCGTTTATTCTTCATTCTGAATCCTCATCCATCGTGTGAGCAGCATTGGTTCATCGCTGTCCGCAAGAATCGTATCAATGACATCCATGGCGGTACTGCCCATGTCATCATAGGCTGTTGCGGCTTCTGCTGCGGAAACAAACCGGATATTCCGTGCATCGTAATTCGGCTCCCGGTCAAAGGCAGTCGCGGCGACCTTCGCTTTTCTGAGACTGTCCGCAGCATCCTCCTTTTGCTCCAAACGCCAGAGCACATCCGCGCGGACCGCCCAAAGGGCTGCTTCGCTCTTGTCCAGATAGCTTCGCTTCTGCGGACACTTCAGCCCTGGATAAAACGCCAATGCCCAATCCAGTAAAAGCAGCGCGTTTTCATAGTCCCTCTGCTTGCAATATAGATTGAGATAGCCCATGACGATCTGCATATGGGTGACGGTCAGATCCAGCAGTGCGGCCGAAAGATACGGAAGCGCTCCTTTTGCGTCATTACAGGAAGATGCAAGCACCTCCCCGATCTTCGGATGATTGAGCCGGCAGGGATTGTTCTTCTTCAGGATCTCCAGACCTTTTTCGGTCTGTCCAAGGGAAATATACACCTGCGCCATTTCCAAATGAATGGATACCTCGCTGATCTCAGGGTCAGTATTCTGCCCGATCAGCAGGCAGGCATGGCGATACAGAGAAATTGCTCTTTCGGAATAAGCGGGGTTTTTCAGATACAGCCCCTTTACACGGTAGATCCTTGCGCTGCGATAGACGATCTCAAAGCAGTTCGGATACCGCTGCAGCGCTTTTTCTACATCGGATATCGCATCAACGGGATCGCTGCCATGAACATGATCTCTGTCATGAACATACTGCTTTAATCGTTCAATGACGCTTTCTCTGTCGTTGTTTCGAAGCTCATATCCAATGAGCACGTCCATGGATACCTGAAACAGGTCGGCCAGCTCGACGATGATCGCCAGCTCCGGCTGGGAAAGCCCCGTTTCCCTTAATTAAAGATATTGTTGGGTAAAAAAAGAAAGGTCAGTCGATTTTGCCGATGAAGCGGTAGTAGATTTCTACTTCC
>OHCX01000086.1_pt1 | contig 45912 bp, 44 predicted proteins | sample 1566841 | NCBI WGS metagenome assembly OHCX01 (sample SAMEA3879513, study PRJEB24766) | human gut metagenome | biome: human-associated habitat; feature: feces | place: USA | collected 1985/1987 | reverse complement strand
ACGGGCTGCCCCGGCAGCCCGTTTTTCATGAGACAGAAATGGACTGCGGAAGGCGGGAAATTCTATGGGGAATGTTGTGATCACCGGCGGCTCCCGGGGGATCGGCGCGGCTACGGTCGAGCTGTTCGCCGCACGGGGCGACCGGGTGACGTTTTTGTACGAGAAAAACCATACCGCCGCGAAAGCTGTGGCGGACAAAACAGGAGCCGCCGCCATTTGCTGCGACGTGGCGGACGGGGAAGCCGTGAACCGGGCGTTTTCTCAAATCGGGGACGTGGACATTCTTGTCTGCAACGCCGGGACGATGTACTTTGGACTTTTGTCCCAGATGGCGGAGGATGAATGGAACCGGCTGTTCGCCGTTAACGTGGGAGGGATTTACCACTGCGTCAACGCCGCCATGCCATCTTTCCTCAAGACCCATCGTGGCAGCATCGTGACAGTGGCCAGTATGTGGGGGCAGGTGGGCGCATCCTGCGAGGCGGCGTATTCCGCGGCGAAAGCGGGCGTGATTGGCTTGACGAAGGCGACGGCGAAGGAAGTGGGCCCCAGCGGCATCCGCGTCAACTGCGTCACGCCGGGGGTCATCCGCACGCCCATGAATGCCGAATTGTCCGACGAGGATTTGGCGGCGCTGGCGGACGAAACCCCGCTGGGGCGCATCGGCGAACCGGAAGAATGCGCCGAAGCCATCTTGTTTTTGGCATCGGAGAAAGCGTCGTTTATTACCGGGCAAGTGCTGGGTGTCAGCGGAGGGCTGATTATATGAAAAACGGGGAGCGTCCTGCGCGGGCGTTCCCCTGTTTTCAATCATTGCTCCTTTCCCCTCACCGCCAGTTGCGAAGAATCCGCAGCAGCCCCTCGATGAACCCCGGACGCGGCACATCCTCCGCGGCGCACACCGGCACCTCCGCGACGGTGCGGCCGTCGGCGCTGACTGTCAGCGTCCCGAGCCTGTCGCCTTTACTCACCGGGGCGGGCACGCTGCGGCGCAGTTCCAATTTATATTCCGGTTCGCCGCCCTTGGGGATAACGGCAACGCTGTCGCCCATGTACTCGGCCCTGACGTTTTCGGCACGGCCAAGCTCGACATGGACATCCGGCAGCAGCACGCCGTCATTGAGCGGGCACAGGCGAAAGCTTGAAAAGGCGTAGTCGAGCAGCGTTTCCGCGTCTTTGTTGCGCGAATCGCTCGTCTCGCAGTGCATGACGACGGCGATATATTCCACGCCGTTGCGCTCGGCGGTCGCGGAAAGGCAGTAGCGCGAGGTCGAGGTATAGCCGGTCTTGAGTCCCGTGGCCCCGTCATAGAAGCGGATGAGCTTGTTGGTGTTGGACAGGCCGAAGGTGCCGCCCCGCACGGTGTCCATCCAGATGGTCGTGTAGTTTTTGATGAGGGGATGGTATTTCAGCAGCTGCCGGGACATGAGGGCGATGTCATAGGCGGAAGTCCGGTGGTTCACGGCGTCCGCCCCGTCGTCCAGACCGGTGCAGTTGACGAAGCTGGTGTCGTTCATCCCCAGCTCCTGCGCCCGCTGGTTCATCATGGCGACGAAGGCGCTTTCGCTGCCCGCGATATGCTCCGCCATGGCGCAGGCACAGTCGTTGGCCGAGGACACCGCAATGGACTTGAGCATGTCGGAAACGGACATGGTCTCCCCTGCCTTCAGGTAGATCTGGCTGCCTCCCTTGGCGGCGGCAGCTTCGGAAGCCGTCACCGTATCCGTCAGGGCGATCTTCCCGGAATCCACCGCTTCCATAATCAGCAGCATGGTCATGACCTTGGTCACGCTGGCAGGGGCAAGGCGCTCATGGGAATTGGACTCATACAGAATGGTTCCGGTGGCAACATCCATCAGCACCGCGCTTTTCCCCGCCACATCCAGCTCCACCGCCGACGCCGGCAGCGCAATCTGGCACAGCGCCAGCACAAGCGCCGCGACACATATCATCCGCTTCATAGTCATCCCTCCAAACGATTCGTAGTACAACCTATGTCCGCGGGGGATGATTATGCCGGATTTCTTCACCGGTTTGTGCTGTTTCCCGGCCGGTATATAACATTTTGTTGTGCAGTCCCATATTACATTTTGTTTTGTATATACTTGATTTCAGGGGGGGTGTAGGCCATGTATGAACGCATTCGGAATCTGCGGGAGGATCACGACCTCAAGCAGGAGGACATCGCGCGGCTGCTTCACTGCACCCAGGCCTGCTATTCCAATTACGAGACCGGCAAGCGGGACATCCCAACGGAGGTGCTTCACACCTTGGCAGACTACTACCACGTCAGCATCGACTATCTGCTGGGGCGAACCAGCCGGAAAGAGCCGTACCCTAAATAATAACCGTCCCCGGCAGCGTCAGCCTGCCGGGGACTTTTCCGTATATGCAGCGCCAACTGACATCCTCTGCGGGATATTTTTCGTGTCCCGCCCGCCCACTGCACATTTTTTCGCCGCCGGAATACCATGGAATGAGCGGCAAAGCTCAAAATTCGATATCGGAGGTAACTTCTATGTGCAACAACAACGGTCTGTGCGGCTGCCTGAACAACAACTGGTGGTGGATCGTCATTCTGATCCTCCTGCTGTGCAACTGCGGCGGCTGGAACGGCTGCGAGAGCAACAATAACAACGGCTGCGGCTGCGGCTGCTAAACAGAGAACGGGCGCCCTCTCCGGGCGCCCATCCACATGCAAAACGAGGGAGCGGCAGAACCGCTCCCTCATTTTCAGGAAGATTACATATCGAAGGGTTCCATGCTGAGGACGGGGTGACCCACCTCGGACAGGAAGTTCAGCAGCTGCTCGGGATCCTCGGTGCAGATGGTCTCATCGGCGATCATGTCGGTGAAGTTCTCTACGCCGTACATTTCCAGAGCGGTCTTGTCCAGACGCTCACGCATCTGATCCTTCAGAATCTTGGGCAGCCAGACGATACGGCCGGGGCCGCCTTCGGCAGCGATGAACTTGTGGGAAGCAATGAAGTGCTTGCCATGACCCATGAAGCCGGGGGTCTGCACGCCGCCGCCGGTCATGGAGGCCATCTCGGAGAAGGTCATGCCGAGCGGAGTGATGCCTGCGTATTCACGGCAGGTGATGACAACGCCCATCGAGCACGGCTCGATGCCGCAGATGCACTCGAAGCAGCCGCAGGAGGTCATCGGATCCTCCAGCAGGGAGTAGAGCGTGACGTGCTCCAGCGCGCCGTGGGAGTACTGTGCAACAGCCTCGTCGACGTCCTCATAGCGGCCGGTGCGCTCGTCGGTGCAGCGCTCCTTGGTGACGACCTGGCAGGGACCCTGCGGGTCAAGCTCGTTCGTGGCCTTCGCGTCCAGCCAGGACACGGCACCGCACAGGCCCAGACGCTCCGGGGTGACGATGCAGACGTGGCTCGGGGAGAACGCCTGGCACATGATGCAGGAATAGAAGACGGGCACGGATTCGTCGGTCATGGACTTCAGACGCTCGTCGCGCTTGTCGAAGACCTCGTTGGCGTGCTTGCGCAGCGCGGCGTTCGGCTCGTCGCCAACGACGATGCGGACCTGGCACTTGTCAACGACCGTGTCAAATTCGGACTTGATCTTGGCGTAGAGCACTTCGCCGATGTGGCGGAACTTGAAACCGGCCTCGAAATCAGCCTTGCTGATACGGACGCGGATCATGTCGCGCTGGCCGGTGTGCATGAGGCCCTCCACGCAGTTGAGGAAGGAGTGGATCTTACGCTCGAAGACAGGCTCGAAGTCGGGCTGCATATTCTTGCCTGCGACCTCGACGGTGTAGCTCATGGAGATCTTGGAGCCGACCGGGATCTCGTCGATTTCGGGGCCTTCGACCACGATCTTGTGATCTTCGACCTCGGAGGCGTCCTTCGTGGTGACAAGCTCGAAGCAGTCCTTGCGGGAGCCGTCGATCTCGACCTGCATATCGCCCTTGCGGATGATCTCGCCCTCGAATGCGGAGGAGAAGGAGACGGGGATATCGATCTTCGTGATCTTCAGCTTGATGCCGCGCGCCTCAATGGAGGTGTCGATCCAGTCCTTGGTGTTATCATAGATGATCAGGGACTTCGGAACGGCCCACATATCGTCGTGGTCGTTGGTGATGACCGGGAAGCCCAGCTTGATGGCGCCTGCGCCGCAGGCGACGGTAATGTCGTTGACGGGCTTATAGGCGTTGACGAATGCGTTGATGCGGTCGAAGGTGTACTTGTGGAAGCCCTCGACGTCGCCCGGCTGGATGGCGCCGAAGATCATGGCTGCGCGCACGACCAGAGAAATGACGTGGCCGACGGACCAGATCTCTTCGCCGACGGGAACGACACGGACAGGGAAGCTCATGGAAAGACCGGCTTCCACAGCCTGCTCGATGATGCCGCCGATCAGGAAGACGAAAATGCCGCGGGACTGGTAGCCCTTGATCGTCTCGACCGCTTCCTCGGTGGAGGGAGCCGGCCCGATCATGACGACGAAGCCGGGGATATCGCCGGTGACAAGGGGAACGCCCAGCTCACGGACCTCTGCGTCGGTGAAATGGCCGTGATAGTGCGTGCCCTCGTACGGGGTCTGGGTCTTGACATATTTGCAGGCTTCGATCATTTCAGCGGCGATGGCGGTGCCGACGCCGGACTGGAAGATGGAGTTGGTGCGCGGCTCACGCAGCATCATGGCCTTGACGTCGGCCAGAGCATCCTGCAGCTCGCCGGTCGTGGTGACCTTCTTGCCGATGTAGGCATAGATGCAGGCGCAGAAATACGCGGTGGAGGGAAGCGTCAGAGGAGCGTCGCGGCCGACTTCAGCCACGATCTTGTTCACTTCTTCCTCGGCCTTGGCGAACATCTCGTCAGAGCCGTCGAAGACGCGGTTAAACAATGTCTTCATTGTGGTTTCATTCCTTTCAGATTCATTCTTTGGCGTCAATGGCAGCCTTGATCGCGCGGATCTCATCCAGCGCGTCGGGGCTGCAGTCGTAGGGGGAGAGGCCCTTCCGGTCCGCGTCGATGACGGTGGGACTGTAGCTGATGAAGCCGAGCAGATCGTCTGCCGGGATGCGGCTTCTGATAAATTCACGGTCGGATTCGTCGCGGATCTTGTTGGCGACGACGCGTACCTTGGTCACGCCGATGTCCTTTGCAAGCTCCTTGATGCGCACATAGGTCTGTACGCTCCGCGCGCCCGGCTCGATGACCACGATGAACTGATCCATCATGCTGGCCGTGCCGCGTCCAAGGTGCTCAAGTCCCGCCTCCATGTCCATGATGACCACGTCGTCCCTGCGGAAGACGAGATTCGTCAGAATCGCCTTGAGCATCACGTGCTCCGGGCAGACGCAGCCGGAGCCGCCGGTGTCGACCGTGCCCATGACGAGAAGCTTCACGCCGTTGATATTTTTGGCAAGCTTGTCGGGCAGATCGGAAACGTCCGGGTTCAGCTTATAGAAGCTGTTCTGGTCGTTTGCACCCGTGCGCTGCTTGGCAAGCTGCTTCATTTTGGAGACCGGGACAATGGAATTGACCTCTTCCTCCGTCAGGCCCAGCGCCAGACCCAGATTGGCATCCGGGTCGACGTCAGCTGCGAGGACGGTGCGCCCTTCGTCGGCGTAGAGACGTGCGAGCGTGGAGGCCAGCGTCGTCTTGCCGACGCCGCCCTTGCCGGTGATAGCTACTTTCATATCGGTAAAGACCCTCTGGGAAGATCTTAGATGCCGAGAGCCGCGCGCTTGGCTTCGATCGCGGCGATCATCTTGTCGCCGAGGCTCTCAATGTTGGTGTCGACGACGAAGTGCGCCTCGACCCACTCCTTGCAGCCCCGCGTCTCACCCTGCAGAAGCTCGGTGATCTCGCTGGAGCCCTTGGAGTACGGATCGACGCCGAGGTAGGTGTCGATGCCGGTCGCCACGACGTAGTTGCCGATGGAAACTGCCTTTTCAGACATCCATTCCGGCGCGCAGCCGCAGAGCGGAATCTGGGAAATGTTGATGCCCCAATCCTTTGCAAGATCGGAAGCAAGGATCATCATACGGGAAATATCAACGCAGGAGCCCATATGCAGGATGGGCGGGATGCCGACCAGCTTGCACACGCGCTTGAGACCCTCGCCGCAGTATTCGGCGGCGTCGAGATCCATGAGGCCCGCCTTGGCCGCGGCCTGTGCCGAACAGCCGGAGACGATGACGATGATATCGTTCTTGAGGAGCTTCTTCATCAGCTCGATGTGTGCGGTGTCGGGGCGGACCTTGGGGTTGTTGCAGCCGACCATTGCGACAGCGCCGCGCAGGACGCCGGCCTTGACGACGTCAGCCAGCGGCTTGAGCGTGCCGAGGGCGTCGACGTGAGAGTTGCACACGCCGTCGAGCTCTTTCTTAATGGCCTCGACCGAGTAGCCGACACGGGCCTTGGTCTTGAGGTTCGGAATGTTGACGAGCTCGGGCTTGCGGTTTTTGAAGTTTTCGATCGCCATCTTGATGATCGCCTTGGCGTTGTCCGCCGCGGTGTCCTCATGGAACTCGATGAAATCGGAGTCCGGCATACGGGCGATGGGAGACGTGGTGATGAACTTGGTATGGAAGCACTTGGACAGCGGGCCAAGGGCCGGGAAGATGCACTGCACGTCGACGACGATGGCCTCGCAGGCGCCCGTCAGAACGACGTTTTCCTGCTGCAGGAAGTTGCCCGCCATCGGAATGCCCTGACGCATGGCGACCTCGTTGCCGGTGCAGCAGACGCCCGCGATGTTGATGCCCTTTGCGCCGACGGACTTGGCCAGCGCGACCATCTCGGGATCCTGCGAATACATGACGATCATCTCGGAAAGAGACGGATCGTGGCCGTGGACGATGATGTTGACCATGTCCTTTTCCATGACGCCGATGTTGGCGGTGGTGTCAACGGGACGCGGGGTGCCGAACAGAATGTCGGAGAACTCGGTGCCCATCATGGAGCCGCCCCAGCCGTCGGACAGACCGGCGCGCAGGGACTGCTTGATCAGAGCCTCCGGCAGCGAGGAACAGCCCATATGCGTCATGTGCAGCGACTGCGAGACCTCACGGTCGATCGCGCGCGGCTCGATGCCGGCGTCATGCCACAGCTTCTGGGTGTGCTCCGGTGCGCGCTTGAGGTAGCGCTGCACGCCGAACGGCTTGCCGTATTCGAGAAGACCCGTCTCGGCGACCTCGTGGGCCAGATCGTAGATATCCTTGCCCTCGGTCTCGATGCCCCACTCGGCGGCGATCTTCTTCAGCTTTTCCGGATCCTTGACCTGGTAGGAGCCGCCCTCTTTCGCCTGATAGAGCGTGTGGCAGATCTGACGGCCATGGTCGGAGTGCGTGGCTGCGCCGCCAGCGGTGAAGCGCAGATAGTTGCGGCCGACGATGCCGTGCACGTCGCAGCCGCAGATGCCGCGCGGCGCCTTGGGCGTGATGCGGCAGGGGCCCATGGAGCAAATGCGGCAGCAGGTGCCGGCTTCGCCGAAGCCGCAGTGCGGCGTCTGATTCTTGACGCGCTGCTGCCAGGAATCCGCGCCAACTTTTTTGCCGGTTTCAAGCAATTCGTTGGTCGCTGCTTCCATCTGTTCAACTGTGATTAAGCGATCCCAATCCATCGATGATGTATCCTCCTAAAATATGTTCTGAACCGGCCTGCGTACACCGGACGCAGAGCCGAAAGGGGCGGCGGACTGCCCGTGCGGACAGACCGAGCAGGCGCAGCTGCGCTTTGAAACCAAAAAGCGGCAGGATGCACCTCATATAGCTTGTGTCCATTTTACCAAGCGCCCCGAAAAAAGTCAACCGATGCGAACCCCCTGCGGGGGATCATCGGAAATCCAATTTTACGGAGAGAATAAAACATTAAAAATAGATAAAGTCAGAATTATCTACAAAATAATAGATAATTCTGACTTTATGCAGAAAATGATATGCGGTATCCGGATATTCCTTTTTTTATGATCCCATATGAACATTGATATGCGGATAGCACATGGTGATCCCGGCAGCGGAAAAGACCTCCTGCATCCCGTCGAGCACATCGTTATAGCACGTCCAATAATCCTCTGTGCGCGCCCAGAAGCGCAGGACATACTGGATCGAGCTGTCGCCGTAGGAGACGACGTGCGCCTCGACAGGCCGGTCGCGGAGCGTCTTTTCATGCGCTGCCGCAGCGGCGCAGAGGGCGGCGCGGACCTTGTCCGCCGCATCGTCATAGGATGCCGAAACCGTCACGTCGACGCGGCGCACGTCCTCGCTCGTCATGTTGACGATGCTGCCCGCCGTGACCTGGCTGTTGGGCAGATAGATGATCTGGTTGTCATAGGTGCGCAGGCTCGTATAGACCGCGCCGATGGTCAGCACGATCCCGGCCTTGTCACCGATCTGGACATAATCGCCCGACCGGAAGGGCTTGGCCGTCAGGATCATCAGCGCGCCCGCGACGTTGGACAGCGCCGTCTGCATCGAGAGCGAAACGGCAAGACCGGCAACGCTCAGAATCGCCAGCAGAGAGCTTGTATCGATGCCGAGCGTCCCGGCCACAAGCATGACGGCGATAAAGATCAGAACTGCCTTGGCCGTCGTGCGCAGGAAGCCGAAAATGGTGTGGTCAAGCTTCGAATGCGAAAACAGCTTGTCCGCCGCCTTCAGAATCAGCCGGATCAGCACTGCGCACAAAACCAGCAGAACCGCCGCGTACAGCAGCTTCTGCAGCGTCAGCTTTGAAAAGAACGACTCCACCTGCTTCTCGTCAATGGCAGCCGAGTCAAGAACAGAAGAAACGAACATAAAACCTCCTGCGCGTTATGGGTAGTACCTGCCCCACAGCCGAATGGGCAGGTATATACGAGTTTGCCGCAGACGTTCAGCTGCGCAGTGCGCTCAGGATCTCCGGGAGCAGCACGTCGCGGTTCTCCTCCGATACCTCGATCAGGCGCACGTTCGGGTGGCTGCGGATGGCGGCGGCGAGCGGGGTGTCGGCCTTTTTCTGCACCACGCCGAGGATGGGGACGCATCCATCCAGAAGCGTCCGGATGCGTGCGGAATACGTGTCCGCGTGCCGCTCCATGCGGCCGATCTCGTCCATCAGCACAAGGTCGCAGTCCTCCGCGCCCTTCAGCGCGTCCATGCCCGCCGTTTCAAACGCGTCCGGGAACGACGCGATGCCAAGTTCCGGGCGGCGGATGCCAACGCGGTTCTGTGCGCCGCAGAGCAGATCCTGCGCGGCGGCGGGATGCAGATAGACGGGGCTGCTGCCGTCCGCCTCCGGCTTTGCCGAGACGGTGCGGAAGCCGCCCAGCCGCTCCGGCTGCAAAGCGTCCAGCGCGGCGGCGATCAGCGTGCTTTTCCCGATCTGCACAGGACCGGTCAGAAATACGTGCATCCTTACCCCTCCTCCCGCGGCTTTTTCGCGGTCCCGGAGCGCTTCGCCCGGTGCAGGATCATCTCTGCCGCGATCGACACGGCGATCTCCGCCGGAGTCTGGCCGAGAATGTCCAGCCCGATGGGCGCGTGGATGCGGGCAAGCTCCGTCTCCGGGATGCCGTTTTCCATGAGATACGCATTGGTCGACGCAATTTTATGGCGGCTGCCGATGCAGCCGATATACGTCGCGGGCGAACGCATCGCCTGCAGCAGCACCTCGCGGTCGGCCTGATGGCCGGGGGTCATGATGCAGACGTAATCGTTTTCCGTGAGCGTCAGATGCGCGCCAATGTCCAGATAATCGCCGAGAATGACGCGCTCAGCCTGCGGATAGTGCTCCGGCGTGGCAAATCCCGGCCGGTTGTCATAGACCACAACGCGGAAATCGACCGAAGCCAGCACCGGCACAAGCGCTGCGCCGACGTGCCCGCCGCCGAAGATATACGCATAGCCCGCCCGCGTGAGCGGCTCGACGTAATAGCGCGGCTCACCCTTTTTCGTGACCGCGTCCGCGCGGAGCATCGGGCGCAGCTCGTCCGGTGTGATGCAGTCCGTGAAGCGCAGACCATGCGCCTCGTCATAGGTCCCCATTGCGCTGACGCAGCCATCGTCCATGCGGTAGACGAGCCAGCTGTTCTGATTGCCGTTCAGAAGCTCCAGAATGCCGCGCAGCAGCGCGGTATCCGCCTCGGCCTGCGGGTCAAAATACTGGAAGAAGACCGTCACATTGCCGCCGCAGATCATACCGATATCCGCGACCTCGTTGGGGGCCAGGCAGTAGCCGTGCACGAGGGACTGTTTCGTTTTCAGGACCTCCATCGCTAGCTTCCCGGATTCCAGCTCGACCGCGCCGCCGCCGACAGTGCCCTCCGTATGGCCATCGGCGAAGACGGCCATTTTTGCGCCCGCACCGCGCGGCGTGGAGCCGGACGAGGCGAGAATGCTGCACAGCACGACACCCTCGCCCTGCGCGAGCGCCTGCAGCATGGATGTGAAAAGCGCTTTCATACAAGATCCTCCATTCTGATCGTCAGGATGCCAAGCCGCTTGGTCTGCGGCAGATAATACGGGTACTGCGCGTTGTCCGTCCGCAGCAAACGCGGCAGGACGGCCTCGGGCGTAATCGCGCCGGGCGTTTCGTCCCGGCTGTAGATGCGGAAGAACCGGACAGCATCGTCCAGCGATGCAAACGGCTGCCCGTGCTCCAGTTCCTGCGCGTCAAATTCGAACGGCACGCCCAGTTTGCGGAGCGTTTCGCAGGCGGCGGGAGCCGTCTCGCCGCGAATGGGCTGCTCTGTCAGAGAAAACCGGTGTAAATCGTAGTTCTTTTTGATGATAATCAGCGTTTTTGCGCACTGACGGCGCGCGACGGGAAGAATCTCCGCAAGACTGCCGAAAAAGCAGAAGACCATCGCGTCGTACTGCGTTTTGTCCTCCGACGTCAATAAATCGCAGTGCAGCGGCGTGATATTTGTGAGCTGCCGCGTTCGGATGGTCTGCCGCAGCACGTCCAGCGCCTCGTCAGACACGTCCGCCGCTGTGATTTTCTCGAAATACGGACTCAGCGCGGCGGATAACGCTCCCAGCCCGCACCCCGCGTCGCAGAGCGTGCGGCAGCCGGAGAGCCTGGGCGCGAGATTGGCGGCAAGGCGCGCGTGATAGTCGCTTTTTTCATTCGCCGCCTGCATGAACCGGATCATGTCCGGTGTCCAGACAAACATACCTCTATTCCTCCTGGGCGTAGGTAACCGCTGATTGAATCGGCAAGAGTTGTCAGCGAGAGATTTTGTCCCAACTGTGCAGTTTGAAAACGCAGGAATACTTTGTGTATTTCCAGTTTTTCAAACTGCACAGTTGGGGCAAAAGCTCCGCTGACAACCGCAGACGATTTAATCATCGGTTACATAGGGCGTACAGACGGAAAAGACGCGGCTGCCGGCCTGCACCTGCGTGACGGCGACCGGAACGCCGTAGAGCGTCTGCAAAAGCTCCGGCGTGAGCACCTGTCCCGGCAGGCCGAAGGCCAGCACCCGTCCGTCCTTCAGCGCCAATACCTTTGTCGCATAACGGAAGGCCTGATTCGGCTCGTGCGTGGAAAAAATGACGCTGTAGCCACCCGCCGACAGCGTTTCAATGCGCCGCATGACGCGGAAGCTGTTGCCATAGTCAAGACTCGCCGTCGGCTCGTCCATGATGAGCGTGTGCGCGTTCTGAATCAGCGCCCGGCCGAGCAGCATCAGCTGCCGTTCGCCGCCGGAGATGCGCATACACCCGCGCGAAGCCAGCGCGCCGATGCCAAGCTCGTCCAGAATCCGCTGCGCTGCGTTTGTCTGCTCCCGAGAGGGGCTGTCAAACGGCCCGAGCTGCGCGCCGAGGCCCATCAGAACGCTGTCGAGCACCGTATGGTCGAACGCCGGACTGTAGGACTGCGGAATATATGCAAGCTCCGCCGCCAGCGCGCGGCGGGAATAGTCCCGCACGTCGCGGCCCGCGATTTTGACGCTGCCGCGCTTCGGCTCCAGAAAGCCGAGCAGACAGCGGAACAGCGTGCTCTTTCCCACGCCGTTCGGGCCGAGCACGGCAATACGCTCGCCCCTGTCCGCGCAGAAGCTGACGCTTTTTAATACGTCTGCCTCGCCATAGGAAAACACAAGGTCAGATACCTCAAGCTGCATCCCGCGCGCCTCCCTTCACAATTAAATAGAGGAACAGCGGCGCGCCGACGAGGGCCGTGAGGATGCCGAGCGGAATTTCGCCCGTCGTGAGACACCGCGCCAGATCGTCGACCAGCATGAGAAAGCTTGCGCCCAGCAGCATCGAGCACGGCAGCAGAAGCCGGGTGTTCTGTCCGACGAGCAGACGGCAGATGTGCGGGATCACGAGTCCCACCCAGCCGATCATGCCGCTGATGGAGACGCTGGCCGCCGTTGCAAGCGTCGCGCAGACGATGACGGCCAGCCGCAGGAGCTTCGTATTGACGCCCATGCTGCGCGCCTCAGCCTCGCTGATGGTCAGCAGGTTCAGCCGCCAGCGCAGGAAAAACAGCGGGATCAGGCCCAGCAGAATGGGGACCATCGCAAAATGCAGATCGTCCAGCCGCACAGCGGTCAGTGCGCCCATCAGCCAGTAGGTGATGGCGGGCAGCTGCTCGTTCGTGTCGGCGACCAATTTAATAAAGGAGGTTCCGGCGGAAAACAGCGACCCGACCATCACGCCCGCCAGCACCATCGCCAGATTCGAGCGCATCCGGCTCAGCCGCCCGACCAGATACGTCAGTCCCACCGCCGCAAGGCCGAAGAGGAACGAGCCTGCCGTGATGACGGCGTAGCTCGCGCCGAGCAGAATCGCCAGCGCCGCACCGAAGCATGCGCCGGTCGACGCGCCCAGCAGATCGGGCGACACCATGGGGTTGCGGAACATGGCCTGATACGACGCGCCCGCGGCAGAGAGCGCCGCGCCGATGAGCGCGGCGGACAAAATGCGCGGCAGGCGGATCTGGATGACGACGGAGGCCTCCTCCGGCGTCCATGTGGGCGCGAGGCGCAGATGCCCGCGCGAAACGCCCGACAGCGCCCGGTCTGCCAGCAGCCGCGCGGTCTGTAATGCCGAGACGCGGTACCGGCCCAGCAGGAACGACAGAAAAAAGACCGCCGCCAGCAAAATCAAAAGGATCAGGACACACCGCCTGCCCGTTTTTTCAGGTTTCATCAGCCTACTCCAAACAAAAGCGTTGTTTTTCATACCGTACCACCCTTTGCGTCTTCCTGTCAAGCAAAAGGCGCCGGATTTTATTCGGAATTGCCGAATCTTACAGAAAATCCGCCCCTGCGCGGGCCGGACGAGCTGAACAGGCAATATGCGTATTTTATTGCAGCATATGCATTGCGATTTCGTCCTCAATCAGCACGTTTACACTGCTTCAGATACTCTTCTCTTGTAATCATCATGTGGAGAAAACCGTCCTCCACGCCTAACTCCCGAAAGCCTGCCCTGCGATGGGTCTCCCATGCAGCGATTTCGTTCCGGGTGACCGCGAAGTCGTTATGGATTCTGGAAATGCTGCAATCACGGAACGCGTGATCCAGCATCAGTCTCAGCGCGGGAACGGCATAGCCCTTGCCCCGGAAGGGGGCATACATCACAATGCCCATATCCCACCAATCCTTTTCGGGCGTATAGTGGAAGTTCACATCGCCGATCCATGCGCCGTCTAGGCTGCGTTTGATGTAAGCATAGAAGCGCTCCGGCTCATTTCCTACCCAGCTATCGTACCAATCGGCAAGCGCCTTGTCCGGGCAGTCGATGCAGCCGGTGTCCCGATGGTAGCCCGCATAGGCAACATCCCAGCCCGCGTTGTAAGCCATCGTTTCCGGGTCAGCCATCATCTGCTGATAGAACCACAGATCTTCCCGCTTGGGGATGTACAGTTCAAGCTCTCGTGTAATATATGCCATAACGCGCCTCCGTATTTTTAGGATAATCTATGGTCGATCGTGTTTTATCATATTCTTATCACGCCATCAAGCGACGATACGCATGGCGGCTTCGAAAAATACCGCTGCTTTGTTAGACACGCGCTGTGTCCGGCGATTTTATAGACGGACAATTTATGGGGAGGCGACAATTTCTGCGCCTCTCGCAGAAGGCCGCGCGATAAACCGCCGCAGACATTCGTTGATGCAAATATCTGCGATGGGCCAAAGTATTTATCGCGTATGCAGGACCTGCGCCGCCCGATCCGGGTAATCCGTGATCAGCGCGTCCGCGCCGACGCTGGCGAGATAGGCCATGTCTTCCTCGGCATTGACTGTCCAGTACTGAATGGCCAGATCATGCGCGTGGGCAAAGTTGATGACCGTTGTGGTGTCGAGGTTGATGCCGAAGCTCGACTCCGCGTCGCCGAACGGCAGCTGGAGCACGTCGTAGGAGCAGGTGAAATCCGTTTTGCCGGTCAAGGCGGCAAAGTAGAACTGCACGACCTCCGCCGGGCTGGCGCTGCGGTGCATGTCCGGGTAGTTCGCCGTGATGTAGTCCGCGACCTCATCGCGGAAGCTGCCGACGATGACGCGGTCGAGCAGATTTCGCTCGTTCAGCGTCGCATACAGCTGGTCTGCCGCGGCCAGACCGACCTCGCCGCCGTCCTTGATCTCAATAATGTACCGATAGTCCCCGGCAGAGGTCAGATAGTCCAACACCTCGTCCAAAGACAAAATGCGCAGCTCGTCCGGCACGGCGTCGCCGTGTAAATCCGTATACGGCGTTTCGCCCGCGTCATTTACGAACTGCGCCGCTATGTTCAGCTCCTTCAGCTCTGCCAGCGTCTTATCCCGGACGAGCACGTTTTCCGCTCCAAACACGGTCACGGCATCCGACACGCGGCCGAGCGTGGAATCATGCGAGAGCACCAGAACGTCGTCCGCCGTCATATGCAGGTCGAACTCGAAATAATCCACCTGCACATCCGGGTTTTCCGCACAGCCGCGGAACGCCGCCAGCGTCTCCTCCGGGAACTCGCCCGCGCCGCTGCGGTGCGCCGAGATCGCCGTTTCACCGGTGATGAACGGGTTGTTCGTTTCGTATTGCTTCAGATTTTTCGGATTCGAACGATGATGGAACTGCGCAATGCCGATAATTGCAATCACAACTACGATGCAGAGCAGCACGAGAAGGCTCCTGCCGATGACTTTTTTGACTTTCATGATGATTCTCCTGACTGTCATATTTGCATAATCTATGGTCAATCGCATTTTATCATATTTTCCGCCGCGCCATCAAGAGACGATACGCATGATGGCTGCGAAAAATGCCGCAGGCTCGTTAAAACAATGCGGCATCCGCCGCACATCTGCCGGGCACATACTCCCGTGTCAGCGGGCATATACTCCAATAGCATACACAGCCTGGAGGTGCCCGTATGACAGAGGACTTACTCACCAGAGCCAGAGAGCTGGCTGTGTACATCATCGAGAACCGCGCCACCATCCGGCAGGCGGCAAAGCACTTCGGACTTTCCAAATCGACCGTGCATAAGGATCTTTCCGAGCGGCTGCCGATGGCGAACCGCGCGCTGTATCTTTCTGTGCGGGAGATTCTCGACCAGAACAGGGCCGAGCGCCATATCCGCGGCGGTCTGGCTACGAGAAAGAAATATAAGGGGTTCTGAATCTTGTCGTTTTCCGGGCGTTTTCCCGTTTTTTGGGGGAAACGTCCGGCTTTTTATACAGCTTGCTAAAAATTTGTGAGTTTCGATAAAATTTTTTGAGAAATGGGTTGATTCTTTGGTGCGGAAGGTATATACTTGGAATCAGGAAACAACTCCATTCAACAACAACACAACGTTCAGGAGGCAAAGAGTCATGAAATATGGTCGTACATTCAATTTCTCCGCAGGCCCCGCAATGATGCCGGAGCCCGTGCTGGAGGAGATCCGCGACGAGATGATGAACTACCGCGGCAGCGGCATGTGCGTCATGGAAATGAGCCACCGTTCCCCTGTTTTCCAGCAGATCATCGACGAGGCCGAGCAGGATCTGCGCGACCTCATGGGCATTCCCGACAACTATAAGGTCCTGTTCATTCAGGGCGGCGCAACGCTCCAGTTCTCCATGATCCCCATGAACCTCATGAAGAACGGCAAGGCCGTCTACATCGAGACCGGCGCATGGTCCAAGAAGGCCATCGCGGAAGCCAAGAAGGTCGGCGAGGTCATCGTCGCTGCTTCCAGCAAGGACAAGAACTATACCTATGTTCCCGACTGCTCGGATCTGGATATCCCCGAAGACACCGATTACGTCTACATCTGCGAAAATGAGACGATCCATGGCGTGACGTGGAACAAGCTGCCCAACACCAAGGGTCATGTGCTTGTTTCCGACCAGTCCTCCATGTTCCTCTCCAAGCCCTGCAACGTGTCCGACTACGGCATGATCTACGCGGGCGTACAGAAGAATGTCGGCCCCGCCGGCATGGTCGTCTGCATCATCCGCGAGGATCTGATCCGCGACGATCTGAAGGATCTGCCCATTTATCTGCAGTACAGCACGCACGCAGGCGCAGGCTCCATGTACAACACCCCGAACTGCTGGGCGATCTACTGCTGCGGCAAGGTCTTCAAGTATCTGAAGAGCATCGGCGGCCTCGAAGAGATGCACAAGCGCAATCTCGACAAGGCGAAGGTCTTCTATGACTTCCTGGATTCCTCCAAGATGTTCAAAGGCACCGTCGAGCCGGAGTTCCGCTCCCTCATGAACATCCCGTTCGTGACCGGGTCTGCTGACCTCGACAAGGAAGTCGTCGCCGCCACCAAGGCAGCCGGCTATGACAACCTCAAGGGCCACAAGTCCGTCGGCGGCCTGCGCGCTTCCATCTACAACGCCATGCCCAAGGAGGGCGTGGAAGCGCTCGTCGAGTTCCTCAAGAACTTCGAAGCCAACTACGGCAAATAAGAAAACCTACAAGGCGCGGCATATCCTGTCGCGCCTTATTTCACAGAACAAATATAAGGAGATTTTATCATGCGTATTCTCGTAACTGATGGAATGGACAAGACCGCAATGGCGCAGCTGCGTGAGGCAGGCCACGAGGTCGTCGAGCAGTTCTATGCTCCCGAAGAGCTGGGCGCGGCCCTGCGTGAGTTTGACGCAGTCGTCGTCCGCTCCAAGACCAAGGTCCGCGCGAACCACATCGACGAGGCCAAGGGCGGCAAGCTGAAGCTCATCATCCGCGGCGGTGTCGGCGTTGACAACATCGACGTGAAGTATGCAGAGGCCAACGGCATCACCGTCAAGAACACCCCGAAGGCTTCCTCTCAGTCCGTCGCAGAGCTGGCCATGGGTCATATGTTCTCCTGCGCGCGCTACCTGTCCATCGCCGGTCACACCATGCGCGAGGGCAAGTGGGAAAAGAAGGCCTACGGCAAGGGCATCGAACTGCAGGGCAAGACCCTCGGCATCGTCGGCTTCGGCCGCATCGGCCAGCATCTGGGCGTCATGGCCAAGGCCATCGGCATGACCGTCATCGCCTTTGATATCTTCCACATCCCCGGCATCGAAGAACAGCTGGGCATCCCCTATGTCGAGATGGACGAGCTGCTTGCCAAGTCCGACTTCATCTCCGTCCATGCCCCGGCAGTTGACGGCGGCGCACTGATTAACGCAGAGCGCATCGCAAAGATGAAGGACGGCGTGTGCATCATCAATACCTCCCGCGGCACCAACGTTGACGAGGCCGCTCTGCTGGCCGCGCTCGAATCCGGCAAGGTCCGCGCCGCCGGTCTGGACGTCTACGCTGACGAGCCTGCCTCCAACTCTGCGCTGTACTCCCATCCGATGGTCTCCTGCACGCCGCACATCGGCGCTGCCACCGTTGAGGCGCAGAAGCGCATCGGCGCGGAGATTGTGGACATTATCACGAATTTCGGCAAATAATTTCAGTCATTTCGCACAGGCATCCGCGCTTGTATTTCTGGCGCGGATGCGATATGATAATTCTGAGCAATCTGCAAAAAGATCGCAATAGATTGGTACAATTTTTTGAGGAGGATTTACCAAAATGAATGCTTATGTTGCCAGTGTCATCGACTATGTCAAGCAGGCACACGGGAATGAGCCTGAATTCGTTCAGACTGTAGAAGAGGTTCTCTCTTCCGTTTCCCCCATCATGGACGCACATCCCGAATACGAGAAGGTTGACCTTCTGAAGAGAATGGTCGAGCCCGAAAGAATGTTCACGTTCCGCGTCTGCTGGATGGATGACAAGGGCGAATACCATACAAACCGCGGCTGGCGCTGCCAGTTCAACGGCGCGATCGGCCCGTACAAGGGCGGCATCCGCTTCCAGAAGAACGTTTACGAAGGCATCATCAAGTTCCTCGGCTTCGAGCAGACTTTCAAGAACTCCCTGACCGGCCTGCCCATGGGCGGCGCAAAGGGCGGCTCCGACTTCGATCCTGCCGGCAAGTCCGACGCGGAGGTCATGCGCTTCTGCCAGAGCTTCATGACCGCTCTGTACCGCTACATCGGGCCGGACATCGACGTTCCCGCGGGCGACATGGGCGTCGGCGGCCGTGAGATCGGCTATATGTTCGGCCAGTACCGCAGACTCAAGGGTGTCTGGGAGAACGGTGTTCTGACCGGCAAGGGCATGAGCTACGGCGGCTCCCTGATCCGTCCGGAAGCAACCGGCTACGGCGCAGTTTACTATTTGCAGGAAGTCCTGAAGCATGAGAACGACACCATCGAGGGCAAGCGTCTTGCCATCTCCGGCTATGGCAACGTCGGCTGGGGCATCATGAAGAAGGCTGCCGAGTTGGGCGCGAAGGTCACCTATTTCGCAGGACCCGACGGCTATATCCATGATCCGGACGGCGTCGTCGGCGAAAAGCTCGACTTCATCCTCGAGATGCGCGCAAAGGATCCGATGCACTGCAAGCCGTATGCCGACAAGTACGGCGTGGAATTTGTTCCGGGCGAAAAGTGCTGGGGCGTGAAGGACGTTGATGTCTATATGCCCGCTGCGACCCAGAACGACGTGCGCATGGAGTCCGCAGAAAAGATCGCCGCCTCCGGCGTCAAGTACTACATCGAGGTCGCCAACATGCCGACCACGAACGACGCTCTGAACTATCTGCGCGCGCAGAAGCACATGATCGTCGCTCCGTCCAAGGCTGTCAACGCGGGCGGCGTCGGCGTTTCCGGTCTTGAAATGAGCCAGAACTCCGAGCGTCTGGTCTGGACGGCTGAGGAAGTCGATGCGCAGCTGCACAAGATGATGAAGAACATCCACAAGGTCAGCGCAGAGGCTGCCGAAGAGTACGGCCTCGGCTACGATCTGGTTGCGGGCGCCAACATCGCCGGCTTCAAGAAGGTCGCACAGGCCATGTACGAGCAGGGCGTGTTCTGATCTATTTCCATTCCATACACAGCAGCCCCAGCGGTTTTCGCCGCTGGGGCTGTTCCATTCTTTTCAGTGCAGCACTGGCGCGGGAACGTCAAAGGCCCCCCTTTGCATAAAGGGGAGCCTTTTGCGTGTCTATGGCTTTATCTCCGGTCATTTCATCTGCGCGATATCGCAGACGATCTCGACGCACTTGTCAACGCCGAGCGTGCCGCTGTCGAGGCAGACATCGTAATTCTCGGCCTCGCCCCAGTTGCGGTTGGTGTAATGCTTGTAATAGACCTTGCGCTTGCTGTCCTTCTCCTGCAGGCGCTTTTCCATGGGCTTGCTCGTTTCGCCGTAGCGTTCGCGCACGCGGGCGGCGCGGTGGGCCATGTCGGAGTGGATGAAAATGTGCAGGCAGTCCGGCTGATCCTTCAGGATGAAGTCGGCGCAGCGGCCGACGATAACGCACGGACCCTTGCTGGCAAGATCGCGGATGACGTTCGTCTGGCAGACGTAGAGCTTATCCGACACGGACATGGTATCGACCAGACCCATCGGGTGCGAGGAGACGGCAATATTAAACAGGAAGCTGCTGGTGACAGAGGCGTATTCGCCGATCTCCTCGATGAACTCATGCGAGAAGCCGCTTTCTTTGGCGACCTTGTCGACCAGCTCCTTGTCATAATAGGGGATGCCGAGCTTCTCAGCCACCGCCTTGCCGATGCTTCGTCCGCCGCTGCCAAACTGGCGGCTGATGGTGATGACCTTATTTGTCATAGGAACTCCCCCTTTATTTTGGTGGCTTCATTATACACCAAAATCGGCGGGTTGACAAATAAAAATTTTCGCCTGCGCGATGGTCTCCGTGATCTCAGCAGGAGCGGGACGCTGCTCCGCCCGGCAGACTGCATTGGTTTTATAGGAATTTACGGCAAATTCGCAAGCACCTGCCTGCTCGCCCGTTGGGAAGCTACGAATTCGCCGAAAATTTCCGTTAAAAACGGTGCATCCTGCCGGGCGGCGAGAACCCCGTCCCTTGCCAACTGCATTTGGTTTTTACAGATACGGCCGCATATCCTTGACCAGCTGGTCCTCCAGCCGGATGAGCGACTGGGCGAGGCCCCGCGCGTCCTCGTCCGCTGTGGGGTACTGGTTGCAGTAGCGGGCGAGCGACTTGATGCCCATCGAGCAGCCGGTCGAGACGAGATCGGCTGTCGTCGCGTCTCCGGGCTTCATGGAAAGCATCGCCTGCGTTTTCAGATACGACATGGCGCGCGCAGCCGGGTCTGCGCGCTTCGGCTCCTTGCCCTGATGGCGCAGCCGGTCCTCTGCCTGTGCGGCAAGCTGCTCGTGCTGGCGCTTGCTGTCAAGCAGGCGCTTTTGCAGCGGGCCCTCCGCGCTGTTTTTCAGCACATCCTCCAGTGAGCGGATGGCCATATCCGTCCCCGCCGCGCACTCCGACAGCAGATGCAGGGTATCTTCGTTCATATACATCTCCTCCTTCTGCGAGTATTGTGTTCCAAAATAGAAAAAAGTATGATACAATACGAAAAAAGGAGGCGCTGCTATGCGTATGGAACGGACGGTCCGCGAGATCGCGGGCGATTATGCCGTGCTGGAAAACGAGACAGGCGGCACAACGGAGGTCGCGCTGGCGCTGCTGCCGGACGGCATTGCCGAGGGCACGGTGCTGATTTTTGAAAATTTTGAATACCGTATAAAGGAGAATATGCCATGATCCGTCATATCGTCATGTGGAAATTCCGCGAGGGAGAAGCGGAAAACCGTGAAAAATTCCTGTCTGGCCTGCAGGCGCTGGACGGCGTGATCCCGGAGATCCGCCATATGGAGATCCACCGCAGCTGCAAGCCCGGCAATCCCTACGACGCCTGTCTGATCGCCGATTTTGACGATCTGGAAGCGCTTTCCCGTTACAAAAACGACCCGCGCCATGTCGCGGTGTCCACGCTCTGCAAGTCCATCCGCGAATCGCGCGGCGCGATCGACTACGAGCTGTAAGCCCGGTATATCGATTTACCGTTTCAGGAGGGAGCTTCATGAAGACCAAACATATTCAGAAGCAGCTGGATTTCTTCGTCCGCGATAAGGCGCACCATGCCTACCGCAAGCCCGCAGGGGACGCGCACGCGCTGGCCGCAGAGCTTGCGGCGCAGGGGCTTGACGATATGCAGCGCTCGGTCGCACGGCTGCGCTATGTGCTGGCGCAGGAAACGCCCGTCGTTTTCCCGGATGAGCGCATCACGCTGCTGCGCACCGTGCGCACCATTCCGGAGATCCACACAGAAGAAGAGGACAGGCAGCTGCACGAGACGCACGCGTTCCATGAAAACGGCCGCGTATTCAATATGTGCCCCGATTACGGGATGCTGATGGCGGACGGCTTTACGAAAAAGGCCGAAAAGATTCGCACGCAGCTGGAAAAGGCAGAAACGACGGAGCAGAAGGAATTTCTGCAGGCCATGCTGGACGTGCTTTCCATCGTGACGGACTTCGCCGCGCGCTACCGCGAGGAGGCGCTGCGCGTAGGCAACCAGACGGTTGCGGACACGCTTTCCAAGATCCCCGCCAACGCGCCCGAGACGCTTCTCGAAGCGCTGCAGTTCCTGCGCCTGCTGCATTACGCCATGTGGTGCAACGGCAACTATCACAATACCATCGGCCGTATCGACCAGTTCCTGTACCCCTATTACCGGCACGATCTGGACGCAGGGCTTCTGACAAAGGACGGGGCGCTTGAGCTGCTGGAGGAGTTTTTCGTCTCCTGCAACCGCGACAGCGACCTTTACATCGGCATCCAGCAGGGCGACAACGGGCAGACCATCGTGCTGGGCGGCTCGAACGAAGACGGCTCCGACGCGTATAACGACCTGTCCGAATTGTGCCTGATCGCCAGCCGCGAGCTGTGCCTCATCGACCCCAAGGTCAATCTGCGCGTGCACAAAAACACGCCGCTGTCCGTCTATGAGCTTGCCACGACGCTCACACAGAAGGGCCTTGGCTTCCCACAGTATACGAACGACGAAATTGTCATTCCTGCGCTGCTGCGCTGGGGCTATGAGAAGCAGGACGCGTATAACTACACGCTGGCCGCCTGCTGGGAGATCCTTGTGACGGGATATATGGATCTTGTCAACTGGGACAGCCTGAACTTCCTCAAGACCGTGCAGGACGCCTGCGAGCATCTGCCGGAATGCAAAACATACGAAGAATTCGCGGCGCTTGTGAAGCAGAATATCGAGGCGCAGGCCGGGGCGCTCATGGCGGAGACGAAAAACGTCTATAAAGAGCCGTCGCCCCTCGTGAGTCTCATGTGCCCGGACTGCCTCGAAAAGATGCGCGATATCTCGAAGCCCGGCAAGTATAATAACTACGGCTTCCACGGCGACGGGCTTGCCACAGCCGCCGATTCCATGGCCGCTGTACGCAAATACGTCTACGACGAGAAGACCTTCACGCCGGAAACCATGCTCGCCATGCTGCACGCCGATTTCAAGGGCTATGAGCGCGAACAGAATATGCTCCGCTACGAAGGCCCGAAGTTCGGCAACGACGATGATTTTGTCGATTCCATCGCCGTGCAGCTGCTCGACTGGTATGCCGACGCGCTGGAAGGGAAGAAAAACGACCGCGGCGGCTGCTTCCGCGCGGGCACGGCCTCGGCCATGTATTATATCTGGCATTCGAAGGACGCGCCTGCCTCGCCCGATGGCCGCAGCGCGCATGAGGCGCTGCCCTGCAACTACTCGCCGTCCCTCTTTGCCCGCTGCGAAGGCCCGATCTCCATCATCAAGTCCTTTGCCAAGCCGCATCTGACACGCGTGGCAAACGGCGGCCCGCTGACCGTCGAGCTGTCCGACACCATGTTCCGCAATGAGGATGCCATCCGCAAATGCGCCATGTTCGTCAAGAGCTTCATGGACATGGGCGGACACCAGATGCAGATCAACGCCGTCAACCGCGACAGGCTCCTTGACGCGCAGAAGCACCCGGAAAATTACCGCAACCTCATCGTGCGCGTCTGGGGCTGGAGCGGCTACTTCGTTGAGCTGAACGAGGTCTATCAGAACCACATCATCAAGCGCTCGGAAATGAGCCTGTAATACCGAAAGAAAGGAAGCATCACTATGCTGGAAGCACTGAAAGAACAGGTATTGAAAGCCAATCTGGCCCTGCCGAAGCACGATCTTGTCACCTTTACCTGGGGCAACGTCTCCGCCATCGACCGCGAAAGCGGCCTGATCGCCATCAAGCCGTCGGGCGTGGAGTACGATGAGATGACCGCCGACGACATCGTGCTCGTGAGTCTGGAGACCGGCGAACGCGTCGAGGGCCGCCTCAAGCCCTCGTCCGACACGCCGACGCACGTAGAACTGTACCGGGCCTTCCCGTCCATCGGCGGCATTGTCCACACGCACAGCCGCTGGGCGACCAGCTTTGCGCAGGCCGGCGCCGGCATCGACGCCATGGGCACCACGCAGGGCGACTATTTCTACGGCCAGATCCCCTGCACCCGCAGCATGACGCCGGAGGAGATCAAGGACGCGTATGAAAAGAACACCGGCCTTGTCATCATCGAGGAATTCAAGCGCCGCGGCATCGACCCGGCACAGGTTCCCGCCGTGCTCGTCCACAACCACGGCCCGTTCACCTGGGGCAAGGACGCGGACGAGGCGGTCTACCACGCGGTCGTGCTCGAAGAGGTCGCGTTCATGAACTTCCACGCCAAACTGCTGAACCCCGCCGCAGGCCCCATGCCGCAGGTGCTGCTCGACAAGCATTACCTGCGCAAGCACGGCGCGAACGCCTATTATGGACAGGGCTGAGGCGCAGAAGGCGCTGCAGGCCTGCGTCGCAGATGAGCAGACCTATCAGTTCACGAGCTTTTCCCACCGCGACGCGTGGGAGCTTGGCCATGCGCTGGTGGACGCGTGCGAAAAGATGGGCGCGCCGCTTGCCGTGGAGATCGAGATCAATCACGTGATCGTCTTCCGCTATTACCCGGACGGCACGTGCGCATATCACGAGCAGTGGCTGCGGCGCAAGCGGAATCTGGTCAACCTGCTTGAAAAAAGCTCCCAGCGCGCGTATTACGAGCTGGAGGTCAATTGCGAGGATCAGGAACGCGACTGGCGGCTGCCGCGCAGTGACTACGCCGCGTGCAGCGGCGCGTTCCCCATCCGCATCCGCGGCGGAAGCGTCATCGGCGTCGCCGCTGTCTCCGGCCTCCCGGACCCCGGCGACCAGACCGCCCTTCTGAACGGCCTGCGCGCTTATTTTGAAGCGCATTCATAAGGCTTATTCTATGCGCTGTCACAGAGACTTCTGTATCCTGCACAGTTCAGCGCGCGCTGAATTCTGCGGCAGAATCCCTCCGCTATTGACGCGCCGACAGAACAAACGGCTCCCGTATGCAGCTGCATACGGGAGCCGTTGGCTATATGGATAAGCTGCTGCTGTCGTTGCAGCAGCGCCTCATAGGGGATCTGAAGCGCTTCGTGGAGCGCTTTTCATTCATCGGGATAAACGCTGCGCTGGCCGCATTCGATTTTTGCCAATGCACTGCGGGTCAGATCACAGCCTGCAAGCTGTGCCTTTGCCGCAAGCTGCTCCTGCGTCATGCCCCGCGCAAGCCGTGCGGCCCGGATCACCGCGCCGACGGCCTTACTGTATTCCAAATCCATGCGAATATCATCCTTGCTCTTAATATGCCGAAAAATCCGCCGTGGAGCGGATTTTTTGGTTTGCAGATCACTCGGCAAGCTGCCACATGAGTTGGGCCAGAAGGTTCGTGATGGTTTCCATGTCGTCTGCGGGGATGTATTCAAAGCGGCCGTGGAAGTTTTCGCCGCCGGTGCACAGGTTCGGGCAGGGGAGGCCCTCAAAGGACAGGCGTGCGCCGTCCGTGCCGCCGCGGATGGGGACGACCTTCGGCGTGACGCCGACGGATTCCATCGCCTTTTTCGCGTTCTCGATCAGGAACATACACGGGACGATCTTTTCTTTCATATTATAATAGCTGTCGCGCAGCGTGAGAACAGCGGTGCCCGCGCCGTAGCGGCGGTCAATTTCCGCGCAGGCTTTTTCCATGACGGCCTTGCGCGCTTCAAATTTCGCGCGGTCGTGGTCGCGGATGATGTATTGCAGCTCCGCCTGCTCCGTCTCGCCGCGCATGGCGACAAGATGATAAAAGCCCTCGTAATTTTCCGTGTAATACGGCGTCTCCAGCGCCGGGAGCAGGCCGTGCAGCTCCATGGCGACGAGCGCGGCGTTGACCATCTGGCCCTTCGCAGAGCCGGGATGGATGGACTTGCCGCAGATCTCGATCTTCGCGCTGGCTGCGTTGAAGTTCTCATATTCCAGCTCGCCGAGTGCGCCGCCGTCGACGGTATAGGCGTAATCCGCGCCGAAGCCCTTCACATCAAACCGGTCGGCCCCGCGTCCGATCTCCTCGTCGGGCGTAAAGGCCAGCCTGACGGTTCCATGCGGCTTTTCGGATGTAAGCAGCAGCTGTGCGGCGGACAGGATCTCCGCCACGCCTGCCTTATCGTCTGCGCCGAGCAGCGTCGTGCCGTCCGTGACGATCAGGCGCTTGCCGACAGAGTTTTTCAGCTGCGGGTATTCCTTCGGAGAAAGCATGATGTGCTTCTCTTCGTTCAGGACAATATCACCGCCGTCGTAAGGCTCGGTGATGCGCGCGCGGATGTTCTCGCCGGGGGCGTCGGGCGAGGTGTCCATGTGGGCGATGAGGCCATAGACGGGGATTTTTTTGTCACAGTTCGCCGGCACGGTGCCGTAGACGTAGCCGTCCTGATCGACGTGCGCGTCGGCAATGCCCATGTCCTGCATCTGGCGGACAAGCTCCTGCGCAAGCGCAAGCTGCCGCGCGGTGGACGGGCACGTCTCGGACGCTTCGTCCGAGGTCGTGGGATAGGAAACGAGCTTCAAAAAGCGTTCAACGACTGTCATGTGTGTGTTCTCCTTTGTGTCAGTATTGGAAAATGCTTCCGCCGACAAACTCGCGCACGATGGAGTCGCGCGGGACATACGGCGTATCGAGCGGCGGCAGGCTCCGCACCACGTCCATCAGGACGGTCAGGCCGTGCTCCGCAATAAACGCGTCGTCCAGATCGGACGCGAACTGTGGGATCTGGCGCAGGTATTTTGCCAGAATGCACAGCTCGTAATCGTGGAACGAGTCGATGTGGATGGAGGCGTTGGGTTTGTTGGGCGCGATATACTTCTGTTCGCCCGCGTTGACGGATTCGGCGCGGAGGATCGTGTCGCGCAGGGAATTGCCGCGGCCCTGATAATTGCGGATCATGCGGCGCGCCACGCGCACCTGCTCGGGGTGGATGATGCGGTCGCCGGGCGTGATGATACGCGTTCTGGGCGCGACGTAAATGCCGGTGGCGCGGTCGCGGATGGGATCGAAGAGCAGGGGATTGAGCATATGGATGCCCTCGGCGATGATCACAGCCTCGCGGCTGCCCTGCATGGGGGTGTAGCCGCCGGTGCGGTTGTTGGGAAAGTCGTACCACGGCACCTGCACCGTCTCGCCGTTCGACAGCCGGTCGATGGTGTCAAGCAGCAGCTCCCGGTTGACGCACAGGGGCGACTCCCAGTCGGTCAAGTCCTTTGGCCGCTCGGAGAGCGGCAGAAAGAAATTGTCCATGCTCAAAAGACAGACCTTGACGCCCAGATTTTCGAGATACGCCTGCAGGCGCATCGCCGTCGTCGTCTTGCCGGAGCCGGAGGGGCCGGTCAGGCAGACGAAGGGCTTGCGCGGCTGTGCGCTCAGGATCGCGGCGGCAGCGGAGCTGATCTTGTCGTGAAAGACCTCCTCACAGCGCAGAACGAACTGCGTCTGGTTCCGCATGGCATAGACAACGTCTTCAATGTCAATAACTCGCATTTTCTTCCTCCTTATGCGCGTTCCACCGCGCCATCATGCGGCGGTAGATCAGAACAAAGCAGAGCACGTGCACCGCGCTCGTCACGACCCAGCTGACAGGGTAGGACAGATACAAAACGTCAAGCGTGTGGTGCGTCTGGAAGATCGTGTAGATCCAGATGATGCGCAGCACGCACGCACCGAAGATCGTCACGACCATCGGCATCCAGCTCCGGCCAAGCCCGCGCACCATGCCGCAGCACGTCTCCATGATGCCGCAGACGAAATAGGTCATGCCCATATACGTCACGCGCACCATGCCGCTGGCAATGACGGAGGCATAGGCCGGGTCGTCCTTTGCAATGTAAATGCCGAGCAGCGGCTGGCCGAAGAAGTACAGCAGCGCGCACATCGGCACGCCGATGAGCAGGACTGTCAGGATGCAGTCGCGGTAGACGGGCTTGATGCGCTCCGGCTTGCCCGCGCCGAGATTCTGGCTGGTAAAGGTCATGGAGGCGTGATAAACGGAGTTGCAGGCCGTATAAATGAACGAGTCGAGATTGCCTGCCGCCGTGTTCGCCGCGACCACGTCCGCGCCGAAGGAGTTGATCGAGGACTGGATCATGACATTGGAAATGTTGAAAATTACGGACTGAAGACCCGCAGGCAGGCCGATCTGGATCATGCGCAGGGCCTCGTCCGGGTAAAAGCGGAGTTTTTTGAGTTCCAGCTGCGCGCAGCCCTCCAGCCGCATCAGGCAGACGAGCACGAGCGCCAGCGCGAGATACTGCGAGACGACGGTTGCGATCGCGACGCCCGCCACACCGAGACGGCAGACGACTACGAAAAACAGATTCAGCAGTACATTGACTATGCCGGAGATGGACAGAAAGAAAAACGGCTTTTTTGTGTCGCCGAAGGCCCGCAGCACCGCCGCGCAGAAGTTATACAGAAGCGAGGCGGGCACGCCGATGAAGTAAATTTGCAGATACCGGTCGGACAGGGGCAGAACATCCTCCGGCGTATCCATCAGGCGGAGCAGGGGACTGGCCAGGAAAAAGCCCAGCAGGAAGACCACGACGCCAAGCCCAAGCCCCAGCACGACCGAGGTGTGCACGGAGCGGGAGACGCGCTCGTCATCCCGGCAGCCGAGATAACGGGCGACAAGGATATTGACGCCGACGGAAATGCCGATGAACGCGCCGATGAGCAGGTTGATAAGCGACGTTGTCGCGCCGACGGCGGCAAGGGCCGTGCTGCTGTCAAATTTGCCGACGACAATGACGTCGGCGGCGTTGAACAGCAGCTGTAAAATGCCGGTCAGCGCCAGCGGGACGGAAAAGCGGATGATCTGCGGCAGGGGTCTGCCCTCGGTCATCACGATCGAATTTGCTTTTGTTGCTGCCATGGGGATGGTGCCCTCCTATTTCTCTTTCAGGGTGTCGAAAAACGCAAGCCACGGTTCAGCCTGCGGCGGGTCATGCGCGAAGACGAGGCGTTCATTCGTCTGCGGGTGGAAAAACGCGATTTGATACGACCAGAGGCCGAGCGGGCCGTCTGACTGTGCGCCGTATTTCCGGTCGCCGCAGAGCGGCAGGCCGCGGGAGGAAAACTGCGCGCGGATCTGATGCGTCCTGCCGGTTTCCAGCCGGATACGCACAAGCGCGCGCCCGTCCTTCACGCCAAGCACCCGGTACGAAAGCCGGGCAGACCGTGCGTCCGGGCCGGGGGTGTGCGTGACGAAGGTTTGCTTTTTCGCTGCGTCGCGCGTGAGAAGATCGGCAAGAACGCCCTCCGGCGCGTCCGGGATCCCCTCCAATACGGCGAGATAGTCCTTTTCAAATGTATGCGCCTGCACCTGCCGGGACAGGATGCTGTCAGCCATGCGCGACCGCGCGTAGACCATCACGCCGCCCACGGGCCGGTCGAGCCGGTGCACGACGCGCACGCAGCCGGTTTCGTCCTCTCCCAGCGCCCGGCGCAGCAGCTCCGGCATACCGCCCGGCTCGTCAGTGGACAAAACGCCCGCAGGCTTGAGACAGACGACGATTCGATTGTCGGTGTATAAAAGCTCCATTTGCGGTTCCTATGGCGGGTGATTTGTGAGGTGATGCACGGGCGCGTGCATCTATGCTCAAGTTATTATAGTATAGCACGCTTTCCCCGTTTCGTCACGCAGTTTTGCGCACGGGATAAAAAATGTCTTAAAAATTCTTAATTCTGCCCGGAAGCTTGCGGAAGTGTGATATAATAGCGCCACAAAAAGGAGGGAGCAGCCATGGAAGAGGCGATCCGCATTCTGGTGGTAGACGACGAGCCGGATATCCGGCGTATCTGCCGGATCTTGTTGGAGACGGGCGGTTATACCGTGTTGGAGGCCGCGACGGGCGCGGAGGCGGTCGAGCAGGTCCGGCAGCACCCGGAGCTTGATCTTATTTTAATGGATATCATGATGCCGGAGCTGGGCGGCTATGACGCGTGCAGCCGCATCCGGTCGTATTCCACAGCCCCGGTCCTGTTTCTGACCGCCAAGACGCAGGAGGGCGACAAGCGCCGCGCATATGATTCCGGCGGCGACGATTTTCTCGCCAAGCCGTTTTCCCACGCGGAGCTGATGATGAAGGTCGAGTCGCTGCTGCGGCGCTACCGGGTGTATAAGAGCAAATCGAGCGGGCGGACGCTCCGCCCCGGCATCGTGCTCGACGAGGAAAACCGGCGCGTGCTGGTAAACGGCCAGCCGCTGGAGCTGACGGAGACGGAGTTTTCCATTCTCCACTGCCTGGCGGAGAACCGGGGCCGCGTCGTGCCGGTGCGCACGATCTATGAGACGGTCTGGCATGAGACATATATGCCGGCGTCAAACAATACCGTGATGGTGCATATTGTGAACCTGCGCAAGAAGCTGGAGGAGGATCCGGCCAACCCGCGCCTGATCCGCACCGTCTGGGGAAAGGGCTATCAGATTGACTGAAAAGAAGCATTTTGTTTCGCTGAGCGTCAAGCCGCTGTTTGTGCTGCTGCTGGGGCTGGTACTGGGTGTGTGCGTCTGCCTGCTGGCGAACTTCACCGGCGAGCAGATCATCGAACGCAGCTATATGAGCGACAAGGCTGTTTTGAAGCGCACGAACAGGGCTGCGCAGGAGTTCCAGTCCTTTGTGCGGCAGAACAGCATCTCCACGCGCGACACGGATATGCTGGCCCGCTGGGGCGAGTCGAGAAAAAACTATTATATCATGCTCTACCACGACCAGCGGCAGATCCTCGAGATCGGCTGGTGGGGCGCGGACAGCGCGGCGGTCGACGCGTATTCGCTCAAGGAGCAGATGGCCAGCGTCGTCTATCCCATCGTGTTTCGCGACGGCACGTTTTACGCCGTGATCTATGATAATTCCGATTCCGGGCTCTACGATCTGTTGTGGATCGTTTCGCTGCTGCTGGGCTGCGCGGTTCTGGCGCTGACGCTGCTGGCGTATAACCGCCGCGTCGCGCGCAGGGTCGTCGCCGTCTCGCAGGAGGTGCAGTCCATCGGCGCGGGCAATCTCTACTTGCAGCTGGAGCTGAAGGGCCGCGACGAGATCTCACAGCTGACAGCCAGCGTCGAGCAGATGCGCCTGTCGCTCCTGCGCAAGACCAGCGAGGAGCAGCGTGCCCTGCAGCAGAACAGCGACCTCATCACCGCCATGTCGCACGACATCCGCAACCCGCTTACCGCGCTGCTCGGCTATCTCGATCTTGCGAAAAACGGGCAGTACCGCTCGGAAGACGAGCTACAAAGCTATCTGGACGCTGCCTACGGCAAGGCCGAGCAGCTCAAGACGCTGACAGACGAACTGTTCCGGTATTCGCTGCTGTTTGGATGCAAGGAGCTGCCCATGCAGATGGAAATCTATGACGCGCGGCTGCTTCTGGAGCAGCTGCTGGGCGAGAGCCGTGTCCAGCTGCAGCAGCAGGGTTTTATGGTGCAGCTGCTGCTGCCGCAGCAGGAGGTGCAGATCGAGGCCGACGTGATGTATCTGAAGCGGGTGCTCGACAATCTCTTCGACAACATCCGCAAATATGCCGACCCCGCCCAGTCTGTCGCCATCGCCGCCCTGATCGAAGACGGCGCGCTGCACATCTGCCTGTCCAACAGCGTGAACCCCGCCTCCGGCCGCATCGAGTCCAATAAGATCGGCCTGCGCACCTGTGCAAAGATCATGGCCCAGATGGCCGGCGGCTTCAAGCGCTACACGGAAAACGGAAAATTCACGGCGGAGGTGATCCTGCCTATCCAGGCAGAGACAATGCCGTCGGAGTAAAGCGGCAGACTGTCAGATTTGCGCAGCACCCTGTAGGGGCCGATGCCTACATCGGCCCGGCAGAATGCACCAATTTTACGGGAATCTCCGGCGAATTCGCGGTTGCCCAACGGGTCGATGTGGGCATCGACCCCTACAATCGAATGCGCGGAAACCTACGAATTCGCCGACAATCCACTGCATTCCGCCGGGTGCAGGCGAAGTCAGTTCTTAAAAAAATATGAAAAATGCAACGCCGGGCTTTCTTTTGCGTCTTTGTTTTGGTATGATACAGACGGCAAGATAGGCCGCCTGTACTGTGCGTCAGCACAAGATATAGATTATGGACATTGGGCATGAAATGAAAAGGAGTATTACATGAAAACAAAACGGATTTTTGCGCTGCTGCTTGCGGCGCTGATGATCGTGGGCCTGTTTGCAGGCTGCTCAAAGGACGGGACGAAGGACCCCGGCAAGACCGACTCCAGCGGCTCTCTGATCGACCAGACCAAGCCCTCCCAGACAACGGCAAAATACGCCTATAAGGCCGATTATCTCGACCTGACCATGCCGGACGGCGTGCAGTACCTCAACCAGATCTGCGCTGCCGGAACGACGCTCTATGCCTCGGTCGGCATACAGGGCGAGGAGATCGTCAACACTGACCCCGACACGGGCGAAACCTGGTCGTATTACAACTCCCGCTTGGGCGTTCTGACCATTGACCCGGATACCGGCACATGCACAGAGCTTTCCAACCTGCAGCTGCCGGAGGTTCCGGAGGGAGCGGAGGGCAGCGTCGACTGCTACAACATGATCGGCTCTGACGACGGCACGCTCTGGATGCTTGTAAACGTCTATGCGACGCAGTATGAGCTGCCCGACGATTTTGACCCCAACACGGACAGCAAGTGGAACTACCCCTCCACAGATATCGGCGGCTCGTATCTGATGCACGTCGCTGCCGACGGCAGCACGATCGCCAGCCTCGACCTTTCCGACACGAACAACGAGGACAACGAGGACGGCATGAGCGGCAACCTCAGCTCCTTCGCCGTCGACGCCGCCGGCAATCTCTACGTCAGCGACTATAATAATATTTACGTCCTCGATGCAGAGGGCAACGTGCAGTTCAAGCTCGACGGCAGCCAGTATAACGGTAGTCTGTGCCGGCTGAACGCACAGCAGGTTGGCGTTATGTGGTACAACTACACGGACGACGTGAATGCCGCCGATGAAAACGGCCAGTACTTCGTCCCCATCGATCTGGAAACGAAGGACTGGGGCGAGAAGGTCAAGCTGCCGTCCAACGTGTGGAGCATCTTCCCGGGCGACGATGCCTATGACTTCTACTACGCCTACAATAATAACATCTATGGCTATGCCGCCAAAACGGACACGAAGGAGAAGCTCGTCGACTGGCTGGCCTGCGACGTTGACACCAACAATATGTCGGGCTATGCCATGCTCTCCGACAGCCGCGTGGCCGCCCTCATGCAGGACTGGAGCACCGACCCCACGACCTATCAGCTGATCGTCCTGCACCGTGTGGACGCGTCTGAGATCAAGGAAAAGAAGGTTCTGACGCTCGCGTGCATGTATCTCGACTGGAACCTGCGCAGCATGATCGTCGAATACAACAAGACGAACGACGAGTACCGCATCAATGTCGTCGACTACAGCGAGTACGCGACCGACGACGATTACAACGCCGGCGTCACCAAGCTCACCACCGAGATCATCAGCGGCAGCGTGCCGGATATTTTCCTGACCAGCAATCTGCCGATTGATAAGTACGCCGCCAAGGGCGTGATTGCCGATCTCAACACATTTATGGACGGCGGAAACGGCCTGAGCCGCGACTATTTTGTCCCACAGGTCATGAGTGCGCTGGAAAAGGACGGCAAGCTCTATGAGCTGCCCACCAGCTTCTCCGTGCAGACGGCCTACGCGCTGTCTTCCATCGCGAGCCAGTATGACACATGGAACGTCGCTGCCGTGCAGGACGCCATGACACAGCTGCAGGAGGGCGCGACGGTCTTCTCTGACGGCTGGACGAAGAACACGGCTCTGTCGAACTGCCTGTCCCGCAACCTGTCTGCTTTCGTCGACTGGACGACGGGCAAGTGCGAGTTTGACTCCGAGGCGTTCCAGCAGCTGCTGGCCTTCTGCAATTCCTTCCCGGCAGAAACCAGTGACGGTGACGGCGCGATTGCCTATGCTTCCTCCGCCGATATTGCCGTTGACGACGCGATGTGGGAATCTGACGCGACCCGCATCACGAACGGCAAGCAGCTCATGTCGACGACCGGGATGTACAACTTTGACTCCTATATCTGGAACGTCTACGCGATCCGCGACAAGATCACCTTTACCGGATATCCGACCGAGGACGGCTCCGGCAGCTCGTTCGAGCTTCAGATGCCGATGGCCATTTCCTCCGTCACGAAATACCCCGACGCCGCGTGGGACTTCGTCTGCTCGATCATCAAAAAGATGAACACGATAGACGAGAACAATTACTATTACGGCTTCCCCATCAGTCAGGCCGCGTTTGACGCAGAAATGACCGACATCATGACCGAGCAGTACCAGCTGGACGAAAACGGCGAACAGGTCGACTGGGACGGCGACGGCGAGCCCGACAAGGCCATCCGGGGCAGCTATGAGACCATGGAAAACGGCGAAACGGTCTATAAGGATGTCTATGCGCTGACGCAGGAGGACATTGACCAGATCCTGGGCGTGATCAACAGCACGCGCAGCGTCTATGACTACGATCAGGAGATCCTCGACATCATCACCGATGAGGTCGCCGCCTACTTCGCCGGCGACAAGGACGTCCAGACCACCGCCAACATGATCCAGAGCCGCGTGAACCTGTACGTACAGGAGCAGCGGTAAAACAACAAAAAAAGCTCCCCTTGCCGCGCCTTACGCGGCAAGGGGAAAGCTGCGGAGCAGCCTGTAGGGGCCGACGACTCTGTCGGCCCGAGCAATGCTGCGAATTTGCCGTGGATTTCCGAAAAGTCACTGCATACTGCGGGCGGACAGAGCCGTCCGCCCCTACGCTGGAATGCGTGAGTATACGAATTCCCTGAAAAACGAAAATGCCGATAAATCCCGATTGAGATTCAGTCGGGAGCTATGAGCATTTTCCAACGCAAAGGAGACACGAAAACGTGCAGAAGCTATCTCTCCGGTCGCGCGGGAAATATGAAACAAGACCGTCCGGGAAAGGGCTTTGGACGCGGATGAACAACAAGGTGCGCGATTTTCTCGCGTCCATGTGCTTCTCCGGGCCGAGCTTTCTCGGCATGCTGGCGTTTTATATTATCCCGTTCCTGATCGTCGTCTACTATTCCTTCACCGCGGGTCTGACCGACCACAGCTTCGCGGGTCTCAAAAACTATATCAACGTCTGGCAGAACGGCGCGTTCAAGATCGCGGTCAAAAACACGTTCACGTTTACCGGCCTTTCCGTGCCGCTGGCGGTTGTGCTGTCTTTGGGACTGGCGCTGATGCTCGAGGCGCGCATCCCGCTCAAGAGCGAGTTCCGCACGTTTTTCCTCAGCCCCATGATGGTGCCCATCGCGTCCATCATTCTGATCTGGCAGGTGCTGTTCCACTATAACGGCGTCGTCAACGAATTTCTCGCCGTGTTCGGCGCGGACAAGATCGACTGGCTGAAATCAGATTACTGCATGGTTGTCATCGTCGTGCTGTTTTTGTGGAAAAACCTCGGATACAACATGATCCTGTTCATGGCCGCGCTCAGCAATATCCCGCGCGAGCTGCTCGAGGTCGCGGAGGTCGAGGGCGCGTCGGCGGCGTATCAGTTCTTCCACATCAAGCTCCGGTACCTGTCCCCGACGGTGCTGTTCGTGACGATCCTGTCCATCATCAACTCGTTCAAGGTCTTCCGGGAAATTTATCTTCTGACCGGCAATTACCCCTACGACGGGCTTTATATGATGCAGCATTTCATGAACAATATGTTCAACTCCGCCGACTATCAGCGGCTTTCCGCCGCGGCAGTGCTGCTGGCAATCGTGATCGTCATTCTCATTGCGCTTTTGTTCTTTGTGGAGAACATCTTCGGAAAGGACGTGGAGGGATGAGAAAGAAAAAACGGTACTTTTCCCGGGCAACGTGCTTTGTGCTCTGTGCTGTCTTTGCACTCCTGTTTCTGCTGCCGACGGTTCTGACGATCACGAATTCGTTCATGACCCAGAGCGAGATCACAGCCAGCTACGGTCAGGTCTTCGAGAACGCCAACGACGGCAAGAGCTATATCTCCAAGACCATCAACCTCAAATTCATCCCCGATAAGGTCAGCTTCACGCAGTATTTCACGGTTCTGCTCAAAAGCCCGGATTATCTGCTGAAATTCTGGAACTCGGTGATTCTGACCGCACCGATCGTCTTCGCACAGCTCATGGTCGCGTCCATTGCGGCCTATGGCTTCACGCGCTGGCGCGGCAAGGTGCGCGACAGTCTGTTTTTCTTCTATGTGATCCTGATGCTCATGCCGTATCAGGTCACGCTGGTGCCGAACTATCTGGTCAGTGACTGGCTGCACCTGCTCAATACCCGGTGGGCGATCTTCCTGCCCGGCGCGTTCGCGCCGTTCTCGGTGTTTCTGCTCACCAAATTCATGCGCCGCATCCCCATGGCCGTCATTGAATCGGCCAAGATCGACGGCGCGAACGAGTGGCACATCTTCTGGAACATCTGCCTGCCGCAGTGCCGGAGCGCCCTCTATTCCATTGCGATCCTTGTGTTCATCGACAACTGGAACATGGTCGAGCAGCCTCTGATCCTGCTCAACGACGTCGAAAAGCAGCCGCTTTCGATGTTCCTGTCCAGCATCAACGCGGGTGAGATCGGCATTGCCTTCGCTGCCGCTGTTATTTACATGATCCCCGGTCTGCTGCTGTTTTTGCACGGCGAGGCATATCTGGTGGAGGGTATCGCACATTCTGGCTCTGTGAAAGGATAAGGGAAAACGAGATATGGAAAACAGTGTAAGAAAACGCGAATGGGTCAAAACTGCGGCCATCATCCTGCTGGCCGTGCTGCTGGTGCTGACCTTTTTCTCAAAAACGATCATGAACGCCTCGCTGCCAGAGGTCGCCACGCAGCAGGTGTCCTCCGGCGCGATCAACGCCCGCATCCGCGGGCAGGGGACCGTCGAGGCCAGCGAGGTCTATAACGTCACGATCAAGCAGACCCGCAAGGTTTCCAGCGTGCTGGTCAAGACCGGTCAGGAGATCAACGTCGGCGATACCCTCTTCGTGCTGGAAGCGGAGGATTCGGATGAGCTGAAGCAGGCCGAGACTGATCTGGAAACGCTGCAGCAGAATTACGACAAGAGCCTGATCGAAGCCGGAAATACGGCGGCGCAGGAAAACCGCGACGTGCAGAATGCACGCGATGATTATAATGAAGCGCTTGCGATTTACCGTCAGTACAGCACCATGGACGCTTCGCAGCTCGCCACGCAGAAGGCGGCGTCCGAAGCGAAGCTGAAGGAACTTCAGACGGCGAAGACCACAGTCGACAATCAGATCACGAAGATCAAGGCCGAAAAAGAGTATACGGATGCACAGGCAACGGTCACGGAGCACGAAGCGACGGTGAAGTCGCTGGAAGCGGAAAAAGAAAAGCTGCTGGAATCACTTCCGCTGTCGTACAAAGATTGTAGCAATGCATCGTATTATCAGACAGAAATAGATAAAATACTGCAAGATAGACTATATATAGAGAACCTTACACGATATGAAAAGGTATTTGCGGCGTTTAGTACATTGTGTGACAATGATTTCGCAATTATGAAAGAGTGCTATGAGGATAGATCAGATGTCTCAATGATTAAACGAATTGAGGGGAATAGTTCGTCTGCAAGGTATGATAAGGATGGAAATCCAATTGAGACTCCATCTGGATCGACAGAAGAAACTGTAATCAAATATCGTGAGGCGTTTGCCAAACTTGCTCCTTATTACTACGGCTATGAGAACCCGCGAACAGAGGGGCTGCTCATTTTGCAAGATAAGATAAAAGTTGCGACAATCAACGATAAAATTGAAGCGGCCAACAGCGCAATGAGCACCGCAAAAACCATCGTCGGCAATTATGAGCGCTCCATCGAATCTCTGGAAAGCCAGAGCGAGGCGCTTGACACGCAGATCACCGATCAACAGACGGCAGTGGACAAACTCACCAGCGCGTCTTCCGCAGCTGAAACGGTCAAATCTACGAAAAAAACCCTTGAAGACCTTGTTTTCAAACAGAATCTCGGCGATTCGTCCTCCATCGACATGGAGGCGTCCAAGAAGGCCATCGAGCGCAAGCAGGAGGAAGTTGCAAAGCTCCGCGAGAATGCCGACGAGCTGGAGGTCAAATCCAGCGTGTCCGGCACCATCGCGTCCATCAGCGCCTCTGCGGGCAAGTCCATCGGCGGCGAGGAGCAGCCGCTTGCGACCATCAACGTGACCGATCGCGGCTTTACCGTCAAAATTGACGTCACAAACGAGCAGGCCAAAAAGGTCAAGGTCGGCGATACCGCCGAGCTGGTGAACTTCTGGGGCGGCGACGCGGTCGCGACGCTTGACCAGATCACAAATTCCCAGTCTTCGGGCAATCGCACCCTCGTCTTCACGCTCACGGGCGACATTCAGGCCGGGCAGAATATCACGCTCTCCATCGGCCAGAAGAGTGCCAATTATGACGCGCTCATCCCGCTTTCGGGCCTGCGTGAAGACTCCAACGGCAAATTCGTCTATGTCCTGCAGTCGAAGAATTCGCCGCTCGGCAGCCGCTATATCGCCACCCGTGTCACCGTGCAGGAGCTGGCCCGCGACGATAAGTCCGCCGCCGTCTCCGGCATCAGCCAGGGCGATTTCATCATCACGACCAGCAACAAGCCCGTGGAGGCCGGCAAGCAGGTACGGCTTGCGGATAACGGATGAAGCAGCGCGGCCGGTTTGAACGGCGGCACAGGCTGCCGAGACTCCACGGAGGGAAGCTGGCCCTCCTGATCGCGTGCCTGATCCAGACGGCGCTGTCGGTATTTTGCTTCGCCATGCTCGGCCATGTGCGCGGCATGCTCAAGACGCAGTCCGCCGCCGACGTCTGGCGCGGAGACAGCGAGGACCGCTTTGCGCAGATCTCCGCATTCCTGCCTACCACAGAGACGAAAACCCTTGACGATATCCGTTCGTTCCGCGCGACGCTTGAAAACGAGTTCGTCCAGAACTCCATGGAAGCGCCCGAGGGCGGCAGCCTCTACACCGACGCCTACAGCGGCCGGACGAGCCTGTCCGTCTCCGGCAAATCGCCCGGCAGCGTGACGGTCACGGCGGTCGGCGCAGGCGGGAACTATTTCCTGTTCCACCCGCTGACGCTCCTGTCCGGCGGCTACATCTCGGACGAGGATTACATGGCCGACCGCGTCGTGCTGGACGCGCAGACGGCGTTCAACTTGTTCGGCAGCAGCGACGTAGCCGGAATGGAGGTTACGATCAACGGCCGAACCTTCCCCATCGCGGGCGTGGTGCAGAGCGAGTCCGATTTTGCGACGAACGCCGCCCTTGCTGCCGGGAACAAAGCCTCGGGCGATACAAGCGGTTCGAGCACGTCCACAGCCATGATCTATATGAGTTACAGCGCACTGAACGCCATGGCGGAACTGCCCATCGACTGCTATGAGATCGTCCTGCCCGACCCCGTTTCGGGCTTTGCGAAAAAGCTTATGACCGAGAAATTCCCCATCGGCAGCGGCGCGATCGTCCAGAACACCGGACGCTTCTCCGTCTCCGGCCTTATTTCCGTGATCGGCGCGTTCGGAAAGCGCGCCATGACGACGAACGGCGTGATCTATCCCTACTGGGAAAACGCCGCCCGCATGGCCGAGAGCTACGCGGCGCTGTACCTGCTGCTGGGGACGCTCCTGGCCGTCATGCCGGTCGTCTGCCTGACGATCGTGCTGGTGAAATTTATTACCGCCGAGATTCGCAAGGGCTATTATAAAGCCTCCCACGCCATCGAAGACCGTGTGGAGGAAAACAAACGCAAACACTATATCGCAGGCGGCATCTAAACACAAATCGCCCGGCTCTATCCAAAGAGCCGGGCGATTTTCAAAGCCTTCCCTGCAGGGCATCTGTTATTTAACCTGTCACCGCGTTCAGCCGGTATCCTGCGCCCCAGACGGTTTGCAGGAGCTTGGGGGCTGCCGGATCGTCATGCTATCATATCCTTTGCAGACAGTATCGCATAAATCCCGCGTTATTTTGAAACAGATTTGAAACAAACGCGCTTTTTGCACACGCAGGACAACGGCTATACGATGCGATCTACTCCGCATACCAATCTGCCTGCGGGGTGATGGGCTGGGAGATATCGTAATAGGTCAGGCCAGTTTCGCCGATGACGGACAGCTGCACGGCGGTGATGCTGTCCAGTGCGCAGAGCGTGGCGGCGATGGCGCGCACAGCGTTCGCTGCCTGCTGCGCGGAGACGTCGCAGCTCATGAAGTCGTCGGACAGGACTACGCTGGCCGAGCCATTCGTGACGGAAAGATCGAGCACCTGCGTCCGGTAGGGGATGGCCCGCGTCAGATTCACGGGAACCTCGCGGCTGACAAGCGCCTGAAGCGCAAGCAGCGGAAGCTGCTCCGGATCGGCGGTGCGGACAACGGCCTCGCGCGCGGCGAGCAGGCCATCTTTGTCGGGATAATACAGCCGCACGACATATTCCGGCTGGTCGGCAGATGTGTCGTACAGTAAAAACTGCTCTGCCGTATAAGTGACTTCCGTCTGCCGCTGCGTGCGCACGAGGCGCACACGGTCCACGCCGTCCAGCTGCGTCATGGTGAGCGTCAGACAGGCTGCCGCCAGCGACGCCGGAAGACCCTCCGGCGCGGTTTCGTCCAGAAGCAGCGTCAGCGTGCCGTCCTCGCAGGAATCAAAGGCGCAGCTGCTGCTGAGCCCGTCCGGGAGGGAGAAGCCTTCCCCGGCAGGCGCGGTCAGATATTGCTGCAGCACAGCGTCCGGGCGTTCGTCCGGCACAGACACGGGACGTGCGGCAAGCGCGCCGATCCCGGTATCCGCGCCTTCGCCGGTGCAGTAATAGAACTGAAGCTGCGGTTCATCGGTGCTGCGGGGATAGACCGGTGCGGAGCAGCTGCAGAGCATACACGCCGCCAGCAGCACGGCAAGCAGGCGGAGCTTCTTTTTACGCATCCGGGTCGCCCTCCTCTCCGGAACCGAAGCTTGGGAACGTGACGGTAAAGCACGAGCCCTCGCCGACTGTGGAACGGACTGTGATCGTGCCGAAATTCCGCCCGACCATCTCATGCACGATGGAAAGGCCGAGTCCCGCGCCGCCGGCCTGACGGCTGCGGGCCTTGTCGACGCGGTAGAAGCGGTTGAAGATGGACTCCAGCGCGTTTTCGGGGATGCCGCTGCCGGTATCCTCCACATCGATGACAACGGTATCGTCCTCCTGCCGCACCCGGACATGGACGCTGCCGTTTTCCCGGTTATATTTGATGCCGTTTTCCACGAGATTGAACAGGATCTGATACGCATCGTCCTCAAAGGACAAAATCGTGCAGCCCTTTTCCACACTGGCCGTCAGCCTGACCGACTGCCGGTCGGCCAGCGGCACAAGCATACGGAACACGCGCGAGAGCGTCTGCCCGACGTCGACGACCTCGTGCTCACCGCCCTCTGTCTCGTCAGCCGAGGCCCGGCTGAGCGTGAGCAGCTTCTGCGCCATACGCGTCAGCCGGTCGGACTCTGCGCCGATGTCGGCGACGAATTCCCGCATCGTGTCTGCGTCCATCTCGTTTTGCAGGATGGAGTCGGACAGCAGCTTGATAGACGCCAGCGGCGTTTTGAGCTCGTGCGAGGCGTCGGAGACGAACTGCCGTTCGGTGATCTCTGTCTGCTGCAGCTTGTCGGTGAGCTTGTTGAACTCCGCCGCCAGCGTCGCGTACTCGTCCGAGCCGCGCATTTGAATTTTGTGGCTGTATTCGCCCTCGCGCACGAGGCGCATGGAGGTCATGATCCGCCGCATACGGCTCGAACCGGTCACGGTAAACACGACCGCGCACAAAAAGATGATCCCGATCAGCACCAGCGAGCCGCGGAAGATCGTGCGCTCGAGACTTGCGATGATGCTGCCCTGCGAGGCGTCGTATTCCATCAGATACACGCACCCCACGACGGTATCATGCAGCAGAACCGGCGAGGCAGCGTAGCTCTTGAGCGTGCTGTTTTCATAGACGCAGTGAAAAAAGTCGCTGCCGCCCAGCGCCTGCACGACAGGCTCAAGCAGGACGAATTTGCCCTCGGCATTCTGGCCGGGGACGGAATCATAGAGCGCGCGGCCCGACGCGTCGGTCACGATCAGGCGCGTGACGTTCATATCGCCGATGACGGCGATGATCTGCTCCGCCGTCTCCTGCGTCAGCGCGTCCACGCCGGAGAACGAGGACGTGACGACCTTCAGCTTATCCTGCGCGGACGAGCATTTTGCCTTGAACATCAGATCGCGCGAGGCGGAGGCGGAATAAATATTCAGAAACACGAGCACGAGGACCGTAACGGCCATATACGCCAGCGCGTTGCGGATCTGCGAGCTTGACGGCATGAGCCGCCTGCGCCGTTCAGTACTTGAAATAGTAGCCAACTCCCCACTTGGTCAGAATATGCTCCGGCTGGGCAGGATTTTTTTCGAGCTTTTCGCGCAGCCGCCGGATATGCACGTCCACCGTGCGGATCTCGCTGCTGACATCGTAGCCCCAGATCGCGTCGAGCAGCGTCTCGCGCGAATATACGCGGTTGGGATTGCGCATCAGAAGCTCCATGAGGTCGAATTCCTTCGCCGTCAGATCGACCGGCACGTCCTCGCGAAACGCGCTGCGGCTGCTGCGGTCAAGCGTGATGTGCCCGCAGACGAGCGTCTGCTCCGGCGTCTGTTTTTTTGCCGTACCGGCCCGGCGCAGAAGCGCGCGGATGCGCGCCTTGAGTTCGAGAATGTTGAACGGCTTTGTGAGATAGTCGTCCGCGCCGTGCTCAAAGCCCAGCAGCTTGTCCATATCCTCGGATTTGGCGGTCAGCATGATGATGGGGACCTGCGAAAACTCCCGGATTTTCGTGCAGGCTTCCAGCCCGTCGAGCCGGGGCATCATCAGATCGAGCACGATCAGATCCGGCGTTTCGCTCGCCGCCAGCTCCACGGCCTCCATGCCGTCGCAGCCGGTCACGACCTCGTAGCCGTCGTTTTCCAGATTGAATTTAATGCCCTTGACGAGCAGCTTTTCATCATCTACAACCAGAATTTTCATTCGCTTTCCTCCACATAGACGTATGGCCGCAGCTGTTCCAGCAGTCCCTCTCCAATCCCCTCGACGTCCAGCAGCTGTTCGACCGTGACAAATTTCCCATACGTGTCCCGGTACGCGAGAATGCGCTCCGCCGTCTTTTCGCCCACGCCCGGAAGGGCCAGAAGCTCTTCCTTTGCCGCTGTGTTCAGGCAGACGCGGGCGCTTTTTTCGGCGGCGGTGGCCGCCTTTTCCTCGACCCGGCTGCGCCATTCATCCTGCGCCGTGCTGCCGGGCGCGGTGCGCTGCGTTTCGAGAAGCGGCCCGCGCAGTGTCGCGCGGCCGAGAAAGAACGCGCCGGCGAACAGAACGATCGCCGCGCTCCATAGAACCAGCGCCGGATCAACACGCTTTTTCCGCATACAGCTGCCTCCATTTGACATACCGGGCCATCCTGTTATATAATGTGTAAAACAGTATACCATATTTTTTTGCTTCTGTACAATCCGAACAGAATAAAATGGAGATAAAAATGAAAAAAACAAAGGCTCTTTCCCTGCTGCTTTCCCTGCTCCTGCTGCTGTCCTCCCTGACGCTGCCGCTTCTTGCGGTGGATGCCGAGACGGCGGCAGACCCGGAGCAGACGCAGACCGACAGCGCGGACGCTCCCGCAGAGGACGACAGCGTCCCGGAGGATCGGCTGCTTTCCTCGCGGACAAGCTTCTCCGTCGCGGCCAAGGCCGCGCTTCTCATCGACCTCAACACGGGCCGCGCCGTCTATGAGCAGGACGCGGACGAGCGCGTGTATCCTGCCAGCCTAACCAAGATCATGACCTGCCTGCTGGCGCTGGAAAACGGCAATCTGTCCGATGTTGTGACCGTTTCGGCCTCCGCGCTCGACGATCTGGACGCCGATTCGAGCGTCGCGGGGCTGCAGGTCGGCGAGCAGATGACGCTGGAAAATCTGCTGTACTGCATGATGGTCGTCTCCGGCAACGACGCCTGCAACGTCATTGCCGAGCATATTGCCGGCTCCGTGGCGGATTTTGTCCGCATGATGAACCAGCGTGCCTATGAGCTTGGCTGTCTCAACACGCATTTCAGCAATCCCCACGGTCTGCACGACGAGAGCCACTACACCACTGCGCGCGATCTGTCCATCATCACGCAGGCCGCGCTCAAGAGCGAGAACTTCCGCCAGATCGTCGACACCTATGAATATCAGCTGCCTGACGACAATATGCGGCAGAACATCCCCAAGCTCAAGACGACCAATATGCTGATCTACCGCTCCCTGTCCAATACGCTCTATTATTCGCGCGCGCACGGCATCAAGACCGGCTATACCAGTCAGGCCGGCCGCTGCGTCATTTCCGAGGCGACCGGCGACGGGCTCGATCTTCTGGGCATCGTCTGCGGCGCAGCCACGACGGTGCTTGACAGCGGCGATCTGCTCATGGAGAACTTTACGGAGTGCGCACGGCTGTTTGACTATGGCTTTGACAATTACTCATACCTGCCGATCATGTCGCCTCTGTACCCGGTCGACCAGGTGAAGATCAACAACTCCGCCGGCGCCGAGGCGGTCGCCGTTGCGCCGGAGGACGAGATCAAGGTTTTGCTTCCGAACGACTATGACCCTGATAAGATGGTCACGGATATCCAGCTCAACAGCGAAAGCGTCGATGCGCCCGTCCGTGAGGGCGACGTGCTCGGCTCGGTCACGGTCAGCTATGCCGGGGAGATCCTTGGACAGACGAAGCTGCTTGCCATCACCGATGTGGCGCGCTCGGAATTTTCGTCCGCCGCAGCCGGGACGGAGGCGTATATCCAGAAAAACTGGTGGAAGTGGGTCGTGATCGCAATCTTTGCCGCCATCGGCGTGATTCTGGTGCTGATCGTGCTGTACCAGCTGCGCAAGCGCCGCTACCGCCGCAAGCGCATGGAGCAGCGCCGCCGCGCATTGGAGAACCAGCGCCGCCGCTTCCGCGAGGGCTACGACCTGCCGGTCGATGAGCTGGAACAACGGTAAAGGAGGGTGCTTCATATGCTGAACTGGGAATCGCTTCAGACCGCCTGCCTGTCCTGCACCAGCTGCCCGCTGTCGCAGACGCGGCACAACGTCGTCTTCGGCGTCGGCCCGCAGGACGCGGAGGTCATGTTCGTCGGCGAGGGGCCGGGCGAAAACGAAGACCTGCAGGGCGAGCCGTTTGTCGGCGCGGCGGGGAAATTTCTCGACGAAATGCTCTCAATCATCGATCTGGGCCGGGAAAACTGCTATATCACGAACATCGTCAAGTGCCGTCCGCCCAGAAACCGCGACCCGATGCAGACCGAGCAGGATGCGTGCATCGGCTTTCTGCGTGCGCAGACGAAGCTCATCCAGCCGAAGATCATCGTCTGCCTTGGCCGCATCGCGGCCATGCGCCTCATCCGTCCGGATTTCAAGATCTCCTGCGAACACGGACAGTTCACCGAAAAGGGCGGCATCCTCTTCACCGCGCTCTATCACCCCTCCGCCCTCCTGCGCGACGAAACCAAGCGCCCGGACACCTTTTCAGATCTCAAGACCCTCCAATCCAAAGTCCGCGAGGTCTGCACAAGAACCTTATAACCGCCAAGGGACGCGCCGCAGGGCGCGTCCTTCCTGCTTTGCGGCGCGGGAGCGCCCAAGGCTTCCCCTCGGGAAACTGGCTGCGGAGCGAAGCGAAGCAGACAGATGAGGGACGACAGCAGCCGCGTTTTGCTTCAGATTATCAGAACTTCGTGCATATCATACATTTGAAATAAAAAGTTCTTGAGTTGCAATGATTTTCGGCTGCTACATATTTTTACAGTGGAAAATGAAGACCAAAGTGTATATAATAGAGTAACATCGCAGAGGAGGCTTTTGGTATGCAGATCGATCTATCGAAAAAAGAGTTCCGCCGTCTTCTGGATATGGTTTACATCGGAAACTGGATTCTCAACTCGACCCGCGGGGACGACCGCTTTGCGGATTACGACGATTTGGAATCCAAGCTCTTCGCGCTGTGCCGGGAGCAGGGCATGGATACGCTCGTCGAACGGTACGAGGGGACGGATGTGCCGTCCCGCGCCT
>OHCX01000079.1_pt1 | contig 48025 bp, 38 predicted proteins | sample 1566841 | NCBI WGS metagenome assembly OHCX01 (sample SAMEA3879513, study PRJEB24766) | human gut metagenome | biome: human-associated habitat; feature: feces | place: USA | collected 1985/1987 | reverse complement strand
CCCCCGACCTGCTGATTACAAATCAGCTGCTCTACCAACTGAGCTACACCAGCGTTTTTCGCTGTTTCACAAGAGATTTTATTTTGTTTTTGTATCTCTCGTTGACTGCTCATATATAATACCATACGAGGTTCCAAATGTCAACACTTTTTTCAAACTTTTTTAAAAAATTTCAAAAAAGTTCTTCAGCCCCACAAAAGCGGCTTAAATCCCTTTTTTTCTTTGTATATAAAAAATAAAAAACACCGCAAAGGGTGTTTTTTATTTTTTGGCCCACCCGAAGTACTCTTTCTTATTCTTTTACTCTCTGCCTCGTATATAACGGCTTGTTCTCAATTATAATATCATCAACGCTCCTCCCTAAAAACAGTCCACCGGACTGTTTTCTTAACGGTCGGCTTCAAATCTCTTCGTTTTCTTTGTATATAAAAATAAAAAACACCGCAAAGGGTGTTTTTTATTTTTTGGCCCACCCGAAGGGATTTGAACCCCCATTCTCCAGAATCGGAATCTGTTGCGTTATCCAATTGCGCCACGGATGGATATTCAGCCGTATTTTCATACGGCTTTTTATATTTAATTAATCTGAAAGTTCTTCCCAAATTGCATACTGTTCTTCCTGTTCATTCTGCAATTCTTCGAGTTTATTTGTAAGTTCAATAATTTTTTCGTAATCAGCCGCTACTTCCTCGCCTGACAGCAATTCCTGTGTCTGCGCTATTTCTTCATCAAGTCTTTCAATTGCCTCTTCCGCTTTTTTAAGTCTTGTCTGTTTTTTGCGTTCTTCACTCTGTCTTTGCTTTTGCAGAAAGTAATCATTCTGCGGTTTTTCTTTTTTGACCGCCGCTGTCTTAACTTCGGTCTGCTCGGTTCTTATATGCTCAACATAATAATCGTAATTGCCGAGATATTCGGTTATACCGTTCTTATCAAGCACAAGCACTCTATCTGCCAACTTATTGATAAAATAACGGTCATGGCTGATTATGAGCAAAGTACCGCTATAGTCGGCAAGTGTTTTTTCGAGTTCTTCTCTTGACGCCGAATCAAGGTGGTTTGTAGGCTCGTCAAGCAAAAGGAAGTTACTGCCCTTAAGCATAAGTTTTGCAAGCGAAATTCTCGCTCTTTCGCCGCCGCTCATTTTTGAAAGAGGTTTAAATACCTCGTCACCTCTGAAAAGGAATGATGCAAGCGCACTTCGTACCTCTGTTTGAGTCATCTGAGGAAAAGTATCCCATATTTCATCTACGGCGGTATTTTCAAGGTTAAGGTTTTGCTGTAACTGGTCAAAGTAACCTACCGTTACATTTGTACCGTACTCGTACTCGCCGCTGTCCTGCGGGCATTTTCCCGTTAAAATTCTGAACAGAGTTGTTTTTCCGCAGCCGTTACCGCCGAGAATAAATACTTTCTCGCCCTTTCTGATATGTATGTTTACATCAGAAAACAGCTTTTTATCTCCGAAAGATTTTGAAAGATTACTGCACATAAGAACATCATTGCCGCTTTCAATCTTCGGAGTAAATCTCATTTTTACGGTATCAAGCTCGCTTTCAGGCTTAACAAGCTGCGCCTTTATACGGTCAGCCTCTTTTTGTTTGCTTGCGGCAGTAATAAAGTTTCTTTCTCTGCCCCAGCGTTTCTGTTGTTCTACTATGCCCTCTATACGCTTAATTTCGTTTAAGTCATTTTCATATTTATTCTTTAAAGACTCGTTATATGCCTCTTTTTTCTTGATAAATTCAGAGTACGAACCTTTATAGCACATTGTTTTGCAGTGCTCAAGTTCAATCGTCTTGTTTGTAACATTGTCAAGAAAATATCTGTCATGACTTATTATAATCATTGCGCCCTTAAAGTCACGCAAAAAGCTCTCAAGCCAATTTACTGCGCTTATATCAAGGTGGTTTGTAGGCTCGTCAAGCAAAAGGAAGTTGCTTTTTGAAAGCAAAAGTTTTGCAAGGCTTAATTTTGAACGCTGACCGCCGCTTAAATTTCCGACAGGCATATCAAGTTCTGCCTCTGTAAAGCCGAGCCCGAGCAAAGCCGAGCGTGTGCGGCTTTTGTATGTAAGTCCGCCAAGTCTTTCAAACTCGTCAATAAGCCTTGTCTGGCGCTCTACAAGCGCATTTAAGTCGCCGTCTTTATTTTCTTCTATCGCATTTGTTACTTCGGCTATCTCCTGCTCTGTATCGGTCAAATAATCGAACACGGACAGCAGTTCGTTATAAATGCTGATTCGTGGATTATTGCAGGCATGCTGCTCCATATAGCCGACAACAGTATCCTTGGCAAAAACCACATTGCCCGATGTAGGTGAAATTTCGCCGTCCAATATTTTAAAGAGAGTTGTTTTGCCCACACCGTTTGCACCGATAAAGCCAACTTTATCCCTTGACTCTACCTCAAACGATACATCGGTAAACAAATTTCTTTCTATAAATGTCATTGTAAGATTACTTACAGATAATGCGGGCAAAAACAACACCTCCGTCTTTACTCATTCTCTATTATTTTACATTAAAATATGAAAAAGAGCAATACAAAATTGAAAATATGCCAAAGATTTACGAGCATATATATAGAAATACCTACATACAGCATTATGTTTATTATAATACTGTCGCCTGCGTTCGCCCATTTGTTTACCAAACAGCTCAACAGAATTACCGCAAGGGGAATTACTCCCTTGATTATAATTGTCTGCCAAAAATTGTTTAAAACAGGCTGCATAACAGGATTAGCCTCTGCAAAGTATCCGCTTGCAAGCAAAGCCTCAGTGCATATCCAATCCGTTATATTGAGAAAATACAGAAAAAACATCTTTTGATAAAAGGTGAATTTTATCCTTTTGGGTTTCTCTGCTTTTTCAACCGCTATGTTTATTGCCTCTGACATTAAAAATCACCTCACAACTATTATTTGCTGTGAGGTGGTTAAATATTACGATTTTTTCCATGCAGACGGTGCAAAAAGGAGCAAGAGCGGGTAAATCTCAAGTCTGCCTGCCAGCATATCGAAAATAAATACTATCTTTGACAAAATGCTGAAATCGGCATAATTTCCTACAGGGCCAACCGCACCAAGGCCCGGGCCCGTATTGTTAAGATTTGCCGCTACCGCCGTAAAACTTGTTGTAAAGTCCATATTGTCTATGGAAACAAGCAAAAAGCTAATGGCAAACACACCTATATAAAGCACCAAATACATTGAAGTGGTACGCATAATATCGTGATTTACTGCCTTGCCGTCCATTTTTACGAGTTTAACATTTCGTGGGTGTACAAGGAGAGAAAATTCCTTTCTTACCTCCTTAAAAAGCAGGATAATACGGGAAATTTTAAATCCGCCGCCCGTACTGCCCGCCGAAGCACCGATAAATGTGAGAATTATAATAACCGTTTTTGAAAGTTCAGGCCATTTATTAACATCGGTAAGTCCGAAACCTGTTGTAGAAATAATTGATGATACATAGAAAAAGCTCTGATGGAAAGCGTCATACGGCTTGTAAATCGAGCTGATATTAAATGCAATAATTGCAGTTGAAACCGCTACTATTCCAAGGTATATCCACAATTCCTCAAATTTGAGCGATTGTTTGAATTTTCTTGCAATAAGACAGAGATATACCGAGAAATTTATGCCGAACAAAAGCATAAACACGGCAATTACAGTCTGCACATAATAGCTGTCAAAAGCCGCTGCGTTGCTGTTATATATTCCGAATCCGCCTGTACCGGCAGTTGAAAAACTTGTGTTTATTGCCTCAAATACATTAAGACCGCCAAACAATAGCAAAATAAATTCAAGTGCCGTCAGTATAATATATATGCCGTAAAGCATAGTTGCATAATTTCTCATTCGTGGCACTGCCTTGCCGATAATCGGGCCGGGGCTTTCTGCTTTCATAAGAAAAATATTCTGCTGACCGCCGAGCTTTGGAATTATGGCGAGCAAAAAGACGATAACGCCCATACCGCCTAACCAGTGAAGAAAACTTCTCCACATAAGCATACCTTTGCTAAGCGCCTCTACATCATTGAGAATTGTTGCGCCGGTTGTAGTGATACCCGATACGGTTTCGTAAAAAGCATCTATAAAAGACGGGATTTCTCCGCTAAGCCAAAACGGCATACAGCCTACAAGCGAAAGCAAAATCCAACTAAGCGCCGTTGATGCAAAACCTGCTTTTTGGTAAAGCACCATATTTTTAGGCTTTTTAACCTTTATAGCAAGTACACCGAGTATTGCGCTTACAACACCGGTAAGCACAAAATACCACGCCTCTTTTTCACCGTAAATCAAAGATGTAATTGTGCCTATCTGCATTGCAACGGCATCAACTATAAGCACCCAACCCAAAATATAAATAATACTTCGTTTATTCATAATTTAACCTCAATGCTTTAAAATATCATCAAGGTCGCTAAGGCCTTTATGCTTAGTAATTACAACTACGGTATCGTCACACATAATTTTATCGCTGCCTTGCGGAAGTATAATTTTTCCGTGACGATTAATGCTGATAACCTGCAAGTTATCTTTTAAATTAAGTTCCTGCAAAGGAATACCCGTTACTCTTGATGTACTGCGCACTCTGAATTCAAGCGCCTCTACAGCGTCATCATTGAGTTTGTACAATGTTTCTACATTACTGCCGAGTGAATTCTGCATTGCACGGATATAACTTGCAATATACTCGCCCGTAAGATTTTTAGGGTGAATAATTGTTTTTATTTTTAAGTTGTGAAGAATTGAGTCAAAAGAAGTATTGTTTACCTTTGTAATAATCTTTGCCTTTGACACACTCTGAATATACAGCGAAATGAGAATATTCTCCTCGTCATAGTCCATAAGTGCAGCCACACCGTCGGCGTGTTCAACACCTTCGCTTAAGAGAAGATCCTGATCCATACAGTCACCTTGAATAACAACGGCCTCGGGAAGTATGTTTGTAAGTTCCCAACAACGATCAGAATTTTTTTCAATAATTTTTACGCTTGCACCCGAAGCAATAAGGTTTTTTGCAAGATAGAACGAAATCTTACCTCCGCCAAGCAAAATCACATCTCGGCTTTTACCGATTGATACGCTGATACGCTTAAAGAATTTTGCCGCCACATCGGCCTTTGACGCAACAGAAATTCTATCACCACCAAGCAGTACAAAGTCACCGTTAGGAATAAATACCTCGTCACCTCTTTCGACAAGGCAAATTCTGACTTTACCTTTTAAAATGTCAATCTGGCTTATCTTTTTATTCGCTATTGAAGAATTTTCGGGAAGAGCGACTTTTATAAGTTCAACCGAGCCTCTGGAAAAAGTGTCGATTTCAAGAGCACCCGAAAATCTGAGAAGTCTGCTCATTTCTTTTGCCGCCGTAAGCTCCGGATTGATAGACATTGAAAGACCGAGAGTATCTTTAACACGGTGAATATCCGCCGCATATTGCGGATTTCTTACCCTTGCAATAGTGTGTGTTGTACCCGCAGCTTTTGCCATAAGGCAGGTATAAAGATTTACTTCATCGAGAGCCGCCGCCGCAATAACAAGGTCAGCCTTTTCCGCCCCAGCCTCCGCAAGCACCTCATACGATGCACCGTTACCCTCTATTCCCATAACATCAAGGGAATTAGAAAGATTTTGCACAGCGTTGCGGTCAATATCAACTACAACAATGTCGTGCCCCTCCGCATTAAGCTGGGACGCTATAGATGTGCCGACTTTACCGCATCCGACAATTACTATCCTCATATTATTACCTCATAAAATTAATTGGACAAAATATGTCAATTATAATTCTAACTAATCATACACCAATTAAATATGAAAATCAATACATACTCGGTAAAATCTCTGTTTATTGAAGTTACAAATCCGTTACAAATCAAAAAGCCCGAAAATTATCTGATTTTTATAAATTCAACCGCTTAAATACAAAAGGCGGCATATAAAGGAACTGTTTTTTTATTATCTTCATATCCAAAATTCTTAGCAGAAAGTTTTATTGCATATTTAGGATTGAATTTTTTCATATATATGCCAAGGCTCTTGGCTTTTGTATTGTCAGCGGACTTTACCTCTATAGGAATAATATCCGAAGCTCGCTGTATTATAAAATCTATTTCAGCGCCCCTGTCGGATTCCCAATAATATGTCTTATGTCCGTTAATTGTCAACTGAACATTAACATAATTCTCTGTCATTCCGCCTTTGAATTCATTAATTTCATCAACCATATAAAGTATATCGTTAGCAGATAAAGATTTTTTTGCGCATAAAAGCCCCGAATCCGATACATATATTTTAAAAGAATCAATATCACGATAATTTTCAAGCGGCTTTTTTATTTGTTCGGCTTTATAAACCTGTGAAACTATGCCCGAAAGATTGAGCCATTCAATTGCATTTTCAAATTCAGATGCTCTTCCGCCTTTTTTTATTAGCTTATATTGAAATCTTGTATTCTTTTTTGAAAGTTGGACGGTAATATTATCATAGGCGAGCCTTGTCTTTTTTATCTCATTGAGATTATTATATTTGCTCATATCATTAAGATAACTTGCAAGAATTGTGTCTTGATTATGTCGAACAAGCACATAATCTTTTGTTTGTGCAAAAAGTGAAACACATTCAGGCATTCCGCCGACTACAAGATATTGACGATATAACTGCATACATATATCATGCAATGCCGCCGGCATAGGTGCATTGCTTTCAAATGATTTTCTTATCATTTCTGTCAGGTCTTTGTTGCCCATTGCTATCATAAATTCTTCAATATCCATAGGATACATAGTTTTGATATCCACTTTGCCTACAGGAAAAGAAAAAGTTGAACGATTGACGGCTACTCCAAGCAAACTGCCTGCAACAATTATATGATATTGAGGAGCATTTTCGCAAAAATATTTTAGTGAAGTCAGTGCTCTCTCGCATAATTGTATTTCGTCAAATACAATCAAAGTTTTTTCACTTACAATTGTTACTCCCGCAATATGCGATAAAATAGGAATTAGATAATCGGGGGTTATATTTTCATCAAAAGTTTTATTTAATGACGGATTAGTTTCAAAATTAAAATATGCTACATTTTCATAATATTCTCTGCCGAATTCAAGCACTGTATATGTTTTTCCAACCTGTCTTGCCCCCTGCAAAATTAACGGTTTTCTATACTTACTTTCTTTCCATTTCTTTAAATACTCCATAATTTTTCTGTACATAAGCCAATCCTCCTTCAATCATAATTATATTATAACATTTATTCGTGTAAAAACAAGTGAGTTATATCGAGATTTTTACATTAAATTGCATAAATAGTTATCAGAAATTACATTATTTTACACTTATGTTTTCAGATAAACAAAAAAGCCCTCAAAAGAGAGCTTTTATACTGTTACGGCATTCCTACTATATAATAAACAAGTACAGAAGAAACGCTGAATACCGTTACAAGAGTGTAAATTGCACCTCTTGCAACAGATTTATATTTTTTGTCTGAAGCTTTGCCTAAATACTGCACCGCAAGTCCCGTAAAGAATGCTCCGAGTATTATAAGCGGTACTGCATATCTTATGTTTTCTGTACATACAAATGGGAATTGGAAACAGAAAATATAATATGATACAAAGAATACTGCATATATCAAAGCAATAAATATTTTATGCGCATTGTTAAGGGCTGAATTTTTCCTTTTACAAAAAGCATAAATCATTGCCGCAAATCCGAATATTCCGATAATAACCGCAGACCAGAACAAAATAATGTTAAACCCTGCAATTTTCGGATAATTGTTTGTATTTATAAGTTCGTCAAACATTGATGTCTTGAACAATGCCACAAGCGGGTTGTACTCGTTATATGACGCACCGTAGGTGACAAACTGATCGCCTACATTTGCATACTGATTTAAACCGAAGTCAAACAGTCTTTTTGCATACGGCAAGTTTCCGATATACTGGTCGCTTGTAATTGAAAGTGCCGGCACATAGGTAAGCGGTACTCCGAATTTCAAAAGATTTCTTACCTGCCACCACAGTGCAAGAGGCGCACACACAACGCCAAAGCACAGAAATTGAACGAGGTACTTTTTAAAGTCCTTTAAATTCTTAAAGAAAACATATAAAAATACAAACGCAATTGCAGGTGCTACCATCCATACGGAAAGCTTTGTCATCATTCCCAAGCCAACACAAAGAGAAATTGCCATAATTCTCGGGAAAGTCGGATTTTTATACCAATAAAGCGTATTTAAAACAGCCGCAAGCATAAAGGCAATCGAAAGAATATCGTTGTTTACGCTGCCTGCCATTATGTAGAAAGTGGGACAGAAAGCCACTATTGCGACTGCACATACAAGACCTCTGCCTTTCAAACCCAATTGTCTGAAAATCTTATATGAAAGAACCATACAGATTGATGAATAGAAAAGTGTGAGAATCTGCACATTTTCGCCCGCAGCATAGTAATCTATACCTAAAAATGTCTGCAAACGCATCCATAATGCCGCTATGATATGGTGGAACGGAGGATGATAGAACTGCCAGTAATTTCTTACATCAAAATCAGGCAGATTAAAGTTTTCGTAAAAATATCTTATATATCCGCAATGACCTATTTCCATATCGAAATTTCCGACATCGTGTTGTCTTACCGAAATATCGGTATAAAGCACATAGGCAAGCCTTAACACAAAACCGAGTGCAAAAATTACAACCACAAAAGCCTTATCCGTCAGTCTGTCTGTACAGGCAAGGTAAATAAGCACAAGTGCCGACACAAGCAAACCGTAATTCAGAATATGAAAAGCCGTTGAACCTTTCATAAGTATTATTAAAAACAGCCCTATCGCACCTGCAAATGAGGCGACAGACATAAACAAAGCCATCTTTTTTCTGCTGTCGTCATCGGTTGTGTTTTTTGAACTGAAATAAATTCCGACAGGAACTCCCGCAAATAATACAATGAGCATAGGAACAATCGCAAATATCGGCAAAAGACTTCCGAATGATGTGCTCGTTGTAATAACCGTGCTTGCGAGGCACAATATCGCAACCGCAATGTACGAATGTGAAGTTACAAATTTTATAAAACCACTGCAAGGATGATTTTCCCTTTGTACAAGGCTGTGCTCATCCTGCACCAAATGGTTAGGTTTAAATTCCATCAGATTACCTCCAAAACCGATTACTTTGTTTCGTGGTATTCTTTTTCGGTATTTACATTCCAAATTGTGCCCTTGTCTGTCTTGCCTGCCTTTATAGCTTCTGCGGCACGGATAGCGGTAAGCATAGAGTGGTCCATATTATTGTAACGATGCTGACCGTTTCTGCCGACGCAGTAAAGGTTTGTGTATGTATCAAGATACTTGATAAGCTCGTCCATTTGAGCATAAGTATCAAAATAAGCGGGATAAGCCTTTTTGATTTTCTCACGGTGAGAGTCGAGAACTTCGCTTGAACTGATAACGCCCATTGATTCAAGTTCTTTTGTAGCAAGCTTAATGCACTCTTCATCGCTTAAATTCCAGAAATCGTCTCCCTCGGCGCAGAAATATTCAAGTCCGATCCATACTGTATTTTCCGGGTCTTCCACCATATACGGCGACCAGTTGTTGAAAATCTGAATTCTGCCGAGTTTTACGCTGGTTTCCTGAACATAAATCCAGCAATCGGGTACGATATTGTTAAGAGTTTTCATCTTGGTTTCATTCTTAAGGTTAAGTTTATTAACAAGAAGTCCGACCGTAACAAAATCTCTGTAAGGAAGATTCTCTGCAATATACTTAATCTCCTTTGAAGGCTCGTCACCTGTCATACCGGCAACAAGGTCCTTTACAGGCATTGAAGATACAAAAATATCGCCCTCAATAGTCTTTTCGCCTTCGGGAGTATTGCAAACTACGGCTGTAATCTTACCGTCTTTGCATACAATATTCTTTACACTGTGATTTTTAAGAAGTTTTGCGCCTCTTTCAATCGCTCTGTCAGTAGCAATCTCCCAAAGCTGTCCCGGACCATACTTTGGGTACCAGAACTGCTCAATAAGCGAGGTTTCCACCTCTTTTGATGATTTTTTGCCGCCGAATGCCTTTGAGAACATATCCTTTAATACGGCTCTGATTGAAAGTCCCTTTACACGCTGTGAACCCCAATCGGCTGAAATTTCACTCGGATGTCTGCCCCACAGCTTTTCTGTATAGCCCTCAAAAAACATTGAATAAAGTACCTTACCGAAACGGTTAATGTAGAAATTTTCAAGAGAATCTTCGGGCTTTTTGAACATTACGGATTTAAGATAGCTGAAACCTGCTTTCATTGTGGTGAGAAAGCCCATATTTTTAATTGTTGCCGCCGACATTGTAACGGGGTAATCAAAGAAGTGCTTGTTATAGTAAATTCTTGAAACTCTGTCACGCACAAGAATAACCTTGTCGTCCTTTTCGGGGTCAGGGCCGTTTTCAACCAGAGGCTTTTCTCTGCCGAGAATTTTATCGTCAAAAGACGGCTTGCCCTGTACAGGCATAAGCTCGCTCCACCAATTCATTACCTCGTCGCTCTTTGAGAAAAAGCGGTGACCGCCGATGTCCATACGGTTGCCGTTGTAGCGTACCGTTTGAGAAATACCGCCTATACGCTCTGTTTCCTCAAGAATTGTAACATCATATTCGCCTTTTGTATCCTTTAAAAGCTCGTTTGCCGCTGTGATACCGGCAGGACCCGCTCCGATAATAATTACTTTTTTCATTATATTTCCTCTCTATCTGTAACAAAATTATTTTTTGCTCTTATCAAATAAAATAAATTTTCTGCCGCAGAAGTTCCATAAAAATACAACTACAGTAGAAACTATCTTGCCGATGTGGTAATACTGAATACCCCAAAGCCAGAAATACTTTGTTTCGCCGTTTACCACAGCAGATTCGCCGCCAAACACAAGACCTGTCGCAAGCGGATTTTGGAAAAGCCAGATAATTGCGGCATTAATTCCGAGACCGATTACACCGATAAGTGCAAAGGCAAGAAATTCCGCAAATCTGTTTTTTATTTTTGAATTTTTAAATATCCAAAATGTACTGAGCAGGTAATTTACCAACAAACCCGCAACAAAAGAAACGGTTGACGAAACCACGGGATAAACCGAGAAAACCTCTGTTAAAAGCGTCATTACGCCAAAATCAACAACAAAGGCAAAACCGCCTACAAAGCAATACCTGAAAAACTGAATAAAAGTATTGTCGGTATCACCGACAAACAAGCTCTTGATTTTCATATAATTTTCCTTTCGCACCGCAAAGCAGTGCTGTTTTTTCCGCACTAAACTACTATATAATTTTAATTCAAATAATACAAAAAGTCAATCTTTTACGCCATTTTTATACAAATTAACAGCAAAAAAATAAATACCTCTGCAACCAAAACGCAACGGTATTTTGTGTTGAACGGATTTTATTTAAAATTATGATTTGCACTGTTAAGATTTTATAATCGCAACGGATAGTTTAGTGGTTTTCAAGCGTTGTCACTCGATTATCACTTTACTAAAACTTAATAAAAAATCAGGTCAGAGGTTATCACATTTTTACGACATTCTCTGACCGAACTTTTATAATTTTGATTGCGAAAAGTTATACTGTTACACGCTTTTTGCTTGTTTTTGCCTGTTTAATTTAAAATCTGTTTTGCTCCTTAATGGCACGCTCCATATCTCGTTTTGCAGAGCGTTTTGCCATATCCTCTCTCTTATCGTAAAGTTTTTTACCTTTGCACAGACCCACCTGCACTTTAACCTTGCTGTCTTTAAAATAAAGACTTATCGGTATAAGCGAATAGCCCGTCTGCTTTACAATACCAAAGAGGCGGTTGATTTCTTTTTTGTGCATAAGCAGTTTGCGCACACGCATTGGGTCACGATTAAAAATATTGCCGTGGTCATAGGGAGAAATATGCATTCCGTTTATGAAAATTTCGCCCTCAACTATAGAGCACCAACTGTCCTTAAGGTTTACTCTGCCTGCACGGATTGATTTTACCTCTGTTCCGCAAAGCTCAATGCCTGCCTCAAAAGATTCTTCAATAAAATAATCGTGATGTGCCTTTTTGTTCTGCGCTACTGTTTTTAATGAAGCCATTATATTTCACTCCTGCCTTCAAGAGCCTTTGCAAGTGTGTATTCATCGGCATACTCAAGATCTCCTCCGACGGGGATACCGTAAGCAAGTCTTGTAACCTTAACTCCAAGCGGTTTTAACAGCTTTGAAATATATAAAGCTGTTGCGTCACCCTCTACGGTCGGGTTTGTTGCCATAATAACCTCTTTAACATCATCTCCGTTAAACCTTGCCAAAAGCTGTTTTATGGTAATGTTATCGGGGCCGATTCCGTTAAGCGGAGAAATTGAGCCGTGCAAAATATGATACACACCGTTGTACTCGTGTGTTTTTTCGATTGCTGAGGCGTCACGGGGAGTTTCAACCACACAAATAACCGACTTATCTCTTGCGGGATTTGCACATACGGGACAAAGTTCTTTATCCGTAAGATTACAGCACTCCGCGCAATAATGGATTTTTGTGTGAGCATCAGTCACAGCCTTTGCAAGTGCCTCTGCGTCTGCTTTTGACAGGTTAAGCACATAATATGCAAGTCTTTGCGCTGTTTTGTGACCGATACCGGGCATTCTTTCAAACTGCTCCACCAACACTTCGAGGGGAGCAACATTATAATTAGACATTATTAAAACATTCCCGGAATGTTAAGTCCGCCTGAAATAGTTTCCATTGTGTCTTCCTTTTCCTTACGAGCAGCTCTTAAAGCCTCGTTTGTAGCTGCAATAATAAGGTCGGAAAGCATCTCTACATCTTCGGCGTCAACAACATCAGGAGAAATATCAATCTTTGTGAGTTCCATCTTACCTGTTAATGTTACGCTTACTGCGCCGCCGCCCGATGTAGCTGTGTATTCTTTTGCCTCAAGCTCCTGTGAAGCCTGCTCCATATCGTCCTGTAACTTTTGAGCCTGACGAGCGAGCTGCTGAATGTTGTTTGCGCCACCGTTGCCGTAGCCCTTTGGTAATCTTGCTTTCATATTAAAAACATCCTTTCAATTACATATTTATTCTTGTGTTATTTCTACTCCGCTACCCTCAAGGCTTTGCACAAGAGAGTTGAGCGGGTCTGTTTTTTCAACTTTTTTAGGTGTTGACCTTTTATAAGGTCCGAGGCTGTAATTTTTGCCTGTCAATTCAAGCAAAGTCTGCTTTATTTCTGCTCTTCTGCCGTTTTGTCTTAACAAATCAAACGCAAGCTCATTGTTTGTGTCAATCAAAAGGTAATTTCCGCTTTCGTAAGCTGTCGAACCTGCAAAGGCAGCCGCTATTGACCTTGAAACCGATTTCAGGCTGTCAACTACTTCTACCCATCTTGCAAAAGGCACTGCATTATCGTAAAGTTCGTCAAGGTTTACGCTTGCTCTCTGCGCAACAGGCTTAACCTCCGGTGCAGGCTTTGCAACAGGTGCTTTCTTGTGCTCCGGTTCGGGTTTTGCAAACGGTTCTTCAACTTCGGTCTGTGTATTCGGTACACTTGCCGATTGCGCAGCTTCCGCCTGTACGCTCTGCTGTGCAGGCTGTGCGTAATTTACGGTAATTCCACGCTTTACCGCTTTTTCAAGTGCAGTAACTCTTGCGGTCAATGCCTCTACCGTGCCGTCAAGTTCGGTTGCCGACAGCTTTACAAGAGCCATCTCAAGCTCTGTTCTGTCGCCTGTTCCCCTGCCCATTCGCTGATATGCCCTTGAAAGCACATCCATATAGAAAACTATATCTGCAAGCGAAAGATAATCCGACTGCGTAACCGCCTGCTCAAACTCATCGTCCGACATTATCAGAATATCTCTCGGATTTTTGATTGTTTTAATAAGCATCAATGCTCTGAAATGTTCAACAAGTTCATCACAAAGCCTTGCCATATCCTTTGACTCGGAATACAGCATATCTATTATCTCAAGCGACTTTGTGGGATTCTTGTTAATTATAGCCGTTGCAAGTTCAAAAAGATATGTTTTGCTTACAAGTCCCGCTGCATTGCGGACTACTTCCTCATCAATATGAGAACTTACGGCAAGACAACTGTCCAAAAGCGAAAGTGCGTCACGAAGTGCGCCGTCTGCAACAGATGCAAGCATAAGCGCCGCCGACTCGGTAATCTCTGCATTTTCCTGCGAAACCACATACTCTACTCTGTCTGCTATCGCCTTAGGCGGTATTCTGTGAAAATCAAATCGCTGACATCTTGAACGGATTGTCTGCGGCAACTTGTGAACCTCGGTAGTGGCAAGTATAAAAATTACATGCTCTGGCGGTTCTTCAAGCGTTTTAAGAAGAGCGTTAAAAGCCTCTGTGGTAAGCATATGTACCTCATCGACAATATACACCCTGTATTTGCACTTTGCGGGCTTAAACTGTACCTCGTCAATTATCTGACGAATATCATCAATTTTACGGTTAGATGCGGCGTCCATCTCGACAATATCAAGAATACTTCCGTCATCAATGCCCTTGCAGATTTCACATTCGCCGCAAGGATTGCCGTTTTGCGGATTAAGACAGTTTACAGCCTTGGCAAGAATTTTTGCGCAGGTGGTTTTGCCTGTTCCTCGTGAGCCTGTAAAGAGGTAAGCGTGGTTAAGTCTGCCGGACGAAACCTCGTTTTGCAAAGTCGAGGTAATATGCTCCTGTCCCGAAACATCGGTAAACACGGCAGGTCGCCACTTACGGTAAAGCACACGGTACATACAAAACACCTCTCTTCAATAAAAAATGCAAGCCGTCAGCCGAATATTATACGGCATCATGCAAATAAGTGAACGACAGACTTACTGCATCGCATCGGCAATACTGCTTAATGCTGCTCGGTTCCCCGCCTGACATGATTCACAGACCCCAATCGTACAGGGCCTGCCGCTCACTTACTTGCACGCTTAACTGGCTTGCAATTACTTTGTAAGTATAGCATAAATTTTCAACAAAATCAATACCTTTTTAATAAAAATGCAAAAGGTCGGCAATTTCAACAATTACCGACCGAATATTTTTACATATAAATGTTATATTCAAATTTACTTTTTAACTTTTTCCTTATACATTACAGTAAATGCTCTGAAAATTATAGAGCCTACGCCGTTTGCGACAGATACTGTTAATATGTAAACAAACATTTTCGCAACCTGTTCAAGTGATGACGCTGCATAAGAAAAATAACAAATATCTGCAATACTGTGTTCAAAGCCTGCAAATATAAAAGCGGGAATACCGAGGAAAATACCGAGATATTTGCCGAGCGGACTGCTGTTTGCGCTGTAATTTTCTACAACAATATACATAATCATACCGCAAAAAATACCGAGAATAAATGTCTGCAAAAAATTCTGCGAAAGTTTATTTTCAGCAAGAACAACAGCTGCCTCGTTATATTTAGGATTTGCAAATCTCAGCGGAACTGTTGTTATAAGACAACCGACAAGGTTACCGAGCCAAATCATAAGGCAATTCGGATTATTTTTTGTAGGAATAACATAGCCGATTTTGCCTGTAAAAAGATTAAACCCAAAAGCACATATACCAAAAAGTCCCAGGCAGAACAAAATTGAACCGAATACTTTATTTTCAGATGAAATAAATGCTGTAACGCCCAATCCAATCATCACGCCGGCAGGTATAGACTTTAAAAATGTGTTCCAATTACTCATATTATAACCCCTTGTTATATACTTTGTATAAATCCGAACTCAAAACGAGAGGTCACAGAAAAAACTCTGCGACCTCCCTAATTGCATTAACCGAAAGGTTTATTATTTATTTAATCCCTCGTAAACTGCAACTGCACATGCAACTGTAGCGCCTACCATCGGGTTATTACCCATGCCGATAAGACCCATCATCTCAACATGAGCAGGAACTGAAGATGAACCTGCAAACTGAGCGTCACCGTGCATTCTGCCCATTGAGTCTGTAAGACCATATGAAGCAGGACCTGCGCCCATATTATCAGGGTGAAGTGTACGGCCTGTACCGCCGCCTGAAGCAACTGAGAAATACTTAACGCCGTTCTCAATAGCCCACTTCTTATATGTACCTGCAACAAGGTGCTGGAAACGAGTTGGGTTAGTTGAGTTACCTGTGATAGATACACCAACATTTTCGTGCTGCATAATAGCTACGCCTTCACGAACATCGTCTGCGCCGTAGCAACGAACAGCAGCTCTTTCACCGTCTGAGAAAGCTCTCTCTTCAACGATCTTGAGCTCTGATGTGAAGTAATCAAACTGTGTCTTTACATATGTAAAGCCGTTGATTCTTGAAATGATGTAAGCAGCATCCTTACCAAGACCGTTAAGAATAACCTTAAGCGGCTCTTTTCTTGCCTTGTTAGCGTTACGAGCGATACCGATTGCGCCTTCAGCGGCAGCAAAGCTCTCGTGACCTGCGAGGAATGCAAAGCACTTTGTTTCATCTCTGAGGAGCATTGCGCCGAGGTTACCGTGACCACGACCAACATTTCTCTGCTCAGCAACTGAACCCGGGATACAGAAAGCCTCAAGACCGATACCGATGCACTCTGCAGCCTCTGCAGCTGTCTTTACGCCCTTCTTAATAGCTACCGCACAACCAAGTGTGTAAGCCCAACCTGCATTCTCAAATGCGATTGGCTGAACGCCCTTAACGATGTCATAAGCGTCAAAACCCTTGCTGTTGCAAAGCTCTCTTGCCTCTTCAAGACTTGCAATACCGTATTCGGCAAGGCACTTCTCAATTTTAGGCATTCTTCTTTCCATACTTTCAAATGTAACTGCCATTATAGTGTCCTCCTACCGAATTATTCTTCACGAGGGTCAATGTACTTAGCCGCATTATCAAAACGACCGTACTGACCGATGTTGTTTTTGTAAGCTTCGTTTGGCTCTACACCGTGACGAATGTCCTCAAGCATCTTGCCAAGCTTTACGAACTGATAGCCGCAAACCTCGTCATTCTCGTCAAGAGCTGTCTTGAGTACATAGCCCTCGGCCATTTCCATATAACGAACGCCCTTAGCGTTTGTGCTGTACATTGTACCAACCTGTGAACGGAGTCCCTTACCGAGGTCCTCAAGACCTGCGCCGATTGGAAGACCACCCTCTGAGAAAGCTGTCTGGCTTCTGCCGTAAACGAGCTGCTCAAAAATGTTTTTCATAGCTGTGTTGATAGCATCACAAACAAGGTCAGTATTAAGGCACTCGAGTAATGTCTTGTTAGGGAGAATTTCAGCAGCCATAGCAGCTGAGTGAGTCATACCTGAACAACCGATTGTTTCTACAAGAGCCTCTTCTACGATACCGTCTTTTACATTAAGTGTGAGCTTGCAAGCACCCTGCTGAGGTGCGCACCAGCCAATACCGTGTGAAAGACCTGAAATATCCTTAATATCATAGGATTTTACCCATTTACCCTCTTCAGGAATAGGTGCAGGACCGTGTTTTGGACCTTTTGCGACAGTGCACATCTTTTCTACTTCATTTGAATAAATCATGTGTACTTCTCCTTTCGATTATTGTTGAGCCTCTACACTCATACACATTTATTATAATGCGAAATATCGCATTTTTCAAGCATTTTTTACAAATTTTATCCTGCTTTTAATTTGTATATTTTGGATATATGTGTGGCATACTCAACAAAAAAGCACCTGTGCAAAGCAAAGCAATAGTCAAAATTTACTCTGTCATATCAAAAATTTTCACTGATAATTTTAAAAGTATTGCAATTTTAACATAAGTATAAAATATAGTTGAAATAATCAATAAATTATGCTATAATTTTTAGTATGAGCGTGTAAATACGCATATTGTAAAAAATATAAAAAATATAATAAAAAGGCTGATGAGGATGAAAAAATTTTTTGACAATAAGTTAAACACCGTACTCACTGTTATTCTGGGCGTGCTGATACTTGCACTTTTAGGTCACTCTGTAATTTCAGCTCTCACACCGCAGACAAAGGAACCCGCCGTATCTACTTCTGACACAGCATACAAAAGCCGTGTTAATCCTAATATAACAAAAATTGCCACAGCAGACACCGCAGCAAGCGAACCTACGGAGGCTGCTGCAACAAAGCCGACTAAACCGGCTTCAACACAGGCAACAACGGTAAAACCGTCAACCGCTCCTACAACTGTAAAGCCAACGACTGCCAAAGCGTCTACGGTTGCCACAACACAAGCACCTACGGTACAATTTGCCACAGCAATTCCTGCCGCAGAACCTGCCGATTACAACGAGCAGTGGAACGCAGGCTATCTTGTAGCTATTGACAATCCGGACAAAACATACAAGAGCGGTCAGGTTACACTTTCGGATCACGACAGAGATTTGCTTGAAAGACTTTGTATGGGCGAGTTTGGCTCGGGCGGATTTGTCGGTGCGTCACTTATCGCACAGTCTGTAAAAGACGCAATGTGCTTTGACGGATTTACAAGCGTTGATGCAATCATCAGAGATTATCACTACACAGGCAGTACGGACATTCCCGCAAACGACAATTGCAAACAGGCTGTAAGATATATTTTTGACGAAAACCACGATGCCGTTCAGCACAGAATACTTTATATGTATAACCCTCTCCTTGTTGCAAGCGAATTTCACGAAAGTCAGAATTACATTCTCACATACGAAGATGTAAGATTCTTTGACCGTTGGGGTTATTGATTTTACTCACCACGCCGATTATTTATAATAATTAAACTCCCTTTTGCAGATAATAGTGCAGAAGGGAGTTTTTTTATGATACGAAGAATCGGAGGTCACACACTCGGCTTTGAAGAAATGCCGTCAATAATCGGTTACGCCTCGGTTGCGGGAAAGAAAGAGAGCGAAGGTCCTCTCGGCAAAGGCTTTGACAAGATTATTTATGACAGCTATAACGGTAAGAACACCTATGAACAGGCGGAAAGCACACTGCAATTTACCGCTGTAGAAACCGCAATGCAGAAAGCCGGTGTTAAAGCAGAGGACATCGACTACATTTTTGCAGGAGATTTGCTCAACCAATGTATATCGTCAAGCTTTGGTCTGCGTGATTTCAACATTGCTTACCTCGGGCAGTACGGAGCCTGTTCCACAATGGCTCAAGGCTTGCTTATGACTGCTGTATTTGTTGAGAGCAATGCGGCAAACACCGCTGCGTGCGTTACCTCTTCTCACTTTGCCTCTGCGGAAAGGCAGTACCGTTTTCCTCTCGAATACGGCGGAGTTCGCACACCGACCGCACAGTGGACGGTTACAGGTTCGGGATGTTGCATTGTAAGCAACGCTAAAAAGGGCGCTTGCATAGCTCGGGCAACGGCCGGAAAAATAGTTGACCTCGGCGTAACCGACGCTAATAATATGGGAGCAGCTATGGCGCCTGCCGCAGCACAGACATTCATCGATTACTTTGCCGACACAAATACAAAGCCGTCCGATTATGACGCTGTTTTTACGGGTGACTTGGGCTTGGTCGGCAGCAGGTCGCTCTATGATTTGCTTAGCCTTGAAAACATTGATCTTGAACCAAAGCATTATGACTGCGGTATGATGATTTTTGATTTAGAGGGACAGGATGTTCACGCAGGAGGTTCCGGCTGCGGATGTGCAGGTTCGGTATTTTGCTCGGAAATTTTAAATTCCGTAAACAGCGGAAAATATAACAATATTCTTTTCATGGCAACAGGCGCGTTGATGAGTCCTACCTCATCGGGACAGGGTGAAAGTATCCCGTCGGTCGCTCATTTAATCAACATAAAATTAAGATAAATTTTATAAAAGCTCTGTTCAAAACAAAATTCTTGTGCTATAATAAAGATGTGTAAGGATATTGTTCAAAGTATAATAATTATTTGCTAAAATTATTAACATCTTTTGGAAATTTAACAGTATCAGCGTTGATTAGGAGTTTTGTTTTATGTTCGGGCGTATTCAAACAGTTGACAACAAAGTTCTATATAATATCAGCAGAATGCACAAGCCTGCTTTAACCAAAATTATGGTAGCTTCTTCAAGACTGGGAAATGCCGGCTTTGTATGGTGGGCGATCTGCATACCGTTCTTTGTTGTACCGGAGTGGAGAAAAACAGGCTTTAACTTTGTTTTTGCCCTCTGCCTTGCTCACCTTATGGGCGAAATCATTATTAAACATCTTGTAAAGAGGACACGCCCCTGTCATCTGCTTGAGGACGAGGAGCAGATTATAAACAAACCGAGGTTTTACTCATTCCCGTCAGGTCATACAACGGCGTCATTTGCGTTTGCAACAACGGCACTGTTAAGATGTCAACCTGCGGCTTGTCTGCCGATTCTTTTCTTGGCATTTATGATTGGCTTTTCAAGAATTTACTTGAGAGTTCACTATCTTACAGATGTAGTTTGCGGTATGCTGCTCGGCTCAACCTGCGGAATTATCTCTGTAATGCTTTTCAATAATGTTTTCAGCTAAAAGCAAATAAAAAATATGCACTCTTTGAGTTAATTCTCAATGAGTGCTTTTTGTTTTGCTATTTTAATTTTAAGTCGGCATTTTTAACGCTTATTAATATATGACAGGGTGCAAAAATCAGTGACATAATAATTAAAGGTACATTCAACAGCATTACTGCGCAAAACAGAAAAAGTACAGACGGAATTATCGAGAGTGCTACCGCCCTGAATAAGCAATTTTTTCTGAAAAATATTACCCATACAAGGCAGTAAGCTGTAACAAGCACTGTGCATACTATTATATATACAGCTAATGCGTTGTCGAACCAAAATCCAATGTAAGTATATGGTATGTTAAATATCATTAGGCCAAAACAACCAAATCTGCCGATTTGCTCAAGTGTTTCCACAATTTTGTTATGCCATAGATTTTCAAATCCGTTTTGTATTTTTATGGCAAATACTATATTCGGTATCATTATTAGGGCAATTATTATTAAGCCGTATATGTTAAACCAACCCATTATAATTTCACTCGTTTCTAATGTAAAATTACCTGCTTTTTTCTTAAAAATTTTTTCGCTCGGTTCGTCAGAATAATGTCAAAAGTTTTAGCTTAAATTTTTATCTTTGCACTTTGCCAAATACAACATATGGTGTTCATAAGCAGACATAAGTTCTTTATCTGCCATTGCTGATTTCAACACTGATTTTATTTGACTTTTTTAGTCCCCCACATATGAATTAATCGCATAAATTTTTTGTTTAATTTTATTACTTGACACTAAAATAATACTATTTGTAATCAAATTCTTTCCACATTCAAGTATTAACACCTATGTTGAAAACTCCTTCGTTAATTGTTGAAATGTTACATTTCTGTAAAAGATTGGGTGTTACTTGTAAAATGGCTGTAGTTTTGACAGTCGTTTAACATAGCTTTTCACACTTTCCACATAGTTTTCAACATTTATGTTAAAAGATGTGCTAAATACAAATTGTATAAATTAATAATTCTTACTGTTCTTTCTTTTATCAAGATAATTTTGCAAAATTATCGTTGCGGCAACTTCGTCTACCACATTTTTTCTTTTTTTGCCTCTTGTATTTGTATCGTTTAAAAAGTTGTGGGCTGTAATGGTAGTACCTCTTTCGTCCTGCAAATCCACCTGCAACCCTGTTTCGTTGTGTAAACGCTCCGCAAAGGCTCTTGCGTTCTGCGCACTCTCGCCCTCACTGCCGTCCATATTTTTAGGAAGCCCCACAACCACGATTTCAGCCTTTAAATTCACAACGGTTTCTTTCACTTTTTCAAAAAGTTTTTCGGGTGATTTTTCAAAAATTACCGTATGTGGCGACGCTAAAAACTCTGTCTTATCGCAAACCGCTATACCTGTTCTTGCTTTGCCCAAATCAACTGCCGCTATTATCATATTAACATCCTTTCAAAAACAGGGAACCCTGCCGAGTTCCCCTTATTCATATTATCGTGACGGTCTTTTTACATCTGATGCAACACTGAATACATCACTTGATTTGCCAAGCACTACAAGGTGGTCGTTTTCATCAAAGACATAATCGCCGCCAAGGTTCAGATTAAGTTCATTATCATTTTTTACCGCAATAATATTAATTTTATGTTTACGGCGAACATCAACATCCATTACCTTTTTTCCAACCCACGATGATACCACGGGAATTTCAAAGATAGAATACTCCGAAGTGAGTTCAATATAATCAAAAATATTGTCTGCATTGTATCTTACCGCAAGGTTTTCGGCAATCTCTTTGTCGGGATATACAACCTCGTCAGCGCCTATTTTCTTTAAAAATTCAACCTGTCTTGCCCTTTTAGCCTTTGCAATTACATACTTTGCACCGAGTTCCTTTAAAATGGAAGTAATTTCGAGGGAGGCATAAAAATCCTCACCGATTGTCACAAAGCAATAATCAAAAGTATTAACTCCTATAGATTTCAAAATTCCGTCTGCCGAGCAGTCGCCGCAAAAAGCGTCGTTGAATTCAGGTGAAAGCTCCTGTATGAGTTCCTCGTCCTTGTCTGCAATCATTACTTCATTGCCGAGGTCCTGCATTTTTCGTGCAAGATAAATTCCAATTGTTCCCATTCCAATTACAAGTACCGACTTCATAAATGTTTCTCCTTAACCGATTAATATCTGTTCTGTAGGGCGCTTTACAGGTGCTTCGGGTTTTCTTTGTCCAAACACAAGCACAAGCGAAAGTCCGCCGATTCGTCCGCCATACATCATTATCATTAATATTATTTTTGAAATTGCCGAGATTTGGTTTGTTATGCCTTTTGACACTCCTACAGTGCCTGCCGCCGAGGCGGTTTCAAACAATACCTGCGACATACCCAATCCCTCTACGCTGCAAATTATCATTGACGAAAGCATAACCGCAAAGAGATAAATCAAAATAATTACCGCCGACTGCTTAACCACATCAGACACAATTCTGCGCTTAAAAGTGTTTATATCGTCACCGCCTTTCGCCATTGCAAATACCGCAATCACAACCACCGCTATTGTAGTTGTTTTCAGGCCGCCCGCCGTTGAACCCGGGCTACCGCCTATAAGCATAAGAATAAGCGAAAGCAATGTGCCGGAATCCGAGAGATTTGAAAGGTCAATTGTATTAAAACCTGCCGTTCTTGTGGTTACCGACATAAACATAGCGTTTACAATTTTTTGCGGAACAGTCTTGTCGGCAAGTTCGCCGTTGTATTCAAAAATAAAAAAGCCAAGTCCGCCTGCGACAAGCAAAATTGCCGTTGTAACAAGAACTATTTTAGTATGAAGCAAATATTTAGAAAAATGAAATTTATTTTTTAAAATGTCATTCCACACAATAAAGCCGATACCGCCGATTACAATAAGCGACATTATAATTATGTTTACATAGTAATCATTTGTATAGTAAGTCAGCGAAGAATACGGTTGGCGAAATCCCATAAGGTCAAAGCCTGCGTTACAAAAAGCAGAAATTGCGTGGAAACAACTGTAGTATATTCCTTTCAGCATACCCATTTGCGGACAAAAGCGAAAAGCAAGTAATACAGCACCTATTCCCTCAAAAATAAAAGTACCTCCGACTATTTTCTTAACGAGTTTTAAAGTACCGTCAATTTGAGTATTGCCCGATGACTGCATCATCATTTTGCGTTCACGCATATTAATCTTTTTGCGCAAAAATATTGAAATCATTGTTATTATCGTCATAAGACCAAGACCGCCTATCTGAATCATTATCAGAATAACAATCTGTCCGAAAACAGTCCAATGAGTAAATGTATCAAATACAATAAGTCCCGTAACGCAGGTTGCACTTACCGATGTGAAAAGCGAATCAATAAAATTTGTCCATTCCCCTGTTTTCGAGGAAATCGGCAGGCACAAAAGGAAAGTTCCCAACAAAATTACAGGAATAAAGCTCAACGCTATAAATCTCGTGTAGCCGAGCTTTGATATTAACTTGCTTATCATTAAGCATTCACCGCCTTAAATTCTATTGTATCATATTATGTAACAATTCACAACAAAAAAATGCTCCTGCAAGCATTTTTGCAGGAGCATAAATTCAAAATAAATAATTAAGACGCAATATGAAGTATAAGCGTTACGATTCTGATTGCAAAGAGAGCAGCTGCAACCCACATAACAGGGTGAATCTGCTTGATTTTGCCTGTAACGATCTTGAGGATAACCCAAGAAATAATACCGAACATAATACCTGTTGCGATTGAATATGCAAACGGCATCATAATGATTGCAAGGAAACCGCCAACTGTGTCGGCAATGTCAGACTCAAAGTCCATTTGAGTGATGTTTTTGAGCATTAAAAGACCAACGAATACAAGAGCAGGAGCTGTTGCAAATGACGGAATTGCAAGGAAAATCGGGTAGAAAGGAATTGCAAGAAGGAAGAGAATACCTGAGGTCATAGCTGTAAGACCTGTTCTACCGCCCTCGGCAACACCTGTTGTTGACTCAACATAAGAAGTTACGGTTGATGTACCAAGACAAGCACCTACGCAAGTACCTACGGCATCAGCCATTAAAGCCTTACCTACTCTTGGAAGCTCGCCTTTTTCGTTGAGGAGGTTACCCTGCTGTGCAACACCGATAAGTGTACCTACTGTATCGAAAAGGTCAACAAAGAGGAATGCAAATACAATAACCGCAAAGTTTACTACATTCTGTGCTACATAAGTAAAATCGAACTTAAATAAAGTTTCTGTTGCCATATTCTGAACAGGAGCAAATATTGCATAGTTTGAGAAATCAGGAATAAGTGAAGTGCCCTGATACCAACCGCAAAGCTGTGCAATAATGCCGAAAATGTAAGTAACAATGATGCCGATAAGGATTGAACCCTTAACCTTGAAGTGCCACAAAGCGGCTACAATAAGAAGACCTACAATTGCAAGAACTACATTTGCGGAACCTAAGTCACCGAGTGTTACAAGTGTTGATGACTGAACAGCTGTGCCGTCATAGTAAGCATCGGAAACGATAACGCCTGCACCCTTTAAACCTACAATTGTAATGAAAAGACCGATACCTGCCGAAATACCGAGTTTTAAGTTCTTAGGTACTTTATTAACAAGTGTTTCACGGAATTTGAAAAGTGAAAGGATAATAAAGATAATACCTTCAACAAGGATTGCTGTAAGAGCAACCTGCCATGGATTTGTAATACCCTGTGATGCAAGCTGCGGAACTACTGTGTATGCAAAGTAAGCATTAAGTCCCATACCGGAAGCAAGAGCAACAGGATAGTTTGCAAAAAATGCCATAAAAAGTGTAGCAAATGCTGCCGATACTGCTGTTGCAGCAAAAACCGCACTTGAGTCCATTCCGGCAGCGCCAAGCATACTTGGGTTTACGGCAAGTATGTAAGCCATTGCAAGGAATGTGGTAACGCCGGCAACAACTTCTGTTTTTACCGCGGTACCGTTTTCTTTGAGTTTAAATAGTTTTTCCACTTAGAAAACCCCTTCATTAAATTTTTTATACAAAAGCCAAAAGGCTATTGTTTACCGCATTAATACTAAAAGTATGACACCTTTCGAGCAAAAAGTCAATGCTTTTTCGATTGGAAAAAATTTTTTGTAGGATACTATAAAATATTCCGTTAATTTTTTAACATTAATACAATAACATATTAATATGATAATTTAATATACTGTATTTCACAAAAATTTTTAATAGATTATGGGTAGAAAAATACTTAACCCAAGTTTTTATAATTACTCGGCGAAATATTTTTCTAAAACATAATTACCTAAACTTTCAAAAACAACCGACAACAAAAAATTCCGACCCTTGCAGATCGGAATTTTTTATCTGTTTAATTTTTAATGTTAATTATTCTTTATTGCCGGCAACAAGCTGTTGAAGCAAAGTAACATCCTGAACATCAAGCTTACCGTCTTTATTCAAATCAACGCTCTCAAAAACATCCTTATTACTCTCATCAATCAAAGGTAATTCATCTGTGTTTTTGTTTCCTGCAATATGTCTTTGTAAATATGTAACATCATTTACATCTACAATTTCGTTTTCGTCTGCATCGCCTGTGATAATTTTTTTAATAAGTTCAATAAAATTAATTTCATTTTCCTTGGCATAATTTTCAGCAACAGAATTTTTGTAACCCATAATTGTGAGATTTTTACAACCGTCAAAAGCACTTTCCAAAATACTTGTAACACTATTCGGAATTGTTATAGTTTCTAAAGCCGAGCAATTTTCAAAGGCTCTGTAACCGATTTTTTTTACGCTGTTCGGAATTACTAAACTTACCAAACTTTCACAATCGGTGAAAGCATAGTCACCGATATTGGTTACCTTTTCAGGAATCGTTATATTGATTAAACTTTTGCAACCGTTAAAAGTTGATTCTTTAATACTTTTTACACCGTTTGGAATATTAATATTTTTTAAGTTTTCACAACCGTAAAACGCATACTCACCAATATTTGTAACACCATCAGGGATTGCAATATTCTCCAAGTTTGTACAATCGCTAAAAGTACCGTAAGAAATATCTGTAATACTGTCAGGAATTGTTATATTTTTTAGACTTGTGCAATGACCAAATATATTTTCTCCAATAGTTGTAACACTATTCGGAATTACAACATTATCTATACTCGTGCAATACACAAAAGCAGAATCGCCTATAGCTGTAACACTGTCGGGAATTAAAATATTATCTATGTTTGTGCAATTTCGAAATGCTCTTTTGCCAATATATTTTACACTGTTAGGAATTGTGACATTTGTTAAATTACTGCAATCATAGAAAGCACTGTTACCAATTGAAATTGTACCAAAAGGAATTTCTATACTTGTATTTTCAGGCATAACACCTTTATAACCGTACAATACTTTGCCTGCAAATACCATACCATCTGACTGATTATTGTACCATGCTGTACCTAAAAAAGCCTCTTTACCTATGTTTGTTATGTTATTTGGAATTGTAATTTCGGATAAATTTTCACAATTGCAAAAAGCGGCATCACCAATAATTATCACATTATCGGGAATTACAATATTTTTTAATCTTGAACAGCCCTCAAATGCATTGTTGCCAATACTTGTCACACTTTCGGGAAGTGTTATATCGGTTAAATCGTAGCAATCGTAAAATGCCTTATCACCAATATCTGTTAAACCATTTGAAAATGTTATATTTCTTAAACTTGAACAGCTGCCAAAAGCATATTCCCCAATCTTTTTTAAGCTGCTTGGAATTGTTACTTTTGTTAGACCTAAATAGCCGCAAAAAGCATTTTTGCTTATGGAAACTGTACCGTCAGGGATTACAATATTTGTGTTACCAGACATTATACCTTTATAAGCATACAACACTTTACCTAAAAACACCATACCGTCAGGCTGATTTTCATACCAAGCAGTACCCGAGAAAGCAGCATTTCCGATATTTGTTACACTGTCGGGAATTGTTATTTTTTCTAAGTTTTTATTTTCATAAAAAGCTTCATCGCCGATACTTGTGACTTTTTTTCCGTCAATCGTATTCGGAATAATTACTTCCGATGCATCACCCATATAAGTCTTGATTTCTACGGTACCGTCATCAAGTATTATATACATATAATCATCGTTTTTTAAATCCTCTGAAACAGCGGTTACTTCTCCGTCCAATGTTTTTGCACTAACCGTAACAGCAGAAAACACACTTGCCGCCATAAGCGCAGACAATATTATTGCAGTGAATCTTTTGGCATTTTTCATTAAAATCATTCCTCTTTTCTTATGTAAAATTTTTAGGTTCTATTTTTATGTTAGGGAAATATTTTAAATTACTTAGCTAAGTATTATGCTAAACCGTAATTTACCATTATTAATAATAAACCTCTTTAAGTAAAACATTTATTAAAATATATTCTATCATTAACAAAATATTTTGTCAATATGAAACAAAATTGTTTATTGTTATCTGGTATATTTGTTAATTTTCTTCACTTATTTTACAATAAAAATTCCGACCCTTGCAGATCGGAATTTTTTATCTGTTTAATTTTCAGTAAAATTATTCGTCTTTGCCGCAGCACTTCTTATATTTTTTGCCGCTGCCGCATGGGCAAGGATCGTTTCTGCCGACTTTTTTGCCTTTACGGATAGTTTTGTTGGCTGTGTCTGTACCGTCACCCGAAGTTTCTGTAGGCTGAGCAACCTGCTCACGCTTTAAAGCAATTTCAATCGGGCTTTCTTTCGGCTCTTCATCTTCGCCGTTATTTAAAACTACCTGATGTGCAGCCTGTGCCTGCTTTAATGCCATACGCTTTGCAGCCTCGATAGCGTCCTGGCGCTTTTTAACCTCATATACCTTTTTAGGCATAATGAGCATCATCTTAACTGTATCTTCTCTGATGCTTTCAATCATCTCGTCGAACATATCAAAGCCTTCAATACGGTACTCTACTACAGGGTCATGCTGACCGTATGAACGGAGTCTGATACCCGACTTAAGCTGATCCATATTATCAATGTGGTCCATCCAGTGTGTATCAACATTCTTGAGGAGATATACACGCTCCATTTCACGGATAGTTTCGGTCGGCAAAAGCTCCTCGTTTTCTTTATAGATAGCTTTTGCATCTTCGATAAGCATATTCTTAATGTCTTCGGCTTCCATATCCTCAAGGTCTTCGAGGTCAAAGTCGTAACGGCTCTCGTCCTGAATAAGCCAATCCTTATAATAATCCTTAAGGCTCTGGAGATTCCAATGCTCACGAGGGCCGTCCGGGAGATACTGCTTAACGCTTGTGTCAATTGTATCTTCAATCATCTTATAGATAGTATCGTGTAAGTCCTCACCGTTAAGCACCTGATCACGCTGACCGTAAATAATTTCTCTCTGCTTGTTGAGAACATCATCGTACTGGAGTACATCTTTACGGATACCAAAGTTACGGAGTTCGATTTTCTCCTGTGAGCTGTCAATGATATTTGAAATCAACTTAGCGTCAATCGGCATATCATCTTCAACATTAAGGCGCTCCATAACCATCTTCATTCTGTCGCCGCCGAATAAACGCATAAGATCGTCTTCTGTAGAAAGGAAGAACTTACTTACACCCGGGTCGCCCTGACGACCTGCACGGCCCTTAAGCTGGTTATCAATTCGTCTTGATTCGTGGCGCTCTGTACCGATAATGTAAAGGCCGCCTGCTTCTCTTACCTTTTCAGCTTCCTCTTTGATTTCTTCTTTATATTTTGAGTTAAGCTCATCAAATGTCTTTCTTGCATTGAGGATTTCCTCGTTATCTGTTTCTGCGTGACCTGTTGACTCTTCAATAAGTTCATCTGTAAAGCCCTGCTTACGCATAGATGCTTTAGCCATAAATTCAGCGTTACCGCCAAGGATAATATCGGTACCACGGCCTGCCATATTTGTTGCGATTGTAACCGCACCGAGCTTACCTGCCTGTGCTACGATTTCAGCCTCTTTTTCGTGCTGTTTGGCGTTGAGCACATTGTGCTTGATGCCACGCTTTTTAAGCATTTTTGAAAGTTCTTCCGACTTTTCGATAGAAATTGTACCGACAAGTACAGGCTGACCCTTTTCGTGAGCCTCTACAACCTGGTCGATTACATTCTTAAACTTGCCTTTTTCTGTCTTGAATACGGAGTCAGGAAGATCTATACGCTGAACAGGCTTGTTTGTAGGAATTTCAACAACATCAAGTTTGTAAATTTCCTGGAACTCCTCTGCCTCTGTCTGAGCAGTACCTGTCATACCTGAAAGCTTTTTGTAAAGACGGAAGTAGTTTTGGAATGTGATTGTAGCAAGAGTTTTGCTTTCGTTCTGAATCTTTACGCCCTCTTTTGCTTCAATTGCCTGGTGCAAGCCCTCGTTAAAGCGTCTGCCGTACATAAAACGACCTGTAAATTCATCAACAATGATAACTTCGCCGTCTTTAACAACATAGTCAACATCGAGTTTCATAATACCGTGAGCCTTGATAGCCTGGTTTACATGGTGCTGAATTGTAAGGTTTTCCGGGTCTGTAAGGTTTTCAATGCCGAAAAATTCTTCGGCTTTCTTAACACCGTTCTGTGTAAGTGTAGCTGTTTTCTGCTTTTCGTCTACAACATAGTCAATGTCGTTTTCTGCGTAGTAATCCTCCATATCTTCTTTGGAGTCAAGCTCTTCAAAGCGCTGAACCTTTAAAGTTCTGGCAAACTTATCTGCCTTTGCATACAAATCTGTTGACTTGTCGCCCTTACCCGAAATAATAAGAGGTGTTCTTGCCTCATCAATAAGGATTGAGTCAACCTCGTCGACAATTGCGTAAGCGTGGCCACGCTGTACTTTCTGCTCCTTGTAAACAACCATATTATCACGGAGGTAGTCAAATCCGAGTTCGTTGTTTGTACCGTATGTAATATCAGCTTCGTATGCCTTTTTTCTGCCCTCGTTGTCAAGTGAATGAACAATAAGACCTGTGGTAAGTCCGAGGTATCTGTAAAGTTTGCCCATCCATTCGGAGTCACGGCGTGCAAGATAATCGTTGACTGTTACGATATGTACACCCTCGCCTGTAAGACCGTTAAGGTATGCAGGAAGTGTAGCAACCAAAGTTTTACCTTCACCTGTTTTCATTTCGGCGATTCTGCCCTGATGAAGTACGATACCACCTATAATCTGTACCGGATAATGTTTCATACCAAGTACACGCCAAGCACCCTCTCGGCATACAGCAAAGGCATCCGGTAAGATGTCATCTGTAGTTTCGCCGTTTGCAAGACGCTCTTTGAGAACAGCTGTCTGATTTTTGAGTTCGCTTTCGCTCATAGCCGCATACTTGTCCTCAAGTGCAAGCACCTTATCGCAAATCGGCTGAATTCGCTTTAATTCTTTTTTACTGTAATTGCCAAACAAGGCTTTGAGAATATTCATATATAAATGTCCTTTCGGTATAAATTCTTTTTACTGTACGGCAGCTGCACCGAGTGATTTTGCTGCCTGTATCATAGCTGCCTCAACAACAGGGCCCGCATAGGTAAAGCCAAAACCCGAGTCTTCCACAACGCAGGCAAATGCAAGAGGGCAATCCTCGTCCTTTGCATAACCTACCATCCAACCGTTAGGGCCTTTGTCCTCGCCGACCTCGGCAGTACCTGTCTTTGCGCATATCGTAAGTCCACCAAACAGATCGTCGCCGTAGTAATCGGTCATTGTAAAGCGCATCATATCGTCAAGCGCTTCTGCCGTGCTGCTGCTGAAAAGTTCGTTTGTACTGTCCGAGCCGCCCAATCCGAGCACACCCAGAATTGAACCGTCCTTTATCATATACGGTTCTTTTGTTTTGCCGCCGTTTGCGATTGCTCCGCAAATAACAGCCATTTGCATTGGGTTTACTTTGTCATTGTACTGACCAACGCCCGACCAGCCGAGCTGGTTTGTGTTTGCATCGCTTACATCGTAATTTCCCTTTGCGGTTTCGTTGTCATCCACCTTAAAGCTACTGTTTATGCCGGCTTTATTTGCGGTGGCAGTCATTTTTTCTTCGCCGAGTTCAACCGCAAGTTCCGCATAAACAATATTGCAGGAATGTGACATTGCCTCTTTAAAGTTTATGTAACCGTGCGGTTCAACACAGGTTACATCACTTCCGCCGATATCTTCCTTACCCGAACAGTACCATGTACGGTCGTAGATGTCGGGAAGATTTTCAATAGCGCAGGCAGAAGTAATTATCTTAAAAATCGAACCGGGCGCATAGGTTGAAGAAATAGTATTGTCAAGATACACACCCTCGTAGTCTTTTTCGTTTTCCTCGGTAATTTCGGGAGGCGCTTCCGGATCGTAAGCCTTTGTACTTACGGAACAGATGACCTCACCTGTTTTGTAGTTATATACAACGCAAGCACCGTCTTTGCCGTAGCCTGACAATACATCGTAAGCCGCTGCGCAGGTGTCTGCATCTACCGTAAGATTAATGTCATTGCCCTTTCTTAGAGAATCGGGCATATTCAGTCCCCAAATAAGATTATATCCGATAAGCTGGGAACGGTATCTGCTCTGTAAAGCAGTAGAAATATTAGAAGAATTGTCGCCTATTGTGTGCAAAAGCGAAGTTCTGACGCTTTGGTTTTCATTATAAACTCTTTTTCCGTCAACACTTTGAGCAAGAATATTGCCGTTGCGGTCATAAATTGTACCTGCCTTTGCAAGTCCGTCGGTTCCTGCGATGTGGTAGTTATAGTGCTGATCTACCCAATCGCCCGAATTTGCAACGAGCTTGTAGGCAAAAAAGCCCATACCGCCGATAAAGGCTACCGTAACCGCAAATATAAGCGTACTTCTCCGTAATACTCTTTTCATTCAAACACCGTCCTTTCTCTGATTTATTCAGAGGGTACTGCAAAGCAATACCTCATTCGGTTTTGTAAGATTATTTTTTCACCGCATATGTTCTTTCGTCTGCCGCCTTGATAAATGCAATAAGTCCCCAACAGGAAAGCACACTTGAACCGCCACAGCTGATGAACGGGAATGTTACACCTGTAAGCGGAAGAATATCGGTTGCGCCAAAAACATTGAGTGAAAGCTGTATTACAAGCAAACCCGCAGCACAGCAGGCAGAAATAGAATAGAATGTACTTCTGCTTCTTGTTGTGATTGCTCTTGCATAGATAACAAGGCAAGCTACCGCAACGGCGAGAGTAATTGCAACAATTACACCCATTTCTTCAGAAACCAAGCCAAAGACGAGGTCACTCTCCGATGCTCCGACGCCCTTTAAAAAGCCGTTGCCTATGCCGACGCCGAAAAGTCCGCCGCTTGCTATATATGTAAGCACATGAGTTTGCTGATAACCTAAGTCATTTGCGTATTCCCACGCATGTCCCCAAGCCTTAAAACGGTCGAGAACATAAGATTTAAAGCGCAACACAATAGACACACCGAATACAGCCGCCACAATGGCAAGAATTACTGTTTTAAAGTCGCCCGAACGCATAAATGAGATTAAAAGGAAGGTCATAAAGAATATGAGCGCTGTACCGAAGTCACCCATTAATGCAAGCAATCCTACACAAACAGCCGAGAATATAATAAACTCAAACAAATTCTTTTTTGTCTGTAATCTGTCAAGTGTGTTTGCACCTATAAATATGTATATGATTTTTACTATTTCGGACGGCTGAAGCGAAATACCGCCAATGCTGATCCAGTTAGCCGCACCGTAAGTAATTTTGCCAAATACTATACTCACACCGAGCAGTCCTACTGCGGCAATCATAAGTCCGTATCTTAATTTTGTTGACGAAGTTCTGTCCGGGTCCTCAATAAACTTAATTATTACGCAGAACAGCGCCATTCCCACAACTGCGGCAATAAGCTGTACATAAGCCGACCGCTCTACCTGCCGCACAAGCAACATTACACCCACGCCCGTCAAAAACAGCGCAAGGCTTTCAAGTTCAAAACTCACCCTTTTAAGTACCTTTGAAGAAACAAAGAAAAATGTCCATTCTGCCACTGCAAGGCATCCGAAAAGTACGAGCGGTGAATACTTGTTGGTACCGTCCTGCCAAAATACCGCCTCTACGCACATAAAGAAATGGAAAAGCGTGATTAAAAGCATAAGCTTCCACGATTTCATTGCAGGCTTGTTGTTGGCTTTCTTAAAAAACCAACTGTAACGGAGATTTTCGTCATAATCTTCGCCACGCAAAAACTGAAACTGCGAATTGCCCACACTGATAACATCGTCAATAAGCACTCTGGTTCTGCCCACAGCTTCTTCGCCGTTTACATATGTACCGCCTTTTGAACCCGTATCGCAGATATACCAGCCGCTGGCTCTTCTCAAAAGAACGCAATGATTTCTTGAAACGGCAGGGTCATCAACGACAATGTCGCTTGCCCTGCTTCTGCCGATTGAATTTTCCCAGAAAATAACAGGAAGTTTAAGTCCTGTAACTGTATTGTAAAGTGTAACAAGAGGCTTTTCGGGCCTTCTGCGACGACGCATTGCAGCATAGCACTGATATACAATTATAATAGCATATACGGGCATTAATATTCTTAACGCAACAATGGCTAAATCGTAAATTACCGTCATATCAAGCACAGGCATCCTCCTTGTAATCATAGCTAAAGTTATACATTTATCATAATACCGCATTTTGGTAAAAAAGTCAATAAAAAAAGGCGGTTGACCCCTCAACCGCACAATATTATTTATCAAAAGCTATTATTTGCTTATTAATACCCGTAAATAATTGTCATAATCAGCATTATTACAGGCTGATGCAAAAGATATATTATAAGACTGTATCTTCCTATTACATTTAATATGGGAATTTTAAAATAAAAATATTTCTCCCATTTTATTTTCTTTATTATACGCCATAAAAATATTCCGAACACAAACATAAACAGCCACGGAATTATCGAAAAATAGTCGCTTGAAACAAAATCATACGAACGAAAGCCCAAAAATGACAGATATTTATATTCGTACAAAAAAGACGGCAGTTCAATAATCGGTATTCCCAAAAAACCTATGTAACCTGTCGGAACTCCGTATGTAACGGCATAAAGCATAAAGCTCAAAATTGCACCCACTACAGCAGGAATTGCATTAAATAAGTCTTTCAGTGCCGAACATATAAGCATTGAAATACCCAATAAATTCAGTATTCCGAACCAAACAACCTGACTCGGTATAGCTATTGCAGTAACTGTTGTAACAACAAAACCGCATAAGCTCACTATTATTCCATTTCTGACCGTATGATTTGAAAAATTAAAAGACACTCCCGAAATAATAATAAACGATACACAAATAAAGCGTTCCCATACGGCAAAAAATGAGTTTGTAAAAGCAGAACCGTCGCCGTATATTATAAAAATATCATACAATGCGTGAAACACAACCATATTAATAACGGCAAAGCCACGGATTGAATCAATTAAGTCATATCGTTTTTTACTTTTCAGAGTGTCCTTGTTCATTCGCAAATTCCTTACTTATCCTGTTTCATTCTGCGGTTAAACAGCAATACAGCACAAGCAAAAATTACTGCGGCATATCCGAATACCCAACGTAATTCGGGTATTATCCGCGAATAATTGCCCTCAAGCGTTGCCCTTAAAGCATTTACGCAATGAATAAACGGCAAAAATTCTGCGATTTTTTGAAATGCACCGCCTACAAGCGAGATGTCAAACCATATATTTGAAAGCCATGCCGACAGGTTTGTGAGTACCGCACCGCATATTATACCTACCATTTTATCACTAAACGCCGTACCGCACAATAGCCCTATTGAAATATATAAAAAAGCAGGAACAATACTTACAACCGTCGCAAGCAAAATATTTGCCGAAAAAGATAAACCGAAAACCAGCGCAAACAAACAGGTAACAAGTGTTTGCAATAAAGCCATAGGAATGAGCGGTACTGTATAACCGAGTATGTAGCCGCTCGGCTTAAGGGGCGAAGCGTAAAGTCTGATAATAAAAGCCGTGCATCTGTCTTTTGAAACCAAAAGCGCAGAAAAAAGCGACAAAAACACAAGTCCGAATGCGCTTATTCCGCCCGTAAGATTTTTAATTTCAAACAAGGTCATATGTGCCTCTTTCGGAATACTTGAGTTAATTACCGACAACAAAACAAGCAATACAATAGGAAAAGCAATACCGAAAATTGATGTTAAAACATCTCTCTGCAATTCCTTTGCATTTCTTGACGCAAAAGCTAAAGTTTTCATAATCATTTAACCTCTTCCGCAATTTTTACAAAAGCGTCTTCAAAAGATGTGGCATTAACGCTGTTTTTAAGTTCGTCAGCCGTACCCTCAGCCACAAGATTTCCCTTTACCATAATACCTATGCGGTCTGACAGCGACTCCGCCTCTTCGAGATAGTGAGTTGTAAGGATTACCGTAATCTTGCCTTTTAAAGCGCTGATTTTATTCCACAATTCTCTTCTTGCCAAAACATCAAGTCCCAAAAGTCGGCTCGTCAAGAAATAAAATTTCAGGGTCGCTTATAAGCGCCATTGCAATGCTCAATCTTCTTTGCCAGCCGCCCGATAAAGTTTTTGCCTTTGACTTTGCAACTTCCGCAAGCTCAAAATCATCTATCATATTCTGCGCTTTTTGCACCGCCGTTTCTTTTTCAAAGCCGTATATTTCAGCTATCAGCTCAAGATTTTCTCTTACGGTCAGATTTGGCGCAACTGCGGTTTCCTGCGGTGATACATTAATAATTCTCTTAACATCTTCGCTGTCATTTACAATGCTGTATCCGTTAAGCACAGCGTCACCGCTTGTCGGCTTAATCAGACACGAAAGCATTTTTATTGTTGTCGACTTGCCCGCACCGTTTACGCCGAGCAACCCGTAAATTTCGCCTTTATTTATAGAAAGATTAATTGAATTTACCGCAACTTTATCTTTGTATTTTTTTGTAAGATTTTCAGTTTTTATCGCTAACATAAATAAAACCTCATTCCTCAAACACAAAATCACTTGCAATAGAACGGCTTACCTTGCCTATTCCCAAGCCACGCTTTATATCCCCGACAACGAGCAGTTTATCTCCGGGTTTAATGTCAAAAACATCTCTTGCGTGTTTAGGAATAACTATCTGACCACGCTCGCCTACTTTTACAATGCCGAAAACATATTTTCCGTCCTCCGAATTTGTCGATTCCTCTTCAACGGATATTTTATCGTGTACAAGCTCATCGAGCGATATTTCATAAAGATTAGCAAGTTCGCTGCATTTTATAACATCGGGAATACTCTCTTCGTTCTCCCATTTAGCCACAGACTGACGGGAAACATTAATTTTTTCCGCTACTTCTTCCTGTGAATAACCCTTTGCTTTGCGCAGCGCCTTTAAATTCATACCAATCATATTTTTCACACCTTTCATAGCCTAAGTATAGCACAGCAAATTTACATAAACAACCAACTAAATTATACAAGAGATGTAAAGAATAGTTGCGTAATTAAACATACTCTATTAACTCAAAAAATTCAGTGATAAATATTCACAACAAATATATTTATAATGCATTTTTAACATATATTAATAAAAATGCACAAATATACAAAATTGTTTTCTGTTATTATTGCAGTTACATTTTCATCGTTTTTATAGTATAATCAAATATAAGATAAAATAAATATTAGAACTTTACCGACAAATATTTACTTTATCAGTGAAGATGTATAGTTTAGAAAGGAATAATAATTATGAAAAAAATCACAAAAGTTGTTTGTTCAACTGCTCTTATCGTAGGTATGCTTGGAACAGCTCAAGCTTTTTCGGTTTCTGCGATGATAAGACCTATAATTACAGGCGATGTTGACGAGAATTTTAAAGTTGATATCAATGATGTTACACTTCTTCAAAACGGACTTGCCGGCAATGCGGAACTGTCACCAAGACAATTTTATGCAGGAGATGTCAATTTTAACGGTGTAAACGATGTCAGTGATGTTACTCTTATTCAGGAACATATTGCCGGTACATATGAATTTGAGAGAAATAGTACTGCTTCGGAACACATTATCAGTAATTTTTGCGCCGATTATGATTCCGGAAAGGCAATGGCAGGCACTCCTGTAACATTTACCGCAACAATGGATTCGGGCGTTACACCGTTCAGCTATGAATTTTTGATTAACGGCGAGGTTGTTCAGCAAAAATCAGAGTTAAACACATTTACTTATACATTTAGTGAAAGTGGCAGCTATGATGTTTCGGTAAAGAGTTATAACGCTATTGATGATTGCGCAGAGGAAACCCTGTATAATTATACGGTAGTTGACGCATATGAAAGTGAAAACCCTGTTATTTGCGGTATTCATACAGATAAGGACTACATCGGTAAGAGCGATAATAATGTAACAATTACCGCAAATGCATTTATGGGAACTGCTCCTTATCAGTATAAGTTTACACTTGACAACGGTTTATTGGTACAGGATTATTCGGATGACAATAATTTCTTTATTGATATGCATAAACTCGATTATGAGAACAATACTCCGTTAGAAATAGGCGACCATACCGTACTCGTTGAGGTCAAGGATGCAAACGGCAAAACCGCACAGGAAACATTTACATTTGAAGTTAAAGAACCAAGAATGTGATTGTCCGAAACAGCATAATATGATATAAAAATTCAGCCGACAAACTTAGTTTTGTACTATGTTTGTCGGCTTTTTATTATTTGTCAAAGTTGGTGGGATTAGGTTTTAGAAAATTATCGGTCGGGCAACAAAGTAAAGAAAAAGATAAACTTTCCGTCCCGAATATAAAAGTTTGGTCAACCTTTTCAAAGGTTGTGGGTGTGGGCAACGCCCACAAATGCTTTATGCTGTCGCAAATTTTGATAGCCAAATGGCTTGCCGTTTGGCGGCTTGAACATAACGGCGAGAGCATAAAAATTGCGATAGCAACAAAAGAAAAGGCACGCTACTAAAACTACTAATTTGCCTCTTTTCAAGGGCAAATTAGCCACACACAAAAACCTTTGCATCCTTTAGAGTATCTTTTTCTAAGACTGCTCAAGTGCAACTTTCTTACTTTCTGCCACTCATTAGTCTTTACTTTTGTTTTATATTAAAATCTTGATTAATCTAAAGTTTGGTTATTCTACAATATAATTACAACTGTTTGTTTTAATTACAAATCAGTTCGCTTTTATTATTTAATGGGCTCTGCCCAAACCCGCAACCCTTTAAAAAGGGTTGACCTAAATTTTGAATTTATTAAACTAAACTTTGTGTGTTAAACATCATTTACAAATACCACCGTTTCTCCTTAATCTGCCATTCTTGCCAGTAAATTGACTTTTATGCCAAATAGTTGCAATTCTTGTCATTAATGTGTATTATATTATCTGTAAACAAAAATATGCAATCAAAAAATTAAAGAAATGAGGTAATTGTTTATGAGTAAAGCAGGTGCAATTTTAATCACATTTTTCCTTGGTGGTTTAGGTGTACACAGATTTTTGACAGGTAAAATCGGTACAGGCGTAATTTGGCTTCTTACAGGTGGTGCTTGCGGTATTGGCTGGCTTGTTGACCTTATTATGGTTATTGCCGGTAAATATACTGACAAAGACGGTAATGTATGGGGTACAAACTGATCTTATACATAATGGAAGGGGTTACTAATGGCTTTATGTGTTAAGATCAACAACATAAAAGCCAACAATTCCTATTCTATTGAAAGTTTTTACAAAGCAATTAAAGACAAGCATTTTTCAGCCGGTGTTCCGTCACTGACTAAATACGGTGCCGCAAGTGTTATAACATTCCCTGCAATTGACAGTCAAAACCAAGTATGAATTATGAAAAACGGTTTATCTACCGAGTCGCATAAATTTTCCATACAGAAATCATATGAGGCAGGTCTTGATAATATCGAAAAAATCACTTATCCCGACTCTGAAAATCATAGTTCTTTCGGCTTTGATTCGATTATTAACGACAATGCAAAGAAATGCGAACATCTTGTTGACATCACTGCAAAAGAGCTTTTAAAACTTAATCTTTAAAACCGACAGGTACAATCAATTTCCGATTGTACCTGTTCTTTTTATGGTTTTATTCTAAATGTTGGGGTAACAATAATAAATTATGGTTAGCAAATTGTAAAATGAAGATGAAAGAATAAAAAAGAATATCCATAGAAACGATTTCGTAGTAGAATTAAGTTACCACACCTAAATTTGAAAGAAAATCATCACTATGGATGCACTTAATTTTACACAAACACACAAAAGGTCGACACTTAACAAGAGAAATCTTGTGCTTGAGCGTATTTGATGAATGATGCAACGATGAATTTGTGCATTTGGAAAAGCCGCTTCAATAGCCAGTCTGAAACCTGTCAGACCGTCCACGCAGAACAGAAATACAACTTTTTTTATTCATAACTATAGACCTCTTGATATGTAACCTTTGTTTCATTGCATCTCCTTTAATTAAGTTTACTGTTGTTACAGTCCTGTTTCAGAGGAACTATATCTTTTTTAAGTAAGAAGAAGAGTGTACAATATTACAGATTTTATTTAAAATAATGCTAATTAATATCGGTACAAATAGACCAAATATAAGATATACAAAAGCCCACTGTTGCAAACCGTTTGGGAGATAGTAGTACCATATACTTGATTTAAATGATGCAACATTAAAGTCACCAAACAATGTGCCTGAAGTAATGCAGCTTAATCCGTAGAATACAAATTTTAGGCACATAAAACCTACAAGCTGATTTACCATAATTCCGTATGTGTTGTCAGCTATAAGCCTTACAAGCTTGCTGTTTCCTATGGCAGGTACAAGCAATCTTGAAACTCTCAACCAAAATGCAATTGCTGTGATTGACGAGATATACGGAATTACAAAACCGTTGTTGAAATTAGTGAACGATGACGGCGTGTACTCCAAATTTTCGCAAAAAGTTAAAAGTATCAGCTGTACAGCAAATATAATTGCAAAGTACGCAACATTATTGAGAGTGTCTTTCTTTTCAAGCACAGCTTTATAAAAGCGACCGAATTCATAACAGGGCAGGAAAAACATTGTTCTGACAAAAAGTTTCACTATACCGTTAATTACAGTCGGATTTTCTATTGCGGTGTTAATTCCTATCATTCCGATTGCGAGATACACTATCAAAACTATAAATTCATTGTCAAGGTGAATCAGTTTCAAAAATTTTCTGAACAGCACATTTATTATACAAACCAAAAACAGCGGATACACAAACCATGAACCGAGGTTATATTGAAAAGCCTCACCGTCAACAAACGGCATAACAAAAAGATTGTATAAATCAGGCTTTGCACCTATAGTAAATCCAAACAAACCGAGAAATGCAACCATACCACCGTAAAATATATTCCACAGATACGCAGGAATAAGAAGCCGCTTTGTGCGTTTCCATATGTATTTTCCGATATTTTCTTCATAATCGGTTTTGTAAAAATATCCCGATATAAATACAAACAGTGCCAAATTATACGAATACGGCGGAAACCAGTTATAAGCAAGTTCCATTCCGCCATGATAACAATGTCCGGAAACTATAATGATAATTCCGATTGCCGACAAAAGTTTGAATTGCAAATTCACCCCTCCGTCAGTATTAACGCTACGCAAATTTCTACCCTTGTTCAAAATTCAACTCTCCTTAATTTTTGACTTATATTAAATATTACGGCTTATTTTTCCCTTTTACTTAGAGCGTATCTGAAAACAGAAACGGAGGAACAAATATGCTCTACAAATATTTTACCGAAAAACTCTTAGTATTGCAAGATGTTGATATAGAAAAAAGTTGAAGAAATTGATAATTCAATCCATATTAACTGCTGATTAAAAAGAAAACCTCATAAATGTCCCTGCTGTGGCAATTTAACTGATAAGGTTCACGATTATTGTGAACAACCTATAAAGGATATTCCTGCCTTTGGCAAGCACATCTTTATTCATCTTTATAAGCGTCGATATCGTTGCTCCTGTGGCAAGCGTTTCCGTAACCGTATTTTACATATGTTTTCCAACAAACATATCAGTTCTACAACAAAACAAGCGACAGCTTAATTCGTTGCCGCTTGTAATTCTAATATATTCTGTTTTTTCGGGTTACCCCAACTCTTGACATTGAGCCATCATAATTTACCCCAACTTTTGAGAAAGAACCTAATAGTAATTTAGACATACTTTTAGATAACAAAAAAACAGAGCAGCTATAAAAACTACTCTGTTATGGCTCCCCCAACTGGGCTCGAACCAGTGACATCATGATTAACAGTCATGCGCTCTGGCGAGTGTAGAGAAATGTATCATTATAACATAATAGAATAAAGAAGAGCTAAAAAATTGTATATACCTTACCGTTTAAAAAATTGATTTTGTTCCAATTTTTTTGCAAATCAATTTTTTTTAATTTAAAATATAAAATCTTCATAATTTGGTTATGTGAACATATTAACACATCATTTTTTTTTAGTAATTTGATTAAGCAATTAACAAAAATATCTGCTCTACTTGAAATTTCATAAAAGCTCTCGCCTCTTGGCGGAGTTAAAAAATAAATAAACTTATTTTCATCAAAAAAACAAGGATAGTCATAAACTACCTCTTTTCTATTCAGCCCCTCAAAAATTCCCATAGAACGTTCAACTAATTTAGTACAATAAATTACTTGATTTTTAATTTTTGCATTACTTTTCATTAAATCCACAGTCTCTCTACATCTCCTTAGCGGTGATGAAATAATCATTAAATTATCAAACGATTTGATTTCTGTATAATCTAAAGACGCATTGCTGCATATAGATATATTCAAACTGCCTGTTATAATATTTCGATTATTATTTTCAGTACTGCAATGCCTAAGAAAATACAAATGTGTCCTATTTATTGACATCATAATATTTTACCTCATCATTATTTTTTGAAAAAAGAGCTATGGGATATAAAACTTCTTCTATAGTTCCTGATAAGTATCTATCGAATTTCAACATATTATTTTTATTAGATGAATTCAAATCCCAAAGTTGTCTAACTTCGATCATATCTTCAGGAAATCTATTGTTATAATTAATATCATACTCACCAATTTTTTTGTTGTGTGAATTTTTTAGTACTAAATTATTATTTTCAATAGAAAAAAAGCACTTAGATAAATTATTCTCATCCATTTTTGTAAAATACTCACTTTTTATTTTTTGTCCCCAACCATGTGGTACAATATACTTCTTTTTTCCTTCTAGTTCAATACTCCACATTTTATTATCGGGTTTAAAAAAACAAATAGGATAATCTTCTTTTGAAAATATGGGAACTATATCATTTTCATCAATAACATATGTTCCTATAGCAATAGCATAATCAGTGGGCATACCATAGTGATGATAAGTCTTACATTTTGTAAAATGAATATTTGGACAAAATTCACCTGCAAACCAATTGTGTATATCCTCATTTTCTTGATTCAACATTCGCGCTATTTTTATAAATCTCTCAGCTTCAACATCTTTTAAATATCTAATATATCGTTTTGAATCTTTATCATAATAAGTTTTTATATAACCACTATACCAATTCCTAGGCTTCGGATATAATCCTAAATATGTATCTTTAAACTGCTTTGCTGAAGAATGTAATACTAAATAATACATACCATTTTTATTACTTTTACAAAGCAGTAGGAAATGATTGCCCGAGTTAAAACTAAATGCTATCCCCTCTTTTTTTGAACCTTCATTAATAATTTCATTGATTTTTTTAGCATTAAAAAATTCTTTGATAGATTGTCCTTTTAGAGCAGCTGCATCAAATTGATAATAACTACTAGAACACACATTTACAGTTGTATCGATAGGAACAATTGGAGTACCACATTTCCAAACAACCAACATTCCTGTAGCAAAACCACCAGCAAGTCTCAAAACATTATTTGGAATTCCAATATCTAAAGAAGGAAATATCTTAGCAAATGCATCATCATCATACTTTTTTACGAGTTCATTTAACATATTTTCTGTTTTTTCTATATAGGGCAACAATATATTTTGGGTAGAGTCATTTAATAAATTTCTAGAATCAAACAAATCCTTATAACTGTAAATTTTTGTATTCTCACCAAAATTGAAATAACTAGTCTCTGAGCAATCTCCCCAGTTTACTTCGCTTGAGAAGCTTCTAAATCTTGGATCCCAACTAGAATGCAAATCACTAATTAACTGTCTTCTATAAAGTTTATGCATTATAATTGTCCCTTTAAACTCCTTTGAATTTCTCAAATTATATAATTTATGTCTCCATGATCTATGACATTTTTTAGCTAAGGTTTCATTTTGTCTCTCATACCCTTTATTTTTTATATCTATAATTATACTAGCATCCTTTAATTTTTTTATATATTCATAGTATACATTGTACATTGAGCTTTTAGAAATAGATTCGCTAATTTGCGAATTATCTTTATTATTTTTACATACCAATGGAGTAGCCTTAAAACTTGTATCACTCGTCCACAAAAGAGTATGTCTTAATAACAATATATCTCCTACAAATACCATGTGATCTAACTGAACAAGTGGAATGAAATATATATTAATTGATTGATTCTCAGCCAAATATTTTGAAATTTCATATAAAATGGTATGCATAGTTTTATCTATTCTTGAAATAGGTGTATCACCGCCATATAAATCACTTGTAGAATCATACATAATAGGATCCGTTAAGAAGATATCAATATTTTTTATTTTTTTATTATTTTTTATACATTCAACTATGCTTTCAGAATCTTTTCTTATATCAAAAGCATTTTGCAATGATTGTCCAACAATTATTACATCACCCTCTGCTTCTATAATCAATTTATTTCTTAGTGAAATGAATTGATTATATGGCAAAGCGTTGATTATACCAAAATCATTAAAATATTTTTCCTTTTCTTCGCAATTAGTTATTATTTTTAAATCTTTTTCATTCTTGTGCTTATCTAGTATTTTTTCACTAATAAATCTCGATGGTACAAAGTCATAAATACCATTAGTAAAACTGCGTATTTGATTATTAGCTACTCCCCAATTCCTACTGCTTTTAGAGTAGGAATATAAAGTACAAGTTAAATGTTTATTCTCGGTATTAAAGGAACATTTAAAAAAACTAGGCTCACTATAATCATCTAATATAGGAGCACCACAAGTAAACTGTTGTAATTTATTTTTTGTGGAATTATAAGTATTTAAGCCAATAGTATGGCTATGTCCTGAAAAAACTATATCTATATGGTTATCTTCAAAAAACTGTTCAATCGACTCTCTTTCTTTTTTTCTTAAATACTCTGTTCCATGATGCATAAACGCAATATTTATTTTATTATCACGCTTTATTGTTACGCATTCAGCAAAAATAATATCATCTTTAATGGATAATGCCCCTTCATCATAATGTCTATTCTTCTCTTTTTCATTTTCCACTTTACCATGATAATAACCACCAGATAAAACACATGTATTAATACTTAATATTCTATAATTATCAGTTTCCCATAATTTATGTACCCAACTACAATCGGTACCTACAATTTTTTTATATAACTGTAAGAATCCAGAAAAATATTTATCATTGAATAAAGTTTTAAGTGCTTCATCAGTAATTGATTTACACTTTCCTACAGTTTCACCTGTTTCATAATTAATGCCCGTATAATACGATAACATTATCAATCTTTGTTCTGTTCTTTGTAAATCATGATTTCCTGGTATAATATAAACATGCTTATTATCGCATGTACAAGCTGATATTAATTTGTGAATAAAATCTACTGTTTGATCTATATCTTTTTCTTGCTTTGAAGGACCATAAAAACAATCTCCTGCAATCAATATGAAATCAGTTTGTTGTTCTGTGTCACTCAGAAAATCAATAAGCTTTTTTCTCAATACTGATGTATCAAAATTCTTAAACTGAAAATGTAGATCTGAAAAAACTAACCAATTGATTATCATACCCATTCCCCTTCTGTTATTAATTAATAACTATAACTTAGCAAATTTCTTTATTAAATGGAATAATGATTATATATCACTTCTTTATGTTAAATTATATCACATTTGTACAAATCAATCTATAATTCAAGAAAATTATAGTGTAGAATTTTCGCTAATTTTGTTGTATATTTTTCACAATATCAATTCAAAAAAATACTTATAAAAAATACTTATAATGATTTACATACGATAGGTTTAATTCTCTGTGCCCTAACCTTAACATTTTTGTGTTCAAATTATTGTCCGTCTAAACATAAATTTATTATCCATTTTTTATCAACTGTTCCTCACAACATAAATTATGTAACTCCCTATTGATTTCATCAATAACTTTACCTCGATAAATTTTCAACACAAAGCATTAATAAACCTCAGTCATACGAAAAAAGCGTTTTGTAGTTACACCACAAAACGCTTTTGTATTACATCAAATTAAATAAAATCACTATTATATTCAGCAATATAAAAAACACAAGTACATAACACAGAAACTATCTTTTTATTGGTCAGTAAGTCAAGTTGCTTATTTAAGATTTCAACGGAATCCGGTATAGCATCTTTGGTATTAGTCAAAAACTTTGCTTTCGCAAGATTTTGATTTATAACAATACCGCATTCTTCTTTATCTGACGCAAATTTCGCATAATCGCCATCTCTGCATATATCATGTATCATTTGCTTGTATTTTTTCTTTTTCAATACCTCCAGAGTAACAGTATAATCGTTGTATTTATCATCTGGAATACTTTCCATATGATAAAATGCTTCAACCATTGGATAATTCAAATATAACTTACCCATATTTGTTGATTCTGTAAAATAATAAGCCATTTTAATTATTTTTTCAGGTTTAAATTGAGGGTCCTGAGGATCCAAATCAAAAATGAGTAAAATATCAGAATAACGCTCATTTAATAAATCAAGTTTTGATTGATCAATTTCTCTTTCTTTTAAAAGTTGTAGTAAATCAAAATCTTCATATTCATCATAGTCATTGGGCAACTGATTATATAAAGTATAAATATTGGTGTTATAAGATATGATTTTATGAGTCTCCGATATTCCATAAATATTCAGCAATCTTTTCATCAAATTTACATCTGTTTTAGCACCCTCAACAATAACAAGTATTTTACTCTTCCCCATCAAACTCACCACTCAAATAAAGTTTTTCAAGGTTATGACCTTCACGCAGTTCTCTGCTCGTTGCATCTGCAAACGATGTAAGCTTGTTATTAGAAAGTATAAAGTAGCAATCAGGTCTCATAATTTTATTGGTTAAAAGATTTGTATTATGAGAAGTTATAATCACTTGAGTATTTGTCATTTTTTCAAGAATTGTTACAATATACTCAGATAGTTCGTAATGATAGTATGCATCAAACTCATCTACATACATAAAAGATACATCTTTAGCTGTTTTATACCAATAGAAAAAAGTATATAAAGCACGAGCTCCACTTGAAGCCACCTTAAAAAACGGCAGCGGTGTATCTGTATTAAAATATAATCTTTTAACTCCATCTGCATCTTTTATCGCTACCAAATCCTCTTTAATTCCGGTTATATGCAAAAACTCCTCAAATTCCTGTAGTGTATCATCTTCAAAAATAAAATCTAAATAATCCTTGCTGTCAGATTTAAAACCAATGTATCTGTTTTCGTCTAAATTTCTAAACCATAACATATTGGACACAAATCTTATCATTTTTCTAAGTGGATGAGAGTCTGAAAGCACTGTGTTATTAACAACATATTTTAAAATACAATCAGTATCCTGAAAAGCCCAATTTAAAGTTGATGCTAATTTATCAATACCGGAAGTATCACCTTGATTATTTATATAATCATATTCAAACAACAGTTCTTCATTTAAAACTACCTTTTCATATACTAAAGTTTGTTTCTTATCTTTCTTATATGAATACTTTATAATATCTTTATCAAACTGGAATACATAATTAAACTCAGCATAATTACTCAATCCATCTGAACACAAGTAGTAATCATATAGATTAGGAGTAACATTTTTATTGGTTAGATGAGAAACAATATCAAAGATTGCAAGTCCAAAATTAGTCTTTCCGACAGAATTTTTGCCATATACAATAGCTTTGCTAACCAAGCCATTTGTTAAACACTGCGAATTAAACCTATAATCACGAACATTTGAAAAATCCAATGTTATTTTTTTGCTGAAATTTTTAAATCCTTTTACACTAAATTTTCTTAACACGTTAATCACCGATTTTATTATACACTTAATTGAGATATTTTGTCAACGGCAACCGTAGTTTTTTTACGGTTGCCGTTTTTATTAATCATTATTATTTTAATTTTGAGCATTAAATAATGATTACTTGTTATTATTCAATAAACAATCTTTCATTTTTAATGAAATTTTATAATATA
>OHCX01000073.1_pt1 | contig 49982 bp, 40 predicted proteins | sample 1566841 | NCBI WGS metagenome assembly OHCX01 (sample SAMEA3879513, study PRJEB24766) | human gut metagenome | biome: human-associated habitat; feature: feces | place: USA | collected 1985/1987 | reverse complement strand
AAGCGTTTTTGATTATCGTCTGCGTTGCCATTTACGCGGTTTTGGTGCAGAACATCGCGCTTGTGGATGACATCATCTACGCCATCTGGACTTGCATGGGCTACACGGTGCTGCTGTGCTTCTGCCTGTTCAAAACGAGCAGCCTTGCCAAGTCCGTGTTCAATGCACATTAACGGGGGTGATACCATGCTGACACTCACGCCCGTCGCGCTTGCAACAGCGAACGCATTTGTCAATGCGCATCACCGGCACCATAAGGCAACTGCTGGACATAAGTTTTCCATCGGCTGTGCCAAGGATGGAGAGCTTGTCGGTGTTGCAATCGTAGGCCGTCCGGTAAGCCGGTATCTGGATGATGGCTGGACATTGGAGGTCAATCGTCTTTGCACCACCGGTGAGAAGAACGCTTGTAGCATCCTTTATGCCGCATCCGCGCGGGCGGCAAAGGCAATGGGATACCGCAAGATCATCACCTATACGCTGGATAGCGAGAGCGGCAGCAGTCTCCGCGCCGCTGGTTGGAACTGCGCAGGCTTGGCAGGCGGCAAATGCTGGACAGGCAGCCGTAAGTACAAAGCTACCGCTTACATCCGCCTGTCCTATACCGACGATCATTCCGGCGAAAGCGACAGCGTTTCCAATCAGCGCAAGCTCATTGAAAACTTTGTGGAGCGCAACCCGGATATTGAGGTCGTTTCCGAAAAGATAGACGATGGATATAGCGGCATCATCTTTGACCGCCCTGCGTTCAAGGAAATGATGCAGGATGTCACCGATGGCAATATCAACTGCGTCATCGTAAAAGACCTCTCCCGCTTAGGGCGTGAGTACATCGAAACAGGCCGCTATCTGCGCCGGGTATTCCCGGCCTACGGGGTGCGCTTCATTCGTTTGGTAGCACAAACAACTACCACAGAAGCGGCACAAAGTCTACTGATTTTTTTGGAAGATCGGAATATTTTTACTCAGTTCCACACTTATCAGAAATCCCTATTCTTTGTTTACTGCGGCGCAGTTTTTGCGCTTGCCTGAGGCTCAACTTACCGATTTTCCAGATAGCGATGAACCGCCCATATCACGTCGTCCAACAGATCCTGTTCCGGCGAATTTGGTTTCAGCACCTCGCTTCCCGTTTCGATAATGCCTTTCAGCAACGTGTCGATGGAAACGTGAAGTGCATCTGCAATTCGCAGGCATGCCTCCAGACTTGGGTGCGCGCGGCCCGTTTCGATACACGAAATGTACTTTTACGTCGTAAAAACCATCTCAGACAGTTCTTCCTGCGACAAATGCTTCTCACGCCGGAGCGCACGGACATTTTCTCCGAACCGCAGATAGAGCTGGTTTGGGAAAAGATAGGCTTTTTTGTATTTTTTGAACATAGCTATTTTATTTCATTATGTTATCTGGTCAATTCAAATGTCCAGATCTCTCCAAACTCGCAGCGGTCTTTTGCGCTCAGCCGCAGCTGCAGCGGCTCATCCGGCGGAAATACGATATTCTGCGCTTCAAACACCGCATCAGCCAGATACGGCGTATCTTTCTGCATGGGCAGTTCGGCAATGATCCGTTTTTTACAACGTATCTGGAGCACCACGTCGCCTGTCTGGCTCCCTGCCAGCCATGTCGCCTCTCTGAGATTTCCGGCCTCCGCTCTCAATCCGATCGCAGATTCAGCGCCCCGAATTTTCGCTCCATTTTTGACCGGAACAAGGCTTCCGTCCGATTGGATCAGCGCAACTGTATTGAATTCTCCGTCCAAATATTTCATTGGCTCATTTCCGCAATACGGAACATTCCCGACAGCGAGAAGCGGCGTATTGGCGGAGGTCGTTCCAAAGCCGGGGGTTGTAAATGCAATTTCGACTCCATCCTCCTCGGCGCTGCGGCATGCGTGAACACCGATCCCATACTCCGGAACGCCGGGGATCGTGCGCCCCTCAGCTGCGGCCCAGCTGTTTTCGTTGCGGTCAATGGGGCCGGAGCCCAGATAGAATTTCCCCCATCCGGCTGCGTGAAGATCCGGGTCATAGCTGATGATGCGTGTGGGCGTCTTATGCTTCCGCTCCGGAAGCAGCCACTCTTTTCCGAGCGCTTCATATGCACGCGCCGCTGGACGGAGCGTTCCATCCGGGGATACAAGGCCGCAGTCGCTGCACTCCACCCGGCGGAAGCCGCCGGCGTACCACCAGGGGACGCTGCCCGCAATGTCGCAGCACGGAACATGCGGAAAAACTGTTCATAATAGCGAAGCTGATCGTGATAGCGATGCGCCGGCGGCGTCAGCGTTTCCCGCTCCCACATGAGCGCCGACCATGCGGAATTCCCCGACGAACCGATCAGATTGTTCCCATATTCCACCCAGACGACCGGCTTTCCGCCGGTCAGCAGCTGTGAAACCTTCGTCAGGCACTGCGACGCATAGCGGCCGTTTTCATCCTCCATAAAGGAATAGCCCTCAAGACTGCTGTAATCCGTGTGCTTATTTGTCGCGGTCAGGGCCGGCCCGGTATCCTTGTAAAAGCATCCCATCCGATAGCCGATGATATGATCCGGGTCAACGCTGCGCATATCTCGCACGGCATCATTCCAGACTCTGCTGAGGAAATCATCCATATACCGGCGGAACGCACAAATCTTGACGCGCCACGGACCATCGAACTCCAGTTCACGCTTGGGCGGCGTAATGACCGCACCGGCAGCATCCCTGTCAACCGGAATGCCCCAGCTTCTCTCCGCGTTTTCCACGCTTCCGTAGCGCTCGCAGATCCAGCGTTCCCAGCCATCTTGCCATTGCGGCAGATAGTTCTCCATAAAGAACTGGTGACCGGTTTCCCACGAGATATCGTGTCCAAAAAGCGTTGGGTTTTTATAAAGCTCCGCCTGCTCCATCAACGCGCGGAATGCGTCCGGACTGTAATGCAGCGGATTGGTCGCGTTCGCATAGCTCAGGGAAAGCCTCATATGATGCCGCTCCAGACGAAGCATAAAGTCCTTCAGCTGTTCGATCGAGCGCCCAAAAATATTGCCGTCCAGCCGCGTAAACAGACAATTCATTCCCATTTGCTCCAGACGTACCAGATCCTTTTCGACCTCGATCGGATCATAATTGCTCTTATCAAGCCAGCCCATCCAGTATTCTTCCCTGTCATAGCTCGGGAAGTAAAGCGGCCAGTAGCTGATACCGAACAGATTCCACTGCTTTTTGTCCAGCACAAAATCGCGCCCCTGCACACGGACAAAGTCTTTCGATGCTCCGGGCCGGTACACATGGGCGAAGACCTCCTGTGTGACAGTATCCAGCAGAGCGTCGTTTGCAAAAAGCTCTGTTCGGACCGTATAGCCGCCTGCTTCCCCAAATTGAACAGGATGCGTGCACTCCGTATAGGTTCGCGGCATCGCAAGCACCCGCTTTTCAGCGATAAATACAGGACGATTATCTTTCTGCACAGTAAACCGAACCGTTACATCTGCAAAATCCTGCGTTGTGTTCAGAATTTTTGCGCCGGCGGTGCATACTTCTCCGGGTTTACAGACAAATTTATCTGCACCGGCCTCATAGAGATACAATCCGCGCAGCAGGGCGCGTGTCATATCAAGGATCAACTCCGGCATACCGGGCAGCTCCATCAGCTTCTGCGTTTGCAGGCCGATGCAGCCAATGCTTGAACCCATAACAGTCGCGCTGACCGAACCGGGGCGGCTGCCGTTTGTAAAGCGAAGATGCCCGCGCGTATCGTTCAGCATAATAAATGCCGCCGCGCCGCTGCCGCCGTTTGCAGCGCATGCTTCGATCAATGGAATATAGCGGCTTTTGTGCTCCATGCCGTAGCCAAGCCCGTGCGGACGCGCAGCCGGGCAGACGACGGGTTCCGGCTGTGGGAGCAAAACGGATGCAGCGGTAAATGGCTGCGGCTGTGTTTGCAGCCTCTGCACATCTTGCAGCAGAAATACCTTATGCGTCGGAACGAGTCCCTCTATTACGATATCACCGGTCTTTCCGCTGTGCTGTGCGTCCAAAACAGTGCGCGAGAGCTCCCTTTTGACGTATGCTCCATCTTCCCACTCGATCAGATCACAAAACAGCGGCCCGCCAAGCACCAGGATCTGTCCGCCCTGGAGCCAGTAGTGCTTCATTGCCTGTGCGAATTCCGCCGGTACAGACTGCGCATGCGGAAGCAGCAGCATCGCGCCCAGCAGCGCAAGGTTCTTCTCCATAAACTCACGCGGCGTACATTCATAAACATAAAATCCGTTTTCCTGCAGGAACCGGCCGATCGCAATGGCATGATCCCGATCGAAGCCGGGGCGGTCTCCGGTCAGCAGGACAAGGGTTTTATCAAAATACGCAAGTGAGCGTGCGGCCAGTTCGTTTGCATGATGAAGTTCCATGACGTCCCCCCTATTCATCCTTCAGTATTCCGATGCAGCAGATTTCAAACGTTGTTCCTTTATGCACACCATCATCCAATGGTGGCAGAACCTCAAATTCAACGGTATGCTTACCCGTTTTCAGACCGTGCAACAGTGTTTTAGTCCGCAGCCAGGAGTGGTCGTCCATCCATACAGGTCGATCGTAACGCTCTGTCGTCCATGCGCCGCCATCAACGCGCCAGCGGTAATCAGCAGCCATCCATCCAAAGCTGACTGTCAGGACAAGCCCGTTTCCTAAGAAACTGCATTGTATACGAGATCCAATACTGGTTGTCGACAAGACTTGCTGTACAAGCGGTCTGTCAAGACAACGGTAAAGTCTCCAGTAACCAATTCGTCGAACGTTTTGCAGGGGAAATGCCTCAGCGTGCTCCCAGTTATCAGAAAATACCGGTTGCACGATCTGTCTGCGCAGTGTATCGCCTTCCGTCTTCAGTGCCTGCTGCAAAAGCGCACAGACAGGCTCCGCGTAATAGCGGCTTCCGGTATTTTCCGGATGCAGTCCGTCCGGCAGCCATTCTTCCCATCGGAGCATCCCGCGCAGCGCTTCGTGTAAGGCATATTGCGCCATAAAAACAGAGCTGAGCGCATAGTGCTCTGCCAACCGCTCCAGCTCCGCAACAGAATCCGGTAGTTCGCCCGCAAGCATCTGTGGGAGCATAGGCGCACAGTAGGTATAGGTCAAAACAAGATCTGCCTGTGTTCCACGCAGGAGCTTGCGGATCAGGCCCTCTCTGCTCGCATTTCGGATTGACGGCAGTATCGCATTGTCATTCACAGCGTATTCAATGAATATCAGATCACAATTCCGACAGATCAGATCCCGCTCCACACGAAAAACGGCATAATCCGAACCTGTCGCGCCAATAGCCACGTTTTCCACATCAACCGTGACCTCAGGATAGGCCCCAACAAGCCAGTTGATTACATATTCACTCCATCGTTCACGCCCCCGCGGGTCTGTGATTGATCCGCCAATAAAGCCGACAGTTACATGCTTTCGCTCCAGCACAGCAACGCGAAACGCAGACATAGAGCGGCGGATGAAAAAAGGTTCACGGTTCATTTCCTGCAATTCCCCCACTTGTCAACTGAAAAAACTTCATACAGGTTTCCCTTTCGTTTGTCTCCCAGCGTGAGAGATTCCGCTGCGGTCGAAGCGATCTGCCTGCCGTCGGCATACACACGGTAATAGCAGTGTTCCTCGTCTTTGCAGGCATCCCAGTGCAGCTTCCCGTTTTCTTCCCGTATTCCGGTCACGGCCGACGGGATACGGTCAACGAAATCCGTCGTCAGAAGCGTCATGCTGTGCGGCATCAGGCGCAGGGACGTTTTCCCGGAGGATATGTCAAGTACCTCGTCATACGGCTGCAGATCATTGCAGGGATGGTATGGAACATGCTCCACGCAGAAGCTGTATTTGCGATAGGCCGTTCCTGTGGTAAAGTCCAGCGAAATGGCCGCATCCTTTTCGGAATCCGACAGGTTCACAATGCAGACGCTGTGACTCAGATCCGGGTTGCGCACCGCGCAGCACAAAACGCTTTCATCTGTGCAGCCGCATGCAAGCACACGGCTGCCGCGTTTGAAGTATTTGACCATGAGGCCGATGGAATAGAGGAAGGGCCGGCTGGAATAGTCATGCTCCTCGCTGTCCCATCGGAAGCAGCCGTTTTTGTTGTAGCGGATATCGACACCGTGTCCGGAGAAGCGTGCTGCTTCCCAGCGCAGACGGCCCTCCGGCGTATCGCTCCAATCACGGAGCATTGGATCCGGAAAATCGCAGAACGACCAGAACACACCGCCGAGCGAGCCCGCGTTGATCAGCGCCATCGCCTGTTCAACGGACATCAGCGCCGTCTCTGCCTCTCCGCGCGGATCGCCATAGCCTGCAAAGACATCGTTGCACATGACGGGCGAGGTAAAGTGCGTCCCGTCATGAACCCCGAATTCCCCAAGCAGGAACCGCTTCTGCTGCGCTTTGGCGACCTGTACGACGCGGGAAACCTCCGTATAGACGCGGTCGTAGAAGCGGCGGTCGTCATAGGAAAGTCCGCATATCTCGTAATTATGCGCGCAGTAGGTATCCGTGATCTCATCCATGTGTTTGCTGCACCAGTCGATCTGCCAGAAATTCTGAAAGCCGGAGCCGTCGCTTGCAACCAGGCCGATCTCCAATCCGCGGCGCCGAAACTCCCGCCACAGAAGCGTCTGGTATTCCTTAAAGCGTTCCATATTCTCGGACAGCAGCGCATAGGTGTTCCCAACAGACAGCTCATTGGTCGCACAGGTATAGCGGATATGGCGTATGCCGCGCTTTTTGACCAGATACTCAAATTTATCTGCGACATCCGACGCAAAACGGATCATTTCTTCGTGCGTTTCGTGAAATGGCATACGGGCAGGAAGCGCATAGATCGTCGTATCGGTTTTGCGGAAGGTCAGGTCATAATAATCCGCAAAGCGATCCATTGCTTCCTGCGTCCAGTCCGGAAATGCAGCAAACACACGTGTGAAGGTCGGCGAAATCTCAAAATGAGATTTGAGCACGCGCTCCTCCAGAAATTCCGGCGTCATGAGGCCCAGCATGGTCGCCTCGCTGTTGTGAAACCCGAGGCCGCCGAACAGCCACTGCAGATTCGGTTTCCGGATCGAAATTGTTACCATAAACAGTCTCCCCTTTTGTTTTATAAAACGATAAAAGCAGACGCCGCCGCACTACTCACTGCGGCGGCTGTTCTGGTTTCATCCCTTGACTGAGCCGGCTGTGATCCCGTCAAAAATCAGATTCTGCGCCAGAATATACAGAATCAGCATCGGAATCATGACCAGAATAAATGAAGCCGCCAAAATCGGTACCTGTGAGCCATATGCAGAGCCGTTGAAGCGCAGCAGTGCGGTTGAAATTACAAGGTTCTTATCGCTGGCCAGATAGAGATACGGGATATACATATCGTTATAAATTGCAACGACCTTCAGAATCACTGCCGTTACAGTTGCCGGCTTCATGAGCGGCAGAATGATATCCCAATAGATACGGAAATTTGACGCGCCGGCGAGCTTTGCGCTTTCGTCCAGCTCATACGGAATGCTCTCAATGAACTGCAAATACAGAAAAATCTGCACAACATCCGTTCCGGCATATAACAGGATCGGCGCCCAGAGCGTATCATACAGGCCGATGCTCTTGATGACCGTAAAGGTCGCGACCTGTGTGGTGATCGTCGGGATCACGCGCGCGCCCATGATCATGGCAAGGATCAGTCCGCGCGCGCGGAACTGAAACCGACCCAGAGCATAAGCAAGCATGGTTCCGAACAGGATATTCAGCGTCACGCCAAAGAGCAGTAAAATCAGCGTATTGCGATAGGCCGTGAGCAAATGTCCCTTGATGAACACCTGCTTATAGTTTTCCAGATTGAACGCCTCCGGGAGCTGAAACAGCGTCGTCTTTGCAAATTCCTGATTTGTCTTAAAGGATGACAGCAGGAAGATCAGAATCGGCAGCAGGATTACGCAGCACATCAGCAGCACGGCAAAATACTTCAGTGAAAGGGACGCTCTTGTCTTTAGCTTCGCTCCCATATTCAGCCACGCTCCTTTCGGAAGAACACCTTGTTCTGTGCTACATAGAGAATGATGATCATAACCGTACAGAACAAGCTGTATGCAGAGGCCAGACCATAATTTTTATATGTAAAGGCATATTCAATCGCCTGGATCGCCAGAGTTTGGCTGGCGCCGTTCGGGCCGCCGTTGGTGATTACGAAGGGGATATCAAAGATGTTGATCGCGCCGGAGATATTCAGGAACATCTGCAGGCCGATAATTGTCCTGATCTGCGGAAGCGTGATATGGATCAGCTTCTGCCAGCTGTTTGCTCCGTCGATCGTTGCGGCTTCATAGTATTCAGCTGGAACGGATTGCAGGGCCGCCAGATAAATGACCATGATATAGCCAGTGTACCGCCAAAGACAGACAAATGCCAAAGACCAGTTCACAATTGCTTCCGTACCGAGCCACGATATGGCCTTCAGGCCAATCGCTTTGAGCGCAAGGTTCAGAGGCCCCTTTGAATAGTTGTAAAAATATCGGAACATAAAGGAAACCGAGGTTCCGTTGAGAATAAAGGGAAGAAAAATAATGCCGCGGAAGGCTTTGCGGCCCTTGATCAGCTTATCATTCAGGATAATGGCAAACAGCAGCGCAAGCGCATTTTGCACGATACCGCCGATGATGTAATAGCCGCTGTGCAGGAGCGTGCTCCAAAGCTCCGAGCTTGAAAAGAGCTTTTTCCAGTTATAGAGACCGACAAAATCGGGATTATTGCTTAATCCGTCATAATTCGTAAAGCTGTAATAGACCAGCTTGGCAGCTGGGAAATACGTGAATACCAGCAGAAGAACGACGGGAATACAAACAAAGCTGAACAGAAACAGGTTTGTTTTCAGTGTCTGCCGGCGCTTGAGTGAAATCGTCTGGCGCATGCTATCCTCTCTTTCATAAGGCGCTGTGTTTTGAAAAAGCGGAGGAACGTCTGTCCCCCCGCTTTTTCATGCTTGGCTTCTCTCCGTTCAGAGGAACGGTCTCAGAAATTGCTCAGCTTCCAAAATACTCAGCACGCGCAGCAGCCCAGACTGCATTATAAGCGTCCACAACTGCGGCAGGATCTTCTGCGACCACATACTCCTGCACGAACTTACCGATGTTGATAGCGGCAATGTTGTTGATGCCGGTAAAATCGTCGCTGGCTCTGCTCTCGGAAACGATCGTCGGGTTCGTTGCGAGCAGGTCATTGGTCGGCTTGATCGCACACTCCGCGCCGAGCACGCAGGAGGTCTGGTTGGTATAGTCCGCGTAGTTGAGCGCGAGGAAGTTGACGAGCGCGCAGGCGGCCTCATACTTCTCAGTACCAACAATATCTTTATTCATACCCCATGCCCAGTCGACAGCCGCTGAGATGGTGCTTCTGCCGTCTGCGGTATACTCGGAGTCGGGGAATGCGTAGAATCCGATATCGTCAGGATTCATACCCAGACCGACCATCGTAGCATAGATATAGTTGCCGCCGCAGTAGGTGCCGATCGTACCGGCCGCAAAGTCGGCAGCCTGAAGATCCCAGTCGGAGGACATCAGATCTTCTTCGCAATAACCGGCGTCGATCGCCTGCTTGTACTGATCCACGCAGCGAAGCAGCGTTTCATCGGAGAACGGCGTATCTGTTTCGACCCAAGTGTCTTTCCAGCCCGGCTCATGCAGGGAAACGGCATAATAATCGACCCATTCGCGCTGTGTCCATGCGGTATTGTACTGCGAGGTCAGCGGGATCACGCCGATGGCCTTCAGCTTTTCCATCGCTGCCATGAATTCTTCCCATGTGGTAGGAACGGCCTCGATCCCGGCCTGTGTGTAAAGCGCCTTGTTGTAAACGAAGCAGCGGTAACCGGCCGCCTCACAGGCACCATACTGAACGCCGTCCACGGTGTAATAATCAGAGAACAGCATATCCGGCAGATCGCAGTCCTCAAGGGACGCAAAATAGTCCTTCCAGTTTGCGGCCGGAATCAGGACATCGCGGACTTCGAGAACATCCGGCATTTCACCGCCGGCAATGCGAACGGCCATTGTTTTCGTATAATCGGCAACCGTTTCAACCGTAACTTCAACGTTAGGGTAGACTTCATTAAACGCGGCGATCAGGGTGTTGAATTCGGCCTCCAGGTCAGTCCGATGCTGTGCAACGGTCAGCTTGCCGGTGATCTCTGGATGGGTGCCGTCCGCCGCCGGCTCTGCATCGGCCTCAGGCGCAGTCTCGGGGGCTTCAGTCTCGGTCTTGGCAGGCTCGCTCTGTTCCGGTTCCTGCGTCGTCTTCGCTGCACAGGCAGCCATGGACAGGAGCATCAGTACCGCAAGAAGCAATGCGATCAGTTTCTTCATCTTGTTTCCTCCTTTTGTATTTTTGAAAGCGCTTTGGCTTTCTGATGCTCCCATTTTAAATAAAAAAACGGAGCTTTTTAATGCGTGAAAGCCGTACTTTCTTGTAGAATCCCGTTGTTTGCCGCATTTTTGTTGATTACACATAAGTTTTCCGGCAGCTATTTGTGCACATTCTCCATCTATTTTGCGAAACGCTGGAAATTCTTCGGTGTCACGCCTGTCTGTTTTTTGAATAGCTTGGAAAAATACGCATAGTCTGCATACCCGATCAGCTCACTGACCTCATAGACCTTGTATTTTCCCGGCTGCATCAAAAACTCCTTTGCTTTCTGCATGCGCACGTCCAGAAGATAGTCCATCAGATTTCTGCCGGTCTCGCGTTTATAGAGCCGGAACAGATAGTCCCTGCTCAGCTGGAGCTTGGAAACCAGAACCTCCATGTCGAAATTTCTGTAGTTGTTCTCAACCTCCTGCTTCATGCAGAGCGTTTCACGTGAAAGCCCTGTGCTCGTAATATTGACCTTCGCATCTGCATTTTTGTCTGTCAGGACAAGACGATGCAGCAGCTTCCGCAGCTCGGCGGTTTCCACAGGCTTCAGAAGATAGCTGATGACGCCGATATCGATTGCAGTCTTTGCGTATTGAAAATCACTGAAGCCGGTTAAAACTGCGCAGAGAAGGTCCGGTCTCAGCCTGTGGATCTTCTGGATCAGCTCCAGCCCGCTCATCTGCGGCATGCGGATATCCGTTATCACAAGGTCGATCTGCTTATAATGCTCCCTGATGTATGTATAGGCCTCCATCGGGTCACCAAAGATCCCCATGATCTGATACTCCTCGCCAATGTGACGGATCACCTTTGCAAGTCCCTCTGCAATAAAGCGCTCATCGTCGACAATCACAAGATTCCACATTACGAAATCCCCCCTGCTGCATGGTATGGAAGCGTGATATGCACACACGTGCCCCGCTGCGCTTCACTGTAGATCGTGAGGCCGTATGCGTCGCCGTAATACAGGCGTATGCGTTCATTGACATTGCGCAGCCCGATATGCACGGCTCCGGTCGTTTCTGCGTAGCGCTGTCGGATGCTTTTTCGTAAAGCATCCAGCTTCTCCGGCGGCATGCCAAGTCCATTGTCGCAGATATCGATCCGGCACAGATCAGCTTCTCTGCAGACCCGAATCAGAACGATGCCTTCCCTCTCCGGCGCCAGCTCCAAGCCGTGCAGAACTGCATTTTCAACAATGGGCTGCAGCAGGAGCTTGATGATCGGGTATTCCAGCAGCTCCTCCGGAACCTCGTGCTGCAGGGTGATTTTTCTGGCGTGGCGCGCATTATAGATGTACAAAAAGTGGCCAAGATATTCCACCTCCTGCGCAATGGTCGTCGTTTCGTTCATGGTCGTAATGTTGTAGCGAAGCATCTTTCCAAATGAACAGATCAATTCTGCCAGGGCAAAATCATCCTTTTCCACAGCCATCATCCGGAAGAATTCCAGCGTGTTATACATAAAATGCGGATTGATCTGCCCCTGCAGCGCGTCGATCTCCGCCTGCTTTTTACTGGTGCTGACCGTAATGAGCTGCTCCGTCATCTCATTCATCTTCTCCAGCATCTGGTTGAAGTTCTTGCCGAGAATGCCGATCTCATCGCGATAGCGCGCATGAAACCGGACAGACCAGTCGCCATCCTGCACGCGAACCATCAGCTCCGCAATACGGCGCAGCGGACGCGTCGTATTGTTTGCAACGATTGCGACAAGGAGAATGGTCGTCAGGCAAACCAGCAGCGCAAACAGCAGCATGACGCGGCGAATGCGGATCTGTCCCGCCGTAAATTCATCCTTTGCCGTATAAATCAGCACAGAGTATTTTTTTGCATTCCCTGCCGCGCAATAGCCAAGGTACTCCTCTGTGTCAACACGCGCCTCCCCGCTTTGCTGCGAGGCTGCGAGGAGCGTTTCAACCGTCTGCGTGGATTCCAGCGGCTGTGAGGAATAAATCACGTTATTCTCGCCGTCCAGCACGACCACTGCGCCGCCGCGGATATTCTGGATCTGGGTGCAGGATTTATCAAATACACTTCTTGGGACGCTGATCGAAATCAGTCCGACCTCCTCCATCTGTGGAACGGATTTGATAATACGCGATACAGTGCAGCAGTACGTCTGCTCCTCCACTGGAAAGCCTGTGATGCGGATGCTGCCGTTCCCCGCTTTCGCTGCCTCATACCATAAATCGTAATAATTCTTCAGCAGATAGGAAACAAGCGTTGTAGAGCTGAAATATGCAACGTGTCCGTTTTTGTTGTAAATTGCGATCACATGATGAAGCCGGTCAGCAGTGTTGAAGCTCTCCGTTGCGTAGTGTATTTTCGCAATACTGTCACTGGAAAGGATCTCTCCGTCGCGCAGCTCGTCCTGCATGGCAGAGGCATACAGCGGCGCCTTGGCGATTGCGTCAAGATTGTTGATGACCGTATCCATAACCGTCTCAACCTGAACGGATATCTGCATGAACAGCGCATCGGTTGCTTTTCCGATATCTCTGTCGTACAGTGCCCAGTCCATCCGCGCCACGATTCCAAGGGAAAGCGATACGATCGCCGCCAGAATCAGGCTGAGCTTCTGCGACATCTTCATGTCGCAGAAGGCACGCTTCAGCTTTTCCGCCAGTCTTTTCATGGGTTCCTCCGTTCCGTCGGCTGGACTGTGCGCGTTCAGCTCTGCGCATCCAAATAATCCAGCATGGCCTTCATGCCTTGAATATACCCGTTCTCAAACGCTCTGGCTGTGCGGCCCCAACGGGTGTCATCCGTAAGGAACGGGACGTGATCGTCGATCACGATCCCATTGTAGCCGCAGCGCTTGAGCCGCGTCAAGACCTTGGCGGGGTCATAGTTTCCATCGCCCAGGAAGCATTCCTGAAAGCGCTCGATCGTTCCCTGCACATCGCGCAGATGCACAATGGATACCTTTCCCCGCGGCACAAACGTATCGATCATGTCCAGAACATACGGCTCGCCTCCAAGCTGAGAGAAGCACCCGAGGCAGAGATTGAGCCCCCACGCATCGCTGTTCGTGATCGCCTCCGCGTGCAGATAGTCTTCCTTGCTGATAAAGATGCGGGCAACTCCAGCAAGCATCGGAACAGGGGGATCAGACGGATGTGTGACCAGACGCACGCCGGCCCGCTCCGCTTCCGGAAGGACAGCCTGCATAAAGTACGCAAAGTTCTGCCACAGATCATCGCGCGTTGGGATCGGGACTTCCTTCCCGAATTTCACCATAAACTGTGCGCTTTGCTTAGCCGCATTCGGACGCTTATCCGCTACAGAGGCATCCCATGCAGACACTGTTGCTCCGCCGCGCGTCGGCTGCGTAATAGAGGTTCGCCATGCCCATGTCGGGCAAAAATGGTGGCCGAGGATCGGGATCCCGACCTTGCCCATGTTCCGAATGGTCCTGATATAGTTCTCGATCTGTTCGTCGCGTCCGGGCAGATTCAGGAGAATCTTGTCATAAAAGCGGATGGGAACATTCTCGATCATTTCCACGTTGAGCTCTAATCGGGCGGCATATTCCTTCAGCCACTGCAATGCAGGAACTGTCCAATATTGCTCGTCCTGTGCTGCAATAGGTGGCGTATTGAAATGAACGCCCTCTGCGCCAAGCTGTCTGGCATTCATCATAACCGTATCGTTAAATTCCTTGAGCGCACCGAACATAATCTTCATTCCGCACACCTCCTTAGTATCCACCTGCGACGATGCTGTCCATGCCGCCATCCATCACAAGGCTGGAGCCGGTCGCGTTGCCGGAAGCATCTGTCGCGAAGAAATAGACGCCGCCCGCAATCTGCGCGGCAGTCGAGGCTTTTCCGAGAGGGACAAGGCTCTCGCGTTTTGCGGCCTCCTGCGGGTCCATTTCATCATAACGCGTCGTCCAGATCGGTCCGGGCATGACACAGTTGACCCGGATGCCATAGGGCGCAAAATCGAGCGCAAGCGCCTTTGTCATAGAGCGAATAGCCCCTTTGGAGGCACAATAGGCGCTGCGTTCCGGCAGCGCATCCCGGCAGTTGATCGAGCCAATGAAAATGATCGTCCCCGTGCTTGCCTTTCCTGCGCGGATCATCTCGCGGGCGGCAATGCGGGCAGGGACAAAATATCCCACAACATTCGTCAAAAGCACATTTTCCCACGCCTGCAAGTCAACATCCAGCGGATTTTGCCACCTTCCGAGATCCGCCGCGTTGCAGACTAGAGAATCGAGTGTGTAGCCCCGATCTGCAATTTTCTGAAACAGGAGTTCTCCTTCCTCCTTTGCGTAAAGCGGGTTATAGCCCAGTCCGTAACATTCCTGATGGTACACAGCAGAAAGCTCATCCGCCTTTGTTTCCGCCTCCGCCGCATTCCGGCTTGTCAGGAAAACAGTCCAGCCCTCCTGCAGAAATTTTTCCGCGATCCCAAGTCCCGTATTTCGAACGGCTCCTGTCACAAGAACGCTTTTTTTCATATCGATTCCTCCGTTATCCCATCGTTCGTTTCATTTTATGGTGCGGCAGGCCCTGTGCGCCGGTATTGATTGAGAACAGCGCGCCTGCCAGCGGTTCCTCATACATGGACATACCGACTGCCGCGCTGGTGATTACAAGCTCACGCAGGTCGTTTCCCGCAAACACACAGCAAGTCGGCTGCGATACCGGCATCTCTATTTTCCGGATGATCCTTCCTGTCTGCGGCTGTACACATACTACGGCATGTCCGCCCCAAAGCGCAGTCCAAAGGTTTCCTTCGGAATCGATCGTCATGCCGTCCGGCAGTCCATACGGATATTCGATTACAGTCCGCCGGTTGCTGAGCAGTCCCGATACCGGATCAAAATCAAAGGCATCCGTTCTGCGCGTTGGCGTATCGTTGTAATACAGGATCTTCCTTGCTTCGTCCCATGCAATGCCGTTGGAGTTTCCGACTCCGTCGAAAAGCTCATGGATAGAACCGTCGTGCTCCATCCGATAGAACGCGGCAGAGCGGTCGCGGCTGAAGGTTCCCATATAAAGCCGGCCGTCGCACCCAACCTTTCCGTCATTATAACGACTTCCCTTCAGCGCTGTGTGTGCATTTATGGGGCTCATGCGTCCGTCCGGTTCCACTTTGTAAATGCCGTCGACAGCGCCGCATAAAATTGAGCCATTTTCATCTTCAAAAATAAAAGCCGTCAGTTTCTCCAATACAACGTCAGAGATCTTTCCACTGGAGAACTGTACCCGGCGCAGCCGCTTGCCGCGGATATCCACATATAGAAGTTCTCCTGTTTCCTTTATCCATAACGGCCCTTCGCCAACAAGGCTGAGCGCATCTGTAAGCACTTCTAATCCTTTTTCCATGCCCTACCTCTGTACACGGCCGGAGCCGTCTCCATCCATAAGCGCTGTGACCTCCGCAACGCTGACCAGATTGAAATCCTGTTCGATCGAATGCTTCAGACAGGAAGCCGCCGCTGCAAACTCCAATGCGCGCTGATCTTCATAGCCCTCATGCAGCGCATAGATCAAGCCTCCTGCAAAGGAATCCCCGCCGCCGACTCGATTTACAATGTGAATGTGATAATTGCGTGAAAAACAGACGGCCCCATTGTGATACAGCATGGCTGACCAGTCATTATCAGACGCAGAGATGCTCTTTCTCAGCGTCGTTGCAACGTAAGGAATCTGGAACGTATCACTGATCTGACACGCAACCTCTGCATACCCGGTTCGATCGAGTTCACCTCTGGTCACATCCGTATTTCCTGCTCGAATGCCGAGAACCTTTTCCGCATCCTCCTCGTTTGCAATCAAAACATCCACATACTGCAGCAGCTCCCGCATTGTCCTTCCCGCCTGCTCCGTCGTCCAGAGCTTTTTGCGGTAATTCAGATCGCAGCTGATCGTCACATGATGTCTTTTGGCTGCAGCGCAGGCCCGGCGGCAGAGCTCCGCCGTATTCTCGCTCAATGCCGGCGTAATGCCCGTAAAATGGAACCAGTCAGCATTTTGAAAGATCGTATCCCAGTCGAAGCAGTCCACCGGCGCCTGCGCAAGCGCGCTGTTTTTCCGATCGTAAATCACGGTTGAGGCCCGCTGTGCCGCTCCCTTTTCTGTATAGATCACACCGATCCGTTCACCGCCGCGCGCAACATGATCCGCTGCAATATTGTATTTGCGCAGCGATGCGACTGCCGCATCTCCAATCGCGTGCTCCGGCAGGCGGGTCACGAGTTGCGCCCGTTTCCCAAACTGCGCCAGCGACGCGGCAACATTCGCTTCTGCGCCTGTGTAGAACAGATCAAACCGGTCTGCCTGCAGGAATCGCAGGTAGCCCTGCGGCTGCAGGCTAAGCATATACTCGCCAAAACAAATGATTTCCCGCATATCCCCTGTATCCTCCTTATGCTACAATGTGGATCGCAAACCCGGCAATTTTCTCTTTCAAATAAACGCAGATGACGTTTCCTTTTGCATCATACTTCCTGCTTTCTTCCAGCAATTCGATCCCCATACCGTGCAGCCATGCCATTGCTCTCGTCATGCTGGATGTACGGAAGCCGATATGTCCCTTTTCGCCATAGAACGGTAGTTTCATGCACTCGACTGCTGTTCCGGCAAATACCGAGCTTGTATGTTCAACCAACGGCAGCGCAAAAAGCGCGGCTATTTTCTTTGCGCTGTATTCTGCTTCCTCCTCGTTCGCATGATTGATGCCCACATGCGCCAGCTCAAAGCCCAGCGAGCTTTGAACAGCGCGTCGGCACAGCTCGGTTATCGCCGTGAAGTTGCCTTGCTCCAGCATGGCGCGCGGCGCCATAAAGCTGCCGCCGCAGGCAATCACCTTGCTGCTGCGCAGATAACTGTCCAAATTCTGGAGCGTGATCCCGCCCGTCGGCAAAAAACGCATACCGGCAAACGGCCCTGCAAAGGCTTCTATGGCAGACACTCCGCCGGAAAGCTCCGCGGGGAAAAACTTGACCACACGCAGTCCGCTTGTATAGGCCGCCTGAATTTCAGAAGCTGTCGTACATCCCGGAAGGATCGCCGCATTCTTCTCAAGGCAGAATTCCACGAGCTTCTGATCGTACCCGGGGTTGACGATAAAATCTGCACCGGCCTTCAGCGCCTGCTCTGCCTGCGGAATTGTCAGAATGGTTCCTGCGCCAATCATCATTTCAGGATGATTCTTTTTCAGTGTTGACAGGATTTCCGCTGCATTTTCGCTGCGGAATACAACCTCCAGCGCATCAATTCCGCCAGCTGTCAGCGCTTGCGCCAACGGTTCTGCCCACTCAGCCTTGGAAATATGAATGACAGGCAGGATTCCAAGCTCCTCAAGTTTTTGATAGACGTTCATTGCGTCCTCCTTTATTCGTCCGCGTTGATCTTAAATTGTTCTGGTTTTGATTCTCTGCGATTTCAGAACTTTTTTATCATCATAGAAGCAGGGAAGCGCAAAATCAACGAGGTGTCCTGATTATTGCAAGAAATAACGGGATATGACATAAAAAGCAGACTCTGCTCAGAACCTGAACAGAGTCTGCTGGTACGTTAAAAGTGTTCTTGTCTGGGACACGTCACAGTCACTTTGCAACCGGATACTCGTTGCAGAGCAGACGATAGGGCGGCTCGTCCTCCTCAATCTTTGGGAAGCGGCCAACCGGCGGGTTGAAGCGGTTGTCGGTATTATCGTCGTTACACTGGCTGACCTCGCCCAGCAGGACAGCGCCCGTGCCGGGTTCGACCTCAAAATCGTGATACATATACTGCTGGATATGAATGCTCTCACCCGGCGTCAGGCGCACCTGCGTTCCGACAGGAACGGTGTAGGTTCTGCCGTCGCAGTGGACGGTCACATCGGATTCCTTGTCAATGGACTCGTCGGGCAGACTGTTGTAGACGCGGATCAGGATGTTGCCGCCGCCGCGATTGATAATATCCTCCGTTTTATACCAATGGAAATGATTCGGGGAATACTGCCCCTCTTTCATGTAGAGCAATTTCTCAGCGTAGACTTTCGGGTACTTGTCCTGCATGGCGCGGTTGCCGTTGCGGATGGTGATAAGCGACATACCGACCTTGTCAAAGTCGCCAAGACCGTAATCGGTAATATCCCAGCCAAGCATACAGTCGCGGACTTCGTCATATTCATGTCCTTTTGACTTCCATTCTTCTGGTGTAAAGTTGCAGAACGGCGGCAAATAGCAATGCTCCTGCGCGCACATGACTTCGAGTTCTTTTAAAGCTTTGTTGATTTCACTGCGCTTCATTGTTTTTACCTCATTTCTTAACAGCCACTAAAGCCGTTTGCATTTTGTTTTCCCATGCGTTCGCAAGAAGCCTGTGTCCCGCAGCCGTAGGATGTACGCCATCCTGCGTCCAGTGCTCCGGTGGAAGCTTCTTACACGCTTCGTCAAAGAGCTTCTGGAGATCCAAAAACTCTGTGCCAAATTCGGCGGCAAGGCGGTGCGTGATTGCATTGCGAATTGCAGTTTCTTTATAGAGTCCATCCCATTTGTCATCTGTTTCTGTTCCGTGCGTCAGATACGCACCAAGCAAAATGATCCTTGTTTTTGGAAGCATTCTTTTTGTGTATCGGAGCAACACCCGATAGGTTTCCTCAAACAGCTCTCCATCCGTATCCTCTTGCTGCGTCACTTCTTTCCACGCATCATTAACACCAATCAGGATTGAAAGAATATCCGGTTGCACATCAATGCAGTCTTTCTTCCAGCGCGGCAGCAAGTCGGTCACACGATTGCCGCTGACGCCGCAGTTCAATACCTCAATATCCGTGCGTTCAAGGCAAAGATCCGCCTGAACCAAGCATGGATACCCACTCCCTATGAAGTTCGCGCTGTCATAGCTTCTACGCAGCGTATCCGTAATGGAATCACCTTGAAACAAGATTCTCATATTGGCCTCCTATTGTTAGAAAACACATATTTTGGGGTTACATCATGTATTCCAAAGCACATCGTTTGAAACTGCACAACGCACTTTTTACAGTTCATCTCTACCAGGAATCAGGGTATAGGCTTCGATACTTTGCATTTCGGCTGTGTCCAGAAACGCCACGCGCTTTTCTTCACCCGGCAGCATACTGAAATAGTTATCCAAAAGCCCTGAAAAGCCCTTCAGCTCTACGACATGAAGATATTGCTCTGCATACAGAACGACTGTACCGCACGTCTTGCCCGGCGCTCTTTCTATGCTCCAGCGCAGCGCAGAGTCCGCCCTTTGCAGATACGGGCAGCCGGTTCGATACCAGTTCCGGACCGAATACGGCTTTTCTGCATCTACCTGAAGCTCTGCCGCGAAAAGCGCGTGCTCACTGTGCGCGTCTTCTACGAACAACTCCGTGCTTTGTGCACACGAGATATCCGCCTGCTGAAGCACACGCTCTGCCGTTCCGGATCGCAGATCGACCCGCCAGACGCACAGACTGCACACTGCGGCATCCGGCAGGATATTGCCAATGCAGATTCGCAGGCCGCCGTTTTCCGGCTCTATGCTGACGCTGACAGGCTGCGCATACTGCCGCAGCGCAAACAGGCCCGCTTTTTCCTGCGCATAATAGTCGCAGAGCGACCAGCCCATCGCGGCAGGCCAGCAGTCGTTCAGCATCCAGTAAAGAATGCCGCTGCAAAACCAGAGATCGCGGCGCGCGTTGCAGACTGTCAGCCGGACAAGCTCATATTGCAGATAGCGCATTTTGAAATGCTGGTCGTCCCAATCCGCAAACGCGCCGAAAAGCTTCTGCGCAAACTTCGTGAACATATCCAAAAGCGGCCTTGAAAGCGCGGGATTTCCCTTTGTATGATGCAGCCATGCGTCGTGATCGCTTTGATACTGCGGAGAAAGAAATCTGGAAAGGCTGCTCCGGCTTACTGCACCGAAGATCGGCTCCTCCGAGATGAAGCGCGCACGGTATTCCTCCCATTTCTCCCGGTAATCCGAAAGCTCCGGCTGTTCCAGATAGGAAAACGTTGTGCCGAGAAATTGCGTGTTGTGCGTTGTTCCCACGGTCTTGGACGCATATTTCTTTCCGCCGTAGGGAGACGACGGCAGAAACCGATGGCTGGGGTCTACACGCTCCAGCACAGGCCCAAGCGCACGTCTGGCGGCAAGCCTGCCGGGATAGACCTCCTGTGTATCGTCGCCGTTGACGGCGTTCTCGTTGTCGCCATGCCACCACGCAAGGCATGGATGATTGCGAAGCGCATATGCGGCAGTCTCTGCTTCCTGTGCAAGCTGGCGCAGAAAATCCGCGTCATCTTCCGGATAATCGCCGCAGGCCATCAAAAAGTCCTGACAGACCAGAAGCCCAAGCCGGTCGCATTCGTCGTAGAAATGCTGCTGCTCAAACAGGCCGCCGCCCCAGACGCGGATCATGTTGATGTTCGACGCTGCCGCCATTTCCAGCAGCCGCGTTATTTTTTCCGGGGTTTCTGCGGACGGAAACGGCTCACAAGGCACCCAGTTTGCGCCCGTGCAGAACACCTTGACGCCGTTGACGACCGGTGTGAAGCAGGAAAAGGTCGTGTTTTCATCATATTCGTGGCCGCTCGGCGTCGCTTGCAGCGCATGGCAGCGCTGGATATCAGCCGGCTTTGTGTCCTGCGTCTGTAAAATCCGAAGCGTCCGCACGCCGAAGCGCTGCTCCGCACATTGACCGCCGACCTCCATACGGAGCGTGTATAACGGCTGCGCACCGTATGGGCGCGGATACCAGAGCGCAGGCTTGGCAAGATCGACATACCAGACAGCCAGTTCTTCCGCGGAAAAGCATCGGTTTTTATAGACGACCGCGCCATCCGGCGACAGAATCTGCATGAAGATCTGTGCGCCGGAGGTGTGATTGTGCCGCAGCTGCGCGGTGATTTTCAGCTGCGCACCCCACGCATCCAGATGCTCCGTAACGATTGAAACGTGCTCCAGCTCCGAAGCCTTATGCCAGAGCAGACGTACCGGACGGTAAATGCCGCAGGTCACAAACCGATCGCCCCAATCCCAGCCGTAGCTGCATTGCATCCGGCGCGTATATAGCCGCTCGGTCGTAAATGCGCCGCTGCGAGGCGGCCTGTCCGCTACGGCGTGTACCGGCGAATGAAAGCGCACACAAAGCGTGTTGACACCGGCGCGAAGCCGTCCTTTTACGCAGAACCGATGCGGAATGAACATATTCTCTGCCGTACCGACCAGCACGTCATTCAGACGGATCTCACAGTAAGTATCCAAGCCCTCGAAAAGCAACTCCGGGATACCGGCTTCCTCCGATATGTCCTCCGGCGTCAGCGTAAATTCCCGCGTATAGCTCCAGTCGTGCTGCTCGATCCAGCGGCAATGCTCTGAATTCCAGTCGCGGAACATCTCATCTTCCGAATAAAGGTCCGTATGGACGCAGCCGGGAACATGGGCTGTATATTGCTGCCCTGCATCATTTTCCAGATGCCAAGTGCCGTTCAATTCTATTTCCCGCATAAAACCTCCAATTCATGTTTTCACGAAACTGATTGCAATGTCATGAGTATTATCTTTTAACGTTCCTATTACAAACAAGAATATTCCTCTCTGGGGTTCAGCGTATGCTGCACATAAAAAACGCCAAGATCGATCTCAGGGTCAACGATTGCAGTTGCTCCGGCTGCACCGCCCCAGCCTGCAAATCAAGCCGCTTTTTTCCGGCAGTGTATGTGTTCGGACTCCCAATCCATATCCGCAGCCGGCAAGCTGCTTCCAGCCGAAATCGCTCTGCTGTTGGGTGGTCAAACGATTTGTACGCATCAGATTTACAGTATATTTGGACAGAATTCTCTCCCCATTCACGCCGGTCCCGTAATTTGCCAAAGCAGCCATAAGCTTTGCATAATCTGATACAGTTGTGATAATTCCTGCACCGCCGCTGTCATATTCTTCTCCGAGAATATGCTGGTTTTGCTTCCCTTCGTTTCGGAAAAAACCGGTACTCGCATTGCCGTGCATCTGCGATTCCACAATACTCTGTACTGCTTTTTCATCTGATACAAAACAGTATTGTTGAGCTGTTCGCTCCAGAGTTTTTTCGTTTGATGATATACGCTTTCATTCATCTCCAGCGGATCGAAAATGTTGTCTTTTACATAATTTCTGAATTTCTTTCCAGAGATGACACTCACCAGGGCCGCGAGAACATCATGGCAAATGCTATATTGCCAATGTGAACCTGGCTCAAATGACAGCGGATCTGCAGCAACGCACTTAATGATTTCGACAGTATCCATTTTTCCTTTTGTCAATTCGCGTGCTTTCTGAAAGCCGTGCGAATTAAAATCATAGGTAAAACCGGCGGTCATGGAAAACAAGTCACCGATTGTTATAGGATTCTCAGCCTCTTTTAAATTTCCAGTAGTGTCTTTTACGTACATATGCTTAAATTCTGGGATATACGCATACAAAGGCTCGTTCAGAAGAAAGTCTCCCCGCTCCAACAGCTGTGCGCCTGCAACAACTGTGGCTATCTTAGCGTAGGAATAAATGTTGTACATTTCTTTACCATTCAGAGATGTCTTTGATTCAAGATTTGAATAGCCTGCTTCATAGCGAAAACCGATTCGCCGTTCAGATAAAACTCGACGGCGTTTCCCGGTGTGTGTTTTAAAGCCATATTATCGAAGAATCTCCTTAGGTTTGTAAAATCCATGCCGCACTCCTCCAATGCTTGTATCATATGGTACTGTACACCAGTAATAGCGTAGCCTCAGTGTTTTATTTTTGCATGTACCGTCGCTGCCGCAATTTGTTTGCCATCTGATACAGCAGGTTTCCTTTTCAATCAATTAAATCAGCCATCTTCAACATTTTCCACATGAGAACGCAGGGTATACAGTGCATATTGGATTTCCTCCTCTGTCGGCAGCGGAATGTGTTCTGCCTTTCTTCCCAAAGGCTGATATTTTGAATTCCCAAAGCTGTGATATGGCAGCAGCTTTACCTGCTTGACACAGGAAAGTGTTTCAAGGAAGCATGCAATCTTTTCGATCTGATCAGCATTATATTTTGGAACAAATGGAATTCGGATTTCCACGAGGGCGTGCGCTTTATCCAGGATCTTCAGGTTATTCAAGATTTGCTCATTGCTTTGTCCGGTTGCCCGGATATGTGCGTCAGCATCAAATGCCTTTATGTCATACAGAAACGTATCGACAAACGGGATCATACTCCGGATCACAGACGATGTGCAAAACCCGCAGGTATCCACGGCTGTATGAACATCTTCACGCTTCAGCCGTTCAAGCACATCCTTTGTAAATCCCGGCTGCATCAGCGGTTCGCCGCCGGAGATCGTTACCCCACCGCCGGAGGCCTTAAAAAAGGGAAAATCATCTATCAGCTTTGGAACAAGCTCCTCTGCTGATATTTCTGTCCCATAATACTTTAGCGCTCCCCCAAGACAGATTTCTGTGCATTTTCCGCACGAACTGCATTTGTCTGCTTTATAAACGTGCTTTCCGCCCTTCATGGTATGGGCCGGGCAGACATGTTCACACATACCGCATTGCAGGCATTTTTGCTCCAAATACACAAGTTCCGGTCGTGCCTCTATACACTCCGGGTTATGACACCAGCGACAGGAAAGCGGGCAGCCCTTTAAGAATACAGTTGTACGAATACCGTCTCCATCATGTATCTCAAATCGTTTGATCGATACAATTTTCCCCATCATTCAGCCTCCTGCATTTGGGCGATAAACATATCCTGCATCTCCGGCGACAGCTCAATAAAATACTCATTCCATCCGCAGACACGAACTTGCAGCGTTGGGTATTTGTCCGGATGCTCTTTTGCATCAATCAGTTCCTCGATGTTCATCACATTGCCCTGAACCGAGTAGCCTCCATTTTCAAAATAGGTTTCAATCAGATAATACATCGCATGCAGCCCACGTTCTCCCTGTACCGCAGACGGGTGCAGAATAAAATCTGTTACGGCACCGTTTACAAAATCGTCCGTGTCCATTTCTGTTACCGATTGAAAAAGCGCAGTTACGCCATTTCTATCCATTCCATTTGTCGCGCAGAAATTTTTGCTGATCGGATCCCCTTGTTTTCGTCCATCTGGAGTTGCACCCATACGCCCGCCAAAAACCACACAGTTCGTAATCGAGTCAGTTCCCATTCTGAAAACGCCGCCCGAATGATTTGGCTGCCCAACAATTTTGGATGCAGCATATTTGTAGATATCATGAGATAGCTCATCTGCCTGCCTTAAATGATTCCCATATTTCATTCTATTCTGCCGTATGATACAGCGGAGCTCCTCATGTCCCACCCAATCTGCAAGAAGAATTCGGCGGAGTTCGGCAAAGGAAAGCAATTTCCTTTCAAACACATATTCCTTCACCATCAGCAATGAATCCACAACCGTCGCAATTCCACAGCATTTTATGGATGTATTGTGATATTTTGTTCCGCCATCGAAAATGTCGCGACCTTTTTCTACACACGAGCTCAGGCTTCCCGAATAAACCGGCGATGGATTGATCTGCATATGATACGCATTCTGCTGAAGGATTGTACCCTTTGTAAATTCTATGATATCTCCGAGAATGGAATAGAACGCCTGTTCAAATGCTTCATAGCTGTCAAACTCAGTTGGCATCTGTGAAAAAAGGGTTTCACCGGTCAGCATATCTGCGCCTCCGTTCATAGCCAGTTCTATGGCCTTGGCCATATTCAGCCAGGAAGCGCCGATCATCGGATCTTCTTTCCCCATCAATATTGGTTCATAGCAGCCAAACGGAACGTAGAGCTGAGATTCCTCACGTCCGATGCCAATTCGTTCGTATCCACGAATAACCGCCTCATTGTTTATCAGAACAAAACTGCTGCTTCCTCGTCTAATCAAATCCAAAACCCGCAGGATAATTGATTTAGGCGTTTCTTTGCTGCAGCACACATGGATTTTCGGATTATAGATTTTCATTCCGTCATAGACATCCAGCAATAGCCATGACAGTTCATTTGTGGCATCTCGGCCATATTCATCAACGCCGCAAATGGAGAACGGTTGATCCGCAAATCGCCTTGCCGCTTGCAGCCTTATATAGAAATATCGAAGAATATCCTTAATCTGCTCGATCGTGAAGGTACCGTTCTGTATGTCTGTTCGGTAAAAGTCAATGTATAACTGATCGAATCGGCCTAGACTTCTCGCTCTTTCGACACCGATTTCCTCCATGTTCATATAGAGCAGACTCATTTCAATCGCTTCATAAAAGTTTAGCGGTGGTCCGCTCAGAATATCTTCAAGGCAAGCCGTGTATTCCGGAACATCATACGCTCGTGAAGCATCCAGCAGACGTATTACATACTTGAGCATTGCTTCATAGCTAATAATCACGGAATCATAAAAGACAGCCTGCTGTTCATTCAGCTTTCCACATAATATCTTATCCTGTTTTGCCTTTTTTGCCCGATCCAAAAGGCCCCGAATTCCGTACTTCAGTACATTTGTCCATTCCGGCAGCGTATGCCAAAAGTCCGCATCCGCAAAGCATACGCCTGTTTGCTCTGCTACGTTCCTTTTCTTAAAAACCTCTGGTATTTCCCGCTCCAAGACCTCCTTGTGGAATCGGTGATACAGCTCCATTGCGAACAGATCCTGTCCTGCATAGTCTGAATAGTCAATACCAAGGTTCAGTTTATCGCAAAACAGCGAATGTGGGTTTATTTCAATCTGGACATTTTCCAACAGGAAGGCGAATGCTTTTGCTCGTAAAATAGGCATTGGAAGTGATAGATTGCAATCGACATACTCCCTTAGCGCAATTTGCAATTTTTTTACCGGCATGCCGCTGTTTTCTATCCAATGTGGATTCTGATATTCATGTTCAATAAATGGACGGTTCTCTGCAAATGTGCCCTTCAACTTTACCTTCTCCTTTTCTTTTGGTTTATTACCAGCATATTGATTCCGACTCCCGGTGTAAATAGATATATCAGGCAAAATGTGAACTTTTCACGCATGTTCAGTCCTTGCGGCAAATATTGCTATCGATCCTTGTCACATAACGTTATTTCTTGCACTATCGCGGCCCATTTCTTGACTTTGTAATATTCGTCCATTTATGCTTATTAAAAAGAATGTTCAAACGTGTTTAAGCAATTTCATTCAAAGGGAAAAACCTATGGCAGACAACAACATTCCGGCCCAAGAATATCATTCTGAATACGATGTGCAGATTTCGCGCATACATACGGTTTATTACGGGTGTCAGACAAGCTGGTCCCGACCAAAAATTATGCCGCGATATACAAATGGGCTCATCTGCTTTTGTGTTGGCAGTATATGTTATGAATTCGAATGCGGATCCATTTTGGCAAAACCGGGAGACATTCTTTTCTTTCCCAAAGGAATGCAATATGCAGGTGTCAGCCTTTCTGATACAAACAGCTTTTTCGTAATAGATTTTGACACCTCCAACAACATATCCTATATCAGCCGGCCGATCGTTTTTCATCCAAAAGGTTCAGAATTGCAGCGCTCCTTTTCTCAAATCGCCGCACTATGGAATGATCACACATTGTCCAGTCTGCTCCAGTGTCGGGCAAGAATCTACGATTTACTCAGTCTGATTCTTCCCCTACAAGAAGATCTCTCCGCACATTCGGATTTATTTTTTGTCAACCAGGTCTGCTCCTATATCCGAACGCGATATATGCAATCTGATTTATATGTCAGACAAATTGCCGAGCATATGAATATCAGCGAATCCCAACTCCGAAGACGCTTCCAGAAAGTTTCGCATCAAACGCCGCTCGAATATCTGCTCGGCGTCAGAATCTCTCATGCGAAAGAATTGCTTCTGTACAGTCAGAAATCCATTTCAGAAATAGCGGATGCATGTGGTTTTTCTTCCTACTATTACTTCTGCCGTGTATTCAAACATCAAACAGGAATCACTCCATCCGCTTTCCGTAAGTTGTAATCCCCAAGGCCGTACACTCTCATTTTTCCGAAGACAAAGGATGATTCTATTGACCAACCAACAAAATGAAAGCAAAACCATTCTCGGTTTCGATATCGGCGGCACAAAATGTGCAGCAATACTCGGAACGTGGTGCAACCAGCAAGTGACCATTCTTGATAGATTGCCATTTCGCTTGCGACCATCCTTTATTGTAACTTGCGTCGGCTCTGTGATAAGCAGCCCGCGTTCTTCGAGTGAGCGAATTTGTCTGTGGATTGTATGAGCCCTTTGGTAGTCTGCCGAGCGAAAGGGGAATTGGCGTGCTGCGCGATTTCCATGTGGATGGCCGCGTTCTGAAATCTTTGATTATTGAAAAGCGGCAGAGAGGATATGCTTGGTATCCTCTCCGCCGCCCTTTGTGTTTTTCGCATACGGGTTCTATTTTGCTCAGAGATGATCAGCGGTGCAGAAGCTGCACACAAAATAGACCGTATGGCTCCATCCGGCCGTTCTCAACGCCGTCGCTGAGGAGACAGTCGCCCTGCATTTCCGGCGGGAGCGCGGCAGGCGCGTTGCTGAAATTACAGCATACGCGGATGCGTTCTTCGCCGCAGGCGCGTTCGTAGGCAAGAAGCTGCGGATGCTCCGGCAGGAGCAGACGGAATGTCCCGCTGTGCAGCGCGTTCGAGCTCTGCCGCAGCGCCAGCAGCTTCCGATAGAAATGCAGGATCGAATCCGGGTCTGCCTGAGCCTCGTGTACGTTGATCTGCCGGTAGTTCGGGTTCACATCGATCCACGGCGTTCCGGCTGTAAAGCCTGCGTTCGCGGAAGCATCCCACTGCATGGGTGTGCGCGCATTGTCGCGGCCCTTTTTGCGGATGCCGTTCCATGCCCAAGCCTCCCGCCCATCCTTTCGGGCCTGCGCAAGCAGATTGAGGCTCTCCACATCGCGGAGCTGCGTCTCGTCCCGGAACGGGAAATTTGTCATGCCGATTTCCTCGCCCTGATACAAAAACGGCGTTCCGCGCAGCAGATACATGGCCGCTGCCAGCATCTTTGCGCTTCGGACGCGCAGCGCCTCCGAAGCGTCGGATCCGAACCGCGACACGACCCGCGGCTGATCGTGGTTGCCCCAGAACAGCGTGTTCCAATCGACCGCCTCCTGCCAGCGCACAAGAAGCTGCTTGAATTTCTTCTGGTCAAACGGAATGACATTCCATTTGCCGTCCCGGCCGTCGAGATCCATAAAATCGAACTGGAACAGCAGATCCAGCTCCCGGCCGTCGCCGACAACGGAGTCTGCATTCTCCGGCGTTACGAAGGTCGTTTCGCCCACGCACATGCAGTTTCTCCCGTCAAAGCAGCGGCGGCGCATTTCCCGCAGATACTCGTGCAGCTTCGGCTGAAATGCGAACTGCTCCGGCGCAAACACATACCCGTCGCCCTGACCGTCCGGCAGACCGGGCGCCTTTGCAATCAAACTGATCACATCCATCCGGAAGCCGTCTACGCCGCGGTCAAACCAGCGATTCATCATGGCATAGACCGCTTCCCGGAGCTTTGGATTTTCCCAGTTCAGATCCGGCTGCTTCTCGCTGAACAGATGCAGGTACCATTGGCCGGTTTTTTCATCGTAACTCCACGCCGACGGCGTAAAGAAGGACGACCAGTTGTTCGGCTCCCTTCCGTTCTTGCCGTCGCGCCAGATATAGTAGTCCCGGTAGGGATTGTCCCGGCTCTTTCGTGATTCAACAAACCAGGCGTGTTCATCGGAGGAGTGATTCACGACGAGATCCATCACCAGTTTGATGTCCCGCTTGTGCATTTCCCGCAGAAGCGTATCAAAATCTTCCATTGTCCCAAATTCGGACATGATCTTTTCGTAGTCACGGATATCATATCCCATGTCCGCATTCGGAGAATCATACACCGGGCACAGCCAGACCGCGCCGACACCCAGCCATTTCAGATAATCCAGCCGGGCAATCATTCCGGGGATATCTCCGATCCCGTCGCCGTTGGAATCCTGAAAGCTGCGCGGGTAGATCTGGTAAAATACCCGCTCCTTCCACCATGCCGCACACATTGCATTTTCTCCTTTCCGCTCCTGCATCGTATCAGCTTCTGACCTCCTTGTAGTATTCCGTCGGACTCATGCCGGTCATCTTCCGGAACAGCTTGGAAAAATAGTATCGATCCTCGATCCCGACCAGATATGCAATCTCCGAAAACGGAAGATCGGTCGTGGAGATCAGTTGCTTTGCGTTGTTGATCCGCAAAATATTGAGGTAGGCAAACACCGGCGAGCCGGTCAGGGAGGAAAACACCCGGTTCAGATAATCGAAGTTTCCCTCGAACAGTTCCTCAATCTCCCGGCTGGTCAGATGTCTGGTATAGTTCTGATTCAGATAGCGCAGAAGCTGCTCTGCAATCACATCGGACTTTCGGATTTTCCGCCCTTGTGCGCTGTTTTTGGCAAGCAGATGCTCGTGCGCTGTCTGAAGCAGAAAGCTGTGCAGCAGGGCCGACGCCCGGCGCTTATAGTCGTCCTCCCGGCTGTCATAGCATTCTACTGCCGCATGCAGATGGGCTTTGAACTCCCCGCCGGTCAGATGAAACTGCTTTGGCAGGCAGGTCTCCGGAGCCGTGGGGTCGCAGGCATCCAGATTATAGCCAACCAGACTTTGCCGCCGTTTTTCCGCCAGCAGCGCCATCGCCTGCCGGTCGTCTGCGGCCCGGTGCATGTCCGGGTGCGTAAAATGCGCGTAATAATAGTCGCAGACGGCCTTCTGATAGCCCTCATGCGGAAGGCCCGGCTCCAGCAGGAAGAAATCTCCCGCGCTCAGATGATACCGGACGCCGTCCTCCTGCAAATACAGATTCCCGTCCCGGATCACATACAGGACCCATTCGTTGATGCAGCGGGAAAAATGGAGCCACGGCTCGTTATACCGGATCTGTCCCAGCATCCGCACCTTCGGGAGCAGATCTGCATTGTAGGATATCAGCATCATTCTTCCCCCATTGTAAACCAAACTGCAGACCAATAGTCCAGCCGCGCAAGCTCAGCCGTATAGATCCTCCCCTGTGGCGTCTGCCGGCAGGTCAGCGGCAGACGCTCCGCGCACAGGCTCTCGCCGTCCGGCGAAGCGGCAAACGCACCGGCGATCGGCCGGTCGAGCCGCACCTGGATCCGGATGTTCTCCGCGGCCTTCGGCGCGGCCTTTACCTCGTTCCAGCGCGCGTTGTTCCCGCGCAGGTTGATCAGCTGAATGTTCAGGCGGCTCCCACTTTCCCGGATCATGCTCCAGACGCTATCCGCCTCCGCGTCCGTGGAAAAAACGCAGTCTTCCGCTTCGAACTGAATATCCTCATTGATCCCGCCGGCCGCAGTGCGTCCGATGTCCATACCGGCATCCAGATACAAAAGCGCGGCATAGCGCACCAGAAAATCGCAGTACCGCTGCACCACGGGCAAAAAGGACGGCCGGAGGGCAGCATAGTTGGCATAGTAGCTGTCCTGCAGGGCGGCTTTGTTTTCGCCCAGCACCAGTTGTGTGCCGCCGGCTGCGCAGATCGCGGCCCAGGACAGGCGGAACGACCGTTCTGCACCGTCCGCGTCCGCCTGCTGGAACGGATGCAGATAGGCCGCAAGCACCACCTGCTTTCCGGAACACAGCCGCGCCTCCCGGATCAGCGTATACAGATCGTAGTAACGGTCATTCGGCGGCCAGACCTCAATGTAGACGCTGTCCTGCTTCGTTCCGGCTACTGCCTCCATCGGCCAGTTGTTGACGGCATTGAAGATCACACCGGCAGCGGGATCCTCTTCTCGAACTGCCTCCGCCGCACGGTCGATCAGCTTCGGAAGCGCGTCGGTCAGTTCGACCGGGCGCCGCTCCACATCCCAGACCTGCTTTGGGAAGCCGTAGGTGTCCATATGAATCCCGGAAAAGCCAAAGGCGACGGCCTTTCGGAATTCCTTCAGAATATGCTCCGACCAGCCGCAATCAGGCGCGATGTTCATATAATAGAGCCACCCGGCGAAGGTCATCGCCTGCCCGTCCATGGTATACATGGCCCATTCCGGGTGCTCTGCAAACAGCTCCTTTGCAGCGGCATAGACAGCGCCGTAGGCAATGGGTCGGATCCCGGCTGCCTTGCAGGCAGCGATCTTCGCGCGGATCGCGGCAAGGTCGGTTTCCCTGCCCATGGGATCGAGATACCGCTCCTGCGGCGGCAGCAGCATATCGTGGCGGTACATCCAGTCATAAAACTGCACGGCGTTAAAATGCAGCCGCCGAATCCAGTCCACGTCCTGCGTTTCGACGTCCGCAGAGGTAAAATCCGATAAAAATGCGTACCGCGTCACCTGACGGGAATCCTCCACAACGTCGAACGCACCCTCCCACTGCGCAGAGCCGGCTTCGACGCTAACCCCGTAGCCGCCGGCCGGCAGCGGCGGCAGGATCAGCATCCGCTCGTTTTGGCACACGGAGCAGTCTATGGGCGTCTCCAACTGGTATACGCATACGCGCAGCGCGTTCGCTCCCTCCGGCAGATACAGCCGTATCTCCTGCCCTGTCAGATACTGCGCGCGGTCAAATTCACAGGTCAGCTTCATCCCTTTACCGCCCCCTGTGTCAGGCCGCCGACGACCATTTTTCGCTGGAACAGAATAAACAGCGCGACGACCGGTATCAGCGCAAGGATCGACGCGGCAAAGACCCACTCCCAGCGCGTGGCGTACTGCCCGTTAAGCCGCTGCAGCAGCAGCGGGAGCGTCATCATTTTCTCATCCGCGCCGACGAGCACTTTGGCGGTAAAATACTCCTCCCAGAAGCCCTGAAACGCGAAGATCGTCATAGTCCCGATCGCCGGTTTGGAAAGGGGCAGCATGATTTTGAAAAAGATCGTGCCGTGTCCGCCGCCGTCGATAATGACCGATTCAGACAGAGAATCCGGCAGGCTTCGGAAGAAATTCCGCAGAAAAAACGTATGCCCGCAGACGTTGGTTGCCACATACACCAGGATCAGACCGGCACGCGTCCCGATCAGGCCGTTTGTCAGGCCCGGAAGCTGAATGCCCTTCAAAATCAGAAACTGCGGTATGATGTTCAGAAAGCCCGGCATCATCAGCGTAAACAGATAAATTCCAAAGAGCTTGTCCCGGCCCGGAAATTGGATACGGGCGAAGCCGTAGGCCGAGAGCGTGGAGATGAATACGGAAAGAACGACCGTTACACAGGTATTGACGACACTGTTCCAGACCGCCGTCGGAAAGATCTCCAGCTCCAGAATATGCTGATACGCGGAAAAGTCCAGTCTGGTCGGAAGCAGTCTGGGCGGATATGGCAGCACATAGCTGAATTCCTCGAAGGAATTGCTGATCATGAAGAAAAACGGAACAGAGAAGACCAGCAGCGCACCGATCAGCAGCGCCCACAGCAGGATCTGGCCCAGAAGCTCCGACCCTTTTTTGCTTTTGACGTGTTTCAAGCCTATCCCTCCTGTTCTGTGCTGTTCAGCTTCAGCGTCCGGTTCAGGATCACCGTCAGGATCACGATGGTCACGGCGGAGATCATGCCGATGGCGGAAGCCTCGCCGAAGGCGAACTGATTGAACGCCTTGTCATACAGCAGATACTGCAGCGTGGATGTTTTGCCGTTCGGATTGCCGCCGGTCAGCATCATGACCTGAATAAAGACGTTGAACGAACCGATGATCATGTTTACCATGACATAGAAGGTCGTGGGCCGCAGGCTCGGCATGGTGATATACCGGAATCTCGCCCAGAGCCCCGCGCCGTCCAGCTCCGCTGCCTCATAGCGCTCCTTCGGAATACTCTGCAGCGCCGCCAGATAGATCAGCATGGACCAGCCGACGTTTTTCCAGATGCCCATAAGCCAGATAGCCGCATTGCCGGACCACTCCCGCAGCAGCCACGGTACATAGTCGTCCAGTACATGCAGCACATCCACGAGAATGTAGTTGATAAGCCCTCGGTTGGAGTTATTGAACATATACTGGAACACCAGACTGACAATGACCCACGAGGTAATGACCGGCAGATAAAAGCCCACGCGAAAGACGCCCTGTCCGCGTTTGAGATTGTTGATCAGATACGCGAACAGCATGCCGCCCAGCAGGATAAACGGGACGGTCACAAGCGCGTAAAGGAAGTTGTTCCGATAGGCATACCAGAATCGTGAGCCGCCGGACAGAACCTTTTTGAAATTTTCAAGACCGATAAACGTAATGTTTCCCTGCACGATCTGATAATCGGACAGCGCAATGCGGATCGTAAACAGCAGCGGATAGAGCACGAACACCGCCACCAGGATCAGTCCCGGCAGGATAAACGGCAGCGCCGTGAGCCAGCCGCGCACGCCCTTGCGGACTGCACCGGGCCTCCCAGCCCGCAGGCCGGCTTTTTCGGCAGAAACCATAGGGATACCCCTCCTTTCTCAAAAAGGCCGCAGAACCGTTGGGTCCTGCGGCCTGCTGTAAGACGCGGTTTAGCTGAGCTGCTCGTCGATCCGGGCCGCCGCATCGTGAAGCGCCTGCGCCACATCCGCGCCATCGACGAAGATGCTGGTCACCGTTTCGCTCCAGATCTCCTGGATCGCGGAGTTGTTGGGAGACGGAATGCGCGCCTTGGCCGATTCCATCTGCTGCATATAAACAGACCAGACGGGGTTACTCTGCACGGCCTCGCTGCTTACCAGCGACTTGAGGATCGGAAGCTGACCAGCCTCAAGCATGGCAAGCTGCACATCCTCGGAGGTCATGAACTTGGCAAACTCATAGGCTGCTTCCGGGTGCGCGCTGGTGGCGAACACAGCGATATCCTCGCCGCCGACTACGGACGCGCTGCGGCCTTCATAGGTAGGAATGGTCGCTGCGGTGATGCCCTTGGAGAGGCTGTCCTCGTAAGAACCGAAGTACCACGGGCCTTCAAAGAACATGGCGTATTCGCTGTTGATGCCGTCCCACGCGTCCACGGAGCCGTCCACGTCGCGGATGGTAAATACCTTTTCGTCATGCAGCTCCACAATCTTCTGCATGGCTGCGATGCTGGCGTCGCTGTCCAGATAGCCGCTGGCCGTGGTGAAGCCGTCGTCGGTCAGCACGCCGCCGAACAGCCAGAAATACGGGTACATATCCCAGTCGCCGACGCCGGAAACGTTCAGGGAGTAGGTGCCGCGGGTTCTGGCGGCCTCAATGAACTCCTCCATGGTAGCGGGAATCTCGTCAAGCCCCAGCTCCTTGAGCACGTTGGTGTTGACAACGGCCGCCTTGCAGTTGGTATCCAGCGGCAGGCCGTAATATTTGCCCTGATAGAGGTTGGTCGAAAGCGGTGCGTCCAGATACGATGTGGAAAGCTCTGCGAAGTCCGGGTAATCGCTCAGCGCAGCCAGACCACCCTGCTTGGCATAGGCTGCAATATTGGCAATGTCCACACGGGCCACGTCCGGGCTCATGCCGGTGCCGAAGGAGGTCACGATCATCTGGTGGTACTGGCTGCTGTCCTGACGGACGGCCTCGACCTTGATCTCGGGATGAAGCGTTTCCCAGAGCGGCATGACGACGTTCAGAAACTGCGCTTCTTCGCTGTCACCGTAGGTATGCCAGAACGTGATGGTGACCGGTTCGGCCTGCTCGGGCGCGTCCGCCTGTTCCGGTTCGTCAGCCTGCGCCGGCGTATCGGCTGTCTGCGCAGGTGCGTCGGCGGTATTATCCGACGCAGGCTCCTGCGTCTGGGCCTTGCCGCACCCTGCCGCGCACATTACGATCATAACGACGGAAAGCAGCAATGCGATCCATTTTGCAACACTCTTTTTCATTGTTTTTCCTCCTGCTTCGTAATCTCTGCGAAGTTCCATTCGCAGTTTGATTATACCCCTCTGTTTTCGGCAGGTGAATGGAGAGCGGCGTTCTTATTTGTATTATAGCGACTTTTTTGAAAATAGCCATGCAGCACAATCTCTATTTGCGCAGAATTTTGCCTTTCCGATTTGTGCATTTCGCTGTCGGAGGGCATACCATTGGAACGTCCGCCTTGCATGGAGCTGCGCTGCCCTGAAGCAGTCCGCGTAGATGTTTTCTCGTATTCTTTGATTACTGCGGCGCAGTTTTTGCGCTAGGTTTTCGGGCTTGACCCACACGCTGACCCACACGGCGGAACGGGCGGATGGAAACAGTGGATACAAGAGGTGCAAAGAGCATTGACTTCTGAGCAGAAAGTGCTGAAAACGTCTAAAAATCGTTGTTTTTATAGCTTTTCTAGTATTCGTAATCAGCAGGTCGCCGGTTCAAGTCTGGCCACTAGCTCCGCCAAATCGGTGAAAATCGAGAGATTTTCACCGGTTTTCTCTTTTATTTGTTTGCTTTTCCAGGCGGCGAAACCGCCTGACCCACATGCGGAAATGTCTGAAAAGCGGCGGAGAGGATGATCGTGTCATTCTCTCCGCCGCTCTTTGGTTTTTCTTTGCTCTTTTCACAGCACCTGCGCCATGAAATTACCCATCTTTTTCGAGGCGTATAGAAATATTACATGGAGTTGTTTACAGGCCGTAAAGGACAGGGAGCTTGACATGAGAGGGGTATTCCCTGCCATGGTAAATGGTCTGGGTGGCCTTGATGGGCTTCGGATCGGTATAGGGATCGATGCCGGTGTTGGTGTTGGGGAATGCTTCCATCAGCTCACTGGAGGAGATATCGATACGGATCTTGTGGCCCTTTTTGAAAACCATGCCGTAGAAATACATCTCCATCTCATATTTTTCAATTTTCCCCGGCGTGAGCAGCTCAGGCTTGTCCCAGCCCTTGCGGAACTCGGCGCGGATAATATTGAAGCTGACATTACGGGCAGTCCCCTGCTCGTCCACATCACTGACGCGGACGATAAAATCCGTGTCGACGGCGCTGGAGGCTGCGTAAAGCTCGGCATACAGCGGGCCGGCAATGGCAATATCCTGCTCCAGCACGGGCGTGTCATAGACCAGAACGTCGCTGCGGATCTGACGGGAATTGCACTTGTAAGGAGAAACCAAACCGTCGTCGAAGCCGTCGCCCTCGCCGCCGCATGGAAATTCGGGATCGTAGACATATGCGTCGCTGCCGGTCTCAGCAGGTGTCAGCGTGACGCGTCCGTCGCCGTTCATGGAGTTTGCGTGGCCGTCACTATCCAGATAGAGGTTGACAAGACGCGCTTCCTTCGGCATCCAGTCCTCGCTGGTGTGCCACTGATTTTCACCGTTGACGTAGTAGGTCGCCTTGGGCTTCTTGTCCTCGCCATTTTCAATACCCTTGAGGTAATGGTCGAACCAGCGGATAATGCGCGTATCGAAATCATAGTCGACCGCATTATTGCCGAAGGCCAGATCCATGCTGTCGCGCCACGCGTTCAGACCGTGCGGCCACGGGCCAAGCACAATACGGTGGCCGGGAACGGGGCTTTTGGACAGGAAACGCCAGGTCTCCTGCACGCCAAGCGCATCGCCGTCGTACCAGCCGGAGAGAATCAGCATGGGGATCCTGATATTGTCCGCGTGGGCTGTATTGTCACTGTGCCGCCAGAAATCATCGTAATGATAGTGCTTCGACCACATGTCCCAGCTGGTAGAACGGCAGCCGATGATTTTCTCCGGGATCGCAGTAATAGGCCGGATCCGGACAGCCTCGAGCGGATCGATGGAAACGCCCTTGAATACGTCCATATCGACGCGGTTCGAAACGCTCTGCGCCAGCGTCCAGCACAGCAGCGGCCACGAGCAGACGGTTCCGCCCTTGCGGACGGTATCATAAAACGGCGATCCGACGTTGACCTCGCTGACGGCGGTCTTCAGATGCGGATTTCCGCTGGTGCAGGCGGAGGTGGTAGTATAGCCGAGATAGCTCGCGCCCCACATGCCGATATTACCGTCGGACCACGGCTGCGCCGCGATCCAGTTGAACAGATCGTCGGCGTCCTCACGCTCATGCTGGAAGGCCTCAAGCGTACCGTCAGAGTCGCTGCGGCCGCGCACATCCTGAATCACGAACGCATAGCCGCGCGTGACCCAGTGCCAGCTGCGGTCAATATCGCGGGCCTTGCCATAGCAGGTTCGGATGACAATAGACGGAACCTTCTGGCCAGGCTCCAGTCCCTTGGGCAGGAAGACCTCCGTTGCAAGACGGACGCCGTCCTTACAGGGAACCATGATATTGCCGAGCGGATTGACACCGTAGGCGACTTTGGACAGAAGCGGATCGTCAAAGCGCGTCAGCGGCGTGACGGACTCATACCCGGCCAGGACGGTAATTTCGGAGCAGATGCGGCCGGGATTGATGAAGCCGATGATCTTCTGGTCAACGGTCAGGATATCCATGCAGCCGTGGCTCTTGCGCTGGCACCAGAGCTGGGCGGTAACGGTCTTTCCCTCAACCGTCCCGGTATAGGTGATGTGGCGGCTGTAGACCGCGCCGTTTTTAAGCGTCATCTCATCCTGATCCCATGCGCAGCCGACGTAGGCATCCAGCTCCCGGAAGAGCTTTTCATAGTCAATCATCGTCTCGGCGATCGCGCGGCCCTCTTCGCGCGGAAGGATCGGCGCTTCCTTCAGCTGTACACGGGTACGGCGGTCAATGGCGCACATAACGGCCTTCTTCTCGCGGAAAATAATGCTGCCGTTGGGAACGCCGGAAAAATAGGTGTGGAACACCTTATCAGTCAGGTAATTCATGCGGTTCTTCCTCCTTTAGCCCTGGGGATAGAAGCAGCGGATCGTATGCCCGCTGCCAAGGTCTGTGATCTCAGGCACGCTGCAGCGGCACTGCTCCTTCGCGTAGGGGCAGCGCGGCGCAAAGCGGCACGCAGGCTTTGGGTTGATAGGGCTGGTCAACTCGCCCTTCAGCAGCATACGCGGCTTTTTCTCATCCAGACTCGGTACGGGAATCGCGGAGAGCAGCGCCTGTGTATATGGGTGCCGGGGATTGCGGAACAGCTCTGCCGTCGGCGCTTTTTCTACCATCTGGCCCAGATACATGACCAGCACCTCGTTGGAGATATGCTTGACGACAGCCAGATCATGCGTAATAAACAGATACGTATAGCCGTTCTGCTGCTGAAGCCGCTTCAGCAGATTCAAAATCTGCGCCTGAATCGAAACATCCAGTGCAGACACCGGCTCGTCACAGATGACAAACTCCGGGTCGAGCGCCAGCGCACGCGCGATGCCGATACGCTGGCGGCGGCCGCCGTCGAGTTCATGCGGGTAGGCGTTGACGAAGCGCTCAGACAGGCCGACAGTCTCCATCAGCTGATAGACACGCGCCTCGCGTTCCTGCAGCGTACCTGCGCGATGAATGTTCAGCGGCTCAATGATGGTTTCAAAGGTCGTCATGCGGGGATTCAGAGAGGAAAACGGGTCCTGAAAGATCATCTGGATCCGCTTTTTGTATGCCATTGCCTCTGCCTTGGACATCTTTTTCGCGATATTCTGTCCGTCAAACAGAATTTCGCCGCTCGTCGCCTCCAGCAGCATGGCAAGCAGTCTTCCCATTGTGGATTTTCCGCAGCCGGATTCACCGACAATGCCGATCGTGCTGCCGCGCGCAATGGAGAAATCGACGCCGTCGACGGCGTGAAGCTCGCCTGCGGGTACGGAGAAGATCTTTTTCAAGTCTCTGACGCGGACCAGTTCGTCACTCATATTTTACGACCTCCTTCACATCCAGCGCGTTCTCATAGATCAGGCAGCGCACGAAATGCCCCGGCTCCGTCTCGGTAAGGACGGGTGCACGCTCGGCGCACAGCAGGCAGGCGTATTTACAGCGGGGATTGAATTTGCAGCCAGCCGGCAGCGCGGCGGGATCCGGCATCAGGCCCTCGATGGGCGAAAGGAACTCCACGTCCTTACTGATGTCCGGCAGCGAGCCGAACAGTCCGTTGGTATACGGGTGCTGGGGATTGCGGTAGATATGCTCGAGCGAGCCGTATTCCACGACCTCACCCGCGTAGATGATCGCGACCTTATCGCAGACCTCGGAGACAATGCCCAGATCATGCGTGATCATGAGCATGGAGGTATCATATTTTTCCTTCAGATCCTTCATGAGTTCGAGTACCTGCGCCTGAATGGTCACATCCAGCGCGGTAGTCGGCTCATCAGCAATCAGCAGCTTGGGATTGCAGGCCAGCGCCATCGCAATGACCACGCGCTGCTTCATGCCGCCGGAAAACTGGTGCGGGTACTCAAAGGCGCGCTCTGCGGGGATGCGCACCGTCTCCAGCATGCGGATCGCTTCGAGCTTTGCCGCGTGCTTGGAGATGCGCTTGTGGTTGCGGATAGCCTCCGCGATCTGGTCGGCCACCGTCATGGTGGGGTTCAGCGCGGTCATGGGATCCTGAAAGATCATCGAGATTTCCTTGCCGCGGAGCTTCCGGTATTCGTGCTTGCTGAGTCTGGACAGATCCTGTCCGTCAAAAACGATGCTGCCGCGCTCAATGCGTCCGGGCGGACAGGCGACAAGGCCCATAATGGCCAGCGCCGTCGTTGTCTTGCCGGCGCCGGTCTCGCCGACCAGCCCCAGCGTCTCACCGGCCTTCAGCGAGAGCGAAATGCCGTTGACAGCCTCGATCACGCCGTCGTCGGTATGAAACCGGATGACAAGATCCTGGATCTCCAGCAGATTTTTTTCTTCCATAGCTTCAATCCATCCTTTCCTGTCAGCGCTTCATGCGCGGATCCAGTGCGTCGCGCAGGCCGTCTCCCATCAGCGTCAGGGAGATAATGGTGATCACAATGGCAAGACCCGGGAAAATGGTCAGATAGGGCTGGTCACGGATAAACTGCTGTCCGGCCGCCAGCATGGAACCCCATTCCGGCGCGGGCTGCTGTACGCCAAGCCCAATGTAGGAAAGCGTGGAAATCATGGTGATCTCGACCGCCACAGAGGATACGATCTGCGCGATCAGCGGACTGATGGCGTTGGGCAGCACATGCTTGACCACGATGCGCACACCAGACGCGCCCATGCCGCGCACAGCCTCAACGTATTCATTGCGCATGACCGAAAGCATCTGGCCGCGCACAATGCGCGCGATGCTTGGCACACCGCTGATGGACATGGCGATGATCAGGTTGAACGTGGTGGGCTTCATGATATTGACCAGCGTGATCATGAGCAGCATGGACGGGATCGCCATGAACACGTCCAGTGTGCGCATGATGATGCTGTCCGTCGCGCCGCCGTAATAAGCGGGGATCGCACCCAGAATAATGCCAAGCACGGAGGAAACGACCGTCGCGGCCAGCGCGATGGTAATGGACGTGCGGCCGCCCCAGAGAATACGGAGCAGAAGATCGCGGCCCAGCTCATCCGTGCCGAGCGGATGACCCTCGACGGGGTATTTGCGGATCAGGGCAAGGTCACTGTTGATGACCTGCGCGTCATAGTCGCTGAAAAGCGGGGCGCTGAAACAGACGATCACGATCAGCGCAAAAAGGATCATGCCGATAACCGCCGTATGGCTGCGGCGCATGCGCCGCCATGCATCCGTCCAGAGCGAGCGCTTCTGCCTGCGGACGGCGGTCTGTGTGGGGTCTTGATGCAGGCTCATGCGGCGGCCTCCTTCTTTTTGAGCTTCTTGCCGCCGGAGGTATAGACGGCGCGGATACGGGGATCGACGACACCGTAAAGCAGGTCGGCGACCAGATTGCCGAGCGCGATCATTATGGCGGTAATGATAACGCCGGCCATGACCGTCGGAATATCCTTTTCACGCAGTGCAGAAAGCATCATGCGGCCCATGCCGTTGATGCCGAAGACCTGCTCGATAACGATGGAGCCGCCGAAGAAATTACCGATTGAAAAACCGATGGACGTAATGAGCGGCAGCAGCGCGTTCTTGAACGCATGGCGGAACAGCACCTGCCGCTCCGGCGTCCCCTTTGCGCGGGCAGTGCGGACATAATCCTGCCGGATCGTATCAAGCACCATGGCGCGGATATACCGGGAAGAGCCGGCCCATGTGCCGAAGCAGGAACACAGCAGCGGCAGGATCCAGTGCAGCGGCGTATCAAAGCCGTTGCTGGGGAGAATGCCGAGCTTGACGGAAAACAGCAGCATCAGCAGCAGGCCCAACCAGAAGGCCGGGATCGAGGATACAATCAGCGCAACCACGCGGAACGCGTCGTCAAAGAACGTATTCTGCTTGACCGCAAGCAAAATTCCGAGCGGAATGGCGATCAGATACGTCAGAACCAGCGAGCCGAAGGCCAGAATACATGTGGCGGGCAGGCGGACAGCGATCATCTTGGCGACAGACTGCTTGGTCGTATAGGAAACGCCCAGATTGCCTGTCACCAGGCCCTTCATGTAGTTCACATACTGAACCAGAACAGGCTGATCCAGACCATTTTCATGGTTGAAGGCTTCGATCTGCTCCGGCTTCGCGTTCATGCCGAGCGCCAGACGCGCCGGGTCGCCGGGGCTGAGACTGAGCATCAGGAAAACGATGATCGACACGCCCAGCAGGACAGGGATCACCTGAACGATGCGCTTGAGTATATATTTGATCATGGCGCAGCTCCTCTGTGAATAGACTATGGTTCAACACCAAAGGGGCTTGCGCCCCTTTGGTGTTGTGAAAAACGGGTCTTCAGACTTAGCCAAGCGTCGCCGTGCGGAAGGAAAGCGTGCCGCTGGGCGAGATGACAACACCGTTCAGATTCTTATTGTAGACATAGCCCTCGTTACGGCCGAATGTCGGGAACATCGGGACATCCTCCCACGCAATCTGCTGGATCTGCTGGCAGGCATCCTTAATCTCCGCTGTGTCGTTGGAGGTCTTGGCGGTGATATACAGTTCGTCGCAGACGGGGTTATCGTAGAAGGAGATGTTCTGGGAGCCGAAACTGCCGGAATAATAGCACTCTGCAGATGTCAGCGGGTTTCCGGTGGTATCGCCCCAGCCGCCGGTAAGCATCTGGAAGTTCATGCCGACCATGTTCTCAAGAAACACGCCGAATTCCTGCGTGACGAGCTCCACATTGACGCCGATGGACTTCAGATCTGCCTGATACGCCTGCATAACAACGTCATTGTTGGAATAACCGATAATCTCAAACGTAAGCGGGTTGCTCTCGTCATAGCCCTCGGCAGCAAGCAGTTCCTTGGCCTTCTCCAGATCATAGGTGATGGCATCGTCGGATGCGTAATAATACTCGGACATCATGGGGAACATGGAGTCGATGGTGTGGTAGTTCTCACCCTTGACATTCAGATAGCCTTCCTTATTGTAGGCATAGGCCATCGCCTTACGGACATTGACGTTGTCAAACGGCGGCTCCTGCGTGTTCATGGCCACGAACGCAGTGTAGGTCGTGTCGCCGGTGTAGAAAACGAGGTTGTCGTTGGCCTCGGCGCGGGCATAATCGGTCGCGTCGATCTCAGTGAAATCAGCGTCGCCTGCCTCAACCGCGATATAGGCTGCGGAGGGCTCTGCGATCGCCTTGAAGGTGATGGTTTCGATAGAGGCCTTCTGGCCGGGGTAATCCGCCCATGCGGTCAGGACAGCCTTCTCGCCCGGGACAAACTCGGACATAACGTACGGACCGGTGCCGATCGGTGCGTTGGCATATGCGTCGCCGACCTCTTCGCAGTAGGACTTGTTCAGGACGGGGACTTCAACCAGATCGCGGATGAAGCCGCTGTTGGCCTCCTTCAAAACGATGGTCACGACATTGCCCTCAGCGGAGACGCTGTCGATCTGTGCGTACAGGTCGGCTGCCTGAGAAACATTTTCCAAGCGGGTCAGGGAATACACAACGTCCTCGACCTCCAGCGGCTCGCCGTTCTGGAACATGAAGCCGTCACCGACAGTCAGCTTATAGGTCAGCTCGTCCGGCTGCTCCCAGGAGGCGATCACGCCCGGCTGGAGCGAGAAATCCAGATTGCAGTTGAGCAGATTGTCATAGACATGGCTCATGATGGTAAAGGTGTTGATGGCGTTGGCAACGCTGGGGTCCATGTTATTGCCGACGTCGCTGAGCACAACGGTAATGGCGCTTGCGGACGGCGCTGCGGATTCTGTTTCGGCAGCTGCCGTACTGCTGTCAGCTGCGGGTGTGGTGGCAGCGGGCTTGGTGCTGCCGCTGCAGCCGGCAAGTACGGTGAGCAGCATGGCTGCGGCCATCAGGATTGCTACAAAACGTTTCATAAAAAAGATCCTCCTTTTGATTGATAAATGGCGTTACTTCTTCCAGACCTTCTCAAAGACGCGCAGCCAGTTTTCACCTAAAATTTTGCGGATTGCCTCGTCGGAATATCCACGCGCGACAAGGCCGCGGGTCACATTGATAAACGAGCGGTAATCCTTCAGCCCGTGGATCCATTCGGTAGACGGACCGTTGCCGGGCGCGAAGCCAATCGTCGGGGCGACGTACTTCTTAAAGGTAATAGCCGCCCATTTGGTCTGCGGCATGGGCCAGTCCGTGCCGATGCCGACATGATCGATACCGACCAGCCTGACGACATAATCGATATGATCGATAAAATCATCTACTGTCGTATTTTCGGGATCCGCGCCCGTGAACCACGGCATTGCGAAAATACCGACAACACCGCCGGTATCGGCGATCGCGCGGATCTCGTCATCACTCTTGCAGCGTGCGTGGAAGTTGACCTTCTCCACGCCGGTATGGGATGCGATGACAGGCGCCTTGCTGTACTTGCAGGCATCCATCGTGGTATGATAGCCGCAGTGTCCGGTATCGACCACGATACCAAGCTCGTTGCACTTTTCCACAAACCGGATACCGAACTTGGACAATCCCGCTCCCCCGTTCGGCTCCATGCAGCCGGCGCCGATCAGATTCTGATTGTTATAGGACAGCTGCTGCACGCGCAGGCCATAATTGTACAGAAGCTCCAGCAGCTTCAGATCCTTGCTGTAGCCCTCCGCCTCCTGGCTGGTGACGATACCGGCCTTCAGGCCCTCTTTTTTGCAGCGGCGGATCTGTTCGACCGACGTGCATTTGACCAGCCACGGGTAAGTATCGAACTCAGCCTGCAGCTCAACTGCCGAGCGCAGCGCCTCATCGCGGTCCGTAACGCTGAGCTGGCGGCAGCCGCCAGTCAGACCGCTGTCATACCAGCAGTCCTTATACAGCTGCGAATACGAGCCGCCGATCATCCGGCGCAGGATCTCAGCCGTTGCCCAGTTACACTGGGCGATCTCGTCGCCGGGGCAGGCTTCCTGTGCCAGCGCCAGCAGCTCCTCCTCCGCGCCCTCCGGCAGGGAGTACGTCCCGACAGGTCCCTGGAACAGCATGTCCAGAATGATGCTGCTCTCATGCAGCGTTCTGGCTCTTGCCTCCTGCTCCGCAGTCAGAGAAAAATCATACAGGGGTTCAATCATCATACAACCGCCTCCATTTTCTTCCCCTTTTCAAATACATAGTTTCCGGCGGCCAGATCCTCAACGGCAAGCCCCTGCGATTCATAGACCGTAATGTCCTCTGGACTGAGCCGTCCGGCAAGCTCACCGGACAGAACCTGTCCGATCTCACCCAGCAGATGTGACTCAGCAACCTCGCCGCCGCGCAGCGGGATCAGGAAATCTCCCGCCTCGTGCATGCACGATTCCCGGCTGTCGCAGAACAGACGCGCTCTGCGGATCGCCTCGGTGTCAAGCTCCCGGTTCGCCGCGCCGCACGCACCGACGGCATTGACATGCGTCCCGGCGGACAGATGCGCGCCAAACAGGATCGGCTCGCGCGCCGCGGTCACGGTGCAGACGATATCCGCGCCCGAGACAGCAGCCTGTACATCGCCGGTACAGTCGACCACAGGAATGCCGAATTTTGCTTCCATCTCTGCTTTATAGCGCCGGACGCTTTCCGGCACGATATCCCAGACGCGAACCTCGCGGATCTCACGCACAAGATGGATTGCCTCCAGATGGCGTCTTGCCTGCAGGCCGGAACCCAGAATGCAGAGCGTATGCGCATCCTTCCGCGCCAGTGCGTCAGTCGCGGCGGCACTGACGGCGGCGGTGCGGATGCCGGTGATCGCGTCGCCGTCCAGCAGGGCCTTCAGCATGCCGGTATCCGCGTCAAACAGCAGCACAACACCCTGATGGGACGGCAGTCCGCGCTGGAAGTTGTCCGGGAAGACTGTGATCGCCTTTACACCCATAATTCCGGCAGCTGTATTCGCCGCAGGCATCAGCCCCAGCAGCTTTCGCTCGCTGACCGGCAGGACGCTCCGCAGCGTCTGGATGGTGCGGCCCGCGGAATAGTCGATCAGGACATCCCGCATGAGCCTGATACAGCCGCCCATGTCCAGAAGAGCGCAGACCACTTCTTTCTCATAGTAATGCATGTCAAAACCTCTCGAAAAGAATTTTATTTGATGCTTTCTTGCATGATAATTATAGTAGAGAAGTTCCAGACTGTATATTGACAATAAATCGTCATTAAATTATCATAGGGTGTATCTGAAAACTCATGATGTGACCGGCAGCGAGGGATTTTTGCGTTGCGCAAGACATTTTTTCGCAGGAATACTGACGTATTTCAAGGAAAAATGACGCGGCGCACCGCAAAAAGGCCCGCTGTCCGGGTGCGTTGGGAGTTTTCAGATACACCCTAGTAAAAAACACAGAGGAGGCGCAGCGTCATGAGCTTCAGGCTTGCGCTGGTCGGACACGGCTCGTCAATCAGAGAAATCCAGGAGATCGTAGCCGAAACATTTGAGAATATCGAAACTGTCGGAATTGAGATGCCCAGTGATGAGCGGGTCGATGAGGCGGCACAGGCGCTGAGGCGCTGTCTGCCGGAGCTGGACGGCGTCCTCTACACAAGAAGCGAGCCGTATAAGCTGATGGTGAGCCGCGTGGATCATGGGGCGGTGCTGGCGCGGTATGTCAACGTCGACGCAGCCAGCTTCGTCCACGCGCTTTTGATCGCGCAGAGCAAATACCACGCGGATATTTACAGAGTCAGCGTAGACACGCTGGACTATGTCACCGTTATGAAGACGTATCGTTCGCTGGAGCTGGACATGGATCACGTGCAGCCGGTCAGCATCAGCGTGGATACCAATGCGGCGCATTTTGTCGACGCAACGGCAAAGACGCACCGCGAGAGCTACCGCAGTGGCCTGTGCAGCGTCTGCATTACAAATATCCGCAACGTGCAGGACACGCTCGCAGCCGAGGGCATCCCCTGCGTGCTGATGGCGCCGAGCCCGGATAATTATATCAGCGAGGTGCGCCGTCTGATCCTGTCCTGGCACGTGAAGGAAAAGGCAAAGGAAGGCAGTGTGATCATCCGGATCCACGCAGAGCTCAGCGGTGATTACTATCTGAATCGGAAAACGATGGTGCAGAGCGTACTGGATCTGGCCAAGCTCGCGGAGCAGATCGTTCTGTTTGCGCAGCTGGTGAGCGGCGCGTATCTGCGCATGGGCGAGCAGGATTTCGCCGTGATCTGCAGCTACGAGGTGCTTTCTGACACAACGGATCGGTTTTCCCACTTTGATCTTCTGGCGCAGGTCTACGGCGGAACGCCCTACCGACTGGCGGTCGGGATCGGAACAGGGCTGCACTTCCAGCAGGCGCTGGCAAACGCGGAGCTCGGCACGCAGCGTGCATGGGAGGAGGGCTCCAACCGGGCGTATCTGGTCTACGCGGAGGATCGCTTCGTCGGCCCCATCCAGCCAAACGAGCTGATGCATGTAAAGCGGAGCCAGTTTGACCCACAGCTGCTCAAGGTCGCGCAGGACTGCGCGCTGTCGAACAATACGGTTCTGAAGATCAGCACCTTCGTGCAGCGTAAAAATAACGGCACGTTCTTTACCGCGGAGCTGGCCGAGGAGCTGCACATCAGCTTCCGCACAGCCGCGCGCATCGTGGAAAAGCTGGAGCAGAACGGCTATATCGTCGAGGTTGGCCGCAGCGTTCTCAATGGTCGAGGCCGGCCGACCCGCGTCTTTCAGCTGCTGCGCTAAATTTCACGCAGAAAATCAGTTCCAGCGATATGACCCGACGCAGTGTGTTTTTACCGCAATGCTGCAGAACAGCGGCAGCTATACGCCGCGGAAAAGTTTGGATCCTTCCGGTTTGTCCGGATGGTTTTTACGGAATGGATGCGCGAACGGCGGAGAGGATCGTTATCTTATCCTCCCCGCCGCTCTTCTTGTTTTCACCTGATCCAATGGTCCTGTTTTCAGCAGCCAAGACCATTGCCGCGCGGCCCGTTCGCCCCTGCGTATTTCTCTGTTCCCTGCGGCGCAACTTTTGCGCCGTCCTCTGCCCGGCTTATCTTTCAGCGTAATTGCGCCGGTTGACATCATTTCGATCCGTGTTTTTCAAAATTAACAATTCTCAAACAAAACGCAAACAATCGTGAAACGCAGCGCTTGTATGCTATCCATTGGAGCGCGGCCAGCTCGCCCTTGCGTAACCCACTGATGAGTTCCAGATAGAACTTGGGCAGGACACCACACTGCTCAGCAGCTGTCAAATAGGACTTGATTTGCTCTGGCGGCAGGATCTTCATTTCGTGCTTCGGGATTTTGGGCGGAATGCAGTCATCTGCCGGTTTTCGGACAATCAGCCGTTCTTTGACTGCGCGGTCGAGGGCATTGTGCAGCATCGTGTGGATGCCGCAGATCGCGTCCGGTCAGCTTTTGCAGCGGAATATCTCCGATGCGCGGTGTGATCTGCTTTTTATTGATTCTTGAAAAACGCTACCACAACAGCGCCGGGGCCCGCATGGGTTCCGATCACACTTCCTACGGTCGTATAGCGAATTTCTTTCAGGTTTCCCTCCCAGATGTGACGGCTGTCTTCGATATACTTTAGCAGCAGCGCGTCAGAAATTCCACTGTAGCCCAGCAGAACCGGCCTGCTGAAATCAATGCCGCCGGCCTTGTCGATCTCCTGAACGAGCAAATTGTTCCCCATTTTGGAGCCGCGTGCTTTTCCCAGCAGGTGAATCTCGCCGTCAATAACGGAAAGCACGGGCTTGATATTCAGTACCCCTCCGGCGAATGCGGCTGTCTTTGAAATGCGGCCGCCCCGCTTGAGGTATTCGAGGGTATCTACCAGCGCCACAACAACGATTTTTTTCTTCTCTTCCTCCAGTGCCTGCGCAGTTTCCTCTGCGGTCATTCCTGCATCCAAGAGGCGGAACGCAAGCTCCACCAGAATCCCTGTTCCCATCGCTGCGCTGGTACCATCTACAACATAAATGTTTTCATAATCCGCCGCCGCGATCATGGCGCTTTGATATGTGCCGGAAAATTTGGATGCAAGGGTAATAACAACGGCTGATTCGCCCGCCTGCCTTGCCTTTTCAAATTCCTTTATAAAGGCGTCCGGCGTTGCCTGACTGGTGGTGGGCAGCACATCGCTTTCGATGAGCTTTTCATAAAATGTTTTGTTGTCGATGGTCACGCCATCAATGTATTCCTCCTGCCCGAAGTGAACGGTGAGGGGTACCGTAGATACCCGTGCTTTGATCTCAGGAACTAAATCCGCAGTGGAATCAACAATAATCCTTGTTTTCAATTTCGTCAATCTCCTATTCTTCGCTATTTTGAGCGATAGCCTCAAGACTTCTGCTGATGGCAGAAAGGGTGCGGTAAAATGTCGCTCGTTCGTCCTCCGTAAGGGTACGGCTGACCGTATCAAGGACGGCGCTGATTTTCTCCGCGATCCGTTTGCCGGCCTCCTGACCTTTTTCGGTCAAGCGCAAAGGGCTTCTGTACCGTTTGGCCCGTTCAGAATTCCGGACGATAAATCCGTTACTTTCAAGATGCTCCAACGCACGGGAAATGGTCGCCTTGTCCTCCTCGCAGTGCTCGCACAGCTCCGCCGCAGTCACGCCATCCAGAGAATATATGTAGTACAGACAGGACACATGGGCACTCCGCAGATGATAGGCGGCCATCTCCTGATTTTTTATCCTCCGTATGTCGCGGCTGATCCGGTTGATCAAAACCGTAAACGTCTCAAATCGCTCCTGCATGGCTGCGCTCCTCTCTCACGAATGCTTTTGTTGAAATCTCAACTTTCGGACTATACCACATGGATGTTGAAATGTCAACAGCAAAGTTCCGCACAGCCTTTACTCTTTGATTATAGCATTCCACGCCGTGAGGCGGTCCCGTCGTAGGTTTTCTGTTATTTTATCGGGTGGAGGGTATGGTCATCAAGAACACGACAAAGCCCTCACCGGAGCAGCTCCGGCGAGGCTCTGCTTTTGACCACATAAAATGCCACAGACAGGTGTGGAACACATGGGGGGACGCGGGTCAAAAGATGTTAGGAAAGGAATTAGAATTGAGAGGAAACCGCTAAAAACGGCTAAAAAGTGCAGGAAAAAAATTGCGGTAGTTCTTTGTCTACTGCGGCGCAGTTTTTGCGTCAGGTTTCTGGGTTTGACCCACACGTTGACCCACACGGCGAAACGAGCGGATGGAAACAGAGGAAATAAGAGACGCAAATAGCATTGATTTCAGAGCAGAAAGTGCTGAAAAGGTCTAAAAATCATTATTTTTATAGTTTTTCTACTCTTCGTAATCAGCAGGTCGCCGGTTCAAGTCCGGCCACTAGCTCCACCAAACCGGTG
>OHCX01000070.1_pt1 | contig 50526 bp, 50 predicted proteins | sample 1566841 | NCBI WGS metagenome assembly OHCX01 (sample SAMEA3879513, study PRJEB24766) | human gut metagenome | biome: human-associated habitat; feature: feces | place: USA | collected 1985/1987 | reverse complement strand
GGGAATCGGATGCAAAAATCGAAACAAAACTCAGCGCTTGGAGAACTGCGGCGCGCGGCGAGCTGCCTTCAAGCCGTACTTCTTTCTTTCCTTCATTCTCGGGTCACGGGTCAGGAAGCCGGCGGCTTTCAGCGTGGCACGGAACTCGGGGTTGACGCTCAGCAGAGCGCGGGCAACGCCATGACGGATGGCGCCGGCCTGGCCGGAAACGCCGCCGCCCTCGACGGTGCAGATAATGTCGACCTTGCCGACCAGATCGGTCGCAGCCAGAGGCTGACGGACGACCATCTTCAGGGTATCCAGGCCGAAATAATCGTCGATATCGCGGCCGTTGATGGTGATGGAGCCGGTGCCGCCCTGATAGACGCGGACACGGGCAACGGAGGACTTACGACGGCCGGTGCCGTACTGATACTGTCTCTTGCTCTCGTACATAGTCTGTTACCTCCTGATTAGTCCAAAGTCCATGCTTCGGGCTTCTGTGCGGCGTTGTTGTGCTCGGCGCCCTTGTAGAGCTTCAGGCGGGTGAGCGCGGCGCGGCCGATGCTGTTCTTGGGCAGCATGCCCTTGACAGCCAGCTCCATGGCGAACTCGGGACGCTCAGCCATGAGGGTGCGGTACTTGACGTCCTTGAGGTTGCCGATCCAGCCGGTGTGATGATAGTAGTGCTTGTTGTCGAGCTTCTTGCCGGTGAGGACGGCCTTGTCAACATTCACAATGATGACGAAATCGCCGCAGTCCACGTTCGGGGTGAAGTCAACCTTGTGCTTGCCGCGCAGAAGCTTGGCAGCGGTCACAGCGGTGCGGCCCAGGGGCTTGCCAGCTGCGTCGAGAACGTACCAGTTTCTCTGGACGGTCTCTTTCTTAGCCATAGTGGTCATGTCTGTTCCTCCGTTTGAAAACGCATGGTTTTCTTTTATGATAAAAAGTTTTGACAAGTTTGGCGCGCGTGTATACAATAGCTCTGGAAAACGCGCTCATTCTTTATACCACAGGGCAAAACCGGTGTCAAGCACGATTTTTCTGATTTTCAATGCTTCATGACAAGAGCTTCAAAATGCTCGTAAATGCTTCAAAATACTCGCAAATGCTCAAAATGCAAAAACAATAGAATTTGGAGGAATTCGTATGCAGAATCTGATGGGCCGCATCCGCCGCTGCGCGGAGGATTACAACATGATCTGCGCGGACGATAAGATCGCCGTCGGCGTATCCGGCGGCAAGGATTCGCTGTCGCTTTTATATCTGCTGGCCGCGCTGCGGCGGTATTATCCCGTCCCGTATGAGCTGCAGGCCGTCACCATCGACATGGGCCTGCCGGGCATGGATTTTTCCCCGGTGGCGGAGCTGTGCGCGAAGCTGGACGTGCCGTATCAGATCAAAAAGACGGAGATCGGCCCGATCATTTTCGAGTACCGGCACGAGAAGAACCCCTGCTCCATGTGCGCAAAAATGCGCCGGGGCGCGCTGAACGACGTGCTGCTGGAACTGGGCTGCAACAAAATTGCGCTTGGGCACCACTTTGACGACGCGGTCGAAACATTCCTCATGAGCCTTCTGTACGAGGGCCGCATCAGCTGCTTTGAGCCCGTAACGTATCTCAGCCGCACCGGCATCACGCAGATCCGGCCCATGCTCTACGTCGGCGAACAGGCCATCACGCATTTTGCGGAAAAATACGAGCTGCCCGTCGTCCACAACGTCTGTCCCGCCGACAAGCACACCAAGCGGCAGGAGGTCAAGGAGCTGATCGTCTCTCTGCAGGCGCAGTATCCCGATCTCAAAAGCAAGATCTTCGGCGCCATGCAGCGCCAGCCGCTTCCCAACTGGGGCGTAGAGCCGCCGCAGCGTGAAAAACGATAATCGCCTGCCATTTTCAGTGTAGGGTTGGACGACTCTGCCCGCCCGCAGAATACATCGTATTTTTCGGAAATCTTCGGCAAATCCGCAAACGCCTGCCCAGTCCATTGTAGGGGCGGACGACTCTGTCCGCCCACAGAAAGCAGCGCTTTTTCTGAAATCTGCGGCGAATCCGCAATATTTACCGGGCCGACAGAGTCGTCGGCCCCTACAGAGTGCTGTGCAGATTTGCACCTGCCCATCGGGCGGAGCAGAGCCCCGCCCCTACCAACGCTTTTGCAAAGCTGACAGTATCGTGTGCCGCCGGGCGTTTGTCCGGCGGCTTTGTGCGTTCTTGACAAAAAGACAGATGTTTTTCTCCTGCGCGCAGATTTTTTGCCGAAAAAGCGGTTTTCCGTGAAAACATGGTTGACGCAGCGGGGGACTTTGTGCGAAAATAACGCCAGCACCCCATTGAAAGGAGCTTTCCATGAATCCCATCGTTGTGAAATTCGGCGGCAGCTCGCTTGCGACCGCCGCACAGTTTGAAAAGGTCGCGGCGATCATCCGGGAAGCCCCGGCCCGCCGCTATGTTGTCGCCTCCGCGCCGGGCAAACGCTTTGACGGCGATACAAAGGTCACCGATCTTCTTTACCGCTGCTATGACGCGGCCTGCGCCGGGCAGGAATTTGCGCCCGTGCTGGACGAGATCCGGCAGCGCTTTGCCGATATCATCGGCGCGCTGCGCCTGAGTGCCAATCTGGAGCCGGACTTTGCCGCCATTGAGGCGCACCTGCGCCAGAGTCCCCAGCGCGATTATATGGCCAGCCGGGGCGAATATCTCAATTCCAAATTACTGGCCGCGTATCTCGGCTTCCGCTTTGTCGACGCGGCGCAGATGGTCCTGTTCCGGGCCGACGGCTCGTTCGACCCGGAGGCGACGAATACCGCCATCGGGCACGCGCTTGTAAGCGTGGAGCACGCCGTGATCCCCGGCTTCTACGGGGCCATGCCAGACGGTACGGTGCACACCTTCTCGCGCGGCGGATCGGACGTGACCGGCTCCGTCGTCGCCCGTGCCGTCGGTGCTGACCTGTATGAAAACTGGACGGATGTTTCCGGCGTTCTGTCCGCCGACCCGCGCATCATCGAGCATCCGCACGTGATCGACTACATCACATACCGCGAACTGCGCGAACTTTCCTACATGGGCGCGTCCGTTTTACATGAGGATGCGGTCTTCCCCGTCCGCCGGGCGAACATCCCCATCAACATCCGCAACACCAACCGCCCGTCCGACCCCGGCACGTTCATCGTCCCCTCGCTGCCGTCCAACGCGCACAAGCGCGTCGTGACCGGCATCGCAGGCCACAAGGGCTTCAGCAGCGTGTACGTGGAAAAGTCCATGATGAACGGCGAGATCGGCTTTGTGGCGAAGCTGCTGGAGATTTTCGCCGAGCATGGCATTTCCTTTGAGCACTGCCCGTCCGGCATCGACACCGTCTCCATCCTCGTCTCGACCGAGGCGCTGGCTCCCGCGCGTGAGGAGATCCTGCAGCAGATCCAGGAGCGGCTCCAGCCCGACCACGTAAGCGTGGAGGACGGACTGGCCCTCATCGCCGTCGTCGGCCAGGGCATGATCTACGCCAAGGGCACCGCCGCGCGCATCTTCCGCGTGATTGCCGACGCGAACATCAATATCCGCATGATCGACCAGGGATCGAGTGAGCTGAACATCATCATCGCCGTCAAGGAGACGGACTACGAGCTTGCCATCCGCAGCCTGTACCACGCGGTCGAGCGTGTGCTGTAACCAGAAAAACCGGGCCACCACGGCCCGGTTTTTGTGAAACATATTAAAATTTGCAGAAACCCTGCAGCGGCGGGCGTTTACAGCTTCCTCTTATAATTCCCATAGACGACCGCGCCGTCCTTGGCGACGATGAATGCGTGGGGGTCGTGTTTGCAGACGATGGCGCGCAGGCGGCTGATCTCGTATTTCGTGACGAGAATATAGAAGATATGGACCGGCTCACCGGTGTACTCGCCGATGCCCTCATAGCGCGTAATGCCGCGGTGGAGGTCGACGAGAATTTCGTGCTCCATCTCCGGGCTCAGGATCTTGGTCACGACCGTGACCTCGACGTTGATGTTCTGCATATGCAGCTTGTCCATTGCCGTCGTGGAGATGAACGAGAACAGGATCGAATAGATCGCCGTGGACAGGTTGAACGCGGCGGCGCAGATCGCATAGAGCGCCATGTTCCAGAACAGGTTCACATGGCCGATGGACGTATGTGAGCCCTTTTTGATGAGCATCATGCCGATCACGTCCATGCCGCCCGTCGTGCCGCCCATCCAGAGCGTGATGCCGATGCCACAGCCGCAGAGAATGCCGCCGATGAGACATTCGGCCAGCTGATCGCCGTGCAGAATGTCCGTGCGCGGGAGCAGGGACATAAAAACAGTCGTCGACGTGACGGACAGCAGCGTTTTGAACACCACGCGATGGTCGAGCTGTTTCCACGCGATGCATAAAATCGGAAGGTTGATTGCATAGTTGATGATACCTGCAATGTCGATCTTCAGCTCCAGCCCTGTCAGATGCAGGAACAGCGTGCGCAGCAGCTGCGCAAAGCCCATAATTCCGCCCGTATACAGCCCGGTCGGGACAACGAACAGGTTGATGCCCAGTGAATACAGCAGCCCCGCGCCGACAATGCCCGCGCAGTGCAGCAGCGCCTGCTTTGAAAATGCAGGTTTTTGCAGCGGCTCTTGCATTTTTATTTTTCCTCCCGCTTTGAATGCACGATCTCATGCAAATTGCATACAGAACATAGCACGGAAGCTCAAAAAAATCAACCCAAATTCACGCAACCAACGCGGAAAAATCCGGTCTTGACAGACAGAGGAGGATTCGACATGGAAGACGAAACGATCATTGATCTGTACTTCGCCCGCGAGGAGCGGGCCATTGCCGAGACAGGGAAGAAATACGGCGGCTACTGCCGCTCCATTGCCTTCAACATCCTGCACAGCCATGAGGACACGGAGGAATGCGTCAGCGACACGTGGCTGCATACGTGGAATGCTATTCCGCCCACGCGGCCCGGCTGTCTGCGGGCGTTTCTGGGCCGCATTACGCGTAATCTGTCCTTTACGCGCTGGGAAGCGGCCCGCGCGCAGAAGCGCGGCGGCGGGCAGACGGAGCTGCTGCTTTCCGAACTTTCCGACTGTCTGCCGGGCGGCGAACGGCCCGAGGCACAGCTGGACGCACAGGCCGTCACGCTGACGATCGAGGGATTCCTGCAATCGCAGACGCGCGAGAACCGGCAGTTGTTTCTGCGCCGGTATTATTACGGCGACTCTGTCCGGCGCTTGTCGGGCCTGTTCGGGCTGACGGAAAACACGGTCAAATCCCGGCTGTTCCGTCTGCGCGCGGGATTGCGGGACGCGCTTTTGAAGGAGGGGATCGCGGTATGACGGCACAGGACCTGTTCCGCTGCATCGGAAATTTAAGCGATACGATGATAGAAGAATCCGCCGACATCCGGCGGAAAAAGCGCTGGCTGCCCATCGCGGCGCTGGCCGCCTGCGCGGTGCTGGCTATCTCCATCCCGCTGGCCGTGCGGAACCTGGGCTACAAGAACGCCGACAATGCCAGTCAGGCCGCCGGTGCCGAAACGCCCACAACGGAATCGCCGGCGAGCGATGAAAAACCTGCGGAGGACGGCATCGCCGGTGCGGAAGAACCGACGCGCGGCGGAGAATCCGCGGCAGACGGCGGCTGGGAGGACGAGAATTCCGTATCTGCGCGCATTCTGGCGACGGAGCTCGGCGGACTGCGGCTGGGGATGAAGCGTGAGGACGTGCGGGCCATGCTCGGCGAGCCGGACAGTACCAACAACGCGGGAGACATTCAGCGCGAGGACGGCGTGTGGGAGGTCTGCTGGTTCTATAACACCTCCGGCAGCGCGGACGTGCTGTATGATCTGCGTCTGCGTTTTACAAACACCGGCATGCGCGACGGCAGCGGCTCGGTACTGAGCGAGGTCTGGGCGCAAAGCCCCTGCGATTGGACGCTGGATACCGGCATCGGCATTGGAAGCCCGCAGGAGGCCGTCGAGGCTGCGTATCCGGACGCCGTGTGGACGCATGAAACAATGATCGAGAACGATCAGGAGATTCCGTATGACTTGTACGAGCTCACGTCCGGCGACCTGTTCATGCTGATCCGCGTCGAAGCGGGTGAAGTCTCACACATCAGCTTCGGCGGTCTGAACGCCTATCACTTCTGGGACAAGAATGAACCGACTCCCGCCGACCCGTACACCTTCACCCCCTACGACACGCTCTCCGGCGGGACGGTCACGGCCTATTCCCGCACGGAAAGCGGTTGGGAAAAACAGGTTCTGACGGAGAAACGGGCGAAGCATCTTGTGACCGCGCTCAACATCATGGACCCGGAGCCGAGTGCTGTACAGGGTGAGCCCGTGATCTGGCTGGCATTCGAATCCGGCGGCGTCGCGGCCCTGTACGACGAAAGCGGCGCGGGCGCGATCTACCGTCTGGAAGACACGTCCGCGTTCGAAGCTGCGCTCTCGTCCGGCGAAGACCCGACAGACGCGCTGACGCTGATCGAATATTGCATCTTCCCGGGCGTCTGGGACGATGTCCTGTCCGCGCTCGAAGCATAAAAACAGGCGCTCCGGCGCGAAAAAGGCGTTTGGGCTGCCGGAGGATGATCGCGCTGTACGGCGGCGGGAACGTCAGCACGTGCGGCTTTTCCTCCGGCGGCGCGCTGCCCGATTTTGAAGCGGCGTGCAGACGCGCGAACGTTCCCTATACGGCGTTTGCCCGCCCCAAAATGGTGCACTGCTACTGTATGCTGCCGGTTTTCCGGGAGGCGAAGGAGGATTTCGCGAAAATCGCGGAGATTCTGAAGCAATAAGGGAGAAAACACGATGAAAGACAGCGAATTACAATTTGACCGCACCTGCCACGTGCTGTATTCCGGGCCGTGCAAAAAGGAAATTCTCGCAAAAATCGCGCTGCACTATCCGGAAGCGGAGCGGGAGGCGGTGTGGGAGAAGGTGCAGCGGCAGTGTGTGGAGTTCCTTTCCGACTGGCGCACCGACCTCGGCGGCAAAAAGAATTTCCACAACGGCGCAGGCGGCACCTATGACTGCATTGCGATCCTGAGCTACTATGCCGCGTGCCGGGCCGTCACATCGTTCCGGGAAATCGAGGAAATGGAGGAAAATCTGATTCTCCCCTCCTTCCGCAAGCTGAAATTTGTGGACTGCAACAAGCCGTTTTTCAGGAAGCTCATGTATAAGGCGTTTACGCGGGCGAAGTCCCTCTGCGACCAGTGGCACGACTATGAAATGGACGTCGCGCCCTTCGACCCGGACAAGCCGATCTATTATGAATTCACGGCCTGCCCGGCGGCGGAGTTTGCAAACTGCGCCGACCTTGACAGTGCGCCCCCATCGGAACGATGGCAGCCAAGAGGACGCAAAGCAGGAGCAGCCCGCCGATGGCGGGCTGCCCTCATATGCGAAAAAACTTTGTCTATTTTTCAAAAAACATCCCCCGGGGGAGCTTCACAATCAAAAAATGCTTTGATAGGATAAAGGCACAGTTCATACACGCCCAATCCTCGAATGCAAAAACGGTATCGCGCTATCTTGGGGAAAAAGTAGCGTGATGCCGTTTTTGCAGCAACTTCGAGCATGAAGAAACAGCACTGGGGGCAAGTACAAATGAAAGGTGAAAGATGATGAAAAAGACAACTCGCTACCTCGCGGCGCTGCTTGCCGCGCTGATGCTGCTTGGACTGTGCGCTTGCAGCGCACAACAAACGCCAGCAGAAACTACGGATACACCGGCTGCAACAAATGAAACAGCTTCGACCACAGAAACGGAAGAAATCAGCACCGAACCTGAAACCACGGAAGCAGAAGCCAGCGTCCGAACAATTACTGATGGAAATGGCCGCGAAGTGGAAATCCCACAGACGGTTGAAAGTATTGTTTGCGTTGGCGTCGGCGCGCTGCGCTACTCCTGTTATATGCAGGCGCAGGACTTAGTTGTCGGCGTTGAGGATTACGAAACCAAAGCCGGAATGTCTCGCCTGTATAACTATGTGAACTTTGATAAGTTCGGCACGTTGCCGGTAACCGGCACGAACGGCGAACCGTTTGTCGAAGAAATCATCCATGTTGGTCCGCAGGTCATTGTCATGTCTTCGTATGCAAACGTTGACCCCGACGAGCTGCAAAGCAAAACCGGGATTCCGGTTGTTATGGTTCCCGGCAGCGATACGACCCTTGATGATAAAGCATATGAGACGCTGCGGATTCTTGGCGAGCTGTACGGCAAAGAAGATCGCGCCGAAGCCCTGACAACCTATCTGCATGGTATTGAAGATGATCTTGCTGCCCGTACAGAGGGTGTTGCAGAGGAAGAAAAACCATCTGTCTATGTTTGCGGCGTATCCTTTAAGGGCGCGCACGGCTTCGAGGGTACAGAAGCGTTCTATGGCCCGTTTGAGCTGATTCACGCGAATAACCTTGCAAATACGACCGGACAGACCGGCGCATTTGACATTGACACGGAACAGGTCCTTGCATGGGACCTGGACGTGATCTTCGTTGACTTTAACGGCATGGATTTAATCAAGGAAGATTATGCAACGAACGCAGATTTCTATAACAGCCTGACGGCTGTGAAAGAAGGACATGTTTACTCGCAGATTTCGTTCCGTTCCAGCGCATCGAATCTGGAAACTGCACTGGCCGATGCGTATTATGGCGCAACCATTCTCTATCCGGAGCAGTTTGCGGATGTGGATGTCGAAGCAAAAACCGGAGAAATTTTTGAAATGCTGCTGGGCAGCAACCCTTATCAGGACTTAAAGGATGCTGGCTATGAATTCAGACCTGTCACAATCGGCGAATAACGATTCCGGCACGGCCTATCGCCGAAATCAAGTCAAAAGCTGCTGCTTTCTTGGAATATTGTTTCTCAGTCTGCTGATCGCGCTTGTGCTCTCCTTGCGGGCAGGCTCTTACAACACGCCGATCGCAGAGTTGGTCAAAGGAATCTTTGGAAAAGCAGCCGACGATAAAATCAACCTTGTCGTTCGCAGCAATCGTTTGCCCCGGATCTGCACGGCACTGATTGCGGGTGCTGGTCTGGGACTTGCTGGTTGTGTGATGCAGGCAATTCTTCGCAATCCGCTTGCATCTGCGTCCACGCTGGGCGTTTCACAGGGCGCTGGCTTTGGCGCGGCGTTTGCAATTATCGTGCTGAACATGGGCGCAGTAGGAAACCTTGGCAGCGTTGCAATTCCGCTGTGCGCGTTCGTTGGCAGTATGGCTGTTGCACTGGTCATTTTGGGTCTGAGCCGATTTCGTCAGGTTTCTACACAGGGAATTGTCCTTGCAGGTACGGCGATCAGCGCCATGTTTTCCGGTGCAACGACGCTGATGCAGTATTTCGCAGATGAAATTCAGCTTAATACGCTGGTGTTCTGGACGTTCGGCAGTCTTGGCAACACGAGCTGGGGCGACGTTGGGAAAATGCTGGCCGTGCTTGTTGGCGTCTCTGCCTGCTTCTTCCTGCGCCGCTGGGACTATAACGCGCTGCTGAGCGGCGAGGAAACAGCCGTCAGTTTGGGAATTAACGTGAAGCGGCTTACACTTTCCAATATGGTGCTCTGCTGTCTGCTGTCCTCGGTGATCGTGTCCTATATCGGTCTGATCAACTTTATCGGCTTGATTGCACCGCACATAGTTCGCTTGGTCGTTGGCAACAACCACGTCTATCTGCTGCCCGGCTCTGCGATGGCAGGCGCACTCATTCTGCTGCTGGGTGATCTGTTTGCGCGTGTTGTCATCAGCCCGATTATCCTGCCGATTGGCGCAATTACCTCGTTCCTTGGCGGCCCGATGTTCCTCTATCTCCTGTTCAAAGGAGGAGATCGGAAATGCTGAGCGTTGAAAATCTTGCCTACCACTACAAAGGCAGACCGGCGGTTCTCAAAGACGTGACCTTCAATGTGAACGCAGGAGAGTTTCTGGCGATTCTGGGTAACAACGGCGTTGGAAAAAGCACGATGCTGAAGTGTTTTAACAAAATTCTTACACCAGACGATGGAAAAATCATACTGGATGATGAAAATCTCCTGCAAATGAATGCCAGACAGGTCGCACAGCGCGTAGCGTTTGTTGCGCAGAGCGTGCCAAGCATCCAAATGACGGTTCACGACATGGTCATGCTGGGACGAAGGCCCTATATGAAATGGGGATTTACGGAAGACGATCATCAGATCGTCCATCATGCAATGGCCGAGCTTCAGATTGAACCGCTGCGCGGACGCTTTCTCAATGAACTGTCCGGCGGTGAACGGCAAAAGGTTATGCTGGCGCGTGCGCTGGCGCAGCAGCCGAAGCTCCTGCTGCTCGATGAGCCGACGAGCAGCTTGGATATTCAAAATCAGTATCAGGTTTTACAGATCGTTCGGGATATTTGCCATGAACAGCATTTGACAGCGATTGTCGTCATCCACGATCTGAACCTTGCGCTGCGGTTTTGTGACCGGTTCGTTCTTTTACGTCAGGGCGGTGTCTACGCCTGCGGCGGAAAAGACGTTCTGGACAGAGATGCGCTGCGGGATGTGTACCATGTGGATGCCGAGGTCGTAGCAGTTCAAAAACAGAGTATTGTCCTTGTTGATGAAAAGGACGCAACACGTTCATAAAAAGGGAGAAACAATATGGCACATAAATTAGATTCAGAAAAAAAGCTCTGGGAAAAGGCCGCAGCCTTTCACGGCCATGTATGCCCCGGCCTGACGATTGGCTACCGTGCGGCGCTGTATGCGATTGATCTGTTGGGATTGACATTTTCGGACGATGAACAGGTCGTGTGTATTACGGAAAATGATGCCTGCGGCGTTGATGCGATTCAAGCGATTCTTGGATGCAGCATCGGAAAGGGCAATTTACTGTTCCATATGCGCGGTAAACAGGCATTTTCGTTCTATAATCGGAAAACCGGAAAGTCTGTCCGCCTTGTCCTGAAAGCAAAGCCGCGCGACATGACGCGGGAAGAAACGTTCGACTATTATCAAAGCTGCGCAGATGATGAGATGTTTGATGTCAAGGAAACCAAAATCCATCTTCCGGAACAGGCCAGAATTTTTGATTCCTATGTCTGTGATTGCTGTGGTGAGACAACCGGTGCAAACTGGATTCGGCTGTCCGGAGGCAAAAGGTTGTGCTTGGACTGCTATGAGACGTATGACCGATTTGACGTCTGAACGTTTTTCGGTTGACCACAAATTTGACCCTTTACAGCTTAGGGTGTATCTGAAAACTCCCAATGTGACCGGCAGCGAGAAATTTTTGCGCTGAGCAAGACATTTTTTCGCAGGAATACTGACGTATTTCAAGGAAAAATGGTGCAGCGCAGCGTGAAAAGATCCGCTGTCCGGGTGCGTTGGGAGTTTTCAGATACACCCTAGACAGGCAATAAAACAATAGGCTGACTGATGCGAAATTCCACGGATTCTGAACGTAAGATTACGGATTTATACGAAAAATGTTTCTAAAAACGTGATTGCCAGACTTCGAATCCACCTTCCCCACCAAAACGTCTGATATTCTTTGAATATCAGGCGTTTTTGCAACTATTTTTGTATTTCTGATTTTCTAGAAAAGAGGATGATAGGACTGTCCACCCTGCGGCATCATAGAGCGACAGGTCAACAAAATCGCCATGCTGAAACAGAAAAAGCAGCACTACGAAGAAATTCTCCGCCGGGAGCTTGACGGCCTCGACAATGAATTTGAAACGCTGCGGCTTCTGTCGCAGGACAGGAACTGTTCGTGAGTGCAAATGGCCTACGATTTTGGAAAGCGGCTTGACATGGATTTTTGATGGATATACGGCAGCCCCGGCTCGGAATACTCTGGGCCGGGGCCTCTGTTTTGTCTCATAGAATGGGAATGTAATTATAAGAGTTATAGATTGGTGCAGTTGCCAGTCTTGTCAGTTTTATGCCTGCATCTCATTGCTGTCAGCATAGCAGCTCTCGTCCGTCTGTGCGGCCAGAAAATCGAAAGCCGTCCGGCCATAGAAATCGTCCGCGTTGATGACGGCGAACGGGCCGTTTACCACGCCCTTGCAGCAGGCCAGCGCATGGCCGGTGCCCATGGCTTGGCGCGTCCGGCCGGGACGGAAATGCCCTCCGGCAGACGCTCCAGCTCCTGAAAGACATAGGAGACATGGAAATACCGTTCCATGCGGTCGCCGATGCACGCACGGAATTCTCCTTCCATCTCGCGCTTGATGATGAACACCACATCGCGGAAACCGGCGCGCCATGCGTCAAACAGGGAAAAATCAATGATGATGTGCCCCTCCGGATCGACCGGCTCGATCTGCTTGAGGCCGCCGAAGCGGCTGCCCATGCCTTCGGCCATAATCACGAGTGACGGGTTTTGTCTGCCCAATTTATTACCTCACAATACAAAGCAAAGCTTCATCTGGCAAGGATTCCGGTTGCCTCGTAAAACTGCTGCTGGGATAGAAGCTGCGTTTTTAATTGGGACTGGAAGCGATTTTGCGGGATAAACGCAGCAATTTCATCCGGCTGAATATCCCAACGGAGCACATATCGCGCGGCTGCGTTGGATGCGGTGCGCCCGACGATCTGAAAACGCTGTTGAAAAAATGAAATATTGGAGTATACTCCAACCAGAGGCAGCAGTGTTTCATCCAGCAGCCAGGAGTGGCAGCTGAAAAACCGGAACGCATACGCCGGGAAGTGTTTTGGAAAAAATGCGCGTGCCCGCGCGAACGAGGTGTCGCACGCCGCAGGATCGAGCGAACCGCCGCGGCAGATGTGCACAGACACCAGCGGCTCGCCCGGTTCAAGTCCAAAAGCCGGGGCGGAAAAGTCCGCCGGCTCCATGCAGAATTGAAGTCGTCCAAGCTGGAACAGCCGCAGCGTCAGATGATTCGTCAGCCATGCGCTTTCGGCAAGGCCGATCCTGCCGCTATAGCTCCAATATTCGCAGGCCCAGCGGCCGATATCGTCGATCGTATGATAAAATACCTCGTCCGGAAGCTGGTGCCTTTGATAATCGTTCAGCAGCTTCTGACTCCAAAGGAGCGCTGCGAGCAGATCCGTCTTGGGATCGCCGCTCCAACGGAGCGTGTCTGCCCTGTAAATTTCGGCGGCCTGAGAAAGTGCCGGAAGCAGCGCTTCCTCAAAGTCCTTTTGATAGAGCGCTTCCAGACCCTGACGGGTATATTCCTGCCGCGCAAAGGAAATCGCCTGTTCGATGTTGTTCATTTTGTACCCAACCTGTAGAGATTTCTCAGGAAGCGCTTTGCGACCGGGTTTTCCTGCCGCAGATCCAACTGGCAGATCACATAGTGCTTGCCCTCGTATAGCTTTTCTGCCGCAGCCAGTACTGGCCCCCAATTTCCCTGTTCGTCCATATTGTTGGACAAAAGAATGGGTGTGAAGCCTTCGACGGTAAACGTCGTGTCCAGCAGCGGCGTGATGCAGTCCTCCTTGGCGTCATACCAGTAGGAGAAGTCCTGCTCCTTGAATTCGTCGACAGCCGGATGCTCCGTTTTGCGGGAGACAAAATGCAGCGGAAGCATCCCGCAGGGCTTGACCGTCACGGTTTCGCCCGCAACGGTATGCAAACCCGGTTCCAGCTTCAGAATGACAACATTGTCGTTCGGTACGACAGTCACGTCCTGAAATACGGTCAGCTTCTGCTCTGCGTCATTGACAACGTCCCCGTTCCCGTCCAGCAGGACGGCGCGGAGCGTCAGCGTTTCGCGGTCTTGCGCGGTCTCTGCCGGGAACTCGGCGCTGGCGACGTAGACCGCGCGGCAGGCGTCCGCGTGCGCGGGGATGCGCCCGGTCTGAATCAGCTTGTTTTGTTCGTTGTAAAGCTCAAAGGCAAGCGTATACGCGCCGGATTTCGCGGTATCATTGCACAGGAACGCTTCGATCTGAATCGTTTCGCCCGCCGTATAGGCAAAGCGGTCGGTGCGTAGCGACACCAGCAGGGGCGCGAGTGCATCTCGGTAGGCAAAATACGCCTGCTTCGGGATGCGCTTGCAGTCCATGATGGACTTCATCCAGCCGCTGGGCCATGCGTCGATGAACAGATGAATGGCGTTCGAGACCATGCGGTCGTCGCGGCGGAATGCCTCGGTCATCATGCGCGCGGCAAAGGCCTGATACCGCTGGCTGCGGCTGATCCAGCCCTGCATATCCTCCTGCGCGTCATAGAAAAAGCCGCTGAAGCTCTTTGTCTGGCTGCGGACGATATGGCCGGGGTCAAACGGCTCACGCATCCATTCACGCGGGTAGCACTCCTCCATGACCTCCGCCGAGTCCAGCCCCTCTGCGCCGTATTCACCGCAGCCATAGTACCAGCCGGGCTTGACAGGCAGCCAATAGCCCCGGTGCAGACGGCCGATGTCAATACCGTGGCCGTTGTACCACATGGGGTAGCAGTGGTTATCCGGTATCCCGTCTGTGGGCGGGTCATAATCGCCGTCCACGTGCTTGATGACCTGATCGGGGTTCGAGAGCTTCACAACAAGGTCACAGCAGGTAAAGAAATTTTCCAACTCTGGACGCAGCAGATGGCGGTGCGGCTCGTTGTTGGCGTTCGGAAACGGCTCGTTGATATAACTGACGACGACATTGCACGGATGCTTGCGCACCATGCGCGCCAGTTCCTCCGCCTGCCGGATGCCCTCCGGGACGCGAAAGCGGCGCATGACGCCGAACAGCGGAAGATCCGTCTGCGTCATAAGGCCGAGCTTGTCGCAGTATTCGTAGACCTCATCCTGCACCGGCCGCTGCGTCAGACGCAGAAAATTCATGTTGCAGAGTTTGGCCAGCAGAATATCGTCGATCAACTGCGGAAGATCGCCGCGCAGCACGTCCTGCTGCTCAAAGCCCATCGTATTGGCCCCGCGCAGACGGATGGAGCGGCCATTGAGATAGAACATCCCCTTGCGCTGCGGACTTTCTGTGTCCTGCGTAAAGCTGCGCATACCGAACTGCTGCGCAAGGCGGTCGGTGCACGTCCCGTTTACAAGAACGGCTGCATGGAGCTGGTACAAATACGGGGTTTCCAGATCCCACAGCTTTGCGTCCGGCAGGTCAAATTTGAGTTTGTACAGATTCTTTCCGTGCTTGAGCGGCATGGGAATGCCCTTTCCAAGCTCAGACTTGACGGCGGCCTCCGTCAGGCTGTCGCCCATGCCGACAAAGCGCGTCGTCTCCGGCGTAAAGCGGTGGTCCTCAAAGACCGTCTCGGGGAAGTTCTGCCCGTAGAGTGAAAGCGAAAGCTCGACCGGGAGGGTATCATATCTGTCGTTCTGAATTTCCAGCCATGCTTCTGCCTCCCCGTCCAGCGGACGGATATAGAGGTCGCTGATATGGACGGAATTTCGGATCTCCACATAGACACGGTTGTAAATGCCCGTCCCGGAGGGGCAGTGGTGCCAGCCGTCCAGCGGACCGTCCCAGCCGAGACCGGTGGCGGCATAAAGCTTGTCGCCTTCTGTTTCTTCGCTGCCGCCGGGATCGTTTCCCATGTAAATATGGTCATTATACAATTCAACTTTCAACCGGTTTGTGCCGTCTTTGACGATGCCTGTAATCTCAAACTCGAATGGAGAGAAGAAGCCTTCGTGTTCTCCGCCAAATGTGTCATTGACGGTAACGACTGCACGGTAATCCGCGCCGTCAAAATGGATATAGACCGACTGGCCCGCCAAAAGCGCAGGCAGCTCAAACGTGGTTTCATATGTCTTTTTGCACACGCCGATAGGCCCGCCGTATTCCGGGATCGTGACCGGTTGACCATCGCGCAGAAACGACGTGAGATCCATGCGCCGGCGCAGGCTTTCAAACGCAGGCGCGTGATTTTCCAGAAACGGGCGGTATGCTTCCCGCATGGCAGCAAGCTCGGTTTTCAGTTCTTCCGTTGTAGACAGATGCGGCTTGACTGCGATGGGCTGTGCATCTGCCTGTTCCAGACGGCAGATAACGGTTTCATGCGGAATTGGCGCGGTCGGCTCCAGAAGCGCAGCGTTCCCGCCGATGCCGTTTGCCGCGATTTGTGCGAATTGATCCATATATGTTCTCCTTTTCGCTGCTTTTTCGTATCGTAACACAGCGTATATAGGGAGGCAATCTGCGAAAATGACACTTTGACCCGCAAAAATGTCATATTCGCCACCTATGAATTTTGACCCGCATTCTTTTAGAATGCGATACAGAGGATACTGGACCGATGGACGGATGTGAGGCAGCTTATGTTTGAAGCATTTTTTACGGATCCCTGTATGCGATACCGCACAGAGGTGATCAACGGCATTGACTTTTACGGGTTGGGATTCAGCATGGTACGCGGCGAATGTGTGGCGGAAGGAACGCTGCGCTGGATGCAGGAAGGTGAAGCTGCGGCCGTGCTCATCACAAATACAAGCCTGCCGGATATGTCTGGGTTTGAACTTGCCAGACATGTCCGCAGACAGTTTCCGTGCCTCCGCGTGATTTTTTTGACTGACACGCCGAACCTTGCGGAAGCGCAGCAAGCCGTCCGGTGCGGTGCATATGACTATTTGCCGAAGTCTGACGGGATCGACGCGCTGCGCAGCGCGATGATCCGTGTTTCAGAGGAACTGCACACGGAAAGTCGGGAAGAAGCATATCTGCGCGGCCAGCAAAACTGGGATGAGTGCATTTCGAGACTTCTGAAGCTGCTTCTGGCACTGAAGCCGGGCATCGACGAGGATCACTGGCAAATGTATTCCAAAGTCAAGCCGCTGCTGAGCGATGCTCCGCTGCGCATGGAGGCTCTGCTGGTGCGCTCTTTGATGGAGGAACTGCGCGCAGAAATTTGCCGCAGGGATGAGGCACTGGCCGCGCAGCTCCGAAGTAACATGATGGCTGCGCCGCTGGGCATGCTGACCTCCGCGCAGGGAACGGCGGCGTACATGGACGCCATCTGGGCGCTGCTTTCCGAAAAGGGCTATATCACGCAGGAGGACGCGCTGAAAAGCGATCCCATCGGGCGCGCCTGCGTCTATATGCAGTCGCACCTCTCGGAAAAACTGACTGTGCAGGAGCTGGCTGAGTATGTCCACATCAGCCCGCGGCATTTTATCCGGAAATTCCAGGCAGAGATGAACGAGAAATTTACGGATTATCTGGCCCACATCCGTGTTCAGGCGGCAATTCAAATGCTGGAGGCTGGTCGGGATGTCAAATCCATTCCGGAGGCGGTCGGATATAGAGACGAAAAAAGCTTTTATTCCGTGTTCCGGAGGTTCGCGGGCTGTTCCATGCGCGAATACCAGCAGAAACTGAACTTGAGCCAGCGAAAGGAGAAGCAACCATGATAAAGCTATGGAACCAAACCATGCCGCACCGCTGCGTAGAGGATGCGTTTGAACCGTATCTGACGCCATATGACTGTGACGCCGCAAAGACGGCAATTGTCGTGTGTCCGGGCGGCGCTTACTGCGGCCGGGCGGACTATGAGGGAAATGACGTTGGCGCGTGGCTGAATACCATCGGGATAACAGCCTTTGTGCTGGAATACCGTGTTGCGCCGAGTAAAGCCCCGGCGCAGCCGTCCGACGCGCAGCGGGCCATGCGGCTGGCAAGAAAGCTCTGCATGGAGCGTGGGATCGAGCGCCTTGGCATCATGGGCTTTTCCGCCGGGGGCCATCTGGCAGCGACACTGTCTGTTCACTATGCCACAGCGTGTGTGGATGTCAGTTCCTCCAGCGGCGTGTCCATTATGCTGCTTCGGATTTGCAGGAAAAGCGCCTCATCGCGGCGGCGAATTTCCATGCGCAGCTCCTCCATCAGCGCACGCACCAGCAGCGTCTCGATGCAGAATGAATCATTGGAAACCAGCGGCTTGATTCTGGAGTACAGCTGCCAATGCTCTTCGCAGATTTCCGGCCGCAAGGCCGTAAGCAAGCGCAGGAGCTTTGGAATAATCTCATCCCAATTGGTCTGGCTGCGCAGATAGGCTTCTTCCTGACTTTCCGCGTGCAGCTCCTCTGAAACGCGGATCATCGTGCTGCGCAGCGCGTCGATCCCGTCAGACTTCGGCAAATAGTCATATGCACCGCACCGGACAGCTTGCTGTGCTTCCGCAAGACTCGGGGTATCCGTCACGAAAATCACGCGGACGCGCGGACATTGACTGCGAATGCGCTCTGCAAACTCGAAGCCGGAGGTGTCCGGCAGTTTCGTGTTCGTGATGAGCACCGATGCCGTTTCGCCCTTCTGCATCCACTGCGAGATCCACTTTCCCATGCTCTCGCCGCGCACCATGCCGAATCCCAACCCGTAAAAATCAATCCCGTTAATTACCTCTATGCGGTATCTCAGGCATGAATCTGTAAAAAACGCTTCAAACATAGGTTACCTCACATCCATTCATTGGTGTTGCACCTGCCGGGACGGCAAAAACGCACAAAGCGGCTGTTACTTGTTTCCAAAGGCGTTCACCATTACGCAGCCGGCGGTAATCAACACAAGACCGATGATTCCAACCGTGGAGAGTTTTTCCTTGTATGCAAAAATCGAAACCAGCGAGGTGACAATCAGTCCAACGCCGCACCAGGTTGCGTATCCGATATTCAGGTTGATCCGGTTCAGACTTTTTGCAAAGGTGTAATGGCAGACAATATACGCCGCCGCGCAAATCAGCGACGGGGTCAGCTTTGTAAAGCCCTCCGTCTGCTTCAGATAGCTTGTGGCGATAACCTCCGAGACAATTGCAATGGCAAGAAATGCATATTCCATTTTGCCTCACAGTCCTTTCTGTTCTAATTGCCGGATGAGTGCCGGAACATCGGCGACGGAATCCAAAATGTAATCCGCCGCAGGCGCCAGCTGCTCTCTGGATGAAACGCCGCTTAAAACACCAACGGCGATTGCGCCGCCGTTGTGCGCAAAGTTCATGTCGTTTATCGTGTCGCCCACAACAAGGATATTTTCCGGCGCAATGTGCCACTGCGCCGCGGCGCGCGAAATGATGCGCCCATCCGGCTTTAACGGCATATCCCCTGCCATCTGATCTCCCGCGAAAAAGGAGAACAGCGGCAGAATCTGCAAGCCTTTCAGACATTTGACCGCGGCCTCGCAGGTATCCGTGGTTGCAACGCCGAAATGAATGCTCTTTTCATGCAGCGGCTGCAAAATGGCCGGCAAATCTCCAATGCCCTTGATACTTTTGTTCTCCGCAAAGCTCTCCTCGTCAAAATACCGGGTGAGCTTTCCCTCCAAATCCCGCGTGTCAACCGGTGCTTGCGCGTGCATCGCTTCCAGCGCCGGCTTCATGTCAATCGCCATATCCAAAAATGTTTTCCACGCGAATGAACCGTCAGGAAGCACGTGATTTTGTATAATTCCGATAGAATTGAGCGCTTTTTCCGTGTGGATATCGGTGACTGGGATTTTGTAATCCGAAAGAATGCGCCGGATGACGCACTGCGCGGCAGGAATCCAGAATTCGTTGAAATCCAGCAGCGTTCCGTCTTTGTCAAAAATAATCCCGGATATTTTCATGTGATCTCTCTGTCCTTTCTCTTGCAGAACGTAATGCTGCGCTTCGATAACAGCAGACAGTTACATTCTAAAAGAATGTGAGCCAGTACGAACAGGGCACATTCATGACATTTTTATACGCAATCACGCCATGATTGCAATTGCTCTTAAAAAGTGTGCATGCTATGATTTTAAAAGAAAGCAACCGGAGAATCAAGCGTTTGAAAAAGAACCACCAGTCATGTGTGCAATGCATGACTGGTGGTCTCCTTTATACAGTAACGGTCAGCTGCTTTCTTCCGTCCACATGCGGGAGAAGCAGCTTTTGGTTTTTCGTAATGGTGATCTCATACCGGCAGCCGCGGAACACGCGGGTGACCTTTGCCGGGAGCAGATGCTCCGGCAAACAGGGGTCGATCTCAAGGCCGTCCCATGTTGGGCGGACGCCCAGCAGATACTGCGTCGCGGCCAGATACATCCATGCCGCCGTTCCGGTCAGCCACGAGACGTTGGCCAGGCCGAATTTATCGCTCTCCGGGCCGAAGATGTTCGAGGAATAGACATACGGCTCTGCCTTATAACGCTCCGCGCCTGCCGTTTTCTGCGCGATCATCGGCAGAAGCTGGTGGTAATACTTCCAAGCGTTTTCCGGGCGTTTCAGCATACATTCTGCAATAATCGCCCATGTGTTGGCATGGCAGAAGACGCTTCCATTTTCGCCGCAGCCCTTGTTGTAGCAGGTCAGGTTTTCTTCCTTTGTCGGGTAGTCCGTCGTCATGGCCGGGTGAATTTTCTTGATGCCGAGGTTGGTATCGAGATATTCTTTCACGCTGTCCATGGCCTGTATTTGCTGCTCCTGTGTGCCGAGGCCGCTGAGGACTGCCCAGCTCTGCGTGTTGAGCCAGATCTTTGCCTGCGGCTCGGAGCCGATAAAGCGGCCCTCGTCCGTGATGCAGCGGCGGAACCACGCGCCGTCCCACGCAAGCGTGCGGCAAAGCGCCTGCTGGCGGGCATAGAGCGCTTTGCATTTCGCTGCAAATTCCGGTTCGCCCTTGCGCTCGGCCAGCTCCTGCATCATGCGCAGCGCGACGGCAAACTGCATCCCCGTCCAGATGCTCTCGCCCTTCCCCTTGCGGCAGACCTTATAGAGCATATCGTTCCAGTCGGAGCTGAGCATCAGCGGGAAGCCGTGCGCGCCCATGTTCTGCGTGGTGAAGCGGATGGACTGTTTGATGTGCTCCCAGATCGTGCCGCTGCCGCCGTCGAAATACGGGGCCTGCGTGTCGAGGTACGAAATGCTTCCCTCTTCCAGCGCGATGTGATAGGCGTCCATGACCAGCCAGAGGTGGTTGTCCGAGTGGATGCGCGTGACCGGCTCCCAGCCCTCGGTGGGGAAGAAATAGTGGTTGCAGTGGCCGTCCTGATACTGCTGAGTCAGGAGCAATTCAAATTTCTCTTTTGCCCGGTCAAGTTGAAGCGGGATCATGGCAAGAACATCCTGCGCGGTGTCGCGCACGCCGATGCCGCGGAACGTACCGGTGGCGTAGTAGCTGATATTCCGGGAGAAGCGGAAGTTCCGCTCCATCTGGTAGGGGTTCCAGATGTTGATCATCGTCTCCGCGTCCTTGTCCGGGAGGCTGCACTGGAAGCCGGAGAAGAAATCCTCCCATGTTGCCGCCAGCTTCTGCATGGACGCGGTGAAAAAGTCAGGGGCTTTGCAGGCAGCAAGGGACTGTAAAATCTCGTCCCCCGTCAGTTCCGTGCCGAGATAGATATTGACCGACTTCGCTTCTCCGGCACGGAGCGTCAGCGGCAGCTCCAGCGCGAAGCACGGATCGCCGCCAAAGAGTGTGGAGTTTTTCAGATGTTCGTGTTCGAGTCCGATCGGCGCTTCCTCACTGCGGTAGCTGCCGACAAATTCATCACGGTCGCAGTCAAACCCGGCGGCGGGCGCGTCGCTTGCGAAGTAGACCAGCGGCGTCTCGTCGGGCTTCGGCTGATTTTCCACGCCGTAGCGATAAATCAGCACGCCGTCCTTCTCGTAGACGGACAGCTGGTGCTTGTTGTAGCACTGCCATTGCAGCTCGCGCATGAATTCCATCATGCCAAGCTCGACGTAGGGGTAAATCGTCACGTTCCGGTCACGGTCAGATCGCAGCTCCAGATGCCAGAGCATGACGTTTTTCAGCGGGCTGACCAGATACGTCGCCTCGGCGTGCAGGCCGTCACGCTCCGCTGAGAAGCGGGTGTAGCCCATGCCGTGCGCGGCCTCCCATTTCTCAGGCTTACATGCGCACGGTTCGCTCGTCGGGCACCAGACGGAATCGCCGTCCTTGATGTAGGTATAAAATCCGCTGCGGTCGGTCGGCAGGTGGAAGAAGCGGTAGTGGTTGATGCGCCAGATCTGCGGCGAACGGTACCACGCAACGCCGCCGCCTGCCTGCGAGATCATCGCGTGAAGTGTCCCGTTGGACAGATAGTTCATCCACGGGGTCGGCATATTGTACCGGGACAGCACAATTTCCCGATTCTGATTCTCAAAACGGTATGGGTTCATTTGTCCGTCTCCGTTCTTTTTTGTGCCAGCAGCCACTGCAGGAGCATTTCATCATACGCATACGTCCATGCGTCATGGCCGCAGTCTCCAAAAACCGTCAGCCTTGCATTGCCGCCCGCACGCTGTATTGCCTTGACCATATCGACCGTCTCCGTCAGGGGTACGACATCGTCCAGCGCACCATGAAACGCCCAGACCGGCATAGTCAATACCTCTGCGTTCCACGGCATTCCGCCGCCGCAGCAAGGCGCGATAGCCGCGAACAGCTCCGGCGCCGCCATCGCAAGGAACCATGTGCCGTATCCGCCCATGCTGAGTCCTGTCAGCGTGACCCGATCCGGGTCGCAGGCGTATGCTTCGATCATGCGGCAAACGAACCGCTTCAGTTCCGGAAGCATCGCCACCCAAAAGGACCCTTCCGGGCAGCGCGGTTCGATCAGCACGCAGTCTTCTTCCCGCGTTTCTGTCAGGATGTTCGCCAGTCCATGAATCTCAGCCTTCTCCAGATCCTCACCACCGCCGCGTTCACCTGCGCCGTGCAGCTGGATAATCATTGGAAGACCTGCGTGCATCCGCTCCGGCATCCGGACGGCATAGGCAAAGCCCGCATCTGTCAACCGATGATATTGTACGTTCATTTTGTATCCTCCGCCCTGTCTCAAATGACATTTGCCGACGCGATCTCATGCCAGAAAATTGCCCGTGTCGCCTGTCCGTCGGCTTTTTCCTCGCAGCAGCAGTCGAGAACCGGCTCCTCCAGCTCCTCGATCCGGTCGAGCCGTCCTTCCGCATAGGCCAGCAGCCGGTCTCTGCAATGTAGCAGGCGCTGGCGCTGGCCGCCGATGCGAAGATCAATCACATCAAAGCCCTGCGGCTTGTTTTCGTGCATCCACTGCTGCTCATAGGCCGCATAAAACGCGTCCAGCCGTTCGAGCGCCGCGTCATAATCGGTGCAGAGCGCCTTCGCGGCTTTTTTATCGCCGGACAGATACGCCGCCCTTGTGCGGATGCCAAGGTCTGCTTTCACACTCAAAAATGCGCAGAGCGCCCGCAGGGAGCGGAACAGGTAGCCGTATTCGGCGTGATCCGCATACACGGCCAGCCTCGCGGCGCAGTCCGCGTAACCAGCCGCGTCGCCCGACTTCACGCGGTTGTCGAACTGGCCCATGAACGGGTCGCAGTAGAGCAGATATTTCTCCGGGTTATAGATCGCCTCAGCGGAATCGTTCTGCGTCCCGATCAGGTCGAGCGCGCGGAAATCCTCAAACGGAATGCCGAATTCCCGTTCGAAATTCGCGTGAATGGTTTCCACATCGTCAATGTCCTGCGCCATCTGCGAGACGGTAAACAGCGCCGGAAGCACAGCAAATTTGGAGCATTCCGCGCCGTTGTCGCCCCACATGGTCATGACGACATTTTCAACGCCCTTTACGTGGCAGGCTTTCATTGCCTCGCGCATAGTCGCGATGCTGAACGTGTTGTGCGGCGCAAAGCCCGCCCATGTCCAAAGTCCGCCCGCGAACCACGAACCGCTTTTGATTGCGTTGTGGGCGTCAATATTTCTCTCATAGCTCTGCCGGTCGCGGCTAAAATAATCCCAGTACACCAGGTGAATATTCTCCGGCACCAGCTGTCTGACTTCCTCCGGAATTTCGCCGAGCTTCGGGTCCTGATTGAAATTGGTAAAGTAATCCCCGCCCGCCAGACGGAAGAACATATCGCCCCACATCAGAAGCTCGAAGCCATATTTTTTCGCCATTTCTGACACCCTGCGCAGATGTTCCATCAGGATGCTGAAGCGATCGCGGTAGCCGTGCAGCGTCAGATATTTGCCAAGGCCGAGCAGATCCGCTTCGTCCATGCCGATGTTCACAATATTGGTGCGCAGACATTCGCGCAGCGTGCGGAACATTCCATCGACCAGCGCATAGGTGCGCTCGTCGCCGGTCAGCAGGATATCGGCGGCGTCGCGGATCTCCCGGTAGACCGGCCAGTGAAACAGGGCGTTGACATGGGCAAGCGTCTGGATGCACGGAATGACCTGCATCCCGTGCGCTGCCGCATACGCATCGATCTGTTTTAATTCCGCCTTGCTGTACCGTCCGCGCAGATGGCCGAAATAGGGCTGGCCGTCCACCTCATAGGTATCCTCCATATAAAGATGCAGCGTATTGCAGCCGAGCTTCGCGGTCAGATCGATCCAGCGCTTGACCGCGTCCACCGTCATAACGGCGTTTCGTGAGCAGTCGAGCATTGTGCCGAAAGTCTTGAAAGTATGTTCCATTTCTTTATCCTTTCCAGTCCGGTCAATAGTCAAACACGCGGTCTTCTCCCGCGCCAAAGCGCAGCAGATAGATGCGCCGCTGATTCGGCTTCAGGAGCAGCACGTCCCATAAATCTTCTGTTTCCGTGCCCAAGCCCCGCTCCGTGCATTTCCGGACGTTCGGAAACAGCGATTTTATCGGCTGCGGGCGGACTGAGTCGATCAGGAAATATGGGATGTGACAGAACGTAGTTTCGTAATCGCAGGCGTAGTGCCCTGCAAACCAACCACCGATGCGGATACCGTGCTTTTGCGCCTGCCGCAGCAGCATCATGGCCGGCTCAGAGGCGTATTCCATATAGTTCCATGGGTCAGTACCCGTTTCAAAACGCGACTTTGGCAGCGCGTGCGAAAACAGGAATATCGCCCATCCCTCAGGAAGCTGGAGCGCCTCTGTCTTGAGCCACGCAAGCTGCTCCACGCCGTATTGACAGCTTTTTTCAAAAAGCTCCTCCTGCTCGTCGATCTGCGGCAGATGGGATGAGAGAAAAATCAGCCGCATCCTTCGGTCATAAAAATCGACAAAATAGTACGGCTTGTTCCGCGGCCGGTGCAAATTCACGTAAGACTCCAGATACGCCGTTTCTTCATACCAGCGCTCGTCTGTAACAATGCCCGTCACGATTTGGCCGACATAGCGCTCATTGCGAAAGCCATCGTCGTCGCCGCAGGCAATGTAGAGCTTGCCGGAAGCTGTTGCATTCTGAAACCGCGCCAGCTCCTGCGAGAGTACAAAGCGGGACGCATTTTCGGGGATGCTGCCGTTTAAAATATCGCCAAGGTGGATGACGCCGTCAAAATGCGTCTGCGCATCGACCGCGCGGATGTTTTCGTCCGTATGATCCGCGAAATCCGACACAGCCGTTCCCGCAAGCAGCGCGAAGCAGAGACCGTCCGGCTCCCGGAGTGCATGGAGCTTTTCTGTCAGCGACCGGCAATTGTCCGCAAAATGTGGTTCCATATGGATGCCTCCATCTATATTTAATAATGAACGATTCTGTCTTCGCCAGCGCCGAGGCGTTTTAGATAGACCCGGCGTTCACTCTTTTTCAGAACGAGCGCATCCCAGAGATCTTCGCTCGGCGTGCCCAGCTCTCTCTCCCAGAAGCGCACGTCGTCATCAAACAGCTGCGGGTCGTATGCGGTCTGTGACGCGGTAATGACAAATGGGATCCCGAAAAGCGTCTTAATCCGATCCCCGTGATAGTGGCCAATGAACCACCCGGCAATGTCAAAGCCGTATTGCTTCCGGCACTGGTCGAGCGCGGAAAAGATCTGATTGCCGTTGACGATGTCGTTCTTTTCGAGTGCAGTTTTCTCATCGAACAGCAATGCAGAAAACGGCGCGTCATGCGAGAATAGCATCACCGTCCAGTCCGCCGGCAAAACCAGCACCTCGTTTTGCAGCCACTGGATTTGTTCTTCCTCGTATCCGAAGATCATGACCGAACCGCCGCCGCGGTGCTCGTAATAATACGAGCAAACAAACACAAGGCGAACCTTTTCCTTCGCAATATCTACATAGTAATATGGCTTCTGTGCAGGACGGCAGACACCCTGCTCCGCGTCCAAAAAGCCGATGGCCTCCGGCCAGAGCCGCGCGGAATACGGCCCGCTGCATGCGTCGTGATTGCCCTGCACCGGGAAGAAGCGTCCGCTCGAAACAGTGGGCCGGAACAGCGCGAGCTGCTGCCGCAGCAGAAGCTTTGCGTACCGTCTGCCGATCTCACCGGCGAGGAAATCACCCAGATGGATGCAGCAGTCAAACTGCACGGCCTGATCGACTGCGGAGATGTTCTCAATGGTAGCCGGGACGGAATTGTCCAGATGCGAGTCCGCAACCAGCGCAATGTTTAAATCCCCATTGCAGGACAGCACGTCCTGGATTGTATGTGCTGCTTCATATTCATAGCATTGATTGATCATATCAAATCCCTCAACAAGGCCGGATCGGCGGCAATTGTGCACGCCGTATCCATTTCTCACATTTCAGCCGGTATTTTTGTATCAATTAAACGATAGCACGTCATTTATCGACCTGTCAAATGGGCATAGTGCCAAAAAAGGGCCTGTTTGCGCCATGACAATTATGTATTGTTTTTTATGAGATATTTTGTGTATGAATTGGCAATCATGCGCAATGTTTGTAAGTCGGAGCATACATATTACTATTGTCTCATGTGTGTCTATGCGCGGTTAGGTTTGACGCTTACGTTCCTGCGAAGCTCTATCCTTATGTAAAAAGCAAGACGCAAACTCAAATGCATGAGTTTGCGTCTTGCTTTTGCCCGTACCGACTGTACCCCCATGACACATTGTGTACCTAAGGGGTGAAACAGTTGAAACTTCTGGGCTTTTCGCAGCGGCATCTTTTTTGGTGCAGCTTGATGTGTGATTCGAACACTATGGATCAACTACCAAATTAGAAAACAAAATCACAACCCAGCGACAGCGGTTGTGATTTTGAACGAAGAAAGACCTTTGCTGTCGAGGTGAACGCGCTTGCGCGGTCACCTGACAACCAAAGGTCATTTCTGAGTGGAGCAGGGTACGGGAGTCGAACCCGCCTCCGCGGCTTGGGAAGCCGCTGTACTACCGATGTACGAACCCTGCCTGTTTGATGCGCTGATATCATAGCATCTTTTCTTCAAAAATGCAACCGTTTTCTGGCGAAATCTGAAAACCGGTGTTCCGGTGCAGGGTTCTATGTGTTTTTCGAAAGCTCCGGGCTTAATATCCGGACGGGTTCCGGGTCTGCCAGCGCCAGCTGTCGCGGCACATATCGGCAAGCGTTTTCTTTGCCTCCCAGCCAAGGATCTGCTTTGCCTTGGCGGGGTCTGCGTAGACCGTGGCCAGATCGCCTGCGCGGCGCGGGCCGATGACGTAGGGGACGGGAACATTGTTGACCTCGGAGAAGGTGTGCACCATTTCCAGCACGCTGACGCCGCGGCCGGTGCCGAGGTTGAAGACCTCGCAGCCGGTGTGCGCCTGCGCATAGCGGATCGCGCACAGATGGCCCTCGGCCAGATCGACGACGTGGATATAATCGCGCACGCCGGTACCGTCCGGGGTGTCGTAGTCGTCGCCGAAGACGGTCAGCCTTTCGCGGCGGCCGATGGCGACCTGCGTGATGTAGGGCATCAGATTGTTGGGAATCCCGTTCGGGTTTTCTCCGATCAGGCCGGATTCGTGCGCGCCGATGGGGTTAAAGTAGCGGAGCAGCACAACGGAAAGCGCCGGATCGGCCCTGCAGGCACCCTTCAGGATCTCCTCGATCATGAACTTCGTCCAGCCGTAGGGATTGGAGCAGCCGCCGGTCTGCGCCGTCTCATACAGTGGCGCAGGCTGGTCGCCGTAGACCGTGGCCGAGGACGAGAAGACGAACTGATGGCAGTTATGCTCGCGCATGACCTCCAGAACGGTCAGCGTGGAGTCCAGATTGTTGCGGTAATAGAGCAGCGGCTTTTCGACGGATTCGCCGACGGCCTTGAGTCCGGCAAAGTGGATGACGCCGGTGATGTCGTAGTCGGAAAAAAGCCTGTCCATCGCGGCCCTGTCGCAGCAGTCTGCCTCGACGAAGACCGGGCGCTTGCCGGTGATGCGCTCGATGCGGTCAATGACCTTCGGAGAACTGTTGTACAGATTATCAACAATGACGATATCCTGTCCCGCGTTCAGCAGGGAAACGGCGGTGTGGCTGCCGATGAACCCGGCGCCGCCAGTCAAAAGAATGGACATATGAAGCCCTCCTGTATCCGAAATTTCAGTGGCAGTATAGCACGCGGCGGAAAAAAGTGCAAGGCAAAAGCGCAGATTCCGTGCAGAAACAGACAATATGATAAATTGTAAGCAAAATATGATAAATGCGTGCGGAGGCCATCCGCAGCGATTCCGGCGAAAAACGCAAAATGCCCCTTCCAAATGGGGAAAAGTTTTGGTATAATAACTAATACCCTATAAAAGAAGGGATGAGGATATGGCGAAGCTGTACTTTAAATACGGTGCAATGGGCTCGAGCAAAACGGCGACGGCGCTCATTACAAAATATAATTACGAAGAGCGCGGGATGCGCGTCTGGCTCATCAAGCCTGCCGCCGACCGGCGCGACGGAGAATTCACGCTGCGTTCGCGCATCGGCCTGACGGCGCAGTGCGAGGCGATCGGCCCGGAGTGCGACCTGCGCGAACAATACGCCGCGCACGGCAGGGCGGACGTGATCATTGTCGATGAATGTCAGTTCCTGACCGGGCAGCAGATCGATCAGCTGCGGGAGCTTGTCGACCGTGAGAACCTGCCCGTTCTGTGCTTCGGCCTGCGGACGGATTTCCAGACGAAGCTCTTCCCCGGCAGCCGGAGGCTGTTTGAGCTGGCCGACTCCATTACCGAGATCAAAACCATCTGCGACTGCGGCCGCAAGGCGACCACGAACGCCCGCATCAGCCCCGACGGCTATGTCGTCACCGAGGGCGATCAGGTCTTCCTGGGCGGCAACGACAGTTATATCGCCATGTGCCATAAATGCTATCAGGACTATATCAACGAACACAGAAAGGTGGAACTTCTCCATGGAACTGAACGAGATCCTCAGTAAAGTCGATCACACCCTCCTCGCCCAGACGGCGACCTGGGCCGAGATCAAGGCCATCTGCGACGACGGCATGAAGTATCATACCGCGTCCGTCTGCATCCCCGCTTCCTATGTGAAGCAGGCGAAGGACTACGTCGGGGACAAGCTGCCCATCTGCACCGTCATCGGCTTCCCGAACGGCTACGACACCACGAAGGCCAAGTGCCTCGAAGCGCTCGACGCGGTCCAGAACGGCGCGGACGAGGTCGACATGGTCATCAACATCGGCTGGGTCAAGGACCAGCGCTGGAACGATCTGCTCGAAGAGATCAAGGCCGTCAAGCAGCACTGCGAGGGCAAGCTCCTGAAGGTCATCATCGAGACGTGCCTGCTGACGGATGACGAAAAGATCAAGATGTGTGAGATCGTCTCCGATTCCGGCGCGGACTACATCAAGACCTCCACCGGCTTCTCCACCGGCGGCGCGACGTTCCATGACGTGGAGCTGTTCGCGAAGCACGTAAAGCCCGGCGTGAAGATCAAGGCCGCCGGCGGCATTTCGTCGCTGGAGGACGCGGAAAAGTTCATCGAGCTCGGCGCGTCCCGCCTCGGCACCAGCCGCGTGGTCAAGATCGTCAAGAAGCTGGAGGCGGAGAAGCAGTAACGCACCAGCAGCGTAGGGGCTGCGGCGAATCCGTACTGCTCTGCGAATTTGAAAAACCCGCATATTCCCGCTTTCATTCATCATACACATAGAAAGGAACCAATTTTATGGCAAATTATCCGACTCCGCATATCAATGCCAAGCCCGGCGACTTTGGTAAGACTGTTCTCATGCCCGGCGACCCGCTGCGCTCGAAGTTCATTGCGGAAAACTTTCTGGAAAACGCAGTTCTCGTCAATAATGTCCGCGGCATCCACGGCTATACCGGCACGTACCACGGCGTAAAAATTTCCGTCATGGCCTCCGGCATGGGTATGCCGTCCATCGGCATCTATTCCTGGGAGCTGTATACCGTGTTCGGCGTGGAAAACATCATGCGTATCGGCTCGACCGGCGCGATGCAGGAGAATATCAACCTGCGCGATATCGTCATCGGGCAGGGTGCCTGCACGGATTCGAACTGGGCGGGCCAGTACCATCTGCCCGGCACGTTCGCGCCCATTGCGGATTACCATATGCTTGAAACCTGCGTCGAGACAGCCAAGGAGCTGGGGCTTCCCTATCACGTCGGCAACATCCTGTCCTCCGACCGCTTCTACGGCGACGACGGCGATATGACTGGCGGCTGGATCGGCAATCAGGCGTGGAAGAAGATGGGTGTCATGGCCGTCGAGATGGAGGCTGCGGCCCTCTATATGAACGCGGCCCGCGCAGGCAAGCGTGCGCTTGCCATCTGCACGGTGTCCGACCATCTGCTGCGAAACGAAAACTGCACCGCCGAGGAGCGGCAGAACGGCTTCACGAACATGATGAAGCTGGCGCTTGAGACGGCTGTGAAACTGGAGAAATAAGCAATGAAACGAGTATTTCTGATCGTTCTTGACTCCTGCGGCGTGGGCTATGAGCCCGACGCGGCGGAGTTCGGCGACGTCGGAGCCAATACGCTGCACACGTGCAGCCAGTCTCCGAAGTTCGCCATGCCGAACCTCATTTCCATGGGCCTCGGCAATCTGGACGGCGTGGACTATCTGCCGAAGACAGACCGTCCGCAGGCCGCGCTTGCGAGGCTGCAGGAGCTTTCACGCGGCAAGGACACGACCATCGGCCATTGGGAGATCGCGGGCCTCGTCTCGCCGCAGCCGCTGCCGACGTTCCCGCACGGCTTCCCCGAAGAGGTCCTGAAGCCGTTTTCCGAGCAGACAGGCCGGGGTGTGCTGTGCAACCTGCCGTATTCCGGCACCGAGGTCATCAAGGACTATGGCCGCGAGCACGTGCAGACCGGTGATCTGATCGTCTACACGTCGGCGGATTCCGTGTTCCAGATCGCAGCGCATGAATCTGTCGTCCCGCCTGAGCAGCTTTATGCATACTGCCGCATCGCACGAAAGCTTCTTGTCGGCAAATACGGCGTGGGCCGCGTCATCGCCCGCCCGTTCGAGGGCGAATGGCCGTACACGCGCACGTCCCGCCGCCATGATTTCTCGCTTGAGCCGCCCGCAAAGACCATGCTCGACGCGATTGTCGAGGCCGGACAGGATATGATCGCAGTCGGCAAGATCCACGATATTTTCGCCGGACGCGGCATGACGGAGTTCACCTACACCTCCGGCAATACTGACGGCCTTGCAAAGACGCTCGAAATCGCAGACCGGGACTTTACCGGCCTGTGCTTCGTGAATCTCGTTGATTTCGATATGCTCTACGGCCACCGCAGGAACCCGGACGGCTACGCACAGGCGCTGCATGAATTTGACACCTGGCTGCCGGAGCTGCTTGCAAAGCTCGGAGACGACGACTGCGTCATCATCACCGCCGACCACGGCTGCGACCCCGGCTATCTCAAGCATACCGACCACACGCGCGAGTATATCCCCATGATCGCGCTCGGCAAACAAGTAAAGCCCGTCAATCTCGGCACGCGCGCAGGCTTCTGCGACATCGCCGCGACCGTGACGGAGCTGCTTGGCGTCCCGTACCAGACGCCGGGGAGGAGCTTTGCTGCGGAGCTGGTTTAAGAGGAAGGAAGGGAGAACGCCCATGACACCGGAAGAGCTTGTCCGTCAGGCGCTTGCCGCGATGAAATTCGCCTATGTGCCGTATTCCGGCTTTACGGTCGGCGCGGCGCTGCTGACAAAGAGCGGGAAGGTCTATCTTGGCTGCAACATTGAAAACGCGGCCTACGGCCCCAGCAACTGCGCTGAGCGCACCGCATTTTTCAAGGCCGTCTCCGAGGGCGAGCGGGAGTTCGCCGCCATCGCCGTCGTCGGCGGAAAAGACGGCGACGCCGCCGATATTTTCCCGCCCTGCGGCGTCTGCCGTCAGGTCATGCAGGAATTCTGCGCGCCCAGCTTCATGATCTACATGGGCCGCAGCGACGGCACCTATGTCGCCGAATCCCTTGGCGCGATGCTGCCGTACGGCTTCACCGCAGACAAGTATATGAAGTAGCTTCCGAAGCTGAAACCAGCGGGAGCACGCACAGAACTCTGTGTGTGCTCCCGCTGAATTTTGAGCCGCGCTTGCAATGGAATGCCGCGCTGCAGATCTGTATACGCTCTTTGGCGCGCCGGGTACGTGCTGCTGCGCCGGAATGGAACAGAAGTATAGAATTTTCCGGAAGAAAAAATGAAAAATTGCGGTATTTTCTAAAAACCGCTTGACAGATCATGCCTCCCGTGCTATTGTGTTAATCACTTAATACAGTAGCACAGGAGGTGACTTCATGTCCTGGCAATTTCAGGCCGATCAACCCATCTACACGCAGCTCGTTGCGCGCCTTCAGCAGCAGATTGTCTCCGGCGTCTATCCGCCCGGCTGCAAGCTCCCATCGGTGCGTGACCTTGCGGCCGACGCCGGTGTCAATCCGAATACCGTGCAGCGCGCCTTTGCAGATCTTGAACGCGCGGGACTGATCTACACGCAGCGCACCGCCGGCAAGTTCGTCACCGAGGATGCAGCCGCCGTCGCCGCTGCGCGCCGCTCGCTCGCCGAGGCGCAGACCCGGCAGTATCTCGCGGCCATGCGCGCGCTTGGCTGCGGAAAGCAGGAAATTCACAATCTATTCGATCAAATGGAGGAACAGGAACATGCCGATCTTTGAATGCCGCGCGCTGGAAAAGCGCTATGGCGCGGCCATGGCGCTCGACCATATCGATCTCGCGCTCGAACCCGGCCGTATCGTTGGCCTGCTTGGGCCAAACGGCAGCGGAAAATCCACCCTGGTCAAGCTTGCCATGGGGCTGCTGCAGCCCACCAGCGGAGAAGTGCTGATCGGCGGCCAAGCACCGTCACCGCAGACCAACGCCGTCGTGTCCTATCTGCCGGACCGCATCACGCTCAGCCCCTGGATGAAGACGCGCCAGCTGCTTGATTTCTATGGCGACTTCTTTGCCGATTTTGACCGCGCAGCCGCCGAACGGATGCTCTCGCAGCTCGGTCTGGATCTCAACCAGTCCGTCCGTCAGATGTCCAAGGGCATGAAGGAAAAGGTCCAGCTCGTGCTCACCATGAGCCGCAGAGCGAAGCTCTATCTGCTCGACGAGCCGATCGGCGGCGTCGATCCCGCCACGCGCGATTATATCCTGCATACCATTATTTCAAACTATAACCCCAAGGCTGCCGTCATCATCAGCACACACCTGATCGCCGATGTCGAGCCGGTGCTTGATGATGTCATTTTCCTCGATCATGGACACGTCGCGCTGCACGAGAGCTGCGAGGAGATCCGCGAGACGCGCGGCCAGTCGGTCGACGCCCTGTTCCGGGAGGTATTCAAATGCTGGGAAAACTGATCAAACACGAGTTCCGCGCCACAGGCCGTCTGATGGCGCCGCTGTTCGGCGCGCTCTTGCTGCTGGCTGTCTTTTCCCGCGTCGCAAATCAGATCCTGCAGCAGGTGCCGAATCCCACGCGCGTCCTCTATATTGTCAGCGTCCTGCTCGCCATTGTCTATGTGCTGGCGGGTCTTGGCGTGATGGTCTTCTCCACCGTTCTGATGATCAAGCGCTTCCACCAGAACTTCCTTACCGACGAGGGCTATCTCATGTTCACGCTTCCCGTCGGTGTCCACAGCCTGCTCTGGTCGAAGCTGATTACCGCCGCGCTCTTTTTCCTGTTCACGTTTGCGGCGGAGCTGCTTGCCCTCGCCATCGTGATCTGGCAGGGCGGCGTGTCAACAGAGCTATATAACAACTTTATATCCGGACTGCGCGAGCTGGGCAGCTATTACACCGGTAACGGCATCGCCATTGCGCTGGAGACCTTTGCGATGCTGTTCGTCAGCTTGCTTGTCACCTGCCTGCTGTTCTACGCGCCCATGTCCATCGGCTACAGCTTTGCCAACCATAAGGGGCTTCTTTCCGTCGTGTTCTATTTTGTCATTCAGGCCGTGCTGCAGATCTTCGGCGTCTGCACGCTTGCAGGCCTTGCAGATGACAGCTCCCTCCTGAACCACCTGCTGCAAAATGTCTTTTCAGGCGGCCGCATGGTCATCGTCAATGGGGTCGTCAGTGAGGCTCCGCACGCCGTCGCCCAGTTTGTCCACGGTACCATGCTCCTGTCCCTGCTCGCAGATCTTGTCCTCGGCGCGATCCTCTATTTTCTCACCTACTTCATGCTCCGCAAACGCCGGAACCTCCAGTAGGCGGCATAACTGGCCTGCGGCCATCTGGCTGCAGGCCGTTTTTTGCGTTCCGGAAAAAAAATTGAAAATTATCCTTGCATTCTGACACATTCTGTGCTACTATATTCGAGCGTTTGAACCAAGGGAAGGGCAGTCTGCCTTTTTACAGAAATCTGATGAGAGAGGTGAAACTCATGAAGGAAGGTATCCATCCCAAGTACGAACAGACTACTATCAGATGCGCGTGTGGTGCAGTTATTGAGACTGGTTCTACCAAAAAGGACATCAAGGTTGAAATTTGCTCCAAGTGTCACCCGTTCTACACCGGCAAGCAGAAGCTTGTTGACACCGGTGGACGTGTCGACCGTTTCAACAAGAAATACGGCCTGAAGTAAGAAGACAGTCCGCACCGCGTATCGGTGCGGGCTTTTTTCATGCTTGTCGCAATTTGTAAGAAACTGACGGAAATGGATTTATGGAAGAACTGAACCGAAAAACCATCGACCGGGCCGTGCTCGTGGGCCTCAACGCGGACTGCTTCACAAAGGAAGAGACTGCGACCGAGACGACGCTGGACGAGCTGGAGGCCCTTCTCAATACCGCAGGCGGCGAATGCGCCGGAAAGGTCCTGCAGAACAAGCACACCCCCGACCCCCGCTCGTTCATCGGCGAGGGCAAGGCCGAGGAGGTCCGCCAGCTCGTGCTGGAAACGGGCGCGAACATGGTCATTTTTGACAATGACCTGACCCCCTCGCAGACGCGGACGCTGGAAGATATTTTAAAAACGACCGTGCTCGACCGCAGTGCGCTCATTCTTGATATCTTCGCCCAGCGCGCCAAAACGCGTGAAGGCAAGCTTCAGGTCGAGCTGGCACAGTATCAGTATTATCTGCCAAGGCTCACGGTCTGGAACGAGGAAATGGGCCGTCTCGGCGGCGGCATCGGCACGAGAGGCCCCGGCGAAACGCAGCTGGAAACCGACAAGCGCTATATCCGTTCACGCATCCAGAAGCTGCGCGAAAATCTCGAACTCGTGCGCAAGACCCGCGCCGAGCAGCGTCGCAGGCGGCAGAAGAACGAGCTGCCCGTCGTGGCGCTCGTCGGCTATACGAACGCAGGCAAGTCGACGCTTCTGAACGCACTCACGGGCGCGGACATCCCGGCAAACAACCGACTGTTCGACACGCTTGACACCACGACACGGCAGCTGACTGTCTCCGATACCTGTCAGGCGCTGCTGTCGGACACGGTCGGCTTTATCGCGAAGCTGCCGCACCATCTGGTCGAAGCGTTCCGCGCTACGCTTGAGGAGCTGGAATATGCGGATCTGCTCGTCCACGTCATCGACAGCGCCGACCCGGAGCGCGAGGATCATATCGCGGTCGTGAACCGCCTGATTGCAGAACTTGCAAAGCCCGGCACGCCCGTGCTCGAATGCTATAACAAGTGCGACCTCGTCCCGGATGATGAAATCCCGCGCGGAAGCGATAAAGTCGCAATCTCGGCAGCAAACGGATACGGGCTGGATGCGCTCAAGGGGGCAATCGAGACGCAGCTCGGACGCGGAAAGCACCGCGTAAAGCTGCTGCTGCCGTATCAGCAGGGCAGCATAGTTGCGGCACTCCACGACACGGCGCAGGTGCTCTCCAGCGAGTATGCAGACAACGGAATTCAGATCGACGCGGTTCTGGATGAAACCTTATTCGGCAGACTGCGTCAGTATGTAATAGAGGAAGTATAATGGAACAGTTCCTGATCCCCGCCGGAGAAGGCGCATCGGAATATATCGAAAAGAAGTCGCGCTTTCTGGGGCTGATCGTCCCCGTCACGACGGAGGCTGAGACCCGTGCGCGGCTGGAAGCCGTCAAAAAGCGGGAATACGACGCACGCCACAACTGCTGGGCCTACATCCTGCATTCCGGCCAGAAGCGCTACAGCGATGACGGCGAGCCGCAGGGCACGGCCGGTCAGCCGATTCTGAACGTGCTCGAACGCGAGGGCGTGCAGGATGTGCTGTGCGTCGTGACGCGGTACTTTGGCGGGATTCTTCTGGGTGCGGGCGGCCTTTGCCGCGCGTACACGAAGGCCGCGAAGGACGCGCTGGACGACGCGGGCATTTCCGAGCTTCGCCCGTGGAGCGTGCTGCATCTTGCCTGCCCCTATGCGCTCTTTGAGCGCGTGAAGCTGGAGCTGGAAAAGCGCGGCGGGCTGCTCCGGGACACGGACTATGGCGCCGAGATCGCCATGACCGTCCTTCTGCCTGAGCCGGAAGAAGCTGCATTTGCCGCTGCTCTGCGGGAACTTTCTGCCGGAAGCCTCTGCACGGAACGGACAGGGACGGAACTGCACGGCGTCAAAATCCGATAAGTTTTTAAAGAAAATTCACGCAAATTCCACAGGGAATTCAAAAATAACAGGTATTCTGACAAGGTAAGGTGGGGTTTTATGAACGTGCGCGAACGGATGGAGCAGGAGGAATACGAGTTTTTGTCCCCGCAGGCGCAGAAGGCCGCCGAAACAAAAGGCCGGCCGGAGCCGGAGGACGACAACGACGTGCGCACCTGCTACCAGCGCGACGCCGACCGCATTCTCCACAGCAAATCCTTCCGCCGTCTGATGCACAAGACGCAGGTGTTTTTATCGCCGGAGGGCGACCATTACCGCACCCGCATGACCCACACGCTGGAGGTCGCGCGCATCGCGCGGACAATCTGCCGCGGACTGCGGCTCAATCAGGATCTGGCGGAGGCCGCGGCCTACGGCCACGATCTGGGCCACACGCCGTTCGGCCACGCGGGAGAAAAGGCGCTGTCCAGTATGCTGGACAAGCCCTTCCGCCACAACGAGCAGTCGCTGCGCGTGGTGGACAAGCTTGAGCGCGACGGCGCGGGACTGAACCTGACCTATGAGGTGCGCATGGGCATTCTCGGCCACACGGGAGACTTTATCCCCGAGACGCTCGAGGGCCAGATCGTGCGCACGTCCGACCGCATTGCGTACATTAACCATGATATCGACGACGCCATGCGCGCCGGGATTCTGACCGAGGCCGATATCCCGGCGCAGATCGCGGAAATTCTCGGCCACTCGCATTCACAGCGGATCAACACGCTGGTCGAGAACATGATCGAAAACACGCTGCTGACCGGCACGCTCGGTATGCAGCCGGACGTGGCGCAGGCCATGGACCGGCTGCGCACGTTCATGTTTGCCCGCGTCTATACGAATCCCGTCGCCAAGGGTGAGGAATCGAAGGCGAAGGATATGCTGTGCAGGCTGTTTGAGTATTACATGAAAAACCCCGAAAGGCTACCGCCGGATTTTCTCCCGCAGCTGGACTTTGACGGCATGGAGCGCATCGTCTGCGACTACATTGCCGGCATGACCGACCGCTACGCGGTCTATAAGTATTCGGAGCTGTTTATCCCCGCGACGTGGCAGGTGCGCTGAGTCGCTGCTGCGCGCGATTTTTGCAGGGGCAGATGCCCACACATTCTGAAAGGAGGTCGATCCCGTGGCGTTTCCGCAGCCGTTTCTGGACGCGCTCACCGAGCGCAATCCCATCGACGAAGTCGTGGGGCAGTATGTCAGCCTGACGCGCCGTGGCTCGAACCTCTTTGGGCTCTGCCCGTTCCACTCGGAAAAGACCGCGTCGTTCTCCGTCGCGCCGGACAAGGGGATTTATTACTGCTTCGGCTGCCACGCGGGCGGCGGCGTGATCAACTTCATCATGCAGATCGAGGGGCTGGACTATCCCGACGCGGTGCGGTTCCTTGCAAAGCGTGCGGGGCTTGAGGTCCCGGAGGACGAGAATTACCACTCGCAGTACCAGAAGCAGGAGCGCCTCTGGGCGCTGTGCAAGGACGCGGCGCGGTTCTTCCGCCAGCAGCTGTTCTCCCCCGTCGGAACCGAAGCGCAGGCGTACATACAAAAGCGCGCGCTCAGCATGGAGACGGTCAAGCGCTTTGGTCTCGGCTTCAGCCCGAACGCGTGGGCGGAGCTTACGGACGCGATGAAGGAAAAGGGCTATAAGCTCGACGAGCTGGTCGACGCGGGGCTTTCCCTGCGGGGCAAAAACGGCGGCGTGTACGACCGGTTCCGCAACCGGCTCATGTTCCCCATCATCGATATCCGGAACAATATCATCGGCTTCGGCGGCCGCGTGATGGACGATTCCACGCCGAAATACCTGAACTCGCCCGAAACAATCATCTTCAACAAGCGCAAGAATTTATTCGCGCTCAACATCGCCCGTAAGAGCAAGCAGGGCCGCATCATCCTGACCGAGGGCTATATGGACGCCATCGCCCTGCACCAGTACGGGTTCGACTGCGCCGTCGCCTCGCTCGGCACGTCCTTGACGGAGGAGCACGCGAACATCCTCGCCAAATACACCAATCAGGTCATTCTGACCTACGACGGCGACGAGGCCGGGCAGAACGCCACGCGCCGCGCCATCCCCATGCTCGAAAAGACCGGCATTCAGGTGCGTGTCCTGCGGATGCAGGGCGCGAAGGACCCGGATGAGTTTTTAAAAAAATACGGCGCGCAGCGCTTTGAGGTGCTGCTGGATGCCTGCCAGAATCAGGCGGAGTACCGGCTGGACAGTCTCAAGCGCAAATACGACCTGACGCTCGACGATCAGCGCGTGGAATTTCTGAATCAGGCCGCCGCGCTCATCGCCACATTCCCGAACGCGGTGCAGCGCGAGGTCTACGGACGGCGCGCGGCAGAGGCCGCCGGCATCACGCCGGAGGCCATGCAGCTGGAAATCAAAAAGGCCTACCGCAAGGCCCGCGCCATCGAGCAGAAAAAGCAGGAGGCGCAGGAGCTGGACATCGCGCGCCAGCGTGCGCCGAAGACCCGCGCCATCCGCTATGACAATCTCCGTTCCGCGACCGCCGAGGAGGGCCTGATCTGCACGCTCCTGCGTGAGCCGGAGCTGATCGCGAACGTGAAGCTCCCGGCGGAGGCGTTTTCGGTCGACCTGTTCGGCCGGGTGCTGGCCGACCTGCGCCAGCGCGTACAGTCCGGGCGGCCCGTTTCGCTTGCCGCGCTGGGGCCGGATCTCACGCCGGAGGAAATGGCGCACCTGTCCTATGTGATGAGCCGGGACAACGCTCCCGTTTCTGATGAAGCGTTCGCGGATTATCTGCGCGTGATCCAGGAAGAATATGAGGGTCGGAGCCTGACGCGCTCGGAGGAAAATCTGCGGCTGCTGGCCGAACAGATGAAATCAACAAAACAGTATGGAGGGTAAGCAATGGGAAAAGAATTGGAACTTCTGCAGAAGATGGATCTCACGGCAGAAAACCGCCAAAAGCTCGAAGCGCTGATTACCGAGGCGAAAAAGACCGGAAAGGTTTCCTCCAAGCATCTGGTTGAAACGCTCGACGACGTGGACGCCACGCAGGACCAGACCGAGCGCTTCTATGACATTCTTGAGCAGGCCGGCATCGAGATCGACGTCTCCGACGTGCTGGACCTCATCGGCACAGCTGATATGGACAACCCCACGCTCAGTGAAATGCAGGCCATCGAGGACGAGGGCCTGCCCGCGGATCTGGACGAGCCGGAGGCGCTGCCCGAGGACGTGGAAAACGCCAAGCTGGACGACCCTGTGCGGATGTACCTCAAGGAGATCGGCCGCATCAAGCTCCTGACGCCTGAGGAGGAGCAGGAGATCGCGAAAAAAATGGCCGAGGGCGACGAGGACGCACGCAAGCGTATGTCTGAGGCCAATCTGCGTCTCGTCGTGTCGATCGCAAAGCGCTACGTGGGCCGGGGGATGCAGCTGCTCGATCTCATCCAGGAGGGCAATCTGGGCCTGATGAAGGCTGTTGAAAAATTTGACTATACGAAGGGCTATAAATTCTCCACCTATGCGACCTGGTGGATCCGGCAGTCCATCACCCGCGCCATCGCCGACCAGGCGCGTACGATCCGCATTCCGGTGCATATGGTCGAGACGATCAACCGGGTGCTGCGCACGTCGCACTCCATGGTGCAGAAGCTGGGCCGTGAGCCGACGACGAAGGAGATCGCGGACGAGCTGCACATTGAGGAGAGCAAGGTCGAGGAGGTCCTGAAAATTGCGCAGGAGCCGGTTTCCCTCGAAACGCCGATCGGTGAGGAGGAGGACAGCCATCTGGGCGACTTCATTCAGGACGACGAGGCCTCGCAGCCGTCGGAGGAGGCGTCCTACACGCTGCTGCGCGAGCAGCTTGAGGAGGTCCTGTCCACGCTGACCCCGCGTGAGGAGCAGGTGCTGCGGATGCGCTTCGGTCTGACCGACGGCAAGCCGCACACGCTCGAGGAGGTCGGCAAGGAGTTCGACGTCACGCGCGAACGCATCCGCCAGATCGAGTCCAAGGCCCTGCGCAAGCTGCGCCATCCGTCCAGAAGCAAGAAGCTGCGCGACTTTTTGAACTAAGAAGGCAGGACCTGCCATGAAAGAATTTCGAAAACACAGAATATTTACACTTTTATGCTTGACAACCGGGAAAATATTCGTATCATAGTCTTATGCAATTTGAAACCGTAACAACGGAGGAATTCAAGATGTTTGAGAAGATTCAGGCGTATCTTGCCTCGCAGCTCGATATTCCGGCAGACGAGATCACCCGCGACACCACGTTCGAAAGCCTCGGCGTCGATTCGCTGGATACCGTCGAGATGGTCATGGATCTGGAAGAGCAGCTCGGCGTCGATCTGGAGCTGGAGGAAAAGATCGCGACCGTCGGTGAGCTGGTCGATTTTGTCGAGAGCAAGCTTGACTGAACGCAAAACGGCGAGACGTATGGCAAGGCTGCACTACTTGGGGAGATAGCGGTGCCCTGTTACCCGCAATCCGCTACAGCGGGGAGGAATTCCCGACCGAGGGTGTATGCTGTGTCGTCTGACCCGGATAAGCGGTGTTGAAGATCTGGTCTTGCGCAATAGGGCTCTGTGAACCGTGTCAGGTGGGGAACCAAGCAGCACTAAGCAGTCTACCCTGTGTGCCGCAAGGTTGCCGTTTCGGAGCTGGCTGTCCGGGTAACGGGTGTAGCATCCATTCGGAGAAGGGTGTGCAGTCCTGCCATGCGTCTTACCGTAAAAAACTCCGGGCCTGAAAGGCCCGGAGTTTTTCATGCCCTGCCGCAGAGAGCTGCGGCAGGGCGTTTGTATTTTATTTCGCGCTGATGACCAGCTCGCCGTTCTGCTCGTCGCAGACAAGCGTCTGACCGGGGAGCACGTCGCCGCGCAGGATGCGCTGCGCAAGAAGCGTCTCGACCGTGTGCTGCAGGTAGCGGCGCAGCGGTCTTGCGCCGAACTGCGGGTCATAGGCTGCGTCAATGACGAACGACTTTGCCGCCGGGGTCAGCTCGCACTTGAGCTGCTTGTCGGCAAGGCGCTTATTAAGCGCCGCGATCTGCAGATCGATGATGCCAGTGATGTTTTCCTTCGACAGGGGCTTATAGAAGACGATCTCATCCAGCCGGTTCAGGAATTCCGGGCGGAAGCTGCGGCGCAGGAGCGTCTGCACCTCGTTTTTCGCAGCCTCCGAAATTTCACCCTCCGGCGTGATGCCGTCCAGAATGGCCTGTGAACCGAGATTCGAGGTCAGAATGATGATGGTGTTCTTGAAGTCCACCGTGCGGCCCTGCGAGTCGGTGATGCGGCCGTCGTCGAGCACCTGCAGCAGAATGTTGAACACGTCCGGGTGCGCTTTTTCGATCTCGTCAAACAGAATGACGGAATACGGTCTGCGGCGCACGGCTTCGGTCAGCTGGCCGCCCTCCTCGTAGCCCACATATCCGGGAGGCGCACCGATCAGACGCGACACGGAGAATTTCTCCATATACTCCGACATATCGATGCGCACCAGATTCTTTTCATCGTCAAACAGCGCCTCTGCCAGCGTCTTGGCAAGCTCTGTCTTGCCGACGCCCGTGGGGCCAAGGAACAGGAACGAGCCGAGGGGCCGGTTCGGGTCCTGAATGCCTGCTCTGCTTCTCTGGATAGCCTCAGAGACGACGCGCACGGCCTCATCCTGGCCGACAACACGCTTGTGCAGCGTATCTTCGAGATGCAGCAGCTTGTCGCGTTCGCCCTCCATCAGTCTTGCGGTCGGGATACCCGTCCAGCGCTCGATGATCTTGGCGATCTCCTCCTCCGTGACCTTGTTGCGGAGCAAACTCGTCTCCTTGCCGCTCTGCGTCAGCTTTTCCTCCTGCTCGAGCTGCTTTTTCGCTTCGGGCAGATCGCCGTACTTCAGCTTCGCGGCCTTTTCGAGATCGTAACTCTGTTCGGCAGATTCAATATCGCGGTTGATCTGCTCGATGCGTTCGCGCAGCTGCTGCACGCGGCCGATTGCGTTCTTCTCGTTTTCCCATTTGGCTTTCATGGAGTTGAACGTTTCGCGCTGTTCGGCCAGTTCCTTTTGCAGTTCCGTCAGCCGCGCCTTGGAAAGCTCGTCGTCCTCGTTTTTGAGCGCTGCTTCCTCGATCTGCATCTGGATGATCTTGCGGTTGATGACATCCAGTTCGGTCGGCATGGAGTCCATTTCCGTTCGGATCATGGCGCAGGCCTCGTCAATGAGGTCAATGGCCTTGTCAGGCAGGAAACGGTCGGTGATATAGCGGTTCGAGAGCGTTGCGGCGGCAATGATCGCGTTGTCCGTGATCTTGACGCCGTGGAAGACCTCGTACCGGGACTCCAGACCACGCAGGATGGCGATGGTATCCTCCACCGTCGGCTCCTGCACCAGAACGGTCTGGAACCGGCGCTCAAGCGCGGGGTCCTTTTCGATATACTGGCGGTATTCGTCCAGCGTCGTCGCGCCGATGCAGTGCAGCTCGCCGCGCGCGAGCATCGGCTTTAACAGATTGCCTGCGTCCATCGAGCCCTCGGTCTTGCCCGCGCCGACAATGGTGTGCAGCTCGTCGATAAACAGGATGATGCGCCCTTCGGACTTCTTGACCTCGGCCAGCACGGCCTTCAGACGCTCTTCAAATTCACCGCGGTACTTTGCGCCTGCAATCAATGCGCCCATATCGAGCGAGAAGATCGTTTTGTCCTGCAAAGACTTGGGCACCTCGTTCGCGACGATCCGCTGCGCAAGGCCCTCGACGATGGCTGTCTTGCCGACGCCCGGTTCGCCGATGAGAACGGGGTTGTTCTTCGTCTTGCGGGACAGGATGCGGATGACATTCCGGATCTCGTCGTCACGGCCGATGACCGGGTCCATCTTCTGCTCCCGTGCACGCTTGACCAGATCCGTGCCGTATTTGGCAAGCGCCTCATACGTATCCTCCGGCGTGTCGGACGTCACGCGCTGGCTGCCGCGCACCGACTGCAGCGCCTGCAGGCAGGCCTCCTTCGTGATCTGGTACGGACGGAACAGGCTTTTCAGCACCGCGTCCGCGTTTTCGATCAGGGACAAAAACAGATGCTCGACGGAGACATATTCGTCTTTCATCTGCTTCGCGATGTCCTCCGCGCTGTTCAGCGCCGTGTCGACGGCGCGCGCAACATAATATTTATCCGCCTCGCGGCCCGAGCCGGTCACGCGCGGCAGCTTCGCCAGCTCCGCGTCCACCGCAGCCTCAAAGCTTTCAAGCGTCACGCCCATCTTTTTCAGCAGCTGCGGCACAAGGCCGTTTTCCTGCTTCAAAAGCGCGGCCAGCAGATGGATCTGCTCGATCTGCTGGTTCTGGTTTTCAATGGTCAGCTTCTGGGCGGCCTGAATGGCCTCCAGAGATTTCTGCGTATAGTTCTGTGCGTTCATAGTTCACACCTCTTCTTCCAGCGTTAGCACTCTATATTCATGAGTGCTAATTCATTTTGGCTTCATCATAGTCCTGTACCCGGAATTTGTCAAGGGGGAGCAGGGCCGAAAATTGTGATATTTTTGTAAACATTTGATCGAAAAAAGAAGTTTCGAATTTAATAGTTATTTAAAAACTTGCCTCTAAGTTTTTTAATAAACCCTTGCTATGATAATCCTGCAAGAAGCGATAAACACTTTTTCATTTTCCCCTCATATTGATAAAGAATCCCCCGCAGGCAAGCCGGTCACTTGTTTGCGGGATTTCTTTCGCCAAAACAGGACCCGCGCAGCCTCAAGGTTGAAGCCGCGCGGGTTCTGCTTGTCCACGTGGATGAACCCGGCGGACACGAGCGAGCTCATGTGGTGGGAGATCGTGGCGGGAGACAGGCCGATGCGCTCGGCCAGATCCTGCCCGCAGAGAGATTTGTTTTTGATGAGCTTGATGATATCGAGCCTCCGCTTGTCGGAGATCGCCTTCAGCCTGTCGCAGAGGTATTATGAAACGTTCTGAGATCAACAAAGCGCTCAGGGCGCTGGAGGCCATGTGCGAAAAATACAAGTGCTATCTGCCGCCATTCTGTCACTTCACGCCCGGGGAGTGGAAGACGAAGGGCCATGAATACGATGAAGTGCGCGACTGTGTGCTCGGCTGGGATATCACGGATTTCGGCCTCGGCGATTTTGACAAATTCGGCTTCTCCCTCATCACCATCCGCAACGGCTGCCGCACGCAGCCGGAAAAATATCCGAAGGTCTACGCAGAGAAGCTGCTGTATCTGAAGGAGGGCCAGATGGCCGCGAACCATTTCCACTGGTACAAGACCGAGGACATTATCAACCGCGGCCGCGGTAACTGCCTCATCCGCGTGTACAACAGCCTGCCGAATGAAGAAATCGATTATGAGTCCGACGTGACCGTCCACTGCGACGGCCTGAAGCGCACGGTTCCCGCGGGCACGCAGATCCGTCTGCGTCCGGGCGAAAGCCTCTGGGTCGCGCAAGGAATGTACCACGACTTCGCGGTCGAGGCGGACACCGGCCCCGTTCTGCTCGGCGAGGTCAGCCAGTGCAGCGACGACAACACCGACAACCGCTTCAACCCGCCTGTCGGCCGCTTCCCGAAGATCGAAGAAGACGAACCGCCGTACCGTCTGCTGTGCAATGAGTATTTCTGACTGACAACCGAATAAAAGCAGGAGGCAGCCCAAAGTTATGGGCCGCCTCCTGCTTTTATTCGGCTGGTTGGTATTAAGGCTGGCAAGAAACGTCACTTGTTCAGCTTGCACAGGCGATTCCGCTCTGCCAGCTGCGCTGCTGCGCGTTTGATCAGCACCCTCGCACTTTCGGTGTCATTGTCGAGAACAGCCCGCTCCAGCTCGTCCATGCAGGCGGAAAGCTCATGTTCAGCGTCTTTTGTCGCGTCATTTGTTACAGGATCGCTGTATCGGAACGCGTCGGAAAGCTTCTGCGCGTCTGCCTTCAACTCTGCATTCTCACAGCGAGAAACCAGCGCGGTCGAACGGGATTGCAGCGCACGCATGGCAGCCACATCGGCCTTGAGCTGCGCGTCCTGCCGCTCGACCTCGTCGCGCATTGCATCCGCGGCAATGACGCCAACGGCGGTGACAGCCAACAGCAGTGCAAAAACAATGACCGCGATCCATGCTGCACAGAATTTTGCGATCGCCATGAACAAAAAACTCAACGCGATCTGCACGATCAAATACATGACGCCGATGCGCGCGATCGGAAAACCGTAAAATTTGCTGCGCGCATCCTTGCCCTTTGTAAACGACAGTTTCAGCACATATAGCTGTACGCCGAACGCTGCCAGCGTGAACACCAGCGCCAGCCAGAACACAGCGGTCTTTGCAAACGGGATCACGAATGCCAGCAACAGATATGCGGCCAGCACAATGGCAAGAATCAGAATCGTCTGAAATTTCCCTTTGCTCAGTTTCATCATCTATCCCTCCAATCAGCAGGATTCATCTTTCTTCCGCCCGCAGTTCGGGCAGAAGTTTGTCATAATATCCTTCGTACCGCAATCCGGGCAGATCCAGCCATGTTTTTCTTCCGGTTTCCGCGCACCGCAGTTGGGGCAGAACTTGCTCAGAATATCTTTTGTGCCGCATTCCGGGCAGATCCAGCCGTTGGATCCCTCCGGCTTCTTTGCGCCGCAGTTCGGGCAGAATCTGCTCTGGATGTTCTTCGTGCCGCACTGTGCGCAGTCCCAGCCGGTTTTCGCTTCAGGCTTTCTGCCGCCGCAGTCGGGGCAGAAGTTCGTGGAGATGTTCTTGTGGCCGCACGCCGGGCAATCCCAACCGCCCGCGACAGCTGCGCCGACTGCCGCGCCCATCTGCGCAGCGTCCTGCGTCATGGGATTCAGCGCGTCCTTCGTCATGCCGATGACGCTGCCCATTGCGCCGAGGCTTACGCCAAGCCCCGCGAGGTCGCCCAGCGCGCCCGCAGCGTTCGCACCGCCGCCAAGACCGTTTTTCATCGCTTCCATGCCGACCTGCCGCGACGTTTCCTGCTGATAGGTGTAGCCCTTCATGCGCATTTCGGCGGCTTCCGCCTCCGCCTGCATCCGGTAGGCCTCTGCTTCGGCCTGCTTCTGAATTTTGAGCGCTTCGGCTTCTCCCTGTGCGCCGATGATCTTCATTCGCGCCGCTGTCTGCGCCTCGACGGCCTTGCGGTCTGCCGCGGCTTCCGCCTCGGCTTTGCGGATCCCCTCCTGCCGGACGAGCAGATACTGCTCGGCGTACTGCTCCTTCATGCGGCGGAAATTGGGGTCGTCGTCCGGCGTTACGATGCGGCTGACGTAGAACTCTGGCATGGTCAGACCGTACTCATCCAGCGCGGCGTTGATCCGCTCGCGCAGCGCACCGGAGAGCGCCATGAGGTGCTCGTCGATCTCCAGAATGTTGATGGTATTTTCCTTGATCGTCTGCGCGAGGTAGCTCTTGACCTGCGTCATGACCATCGAACGGAAGAAGCCCTTGCCGTTCCCGATGCCGAGCAGCTGCTCCTGCCCAAGCCCGCCCGTCGTGCCGACGACCTTGAGCAGCAGTTTGCGCGAATCGGTCACGCGGATGTTAAACTCGCCCGACGCGCCGATCTCGATATGTAAGCCGGAGGCAGGGTCAAACAGACGCACCTTGCTGTCCGTGCCCCATTTGACGCCCATCTGGGTGGCGAGGTTGACAAAGTAGACCTCGGAATGGAACGTGCCCTCGGTGTCGGTCGGGAGCTTGTAGAGCTTCTCCAGCAGCGGCAGCTGCTGCGTTTGCAGCGTGTAGCGGCCCGCGCCAAAGAGGTCGAGCGCCTGCCCATCGCGGAAGAAAATGGCCTCCTGACTTTCATGGACGATCAGCTGCGAACCGAAGTTGAAGTCCTCGATCGGGTGCTTCCAGACGAGCGTTTCGTTGTCGCCCTCGTATTTGATGATGCTGGCAAGGCCGTCCTTTTTGATCTTCTCAGTCGCGACCCGCTCGGCTACGTCGTTCACGCAGTCGCAGACGGGGCAGGTATAGGTCGCGGCCGCCTTGCTTGTGCGCAGGCGGATGCCGCACTGCGCGCAGGAAAACTCCACAGTGTTGGACTGCTCCGCCAGCGTGTTGATCGGCTCATGGCAGACCGGGCAGAGCGCTTTTTCGCCCTTGGACTGGTCGAACACGACCATGTTCCCACAGTGCGGGCACTCCCGCCCCGCCAGCTTGTCCGTGCGCACGTCGATCGTGTACCCGCACGCGCAGTCGATTTTCTTTCGCGCAAAGAAGCCGGTTCTGGCTTCCGCAAATTTCCCGCAGTTGGGACATTCAATTACAAATTTGCTCATTTTCCGTTCTCCTTATTGGCCTGCCGTTCCAGCGCACGGTTGTAAAGCGAGGTTTTGCTGCAAAGTGTCTTGACAAGTGCCTGTCCATCCAGCGCAACGGCAGACAGGTCTTCGGTGTGCAGATCCTGCTTCATCAGCGCATGGATGATTTTATTTCGAGCACCTTTCCAAACGTCAATGCGGTCCGTCAGCTCCGGCGGAAAATATTTATGTGCAAGACTTTTCTTTTCTTCGGCCAGTTTTGCGACGTTTTTCCGCTTTTTATCCAATGACACAAAGTTCTTTGCATCCGGATTCCATTTTCCGCTGTGGCGCAGGATGGATTCCAGCCGGTCTTCCAGAATCGCATACTCGATAAAGATCGCTTCCAGAAAAAAGCCCTGTGTGAGCGCCTTGCTCAGCCGCCCCATCTGCTCCTTGTAGTTGGCATATTTCTGCATATTATCGGTGATCTGTTCCATATGCTTGCATCTCCTGTCTTTCCTTTATCTGTCCGACGGCAGCTTGATGCCTGTCCAATCGCCGACATCACATTGGCCATACTCGTTATTCCCCACAGCGACCACAGTGCCGTCGCGCTTCAGCCCAACAGTGTGCCAGAATCCTGTGCTGACCGCTACGATGTCCGTCCAGCCACTGACATTGCAGTCTCCATCCCTATTATCTCCCACGGCAACCACCGTGCCATCGCGTTTTAGTCCCACAGTGTATCCGACTCCTGCGCTGGCCGCCACGATGTCCGTCCAGCCGCCGACATCACATTCGCCATCAATATCCGATCCTTTGGCGACCACAGTACCGTCACTTTTCAATCTTACGGTGTGAAAGTTTCCTGCGCTGACGGACACGATGTCTGTCCAGCGGTCGAGGCCTTGTATCTTATTTCCAGCTCCCACGGCGACCACTGTGCCGTCGGTTTTCACTCCAACGGTGCAGTCGTCTCCTGCACTGATTGCCACAATGTCCGTCCATCTGCTGACATTGCATTCGCCATATTTGTTTCTCCCCACAGAGACCACCGTGCCGTCTACTTTCAGTCCTACGGTGTGATAGTCTCCTGCGCTGACCGCTACAATGTCCGTCCAGCTGCTGACATCACATTCACCATCCTCATTATCTCCCACAGCGACCACAGTACCGTCACTTTTCAGTCCAACAGTGAAATTGTCTCCTGCGCTGACGGCAACGATGTCCGTCCAGCCACTGACATTGCATTCTCCAGCCCTATTATCTCCCACGGCAACCACCGTGCCATCGCGTTTTAGCCCCACAGTGTATCCGGTTCCTGCGCTGATCGTGTCCCGAACCGCAAGGGTGTCCCATAGCGCCAGGCTGCGGGACCGTGCATCCCGATAGTCTCCAAGCTTTCCAAAAGCCATGGCAGCCTCTACGGCTTTATCCGCAGCTTCCAACGCCTCAGCATCTGCATACGCCTGCGCGTTTCGAGCTTCTTCCTCGGCAGCTTCTGCGGCAAGGCGCGCATTTTCAATTTCCTGCTTTTTTGCCTTGGCATCTTTCAAACGGTCTGCTGCGTCTGAGTACGTCCCCAGCGCACTGAAAGCTGTGATTGCAGCATCATACTCTCCGTTTTCCAGCATCGTCTCGGCATCTGCATACGCCTGCGCGTTTCGAGCTTCTTCCTCGGCAGCTTCTGCGGCAAGACGCGCTTCTTCTTTTTCCGTTTCCGCCTGCTCTAATTTTTCAGCGCTGTCCTTGTAACCGCCCAACGCCGCAAATGCCGCAATCGCACCGTCATAATCCCCGGCCGCAAGCAGCTTTTCGGCCTTGGAATAGTTTGCAGCTGGCATAATAACCTCCGTGACAAGCAGAATCACCGCAATCACTGCGGCAAACGCGCCAGAAAAGATTATAATTTTCTTTTTCTTCGCAGCCGCCTCGCGCTGCGCCCGGATGCGCTGCCGCGCTTCCTCCGCCTGTTGGCGCTCTTCCTCCATGCGCTGCTGTGCAGCCGCCTGCTCGTCTGCTTTCTTTTTTGCGAGCGCAGCTTTCTGCCGTTCGGCCAGTCTGGGCTCTGTTTTTTGCAAAAATGCATGATAGGCGTCGATCACACGCTGCTTTTCGGCCTGCGCCTCCTGCGCTGCCGTCTGCTCCTGCTGGCGCAGGGCGTCCGCAAGCGCGCTGCGCAGCGCGCCGCATTGTGCCTTTGTCTCGCCGGAAGCGTATTTTTCTGCACGCGCAAAATTCCGATCGGTATCGAGCAGCTGCGCCGCACGCTTCTGGGAATTACGGAAATATTCGGCGCGGTCGGCGCAATACCGCCGGTCAAATTGCAGCGCCTTACGGATTTCTTGCGCAGGGTAATAATCCGCGACCTGATATTTTTGAATGCATGCCTCAATAAACGCTTTGTCCTCTGCGCAGGCTTCCGCGTTTTTCCTTGTCGGTGCAGCGCTTTTCACCTGTTCAATGTAGGAAGCTGCATATTTTTGCGCGGACGGTGACTTCACTTTCGCCAGGAACTTTCCCAGATACGCCGCGCCGCATTCGGCGTCCTGATTGAGTACCTGCTCGAAGAACTCGTCAGCCTTCGTCCAATCGCCGTCCTCCAGCGCCATATTGCCGCGCTTCAAAAGCGCCTGCACGTTGCTGCCGCCCTCATTATGTACAACGACGGTTTCCTTGACCGTTTCTTTCGCAGCCTCCTGCGGCTTGC
>OHCX01000062.1_pt1 | contig 54665 bp, 95 predicted proteins | sample 1566841 | NCBI WGS metagenome assembly OHCX01 (sample SAMEA3879513, study PRJEB24766) | human gut metagenome | biome: human-associated habitat; feature: feces | place: USA | collected 1985/1987 | reverse complement strand
TGAATCCATTTTATAACTATGGAACAATCAAACCAACAAAGATGGTATTACATAGCACAGGATGCAATAATCCTAATCTTAGTCGATGGACTTCAAGCTGGAACAGTACAACTGCTAGAAATTCCGTTCATGGTGTTATCGGTAAAGACGAGGACGGAAATATTGAATTTGTTCAATTGCTTCCATTCACGAAAAAAGCCGCTGGAGTTGGCAAAGGTAGCAAAGGTTCCTATAACAGTTGCGCTATCCAGGTCGAGATTGCAGAAGATGATTTGAAAGATAAGGAATACTTTACTGACTGCTATAACAAAGCGGTAGAAGTGTTTGCGGAAATCTGTAAAGAATACAAGATTGATAGTGATGATATTGTTTGCCATTGTGAAGCTCATAAGTTAGGCTATGGATCTAATCATGCAGATGTAATGCACTGGTTTCCTGCGTTTGGAAAAAGCATGGACACTTTCCGTAGCGATGTGAATATTGCTATGAATACAGAAAACAAAAACGATACCACAGAAACAACTAATACAAAAGTTGGTAGTAAAGTAATTGATGTACAAAAATGGTTAAACAAATATTATATTGATATCATTAAACCTGTGACTGGTAAACTTGCCGAAGATAACAAAGCTGGGAAACTTACAAAAACAGCATTAATATTATCTTTAAAATCAGAATTTAATAAGCTAGATAATTACAAACTTAAACTTGACAATGTTACAATTGCAGAAAAAACAAAAGACGGTATCAACAAATACGCTACAATAAGAAAAGGAGATAAGGGTATTTTCGTTACTATATTCCAGGCTCTTTTAGTATGTAATGGATATGATCCGAACGGAATTGACGGAATAGCTGGAACTGGTTTTGATACTGCAACTAAAAAATATCAAAAAGATAAAAAAATTACACAAGACGGTATTGCTGGAATTGGAACGTGGACTAAAATTTTAACTTTATAATTGATTAAAGCCCCTTGGGATTATTCCCTTGGGGCTATTTTATTTATAAGATTCTTGATACCATTTTTCCAATGCGTACATATCTTCGGTTTCTATCCAATCGTCTAGGTCTGCGAATCTAGAGAAGTCTTCAGAATCACAATCGTCAAATTCATCAATTCTATTAGTATCTTCAATAAACTCTTGCATAGAATTTCTCCAATCAACGTATGCTTCTTTTAATGCGTTATTAATCATAATATACTTCCTTTCTTATAACTTCTTTTCAAAAACCCTTCCACAATTCATACACATAAACTGTGTTTTCCCTTTTGGTTTTCTATTAAAGATAGTAAATGGATGAAAAGGATTTAAATTTAAGCTAACTCTAGTATTTTGATTAACAATTTGCACATTGACATTTTTGCACTTAGGGCACTTGATTGTTTTCATTTTGGCATCTCCTAATTCCAATGAACCATAAAACCTTTTGCATTTTCGCCAGGATTACGATAGATGATATTAAATCCAGTAGAAGAGCAATTAACAGATACTACGTTATCAAACTTTGAGAAGTCGATAGAAAAATCTCCATCGTATGGATTTGTAAATGTTACAGTATCACCATTTTTTGATACGTTTGTTACGTTCGTAAGATTGTAATAACTTGGGTTGAATAAGTTCCCAGCTTTAGCAGCCTCCGATGTTTGCAATGAAGATGTTAAAATAACTCCCGATAAGATTACAACTGATAATAATTTTTTCATAATCAATTCTCCTTTTCATCTAAATATTTTTTTATGAAACATTCAATCACATTCGATTGCTTATCTCCGCGTTTTTTAGTTTCAATAATGAATTGATCTACAAGTTCTTTTTTAAGCTTAAAGCTTTTACTTATCATTCCGTTACGTTCATCCCATTTTTCTTGGTACTTTCTATCTGGTTTCTTATCCATAAATCATTTCCTTTCTTTACCATTATATTACTACGTACACGTATAAATGTCAACCAATTTTTGGGAAAAATATTATTTTTACAGAAGACAGGCAATATTTTGGTAAACTTACGTATAATGTACTAAACAACAATAAAGGAAGGTAAAAAAATGATAAAAGGATTAGATATCGGGTATTCTCATACAAAAGATAATGACGGAAGAATATTTAAAAGTGCGTTTTCACATGAAGACTGTTCAGTTACGGGTTCTAGGATGATACTTATTGATGATAAACAATATTATGTTGGTAATGGAGTCCAAACTAGCGATGCAGATAAAAGTGATAGCGAAATAAACAAGGTATGTACTTTATATGACATGTATTTAAGCGGAGCAAATGATTTCAAGTTATGTGTTGGATTGCCAATTGCACAGTATAAAACTCAAAGAAACAAATTGAAAGAAACTATTCTTTCTTATAATAATTCAAAGATTTATGTTAACGGATCACAATACAAGTTTAAAATAAACGATGTTTTTGTTACCATGCAAGGAATCGCTAGTTTATTTACGATAGGTAAGCTGCTAGGAGAGTACATAATAATTGATATAGGAGGGCTAACAATAGATGTTTCTCTAGTAGAATTTAATGATACTACATCAAGAATTATTCAGTCAGATACATGGTATAAAGGAGTTAGGACCTTATATAGCGATATAATAGGAAGAATTAATAATAAGTTTTCTCTTAAATTAGATAATAGTTATGGAGAAAAAGTGATAAGAAGTGGTTTTATAAGAATAGATGGGAAAGAAGAAAGCATGGATTTCTTAAAACCGTACCTACAGAGTTATATTGACGAAATCACAGAAGAAATAAAACTGAAATATCCATATCAAACAGCCAATATTTATCTTACTGGTGGTGGAGCGATTCCTATGTCAAATTCTTTTATAAATCGGTTTCACCAAACAAAACTTATTGCTAATCCACAGTTTAGCAATGCAATAGGGTATTACCTAATAGGTTGCCATAAATTTAAACAGTAAGGCGGTGATTACGTGGCAAAAATAATACAGATTAGCTTTAAAGAGAAAGAGAAAGAAATATACGATTTTGTGCATGAACATAGTTACCCATCTGCATACGTAAAAGACTTGATTATCAAGGATTTTAATGAACAGAAGAAAAAGGAACAGGAAAACAACATACCTATTAGAAATGCAGGGATGTTCGATATGCTAGACTAATGATAAACCCCATGCACGACCGGTAATCGTAGCACAGGGCTTAAAAATTTGCTTTGCAGCAATAATATTGTAACATAAAGGGGAATATTTGTGAAGAAAAAAGAATCAAGAAAAGATTTATTATTTCGAGATAGCATAATAGGAATTGTAGCATCTTATGGAATCGACTTTTTATATCCTCCTTTTATTCCGATTACAATAATAATGAGATTATTTGGATTTGGAGGAATCGGTTTTTGCGCATTTACGTATAGCAAATACGATAGATTGTTTAAAAATTGCGATTTGAATATAGGTTTGTCTTATCCAATACTAAAAAATAAATGCAAGACAGAATATGGAAGCACTATTTATAAATTTACTCTTCCGTGTGGGTTGTCAGAACAGGATTTTACAGAGAAACAGCAAGCAATAGAGAATTACATAGGGAAAGAAGTAAAAATCTCTTATACATTTAAAGAGATAGTAATAGAAGAATTTGAAAAGAATAACAAAATATTTAGAGAATATGAGCCTATCGGATTAAAAGGAAATGTTCCTGTTTTAATCGGATATAACAGAAAAGGAGAATTGATATGGTGCGACCTTGGAGACGGAGAGCCTCATTTGTTGATTGCAGGGCAAACTGGAGGAGGAAAGTCAACTTCCATACGTGCTATTATAACGAATCTTATTCTGTTTTCTGATGTGAACTTACATTTAGTCGATTTAAAAAACGGAGTGGAATTACGATTGTTTGCTTATTCTTCTAAGGTTTTTCACTTTTGCAGAACAATTAATTCTGCAAGAGTAATGTTACAGCAAATGGATTTAGAAGTAGATGCTAGATATAATCTATTTTACAAGTACAACGTAAGAGATATTGTAGATTTTAATAAGAAGTTTCCCGAAAATAAAATGACATATGAAGTAGTTATAATAGATGAATTTGCAGATTTGCAATCAGATAAGGAATCTATCGATTCATTAGATAGCCTTGGTAGAAAAGCAAGGGCCTGTGGTATTCACATGATTATTTCTACGCAACGTCCAGACTCAAAAGTTTTGACTGGATCTATTAAAGCGAACGTTCCAACTATATTAGGGTTAAAAACAACAAATGGAGTAAATAGTAACATTATTATAGATGAAAAAGGCCTTGAAAATCTTCGTGGGAAAGGTCATGGATTATTTAAACGAAATGGAAAGATGGAAGAGATACAGGTTCCATTGCTATCTTCAGAGCACGCAACCGAATTAATAAAGCATACATTCGTTGATAAGGATTTGTCTGATAATGAAGGGATTATTAAGAAAGAAGAAATATCTAGTAAAAAGAAAAAATCAAAGGTGGTGCCAAAGACTTTATGATTATTGAACGTATTTATTCAATTATGTTTTCGAAAAGCAAAGATATAGAATGGTATTTTTTTACTTGTAACATAGGAATATTGGAATCAATTAATAAGTTCTATGTATATAGAATAGATGGAAGCAAAGATTATATTCCTAATTCTAAATATATTACTACTATTGTTCCAAAAGACAAAACAGAATTTAAAAGCATAAAAAAGCAGCTAAAACATGAAATTTATCCATCCAATATACTTGAAATGATAGGATGTGGTAGAATTGACAAGTAGAGATATAGAGATTATTGAGTTTTTGCAAAAATATAAATGTGCTACAACTACAATGTTGTCAAAATTATTCTTTCCTAGTCGCCATGCCTGTTATAAAACTATGAGCAGATTATATAAGGCAAAGAAAGTTATGAGAACAAGAATGGTACAGGGCTCAATTAATTGTGAATATATCTATCATGTAAAGAAACTATCTACCCAAATGAGACATCAATTAACAGTAACATGGTTTTATTACAAATGGAGCATAGGTCATAATATTACAAGTTATTACATTGAAAAGCAAATTGGAGACATTGTTCCGGATGCAATATTTACATATATTGAAAACGGAAAACAAATTACAGGAATTCTAGAAGTAGAACTGTCGAAGAAGGGATTTGATTACATGAAATATGAGAGATTTTATGCAACTAGATCATACTTAAAATATTTCAATGAAATGCCAAGTATATTTATTTTGGGAAATGCAAATATACCGACAGGACTTAGATGTAATTATAAAGTTTATGTAATTGATGAGTATTTAAAGTAAATGCATAAAAACATAACGACAATTATATACAAAAGTTGGTGAAAAATGCTTGTAAAAAATGTACAAAAATGGTAAAATAAGAACGTAAGTTCTTGAAGAACTGGAGGGGATAATCTATGGAAGAGGAAAAACAATTCTATAGAGATGTATTAAGGAAAAAGATATCTAATACCAATGATACGGAGCTTCTTAAGCTATTATATGAATTTATAGCGTTAAACGAAAAAAAGGAGTAGCAATATGCTACTTCTTTTTTAATAATTTTTCCACCATTTTGTAGATCAATTCGTATTCACTTTTATCTAGTTTTTTAATCATGTCTGCTAGTTCTCCGGCATCATGTTCTTCGTTCGTCATATTATTTGTCCATCCCATCAAATAAGAAGGTGATACACAAAGAATTTCAGAAAACTTCACTATTTTACTTTGTGTAACATTGTTTTTACCAATTTCTATCTTGCTTATAGTATCTCTGGACTTATATCCCATTTTATCCGCTAATTCTTCCTGAGACATTCCAATATTCTCTCTTGCAATCTTTATTCTTGTTCCAACTATGTTCATAATATCAACCTCCGAAATATACAATATCATATTTTTTACTTAAAGTAAATTTTTTTTATTTTATTGTAAAAAATACTTGACCGAATATATAATACATGCTATTATCTAATTGTAGATAAATAATCGACACAGATTAAAACTTGTATAACTAAATTATATGAGGAGGTGATAAAGAATATGACTAATTCGAAAAAATTAATTGCTCTCATGTACGAGAAAGGAGTAACCAGGGAAATGGTAGCAGAAACATTAAAGCTATCAATGCCAACAGTACATAGAAAAATTAATAACAAAACAGAATGGAAGGACAGAGAAATCGCTGCAATGTGTAATCTGCTAGGGATTGGACTTGGGAAAAAGGACCTTGAATTAAAGGAATCTATTTTTTTTGCTCTCAATGTCGATAAATAATCGACAAGTAAACGAATGGCGGTGAAGTTCATGAGAAAAGAAACTTGTATATTTTGCAAAAGAAAATATGGAGTGAGTATCTTCCACGAAAATACGGAAAACGGATATGAGTGTCCAAAATGCGAAAGCAAACGACTTATCAGAAATCAGTTGATGCAAAAAGGAATAATTTGGAGTGGTTGCCGTGAAAACAGTGTTTAAAAAAGTGGTTGAGTACATAGAAAGAACCTTTTTAGTTTGGTATTTAATTTGTTTGATAGGAGGTGTTTTATTATGCGTTTTACATTAGAGGATATCGAAATACTGTCAGCATATGGCTATGAGGTTGTTTTAGACAATGGAAATATTACTTGTATTTACAAGGAGGTTCCATTTGATGAAGAGAAAAATTCATAATTTCTTTACATTGATTGCAGTATGCTGCATCTTATATAGCTTTGGATTGGCTGGAAGCTTAGAAAGCGGCCATATCGATGAAATTGAGTGTATGGAACATGGAATAGTAGTTGTCGGGATTATCATAGTTGCTGTTCTTGGAGAAATGGTAACAGAGGAATAGAAAGGAGAGTTTTTGTGAAAGAATTTGAAATCGAAAGCATTCGTAAGAATTACAAAATTGGGGATAGAGTTACATTAAAAACAAAAGAAGAGTTGCTTGCAGAAGGATATGTAGAAGATGGTTTTGGTGGAATTTATGCAGAAATAATAAACTGTTACGAAGTTTTTCCGCTTGAAATTAATGAGCTTGGAAAAGAATGCGAAATTTCTGATATTGAATATGACGGATTTTATTCTGAACAAACTAATACTTTTTTCTCATGGAACATTATTAAACAATCAAAGTTCACAGCTGGCCAACGTGTAGAACGTACAGACATGGATTTACAAGGAACCGTACTGGTTGCAGAGACTAACAGATGTTTGGTTAAACCAGACGGACAAGGAAAGTGCTACTGGAGCGTTAATTACATGAAGGCTCTTGTAAATGACAAAAAGGAAGAAAAGCTGCAATATGCAGATCAATCATTCACATTAAGGCAAGTAGATGAAGCAGTAAAAGCAATGAAAGATTATATGATAAATGAATACGAGGCTTATGAAGTTCAAGAAGCAATTGACAAGTTCTGGTTTAAATTAGGAGGAAGATAAAATGAACCAAGTAAACGTAACAGCAAAAGTAGCAAGTAAATTTACATTTAGCCATGAAATTATGAAAGAAAAATTCTACAACGTAATTCTAGAATCTCAAAGAATCAGTGGAGCAATCGACATAATCTATGCTCAAGTATCCGAACGAATTTTCGATGTATCACAAGATTTATCTGGCGAAGTAGTTTCTATAACAGGAACATACCGTTCATACAACAAAGAACGACCAAACGGACTAAAGAGTATTTTAATTCTATTTGCAGATGAAATCAAACTTGTCCAAGTTGGTAGTGAAAATAACATTGAATTAGATGGTTTTATCTGCAAAGAACCTATTTTCAGAAATACCAAAACAAACAGAAGAGTAACAGAACTCCTTGTTGCATGTAACAGATCAAATACAAAAAAATCAGATTATTTTCCTGTAATCACATGGGGAAGAAACGCAGATTATGCTAGTGAACTAAGGGTTGGCGACCATATCAGCATCACTGGCAGAATCCAATCTAGGGATTACGAAAAAAATGATACAACATATACAGTAAACGAAATTTCTGTTTATTCCATCGGATTAACTGAGTAGGAGGGTAAGTTATGCAAGGTATTGTAAGAAGATTAGATTCTTTAGGAAGAATCGTAGTACCAAAAGAAATCAGAAAATCATTGGCTTATGCACCGGACCAAGCATTTGACATAAGTGTGGAAGATGACAAGGTTATTTTAACTCCAACGGATACGGAGTGTTACCCAAATCATTGTAAAGTGTGTGGATGTAAAAAAAGCTTACTTATGTTTAATAAAAATGGATCTAAATTTTCAATCTGTTCCAGCTGTCAAGAAATCATCGAAGGAAAGTAGGTAATCGTAATGAATAAATCTGAATTACTTACAGGCGATAAAGTCGTTTTCAAAAACGGTCAAACTGCAATTGTGTTACATGACTTTGAAATACCATGTGGAGGAAACGATGATGTGCTTGTGCTTAATAAGATTATATTCATGAGATTATCGATGTATGACAACAACTTGAAACATATCAGCGATAGTGAATTTGATGTTATAGCAATTACAGATGATTTTACATACGAAGAAGACATACTTGTTGAGAACTTCCTTATCAGTAAAATTTTCAAAAAACTAGGAGGTTGTTGATGTGTATAGCGAAGAAATTACAGATTACTTAGAAAGCAAAGACTATCACTTAACCCACCAAGAATGGTTCAAAGTTGTTAGAGAAAGCGTTCAAATAGTAGGCGCAAAAGAAATTGGTTGGGGAGATTTTGGAACACGTATCCATAGTTGGACTTGGGATAATCATAACTGGGATATTATTTTGAAAAATTGAAAGGAGAAATAGTAATGGTAAAAGTATCACTTAATGAGGTTAGCAAAGTAAAGGAATTCGTTTCAGATATTAGTAAGTTAGATATCAATGTGTCGCTGGTTAGCGGAGGTTATAAAGTAAATGCAAAATCAATCTTAGGTGTGTTCAGCCTTGACTTATCAAAACCAGTATCTGTAATTACAGAATCAACCAACCCAAGCGACATTAACACAGTATACGCAGCATGCGATAAGTATTTAGTATAATGCAGGTGCTTGTTTATGAAAAACTTTGAAGAATATAAATTATCGCAACATGTAAAAGAAAGATATTCAGAAAGAATAATGAGTAAGGAAGAAGCTTTTGATATTAACATCTTCATAAATAATAATCTTCAAAAAATCAAAGATGACATAATGAAAATGCTTGAGCATTCAGCTCTGATTTACACAGGGAAAACGAGTACTAATAATAACAGAATTGTTGAAGTCTATCTTTCCGGAACATGGGTTTTGATTCTTGATCCAGGGAAAAAGATTGTAGTTACATTATACAAAATTGATTTAGGCCTAGATGAAGATTTTAATAAAGAATACGTTTCTAGATTCGGGGAAAAGATTACTAAAAAATCACTTGAGGTTATCAATAGAACAAACGATTCAAAAGAAACTACTACCGAATACAAGGCTTTCATTGAAGATAACAACCAACAAATAAAAGAATATAGAAAGTACATCAAGAACTTAGAAGATACCAACATAGCATATGAACAACTTATCAAAGATATGCAGTTTAGAGTTTCTATAGCAGAAAAGGAACTTAGGGACACCGTTTTATCGTTAATTGGAAAGAAAGAGTTTGTTTAGGAGGAGAAAAATGAAAATTGTATTAAAGAAAGTTCATATTCAGAACTTTAAAAACATCAAAGATATGGCAATTGATTTTACAGATAGAACGACAGTAAAAGGGCAGAACGGATTAGGGAAAACAACAGTAGCGGATGCAGTAATGTGGGTTTTATTTAACAAAAACTCCGAAGGTAGCCAAGCAGATAAGATTCGCCCGCATGATGTAAACGGAAAAGACATTGACTTCATTGACATCGTAGTTTCGCTGGATATGGAAGTAGACGGAAAGCCTATCAACATCGTAAAAACTCAAAAGCAGAAATGGGTGAAAAAAGGAAAACCAGACCAAAGATTCGATGGGAACGTGAATACATACGAAATCAATACGATTCCAAAATCAGAGCGTGATTTCAGAAAATACTTTGACAACTTTATTACCGAAGAAGTGTTTCGTTTCTGCTCAAATGCTAATGCATTTATGGCTCTTAAACCAAAAGACCGTCGCAGTAAGTTGTTCGAACTGGTAGCTAATGTTACTGACTTGGATGTTGTTAACACAAGCAAAGAGTTAGAACCTCTTAAAGTACTTCTTACCAACTATACAGTAGAGGAACTGTTAAGCAGAAATGCAAAGGCTTTAAAAGAGTACAACAAACAGTTAGACGAAATCCCTTGTCGAATTGATGAAGTGGAAAAGACAAAAGTTGTTGTTGATGTGGCAGAACAGGAACTGCTTAAGACTTACTATGAGGAAGAAATTAAGAACCTGGAAGAGCAAGAAGAAGATTTATCTAAAGTATACGATCAAGTCAAAGAAAAACAAGACGAACTTCTCAAAGCAAAACTAGAATTATCTGCTGTTAAACAGGAAGTGAACCGCAATGTTATTGATTCCAAACGAGAAACAGAACACAACATCGTTACATTGAAGAATGTATTGACTAGAGGCAAGAACGACTTAGATTCGGTTACAAAAGAAATTGACAGATGCAAATTCAACATTGCTGCACTATCAGAACGTAAAGCAGATTTGCTGGAAAAATACAAAGCAGAAAACGCAGTACAATTCGATTCTTCTAGTTTAGTTTGTTCCTACTGTGGTCAAGAGTATCCAGAAGATAAGAAAGAAAAGATTCAAGAAGATTTCTTCACTACAAAAGCAAAAAAAGTAAATGCAATCGTTGAAGATGGGAAGAAAACAGCAGAACGAATTAGAGAGTATGAGGAGAATGAGAAACAGTTACTTGTAAAAGCAGAAACTTTCAAAAAGAATATTGCAGAGATTGAGAAGTCAATCAAATCAGAAAGTATCAAGTTATCATCACTTCCTACTGAATCAGAACTACTTGATAAAAACGACCAGTACAACTCATTATCAGAGAAAATTAAAACGCTTGAGAAAGAACTAGAAACGACTGATACAGGAGCAGAGTTACGTCAACAATTAAGAATCAAGAAGTTAGGTTTCAAAGAGCAGTTAAGAGAATGTGAATCAGTTTTGGCAAAATCGTCAGCGAACGATATCGCAGAGGAACGTATCGAAGAACTGAAAGCAAAACAAGTAGAGTTAGCACAGAGTATCGCGACATTCGAAAAAGAAAAATATCTTCTAGATCAATTCACTAAAACTAAGATTTCCATTCTTACAGATGAAATTAACAAGAACTTTAAGTTGGTTCAATGGAAACTGTTTGAAACGCAAATCAATGGCGGGTACAAAGAAATTTGCGAACCTACAGTGAATGGAACACCTTACAACTATGGTTTGAATGCAGGGCATAAGATTCTTTCTGAACTTGACATCATAAACACATTACAGAAAATCAACGATGTGCAAGTTCCAGTATTCTTAGACAATGCAGAACGTTTATCAGATAACAATATTCCTACAACGGATTGTCAGTTAATTGTTCTTAAAGTATCGGATGATACGAAACTGGTGGTGGAACATGAATAGAGTTGCAGAGATAGTAAAAGAACTGTTTGAAGAGTTAAATAAGCAAGGGTACGACATGAGGAACGGATATCATCTACTAGATGGGACCAGGCAAGAAACAATCCACATCTACAAATTCGGTGATGAAGTTGATATTAGTATTGGAACAAATAGCTTACTTATTAAGAATCTTAAATTAAAGGAGGAAAAATAAATGGCAACAGCAACTAAAACGCAATTAGCAGAACAAGGAAAGCAACAAGCAGCACTTACAATCAACAACTCTTTTATTGATGGAATCGCACAGGTGATTGAAGATAAAAAGAAATATGGCTTAACAATGCCAAGTGATTACAACGCACTAAATGCATTGACAGGTGCTTATCTTATGTTGAAGGAAACAACGGATAAATCCGGGAAATGCATCTTGGAAACTTGTACCCAAGCAAGCATCGCAAACTCCCTAATGGATATGGTTACGATGGGGCTTAATGTTCAGAAGAAACAAGGATATTTCATTGCGTATGGCGGTAAATGCCAGTTCCAAAAATCTTACTTTGGAAATACTACAATTGCTAGACGTTACGGTTTAAAAAGCATCAACGCAGATGTTATTTACAAAGGAGATACATTCAAATATCACAAAGAAGATGCCATGACAGTAATTGATGTACATGAGCAAGATTTTATGAATATCTCAAATGAGAATATCATCGGTGCTTATGCTGTAGCAATCATGAATGACGGAACAAAGTATTGCGAGATCATGAATATCAATCAGCTAAAAGCAGCATGGAATCAAAGACAGGGCGGATTAAAGGAAGAATCTTATTCTACTCATGTTAAGTTCCGTGAAGAAATGTCAAAGAAAACAGTGAAAAACAGACTTCTCAAAGGAATTATCAATACATTTGGTGACGGGTATGTAAATGATTCCTATGAAAAAACAGAGGAAGTAAGCCAAGAGGAACAGATTGAAGAAAACGTAACATACGACATCAAATCAAACGCAAATAAAGAAACATTTGTAGAAGCAGAAGAACCAGAAGTAGTTGAAGGAGAAGTAGTACAAGACGAAAATACACCATTTTAGGAGTTGATAACTTTGCAGATACCAAATCCATTAAGCGAAGAGGAACAAAAACAATTACTGATAAAGATAGCAGAAACGAAAGATAAAGCTCTTATTGATTATCTAATCGAACATAATTTGAAACTTGTTGATATTACTACATATAAATACCGGTTCTCTGGTATAGAGTACGATGATTTGTTTCAGATTGGATGTATCGGTCTGATAAACGCAGTAAATAAGTATGACATATCAAAAGGATACAGATTTTCTACGTATGCAATTCGATTAATTGAAAATGAAATTAATAAGCATTTGCAAACAATGAAGTATAAAAAACGCGATGATTCTTCCAATACTTCCTTATCTAACGTTGTATATAACAATTCAAATGATAAACCTATCACACTAGAGGACAGATTAGAATCAGATGTCAACATTGAAAAAGATTTTATCGCAAAAGAGGAAGTAAAACAGGCTTACAAAATCATAAGCAATATGGATGATATTGATAAAAAAATACTTTCTATGCATTTTGGAATTGGCTGTGAGAATAAATCACAACGAGCAATTGCAAAAGAACTTGGTTTATCTGGTAATGCAATAAACAGAAGAGTTAACACGAGAATTAACAGAATGAAACAATTTTTCAATGATAGCGTAATTGTTAGGGGGTGATAATATATGTCAGTGGTGAAGGTTGTTGGAACAGGAAGTAATGGAAACTGTTATGCTATTGTCGCAAAATGTGAAAAGTTAATTATCGAATGTGGAATGAAGCTGATTGATATAAAGAAAAAACTTGATTTTGATATTAGCGATATAGTTGGTTGTCTAATATCTCATTCCCACTTAGATTGACCACGCAAAATACATATCAGAATACCAACGGAACGGAATTACTTGTTACTCTTCGGACGAAACACATGATGAACTAAAGATAATCACAGGAGAGTTAACAAAAACAATGCAACCAGGCAAGGCTTATCACTTAGGTGGATTCACTGTACAGCCATTTGAGTTAGTACATGACGTTCATAACTTCGGTTACTACATTAAGCATAAAGAATTTGGAAAGCTGCTTTTTATCACAGATACCAAATACGTTCCACAGGATTTTAGTGGACTGAATGTAAATCATGTGCTGGTGGAATGCAATCACTCGAAAGAACTGGTAGACAGTTACCACTACTCACTTATGAAGAGGGTAAGAAACACTCACATGGAGCTAGAAACGTGTAAAAGTTTCATAGAGAGCATTAATAATGAAAACCTAACAAATATATGCTTAATACATTTAAGCGAAACTACAGGAGATTCAGATCTATTTAAAGATACAATCAGAAACGTAACAACTTCAAACGTGCTTGTTGCAAGCGGTGGAGTTGAGTTCGAAATAGGATTAGAACCATTTTAAGGAGGAAGTTATGTTAATCAAACACCAAGACGGATATTCGTTAATTAATTTAGACAACGTACAGGTAATTCAAACAAATGCATATGGAGAAATATTCGCTAATACGAATTCAGAAAATACTTTCATTGGCAAATACGAAACATTGAACCGCGCAAAAGAAGTTTTAGAAGAAATCCAGCAATGTTACAGAAATTACAAATCAGTTGACGGAATTAAACGAGTTAGCTACGCAGTATATAAAATGCCAGAGAAATAGGAGGGAAAAATCAAATGAGTTGTGAATACAAAACAAATGAAAAAACTTGCAATAAATGCGTTTGCAAGGATTGTAAACAAACTGAATATTGCAGAATGTTTTGGCTTTGTACTGCAGATGAATGCAATAAAGGAAGAAGAAATGGATTATTAAAATGCGAACAAAGTTTAAATGACAAGAACTAGGAGGAATTATAAATGAATAAATTTATCGGAATTGGAAGATTGACAAAGGATGTAGAACTTAGATATTCACAAGGGGAAAACAGCACAGCAGTGGCAAGATACACGTTAGCTGTAGACAGAAAAGGGAAAAACAATACAACAGCAGATTTTATTCCATGTATCGCATTTGGAAAAAGCGGAGAATTTGCAGCGAATTACTTCAAAAAAGGAATGAAAGTTGCGATCGTAGGTCATTTACAATCTGGAAGTTACGAAAACAAAGAAGGAAACAGGGTGTTTACTTTAGATGTAATCGTGGATGAACAAGAGTTTTGTGAAAGCAAGAAGACAGAAGAACAAGGAATGACTTCAAAACCAACACCTAGCCAAGCGGCTGGAGATGGTTTTATGTATGGTCCAGACACTATTGACGACTCTGAAATTCCTTTTGCTTAAGGAGGTAACACATGCTATTCATATTAGAAGATAAAGGAAACAAGGAATCAAAACACACGATAAAGCACAAATGGTTCAATGAAAATGGAATCGGTATCGTTCGTTATCCATTGCCAGTAGGTGATTACATATTGATGAATGAAAAAGTACAGGATGTGATTTTAAGAAAAGAAAACAGAGGATTAGATGTAAAGAAAATGGATCTACTCGGTACACATTCTGTTAGCGTAGATACAAAAGAACACATACAGGAACTAATCGGCAATGTTTGTGGAAAATCTCATTCAAGATTCAGAGACGAACTTATTCTTGCAATGAATAATAACATCAAGCTTTATGTTCTTGTTGAAAACGAAGATGGTGTGGGTTGTATTAATGACTTGTTTAAATGGCAGAATCCTAGGATGCACCGATACAACAAAATCAAATATATGCATTCTTTAGGGAAGTGGAGCAATATCGATTTGCCAAAATCTCAACCAACATCAGGGCAGACGTTAGCAAAAGCATTATTAACGATGGAAAATAAGTATGGAGCGAAATTCTTGTTTTGCAAGCCACAGGAAAGTGCAGAAAGAATTATTGAATTGTTAGGAGAACAGTCATGAGAAATTATGAAGTAATCGCAGTAGACTTTGACGGAACTCTTTGCTCAAACAAATGGCCAGAGATTGGCGAACCAAATACAAAACTAATCGAAGAACTTATTCGGTATCGGCTACAAGGAAACAAATTAATCCTTTGGACTTGCAGATGCGGTGAACGATTAGAAGAAGCTATCAGATGGTGTAAGTATTACGGACTTGAATTTGATTCTGTAAACGACAATTTGCCGGAACTTGTAAAACTATTCGGTAACAATTGCAGAAAAGTGAATGCAGACAAATACATTGACGATAAGAATTGCTTCAAGTATAGCGTTCCGTTTGAAGAGGAGGAGTAATATGATTGTTTTTTTAGTATTAGTACTTTTGATAATTAACATACTTGAGGCATTCGTTAACTTATACGAAATGAAAATAAGAAAATTAAAATATCACGAAGGAAGAGTATCTATGTTAACCGATGTTTATGACATATTGATTAACGAAGAGCCGGAAAACTTCTTAAATTCATTAAATAAATTAGCTGATAAAGAAATAGGTGAGTAATTTATGGATGGTTATGCAATTGCAATTATTGTAGCAATGGTTTGTTTTATTAGAGAACAAATTATCAGAATCAAATTTAAGAATGGTTCATTCCATGCAGGATATAGAAAATGCTTAAACGACATTGCTGATATCAATAATGAATGCGCAAAAAGCGTTTATCATTTGTCGTTTTTAACGAAAGAGTAATTAGACTTTTAAAAGACAACGGTTTTTCAGAAGATTAACACTAAATTAAATAAAGGTGGTGATGAAAATAGATTTCCTAGAGAAACCACCAATCAACAATTTTGGTGATTCGATTGCAGCAGAGCAAGGGATCATCGGATGTATCCTAATGGACAACAGCTGTATCGAATCCATATACGGTGAATTACTTCCAGAACATTTTTATGGAACGTTAAATCAAAAAATTTATAAAGCTTGTTTAAATCTATACAACAATGGAGAAAGCATAAATTTGTCGTCGTTATCGCTTCAACTAGAAGATAAAGACCACAAGCAATATACGATGCAAGATATAGTAAGAACATTCGTTAATACTTCCTCCATTTCAGATATTCACTCGTATGTAAATGTAATCAAGATAAACTGGAAGAAAAGAAGATTAGGAGACATCATGAGCCGAGCTCCAGACATCTTAGCAAGGGATGTAGATTCTGGTATAAGCAAAATGCTGCTTGAACTAACAGAACTTCAGAAAGAGCAAGAACATGGTTCCAAAACTATAAGAGAAATACTTCAAGAAAACAGGCACAAATACTTCAATCGTAATTACAATCCAAAGTATTTATACATAGGAATAGATCACGCAGATGCATTAATGGGAGGCATCGAAAACGGAGACGTAGTGTGTGTAGCAGCAAGACCCGGAGTTGGTAAATCAGCATTTGTAACACAGATTGTTTGTAATGTGGCATCACAAGGTAAAAAGACGATATACTACAATCTCGAGATGGAAAACAAGCAGATACTCGACCGTGTCATTGCTCATTTATCAGGAATCAGCATGACTAGATTGAAACACGCAAAAGAGTTTGAGAGTGCAGAGGAAGAACGAAGTTTTAATGAAACAGCAGATTTAATAGAAAAAAATGAATTATTAATCATCAACGATAAAGGCTCAAAAACAGTACTAGACATTAGAAACGAATGTAAATACATGGATAACTTAGGATTAATCGTAATCGACTATATACAGTTAATGAAATCAGATAAAGCGTATGGTAATCGTACGCAAGAAGTTGGTGAAATTAGTAAGGCTATTAAGAGATTGGCAAAAGAGCTGCACATACCAATCATCATACTAAGTCAGTTAAACCGTGCAGTAGAAGGAAGAGCAGTAAAAGAACCTGTCCTATCTGATTTAAGAGAAGCAGGAGATATTGAACAGGATTGTTCCATTGTAGCTTTTCTATGGAACATCGACGAGAACAAAAGAGATGAAAAAGGATTTAAGGTTGAAAAGAACCGCCAAGGGAAACATGGAAAATCGAAATTGTTTTTCAACGGTGCTTTGATGAATTTCAGCGATATAAGCGAGGAACCTCTAGAATTTGATGATTCTATTAACATAGACGAAAATGAAATAACACCATTTGATGACTAGGAGCGTGTTTTAATGGTTAAAAATGAAGAAATTCAAACAGAATTTAACACGTTCATGCAAGTATGGAAGTTTTACAAGAAGTGGTATGGAGTTACAAACTATGATGGCGGTGATTGGAATAAAGTGATTCATGATGCACACAAAATTGCATTAGAGTTTGAAAACTCCGTACTGGTACAGAACTTGTTACATACGTGCATTACAGATTTAGAACGTGTCAGCAGAGAATTATATAGAAAGGAGAATAATTTATGAGGAGAGCTTCTTTTACAGTAACAGACACTTGGAACGGTGAGGTATACGATAATTTATCAGCTATGGAAGTAATGACATTAACTAGTATTACAAGAAATTATCTTCAAAGAATTACAAACACAGGAAAGCAAATTAGAAGAAGATATTTGATAGAAGGAGACGTAAACGATGTTAAGCCACAATGTGGAGCAACAGTATCAGGAACGGTTTTCCGCGAGAATGACGTTATTGAATGGAACAATATGAGAAAGGCAGCTGACTTAATTAAGCAAGGAAAGGCTAAGATTATCACTGCAAAAGATGGAAGAAAATATACAGTGTTGAAGGAGAATGTAGAATGACAGGAAATGAGTTATTTTTCGCAAAGGTAAAAGAAAACGCAATTATTCCAACTAAGTCAAGTGAGAACGCAGGATATGATCTATATGCTTGTTTTGACGAAGATGTAATTTATATAGCACCTCTAGAAACAAAAATGATTCCAACAGGAATTGCAACTGCTATGTCAAATGATTGGTATATGCAAATACAAGAAAGAGGCAGCACAGGAAGCAAAGGTATCAAATACGGTGCAGGTGTAATTGACAGTGGATATCGTGGTGAATGGTTTGTTCCGATTACGAATTGCACATGTAAATTATTAGCGATTACAGATAAGACGTTTGATGAAATTAGAGAACTAGATGGACAATATGTTGTGCATAATAAAGTTTGCTATAACAAGAACGGAATTTTATTTTATCCAAAATCTAAAGCAATCGCTCAAGCAGTTGTTCTTCCAGTTCCCAAAATGGATGTAAAAGAAATTTCTTATGATGAATTACTAAAAATCAAATCAAGTCGTGGTACAGGAGCATTAGGCAGTAGTGGAAAGTAGGTGAAACGTTTGAGCAAACGTGCAAACAAGAAGAACCGGGTTAAAGTTGTATTGAAGCCACAGAAGAATGATGTTTATAAAATTGTACAAGGAAAGAAGCAATGAGTATGGATGAACCGTTTAAACAAAATTGTAGTAATTGCGCTAATTTGGACAGGTCAAGAAAACGGCAAGTAGGAATCTGTTATCAGTACGGATGCAAAAGCAAACACACATATTATTTTAGCGAATATAACACAGGATGGATTCCTTGTTGGATTGGAAACGACGACTTGCTGGAAGATTGCTTTTGCGGTAAGTGGTGGCAACCCATAATAAAAAATGCACATCAAATTAGTATTGATGAATGGTTAGGAGCGTGAAAAATGAAAACAGAATTATTTAATGATAATTTTCAAAACTTCAAGCGATATGGTATACCAAAAGCTCAATTAGTAATAGCTGATATACCGTACAATATTGGAAATAATTTTTATGGTTCTAATCCAATGTGGTATGTTGGAGGAGATAACAAGAATGGTGAAAGTAAATTAGCTAAGAAAGCAGCATTTAATACAGACTTTAATTTTAACATTGCCGAATATTTTCATTTTTGTAATAGGCTTTTAAAAAAAGAACCAGATAAAAGTAATGGTAGAGGGAAAAGTTCAGATGCTCCATGTATGATTGTATTTTGTTCGTTTGAACAAATTCAGACAGTAATAAAATATGCTGAAAAGTATGGATTCAAACATAACATTCCATTAATATTTTGCAAAAACTATTCTCCTCAAGTGTTAAAAGCAAACATGAGAGTATGCGGTGCTACTGAATATGCATTAGTTCTTTACAGAAACAAATTACCTAAATTCAGAAATAATGGCCATATGGTATTTAATTGGTTTGAATGGAAAAGAGATAGCCAAAAAGAATATCCGAAGATTCATCCAGCACAAAAACCAGTGAATGTGATTAAAAAATTGGTAGAAATTTTTACAGATGAAGGAGATGTAGTAATTGATCCTTGCGCCGGAAGCGGTTCAACGTTAAGAGCTTGTATGGAATTAAATAGAAATTCATATGGATTTGAAATTTCTAAGGAATTTTACAAAAGAGCAAAAGAAGAAATGCTTAATTATTCTTCAAATCAATTAACAATAGATAGTTGGTTAGGAGGAAAATAATGAAATCAAAACAAGGTCTTACATACAAGTCTACAAAAGATGATAAACCGAATTTACTACCTTACAAATATGGATTTATCGAACAGGTAGTGTTGCCAGTTAAAGTTGTGAATGGATGTGTTAGTACAGTAAGAGATAAGTAATTGCCTATATAACAATCATAATTCACTCAAATAAGGTCTTAAAACCACTTATACGATAAAGTGTAAGGCTAAGCACGAAAGATGGCTTAAAAACGATTTTAAGGAGGTTGTGTTATGACGGAACAAGAGGCAATAAAACACTTGTTAGACATTTCTAGTGATATGCCTAGTATGGAATGTAAATATTGGATTGAATCAATTAAACTGGCGATCGCAGCACTTGAGAAGCAGATTACTAAGAAACCTAATAAAAAAATGATGTTATGCGAAGGAACATATATAGGGCATTGTCCAACATGTAACGAGGGAATCAATTCAGAGCTTCTATACTGTTGTACGTGTGGTCAAAAAATAGATTGGGAGGAATAAGAATGAGATTAATAGATGCTGACAAATTAAAGGAAGAACTAGATTGTTGGGCTAGAGTTGTTAAAAAACCGAATTTATATAGTCGTGATGATGCTATTTATATTATTGAATCACAGCCAACAGTAAATCAGTGGATTCCAGTAAGTGAGAGATTGCCAGAGTGTGAAGAAGAAGTATGGATTCAGACAGAAAAAGGGACTGTGACAACGGCAATGTATGAAGATGGAACAATGGAAGAGGATGACAGTGTTTGGAATTGGAATGATATTGATTATAACTACGATGATGAAAACGATATTCGCTATATACCGGAAGGATGGTGGGAGTACAAACATTTTGCTCCAGACGATGTTTATAATTACGCAGTCGATGAAAAAGTAGTTGCGTGGATGAGTAAGCCAGAACCATACAAGGAGGAAGAATAATGGATAAATCCGATAAGATGATACAGGCTGTTCAGGAACGTATTGATTCTAATAAATCATGTTTAGAACAAGCAAAATTAAATTATAGATATTACGATCAATCGTATCTTGAAAAAATTATTTTTGAGGATAATGTTTTACTAGACATATTAAAAGAAGTGATGGAGGATGAAAAATGTTAAAAATAGGGCAACGCTGCAAAGTAGTAGAGCTTGAACCATTGGATGAAGAGGATTTAGTGATCGGAGTTGGAGAAACTTGCACAGTACGTAAAATCCTACGAGTTGAACCAGACGAACGAGATAATCTATACGCCGTGACATTCTTTCGTGATGTGAGACGTAAACCGTTGAATGTGCAGTTTGATGGATTCTATGAGGATTTTTATCCGATTTATGGATGGCAGCTAGAACAAATTAAATAATAAAAAACATGAAAGGAGTAAGAGGTTTGGTCGACCACTAAAGATGTCTTTACTCTAAGTAATGAAAATGAGAGTTTTAAGTTTATTTGATGGAATTAGTTGTGGAAGAGTTGCTTTAGAAAAAGCAGGAATTAAAGTTGAAAAATATTATGCGAGTGAAATTGATAAGTATGCAATTAGCATCACTCAAAAGAATTATCCAGACACAATTCAGTTAGGAGATATTACACAGATTACAGAGAAGATGCTGGACGAGTTGGGGAAAATTGATATTGTTATGGGTGGTAGTCCTTGCCAAGATCTAAGTAATTATAAGTATGATAGAGGCGAAGTTACAGGTCTACGTGGCGAAAAAAGTGGATTGTTCTACGATTACATAAGGATATTGAGATATCTTAAACCAAAATATTTTCTGTTAGAGAATGTAGCTAGTATGGAAGATAGATGGAAAGATTTAATGTCTGAAATTATAGGAGTTCAGCCTATAATGATAAATTCCGCATTAGTATGTGCAGCTGAAAGAAAACGTTTATATTGGACAAATATTCCGAACGTAACACAACCAACGAATAAAAATATAATGCTAAAAGATATTGTGTTGCCAAGTGACAAAGTAGATAAAAAATATTGGTATGGAGACAAATATCCGATAACAATACATGGCGGAGATATAAAGGTAAAAGCAACAATTCATTTAAACGGACACAGACAAGCAAAGGAAGTATATAGTTTGAACTACAAATGCAATACGCTTTTGTGTGACGGAAACGGAGGGAACCTTGTAAAAAAAGTTTTGCAAGAAGGCAAGTGCAGAAAATTAACACCGTTGGAATATGAGAGGTTACAAACTCTACCAGATAAATACACTGATTGTGTTTCAGACAGTCGTAGATATTCTGCAATAGGAAACGGGTGGACGGTAGACGTAATAGCACACATTTTAAAGAATATAAAGTGATCAACTATTATAAGGATATTAGCTAGAACCTATCGTGTAACATCACAGAATCACCATACAGCGATTTTAAAAGTACATATGATAATTACCTAGGGCAAGGTGAAAAAGTTGCTTAAAATCAAAAATATGAATCAAGAAAGGTGAATGAATTATGAAAAAATTAGTAGCATTAGTAGCAATGGTTAGTTTATTAGGAGCAAATGTAACAGTATTAGCAGCTGAGGAACCACAATTATATTACGATGAAAACGGTGAGGAATGTTACACAACGGTTGAGATAACAGAGGAAGAAGAAGCGGAAGAAACAGAATATGAAGAAGATAATGATGGATTCCTTTATTTTAAAGACTGTGGTTGCGCAGTATATGAAGACGAAGAAGTATTTTGTCCAGAATGTGATCCAGACTACATCGAAGAGTCAGAAGAGGATATTGAAACTGACGAAGAATTACTAGAAATGCCAAGCGACGAAGAGGATGAAACTTTCCTGTATGAGAAACCATGCGGATGTATGGTATATACTGATATTGAGACTTTTTGTGATGAATGTGATCCAGAATATGAAGAAGATGTAGAGGAATCATCTGATGACTTTGAAGAAGTGGAAGAGCATGTTGAAGAAAATGTGAAATATGTGGAAGAAGTTGATGTAGTAGAAGTTGCAGCAAATACTAAAGGTTACGAAAATGAACAAAAATTATTTGAAAATAGTTTCGGAAAGGAGAATTAATATGACATATTATGAAGTTTTAGATGTTATTCGTAAAGCTGCTATAGCACACGCAAAAATGCCAGAGTATGCTAGAAAAAAATCATGGTACTTTGGTGCTCCAGAATATACAGTACAGGCTATCACAAATGTTCCTTTAGGTATCTGGAAACGCCATTTATCAAAAGAAGTATTTAATAAATACGTAACGGTAGTAAATGACGAGTTTGTTATTTGGAATTGGACAAAATAGATAGTACATATCGGATAAAACATGAAAGCACGGAAGATAAGAAAATTAAATAAAATTTGAAAGGAATGATCTAAATGAAAATTAAAGGATTTGATAAAAACTTACGTTGTAGAGGTTTTCAATTTGAGATTGGTAAAGAGTATAAGATTGATTCAAAAAAACTAGAACTTTGTAGTGATAAAGTTTTTCATTATTGTGACACGTTACGTAATGTACATGATTTTTATCCTGTTACTAGTAATAATCGTTACTGCGAAATTGAAGTTTTGGGAGAAGAAATCCACGATGATAATTATAAAAAGTTTGGTAGTAACCATATCAAGATTGTAAGAGAGATAACTGGAGAAGAGCTTGATTATTTAAAAGGATTACATTCTGGAAATACTGGATTGTTCAACACAGGAAACAGAAACACAGGAAACTACAACACAGGATACTACAACACAGGAAACAGAAACACAGGATACTTCAACACAGGAAACAGCAACACAGGAGACAGCAACACAGGAAACTTCAACACAGGATACTACAACACAGGATACAGAAACACAGGAGACAGCAACACAGGAAACAGAAACACAGGAGATTTCAACATAGGAGACTACAACACAGGAGACTACAACACAGGATACAGAAACACAGGAGACAGCAACACAGGATACTACAACACAGGAGATTTCAACATAGGAGACTACAACACAGGATGTTTTAATACAAAAAACTCAAAAATTAAGATGTTTAATAAGGATTCGGATATTACTTATATGGATTGGTTAAATTCAGAAGCAAGAAGTATTATGGATAGAATATGTTTTGAGACAGTTGAGTGGATTGCTGCGTCAGGAATGACAGAAGAAGAAAAGAAAAAATATCCATCATATAAAACAACTGGAGGATATCTTAGAAAACGTGATACTTCTGAATGCTATAAAGAATGGTGGGAAGATCTTACGGATGAAGAAAAGGATATTATTAAAGACATTCCTAACTTTGACGTAGATATTTTCAAAGAAATTACTGGAATTGATGTAGAACAGTAAATAGTATTGTATGCAAATGATTAATGGCTTAAAGCACGGAAGATAAAAATAGTTAGAAAATTGGTGATTTAGTTGATGAATTGGAGGAAACGAAAAATGTTAGTGAATAAAATAGAATGCTTTTATGAAGTTGATGCTGGAGAAGGATTTGCATTCGACAAGGAAGGGAATAAATGCCCTGCGTATGTTGAATATGGATTTGAACTTGGATGTTATAAAGAAGTAACAGAAGAACAAGTAATGGAATTTACTGAAAAGATGCGAGAAGACGTAGCTAATATGTTAAAAGCATTTCCAGGACATTTAACTTCAATTACAAAGGAAGAGTACGTAGAGAAAGTAGGAGAAAGTGAAGAAGATTAGTCAACTATACAGTAAATTAGCAAACAGGAGGTAGTCAAATGAAAATCGTCAAACACAACACAACTGATCCATCCAAGGATTACATAGTAGACGGACTAAGCAGGATTCCAGATGAATGGCTGGCAGATGCGATTTGTAAGGATTTGAATAAAGAGAATACTAATAACGATTGGTATTATAGTGTGGAGGTGGAATAAATGATTATAGCATTGTGTATTATCGTATGGTTACTATGTGGATGGGTATCGTGTTTTGCTGCTACTAGGGAAAATACATATATTGATATAAAAGAATATGTTGGAACAACTATATTAATGTTTATACTTGGGCCTATTTCTTGCGTTATTGTACTTATTATATTAATTAAAAACACAGATTTTCTAGCAAAATTTCTATGCAAGATTTTATTTATTAAGTGGGAGGATGATAAGTAAATGCATAAAAAATACAACCCACACCAGTTAAAACAGAAAGGACTAACACCAATAGAGCAGTTAAAGATTAAAGAAATGGTTAGAAAACGTGAGCAGGAAATGGTAAATGAAGTGTTTTTTCGCTTAATGGTGATTCCAACAATGCAACTTGCAGAAGAAGAATGGAGTAAATCTCCACGAGCAAAGTTTATTCGGTACATATCAAAGATGATGATTTTAAATGAACAGTTAGAAGATGAATATTCTCTGAAAGATGCAGATGCTTATTGCAATGACAAGTTCGGATGTAGCTTCGGGTTTATGTTGAATGAAGCACATAAGTTGGCTTTTGGAAAAGAGATTGAAATAAAAGAAAAGTAATATTATAAGAGGTGTTGCCATGGCACCTCTTTTTATACTAGTAAGGGTGTGGATATTATGGATAAATCTGATTTATTGAAATACGCACTTGAGAATGATATGATTGATCTAGACAGTATTCAGAACAACATTATCATGAAAAAGAAAGAAAAATTTCTAGCCATGCACAAATATGCTATTTGGCAAGGAAAAAACGGAAAATGGTATACCACACTTCCAGACGAAACAAAAGGAAGAGTTTTGAAAAAAAGAACGACCAGAGAAAGTATTGAAGACTTGATTGTTGAGTATTATGAAACAAATGATGAAGAAACTAAAAGCCAGAAAAAAATTGATACGATGACGTTAGAATTGCTTTACGATGAATGGATTAAGTACAAAACACTTCATACGAACTCATCATCTTCAATTAGACGAATTAATGTTGATTGGAATGCATTCTATAAAAATGATTCAATTTCAAAAGTACAAATAAATAAACTCAGTAAAATATTTTTAGATGAATGGGCTCATTCAAAAATTAAGGAATATGATATGACTAAGACAAAATATTATAATATGTCACTCATATTGCGACAATCACTAGATTATGCAGTAGACTGTGAATATATTGATAGAAACATATTTAGAGACATCAAAGTTGACAAGATGATGTTTAAAGGTAAGAACAAATCAAATAACGGAAAAGAACAGGTGTTTTTAACAACTGAAGAACCAATTATAAAAGAATATTGCTACAAAATGCACGAAAAATATCCCATGTATACTACTTCTCTAGCAATTCTTTTAATGTTTGAATTAGGATGTAGAGTAGGAGAATTAGTTGCATTATGTAAAAGTGACATCAAAGGAAACTATATTAGCATATGCAAACAAGAAGTAACAGAATTTGATATTACAACAGATAAGTATAAGTATAACGGTACAAAAGTAGTTCCTTATACGAAAAAAGATTTTGGTAACAGAAAAGTGTTTTTAACAAGCAATGCAAGAATATTAATATCAAAAATTATTGACGCAAATAAAAAATATGGATATAAAGAAGATGATTACTTAATTTTAAATTCATACGGAAGAACACACAGCAGAACTGTTAATAAACGTCTTACTGATTATTGTGAAAAAGCAGGTATAGATAAAAAATCTTCTCATAAGATTCGTAAGACTTATGTCTCAAAACTGATTGATGCTAATGTAAATATAAGAACTGTTATGCAACAAGTTGGACATTTAAACGAGAAAACAACATATGGTAACTATTGTTTTGACCGTAGCATCGAGAAAGAGATAGAAAACAAGATAGAATCAGCGCTTTCATGATTGTTTACCTTTTTGTTTACCTGTAAATCTCATGCGTAAAAAAGTATTGATTTAGCTAATGTTTTTACTGATTAATTCGGGTTCAAGTCCCGCAGGCAGCTTAGAATAAACGTTTTAAAATAAAGCATTTTTACAATTACGAACTGTTTACCTTTGATTACCTAGAAAGGAGAAAGTTCTGATTACTGTTATAAACACTTTATCCACAAGATTTTAACAAGTATTTGTGGATAAAATACATAAATAAAGACAGCCATTTTCAGACTGCCTTTAACATTCTATCCAGTGTTGGTCTTGACACTTTTAATTCTTTTGCAAATTCTATCTTTGTTATCTTTCCAGTTTTATAAGATTGATAGCATCTATCAAACAATTCTTGATCTACTTCTTTTTTCTTTCCGCCTTTATATGTTCCGTTCTTCTTTGCTATTTCAATTCCTTCTCTTTGACGTTGACGGATTTTCTCACGTTCCAGCTGTGCTACATATGATAGTAATTGTAAAACAATATCACTGATAAGCTGCGCAGTCAAATCTTTATGATCCTCCGTGTTTAAAAGCGGCATATCCAGTACCTTAATATCAACCTTAAGCTCTTTGTTGATGTGTCTCCATTGTTCTATAATCTCCTCATAATTACGGCCTAGACGGTCGATAGAGTGGATTACTAATACATCACCTTCTTGTAATTCAGATATCATTTTTTGGTATGCTACACGTTCAAAATCCTTGCCTGATTTCTTATCGCTATAAATCATTTCTACACCGTCATTGTGTAATGCTTCTAATTGTCTATCTAAGTTTTGTTCAATTGTACTAACTCTTGCATATCCGATTCTCATATCCAACACTCCTTTTAAAAGAAAGCCACATATCTTTCGTGACGTAACAGGTGCTACTCGATTACTTAGCATCTACCACTTGTTTGTGGCTGTTATTTATTTCCATATTCTAATTATACACTTTAAAGTGTATAATGTCAACAGGATGATAGATGTATTTTTATAAAAAATAAATTTATTTTTTGATTGTGACACTATAACGTTTAAATGATATAATATACAGTGTAAGGAGGTGGAATGATGGAATTAACTACAATTGAAAAAATTAAAACTATTATGAGACGTAAAGGAATGACTAATACGGATCTAGCGAAAGCAACTAACCAAACTCCTCAGAATCTAAGCAACAAAATGTCTAGGGGAGATTTGAGAGAAAGCGAAATAAGAGAGTTTGCTGATTTTCTTGGATGCGATATTGAAATTAATTTTATAGATAGGAACGAATAGGAGGGTTTTAAAATGCAAAAATCAAGGTATGAAGAAATGAAGGATTTTACATTGGACGAAATGGCAGAATTTATTAATTGCATTATTGATGAACAAATTATAGATTACTTTTGTGCAACTGGTGATTGCAAGATTTGTGAGAATGAAGATTACACATGCCATGTTGACATTGAAGAGCTGCACGAATTAGATATGTTCGAAATTAATAAGAAGAGAAGATTACCTAAAGTTAAGGCTTTTCTAATGTCTCCGTTTGAAAATTAGCAGTATGGAGGTACTTATATGCCAAATAACAACTATTCAAAAATCTATCATTATTGGTATGAAGATGATGATGGACCTAAATTATCATTTAACGAATGCCATGTTTACGCATTAGTAAGATTATGCACATTCGAATACAATCAAGGATTTTGCAAATCCGAAAGATACATATCGGATCGTCTAAAGATAAGCATTAATACAGTCAGAAGATGTTTGAAAGTTTTGGAGTCAAAAGGGCTTGTTTCTATTTCTAAAAAAGGAGAACGCAAAACTACAATAATTAAGGCAGTTAGCAAAGACCATTTATACAAAGGTGTAAATGAGAAAATCTGTAGCAAAGTTGATACAGACCTTGAAAATAAGCTAAATGAGAAAATCTGTATCAATAATGATACAGATAATATCAATTCCGATACAGATGATATCAAAGTTGATACAGATAATGAGAATGAACATATCAAAGTTGATACAGATGAAATTACTGTAAATGAGAATGACTGTATCAAAACTGATACAGATGGTGTTGAAAATTCTAATCTGTATCAAAATGGATACAGAAGCAATAACAATGAAATCCAAAATGGAACAGATGAAGTCCAAAAAGGAACAGAAACTGTATCAACTTTGAATCAGAACTGTATCAACTTTGATAACAAGTATTATATAAATATAAAAGAAAGTATTATATATAATACAATAGCAAAAAAAATTTTTGAATTTTCAAACCCAAAAACAGAACAAGAAGAACAACAAATTATTTTTGAGTATTGCATGGTCCAATGTATTCTTAATCAAAATTTTAAAACGGACAATCCAGAACTAACTGAATTTTGCAAAGTATTCAGAAAAGAAAATGAAGCAAGGTTTGGAAGTGATTCAATTAAGAACACAATGAATTCTATAACTAATTATGATTGCAAGCAATCTGTAGAACATCTAAAGACAAATCTATTAACAGCTAAAGACAAACAATCAATTATTCGGTTCTATTATTTTGTTGACGAATATTTTGATTTAATTGAACAGGAAAAGCAAGCAATCAAGAATCGAGATGAAGAACTAAGAATTAAGGTATTTACAGATAGTGGGATGTCTAGAGAAGAAGCAATTGAATTTTTAAAGAAAGGTGAAGATGATGACCGAATCCGAATTGAAATCAATAATCAACAAGATTAGATCCGCATACAATCAAAATACATTTTGTACTGTTAACTCTGGGCAATATGAAATCTGGAAAGAGACAATGCGTAACTTTACATATGACGATATCGACAAGGCACTTGATAAACATATCCTTAAGGATAAATGGCCACCAAAGATTGCAGACCTAACATCAGGAATTAATGAAATTAAGAATGAAACAGATTCTAACGATTCCTACAAATACGTTTTTTATGAAAACATCGCCTGGAAATGTGCTGTAAATTCAAAAGGCCAGCCAGTAACTCCATCTGGAAGAGTAATGCCTGTTAACAGTAACGGATATTTGACAAAGCCGGAATTGTTCAGTAAATGCATCAATAGATTTAAGGAGAAGTATAAAAGACCGGAATAGTATCTGCAGCATCACAGAATCGCCAACAAGGCACTTGAAATACATAAAAGGATAACTTAATAGGATGGCAATATAAAATAGCTTAAAATTGATTTTAGGAGGTTGAGAACATGGAGACTATCAATCTGCATGATACAGTATATTTAGCTAGGCCACTGAAAAGTTGTAATCGTTGTGACGTGGTAGAATTAAAGGTTCGTACTCTTTTTGATGATTGTTTCGTAGGAGCAGAACCAACAACTCACCAAGCAATGATGATATTTTACAAGGATTCAGATAACAGAGTATTTCACAATCGCAGCAATGCTGTTAGTGTAGCGAAGGAACTGGAACAAAAGATTAGATTGGAGAACGCAGGGAAAGATTTTGGTGAAACGGAATATGAGGAGTATTGATTATGACAAATAGAGAATGGTTGAATGGCTTAAATGATGAAGCATTTTCTGCATATCTTGTGGAATATTATTGCTATGATGATGTACCTGAATGTTATAATATTCCAAATGGAGAAAGTTTTGATACATATGAACAAGCTAAAGAAGAATGTATTAAATGGTTAATGTCTCAAAAACAAGAAGATTAGAAAGGAGAATAACAATGAAAATATTTGAATTGGAGCCAGAGAGGGTTTATACGGATGGAACAAAGAAATACAAAGTAGATGAAAATGGAATACTTTATATCCACATAGAAGTAAGCGACAAATGGATACACAGTCATTCAAGCTATAATTCTATGATTGAGTCTGACTTCACTGAATACATTGAACCAGTTGACTGGAGTAATGTAAAAACAAATGATTTAATTGAAGTCAGTTATGATGGAGAAGAATGGTATTATAGATATTTTGCGACATATATAAATGGAACGGTATACACTTTTATGAATGGATTAAAATCAAAAGATCTGGTTTACTGGGATTACGCTAGACTAATTAATCAATAACATGACGGTGTGAGCACGCAGAATCGTCAAATAGCCATGTAACGCATCATTAGGCATAAGTTGTTAAGCTAAGACAGGAAAATCGAAAATAGAACGTTTGCAATACATTAGATAATGAGCCAATCGAGGCTCTTTTTTATTGTCACTTTATTCACATTTATGTGTGATACATGGACTATTTTACGTAATAATATAATATTACCTTCGGGGAGGTGTATTGATGGCTAGGAAAAAGAAAGAATTAGAGATTACTGAAATGGATGATATGACATATGAAGTTGACATTAAAAAGGAGTATGACAATAACCTTAATTCTATCCAGTGCTATATAGAAGATACGCTGATTGAAAAGCCTTTTCTAGATCCTAAAAAAACTACATGCTTCAATCTTATTATAACTAAGATAGGAATGCATTTTAGAGTGGATACGAAAGATATTAAAGAAATGAATAATAGATTTGAGTATTATATTTCTTTGTGTGCTGAATATGAACAGATACCAACAGAGGTTGGATTTGCGCAATTCCTAGGAATCCATCGCTCAACTTTTTGGGATTGGTGTAACAGGACAAAGAAATCCGATAGTTCGTACTCCGACTCGGTTAAAAAATGGAAGCAATTTTTTGAAGGAGAGCTTACAGATAGAACGATTTATGCCAACAATCCAGCAGGTTCAATATTCCTGCTTAAGAACAATCACGGATATTCAGATAAACAAGAGATAGAGGTAACACCGAAAGGAACGGATCTGGACGGAGTTGACCTAAACGATATTGCACGCAAGCTGCCAAAAGACATTCCAATTGACGTTGAATCTAAGGATGTAGATTTGTAGAAAAACCCTTATTTTATAGGCATTTCAAGCTATTGGACGAGCAAGAATGTAAAAACAGGGTAAGATGCCTTTACAAAGTAAAAGTGCACAATAGATAAATGTCGAAATAATGGCATAAAACAGATGGAAAGCCTGTACCAATGATGGGGGTGGGGGTCTGTTGAAAAAGGCCCCGGGGGTCTCTCTCAGCTCCCTTAAAAATTTTTCAAACAAAAAAAGGCCTTCCAGCCAAAAGACACAGTAAAAGGAGAATGAATGAAAAGCAAAATTTCAATCATAGGGGTAGAATATAAAATTATAGCAGACACATATGAAAACGAGAAATGTTACAAGAAAAGAAATATTAATGGATTTTGTGACGTTTACACCAAAGAAATACACTTTTTAAAACTAGATACAGTAGATTCCTGGAAACATGAACCAAAAGAAACAAAGACACAATGTGAAAACACGGCTATTCGGCATGAAATTGTACATGCGTTTCTATATGAGAGCGGGCTAAATCAAAATGCAATAACATATGGCGGTGCATGGAGCAGAAATGAAGAAATGGTTGATTGGTTAGCAATACAGATCACAAAAATCAACGAAGTGTATGAAGAATTAGATTTGCTGTGAGGAGTGATTCCGCTGCTAAAATTAAAATACTGCAATCACGATAATACCTGGCTACTATACAATACAGATAATCCTTTGTTACATACACATTGCAGACACAAGCGAGTGGCTCTAAAAATCAAGAAAGCAGTGGAACACAAAGAAGTTCCGGATACTAACGATAAACGTGTTATAGAGAGCTGCATGAGGCTAACACGGAATCGCAGATATCTGGAAATGTTGGAAGGAGCAATACATAATGTATAAAATCAAAAACCTAGAAGTTAAGACAAATCCATTAGAAGTATATGTTAATGGCGAAAAGCAAGATATATCCAATACCATGTCAATGGATATTCACATCGAGAAAGGAATCTTGACAATTAAAGAAAATGTAATTAAAACATATATGTTTTAGAGGTGAAAATATGAATAAAACACTGGAAACAATATACGACAACGTGGAACATCCTACCCATTATACACAGGGCGGAATCGAATGCATCGATGCTTTAAAAGCAGCTACAGTAGGAAAGACAGGAATCGAAGCGGTATGCGTGGCAAACGCAATAAAATACCTCTGGAGATATGAAAAAAAGAATGGCATCGAGGATGTGAAAAAAAGTAAATGGTACATAGAACGGTTACTGAAAGAAATGGAGGAAACTCAATGCTGAAGATATTGAAACGTTTTAGATGCGAACACAAATTCATGCCATACGAAACATATGTAGATGTGGGAAAAGATGGGCATAAGTACATCAAACACACATGGAAATGTACAAAATGTGGTAAAATCAAATAATTTTTGATATCTCTAACGGCCATGCAACAAGTTAACAGTTAATATTTATAGTATTTATGTCATATAAAATCTCCAATCGGCCGTTTTGATATAAATGCTCATCGTGTAGGGCGGATATGCAGTAAGCACGCATGCTTCGTATCGATGGTTCGAGTCCACCATGAGCAATCGACAAGTTAATATTTGAAAACCTCTCCTTTCATATTGAGGGCTATCTTGCCATAGATGGTCCTCTTTTAAAATTGAGATGGCGAGATATTGAGTGGTTGTTTATAAAAAAAAGATAATGAGTGTTATTGCAAATACACGAATAGGGAAAATATAGAATTTCAAAGTCACAAAATACAATACTGATCTCTGGTTTGGAACTCAAATCGGATTAGAACATAAATAGAACCAGTATTAGAAACCTAAAAATGCGGGAGGACAATGCATGGATTGGAAAGAAAAAGTACTGGAGATGAAAGCAGCTAACTATACCTGGGCGGAAATTGGAGAAGCAATTCAAAGCACTTTCCCAAGACTTACGATAGATCAACTAAAAGAGAAGGCAAGAAATTATTATAGGAGACAAGGAAAAGAAGAAGAGAAACAATCAGAAGAATTAAGACAAACCATAGAGTATAAAAATGACGGATCAACAACATTCCAAGGAATCATAAAACTAATGGATGGAGAACAAATCACTCCAGAAGCAATTATGAAGGCTCATAACTTAGATTCTAACAAATGGGATGTTATAACATATAAAACCAACTTCTGGCAAGCACAGAAGAAGGGCGGCAGCAAGATGTTACTATACCAAAGCAAAATTACAGTAAAACCAAAAACAACGAATGAAATCACATTTGAAATGATTGATAAATACTTCGACAACAAGGATTTTGCTAATATACCTATGAAAACGATCGCATCTAATTATTCAGAGGATGGAGAAATCATTGAAATCGACGTTGCAGACCTTCATGTTGGGGCATTATGTTACGGAAAAGAAGCAGGAGTTGACTATGATTTAAAGATTGCGATGGAATATTACTTCACAGCGATGAATGACATTGTAGAAAGATGCAAAAACAGGAAAATAAAGAAAATTGTGTTAATTACACTAGGAGATTTTATTCACATAGACAACGACATGAACACAACTGCTCATGGAACAAGACAAGATTGCGACTCTAGAATATCAAAAATCGTTGAAGTAGCTGAAGATATGCTCATTGACTCTATCACAATGTTAGGAAATATTGCTCCTGTGGAATATATCTATATTCGCGGCAATCACGATGCAACAAGCGGTTACATATTGGCAAGAAGTGTGAAAAATGCTTTCAGGAATGACCAAAATATTACATTTGATGTATCTCCTAATCCTATCAAACATCGGCTGTGGGGAAAGAACCTTGTAATGTGGCATCATGGAGATATGCCAAAAGGAAACCTGGATGACTTGGTGCAAAAACACGCAAGAGAGGACTTTGGCAAGTCAAAACGAGCAGAACTTCATACTGCACACTTACATGATCTAATCACTAGAACAAAATGTGCAACGGTAATTCGGACGATGCCGACTTTGTGCGAATCGACATCATGGGAACATCAACAAGGATATAAAAGTCCTGTAAAAGAGATTACAACATTTGTATGGAACGAAGAAAAAGGCCTAAGAGAAGAATGGCATAGCAGTCTATAGAGTGCCACGAGCACCGTAAATTAAGGGGTGATGAATCGTGGCAATATCTTATGATAATCAGAGAATTGTAAAATACATAATAACGCAAGATTTGGATGACTATAACAACCTATTGATTCTGTACAATGTGGCAAAGGCATCCAGAGAGGAAGATTTAGAGTACTGTCTTAAGATTGCAGAGAAAGTCAAACGATGTGCTGCAAGGAATGTATCAAAGGATATTAAGTTCTATGAAATGTATATTCAATGTTTGTTGTTTCGCGCTCCATATAAACTGGATGATTATATATTATATGTTGAACATAAGAGAGAACCAGAAAAACAATTCTATTTGCCAAGGAGAAGAGTTTTAAAGACATTAGTTGATGACTTGCAAGACCTAGCAGATGGAAAACTTTACTTTCTAAGTATATCTCTACCTCCTAGAATTGGAAAAAGTACTCTATGCATCTTCTTTATGACATGGATTATGGGAAAATATCCGGATGTTGCGAACGTAATGTCAGGTCATAGTGATAAACTTACAAAAGGATTTTATCAAGAACTACTAAGCATCATAGGAGATCCAGAAACATATTGTTGGAACGATGTTTTTCCAGATTGTAAATTAGTTGCTAATAACCAACAGGATGAAACAATTGACATTAATAGGAAAAAAAGATTCCCAACAATCACTTGCCGTTCAATGCTAGGTACATTAACAGGTGCGGTAGAAATTGGAAAGAACGGAATACTTTACCTTGATGATGCGATTGAAGATTTGGAGGAGTCATTAAATGTAGACCGTCTAGATAAAAAGTATGATGCATACCTTAACCAATTAAGAGACCGTATGAAAGACGGAGCAAAGGAATTACAGGTTGCTACGAGATGGAATGTTCTAGATATTATAGGTAGGGTCCAGTCACAATATGGAGATGATCCTAATTATAGATTCAGGGTAATTCCTGCATTGAATGAAAATGACGAGAGCAATTTTGATTATGACTACGGTGTTGGTTTTTCCACTGAATACTATCACAAAATGAGAAATGATATTGACGATGCGACTTGGTGGGCCAAGTATATGGGAAAACCGTATGTAAGAGAAGGCCTTCTGTTTCCGAAAGATGAACTTGATTATTACAACGGAATACTTCCAGTAGGAGAAGCGGATAGGATTGTATCAGTATGCGATGTCGCATTTGGCGGAGGAGATAGTTTATCAAGTCCAATTGCTTACATTTATGGAGAAGATGTTTATATCCATGATATTGTCTTTAATAAAGGCAACAAAGAAATTACAGAACCATTACTTGTAGGAAAATATATATCGAATAAAGTGCATCAGGCACAGTTTGAAGCAAATAACGGCGGCGAGTTCTATGCAGAAGATATTGACAGGATACTTAGAGAAAACAACTACAGAATGAATATAACAAGCAAAAGAGCAGACAACAAGACAAAGAAGATGGCGAGAATCATTCAGTTTGCTCCAGATATAAAGAAGTTCCATTTCAGAAATGATAAGGCAAGGGGCAAAGAATACGATAAGTTCATGGAAGAATTAACGATGATTGTAGTTGACCAAAAAGGTAATAAGCATGATGATAGCGCGGATAGCTTAAGAATGTTGGCTGAATTTGTTAGCGGTGGGTTATATGCAAGGGTAACATCAATGAAAAGACCATTTTAACATATGAAATCACAGGAGGTAAAAAAACATGACAAAAGCACAGTTGAAACAATACAAATACCTCGAGAAAGCAATTGAATCTGGGAAAAAGAAGATGGAACGGCTAAAAAACAAACCTCCTAAAATTGAATATGGAAAAGTGTACGGTTCATCTTCTAATTGGCCGTTTTGCGAACGTGGATTTACGGTAAGTGGACCAGGAGAAACGGACGGCAAGAAGTGGGAACAGGATATGAGAAGGCTTTACTTAATCACTAAAAATAACACTGAAAAATATGCAGAATTGAAACGAGACATAGAATATTTCATTGAAACCATCGAAGACCCTAGGGATAAATTTGTTATAGAAACTTATATAATTCAAGGTAAAACACAGGAAGAAGTATCGAGGGTTGCTAAGATAGACAGGAGTTATGTTTCTATAATTTTAGATAAATACATACAAAAGTAAAAGTTTCACACATTTCACAATCTAACATGATAAAATTAATATAGAGAAAGTATGTCTAGGTGCAATCGTCCGTTTGTTGCGCCTTTTTTAATGTTAAAAAAGGTGGTGAAATCATTGTATTACATTGATTTAAATGTTACAGGTCAAAAAATTACACTTATAAGCAAACCAGAAACAATTACATTTAGCAAAAATAAGATATATGCAAGATTCGAATTTGGTGAAGAATGGAAAGGTCAAACAAATACAGCAATCTTTACGAGTCGTGGTAAAAAATATAAGCAGCTTATTGTAGATAATCAGTGTAAAGTACCAATCGAAGTTCTTGATTATTTTATGTTTACTATAGGTGTGTTTGGCGGAGATTTGAATACAACAGTTAATGAAACTGTATTTATTGAACAATCTTGTTACGGCGAGTCTACGGATGCCGAAGTTCCAACACAAAATATCTACGAACAAATTATCTCTAAGATTGATTCACTACAAGCTGGAACAGTAACAGATGAACAAATTGCTACTGCTGTAGATAAATACTTAACAGAAAATCCTGTACAAGCAGGAATTACTGAAACAGAAATGAAAACATATGTTGATACTGCTATTGCAGCTATTGACCTTAGCGGTTATGCTACCGCTACACATACACATACTGAATATGCTAGTGTTAATCATACACACGCATATAGTGATATTACTGGAACTCCTACAATTCCTACTAAAGTAAGTGATTTAACAAATGATTCTAATTATCAAACAGCAGAGCAAGTATCTACTGCTATTGCTAATGCTTCTCTTAGTGGAGGGGATGTTGACTTAAGTGGATATGTTACTACTACTGCTATGAATACTGCTTTAAGTAATAAGGCAGATAGTACGCATACACATAGTTATAATGATTTAACAGATAAACCTACTATTACTAATGGTGTTGACGGACAAGATGGTACAGATGGAGTATCACCTACAGTAACATCTTCTAAAGTTGATGGTGTAACTACTCTTTCCATAACAGATGCTACACATACAGAAACAATTACTATTAATGATGGTACTAACGGTACTAATGGAACTAATGGTACAGACGGTACTAATGGCACAGATGGATTTAGTCCTATTGTTACTTCATCTAAAACTGGAAAGGTAACTACTGTAAATATTCAAGATGCTACACATACTGAAGTAATCACTATTAATGATGGGGAAGATGGGACAAGTGGTAGCGGTTCTTCGGATAGTAATATAGCTGATTGTTCATTAGTACAAACAATCTCTATTACAGAAGATACTCAAATGATATATCTACCAATAAATGAACTATATCAACAAGGATACAAATATTTTTTCATAGACTTATTTGCAAAGGGTTCTGTTAATGCAACTGGTACTGGTACAATAAGAATAGATGGATACTGTAATTATAGAGACACTGTAGATTATCAAACAAAAGGTGGATATGGTTCTTCAGCATATAAAACGGGACTAATAGGAAATGATACGTCTTTTGCAAAACATTTTTGTGCAATCAGAATAATTAGTAGCGACTTTTATTTTCTAGAATCAACAACCCAATTTTCTACTGGATGGCAGGTTATCGGAGGTGCTGCTAAACAAGTATTGCTATGCAGAAACTTTGCGGAATATAATCCAAGATATGGAACAGACACTCAGAATCCGTTTGGAGCGGGTACTCTTATACAAATTTATGCAAGGTAGGTGTTAATAAATGAAAAAATATGTAAATGGAGTCTATATTGAGATGACTCAAGAAGAAATTGACGAACTTAATGCGATAGAATATGTGCCAACAAAAGAGGAAGAATTACAGCAACAAATAGATGATTTAACGGCATGTTTACTTGAAATGTCAGAAATAGTATACCAATAGAAAGGATGTGTAACAATGATGGCGATGTTATGGGCAAATCAAATCATGTTAGGTAAGAAAACTTATGCACAAGTACCTAGATTACTTAAGGAACAAGTAAAAGAGATTTTAATTGATGCAGGATATGAAGAATTAGTTACCGAGTAACAGAATTAGAGCAGTAGGCTAATGCTTATTGCTTTTTTTAATATATACAAAAGTTTCACACTAATCACATTCCAATATGATATACTAATATTAGGAAAATTAGACATAAAAACACGAATTGTTAGCAATCTTGATAGTGAAGACAAGGTTGTATACTAGTTACTAACAAGGTGTTTGATATAAAGACATCCGTCATGCGCGGGTGTCTTTTTTATAAGGGAAAGAAAGGCGGTGCAATATGTATAGAGATATGCGTTGCGGAAAATGTGACCGTCTACTTGGGAAAGTCGCTGGAAATGCAGAAATTGTTTGTCCTAGATGCAATTCGTTAAACAAATATGATTTTGAAAAAAACAAAATTACATTTGAGACAAGATTACGAAAACAAAGCGAGCGAAAAACTCTAAGCGGAAAACGTTTTGAGTAAAAGGTAGGTGGTAAAGTGCTACGAGATTTTGAACAAATAAAAGGCAGAAAGACGATATATACAGACTATACGAAAGTAGATGAAACGAATGTAATAAAAGTTTTACGAGATTCATTAGCGGTACACGAAAGTAACAGACAAGAAATCCGTTTTCTTCTTAATTATGAAAAAGGAATACAGCCAATCCTTGAAAGAGAAAAAGATGTTAGACCAGAAATAAATATAAAGTTATCAGAAAATAATGCAGCAAAAATCGTTGATTTTAAGATTGGATATGAGTTCGGATCTCCTGTCACTTATGTTCAAAGAGCAAAAGAACAAATACCAGAATCTTCTGAATATGAAGATGACAAGAAAATCAGTTATTTAAATCAAATGCTTTATGAAGAGAACAAATCTTCAAAAGATATAGAACTTGCTAGATTTTTTAAAATCTGTGGTGTTGGTTACAGACTGATTAGACCCAAAAAAGATGTTGAGGATACTTCGGTATTTGACATAGCAGTATTGAATCCGTTGACAACATTTGTAGTTCGTTCTAATGACATTTACAGAAAAGTAGTGATGTCATGTACTTATTCAATAAAGGATAACGGAGAAACGTTATACGGATGTTATACAGATGATTCTTATTATGAAATCTTGAATACTGTAAAAATTGTAAACGGAGAACCATCTAAAAACAAAGAAGATTCAAAATGGGAAATTCAAAATGGATATGGGAAAGGTGTAAAAATTATTCCTGCAATTAACCCTATTGTTGAGTATGTTAACGATTATGACAGAATGGGCTGCTTTGAAAAAGTAATATCAATTCTAGATAGAATTAATGAAATCAACTCAGATAGAGCAAACGACATTGCGCAACACGTTCAATCATTCCTATGGCTAAATAACTGTGAGCTTGAGGAAGGAGACACGATTAAACCTGGCGGTTTAATTATGACTAAATCTCCTAATAATGGTGTACAAGCAAATATTAAGTATCTGAATGATGTGTTAAATCAGACAGAGGTTCAAACATATGTAGATTATTTGCAAGAACAAGCAATGCAGATTAGTGGGTGTCCAACCAAAACAGATACAGGCGGTGGTTCGACTGGAAGTGCGATGAATCTTTCCACTGGATACCAAACAGCAGAATCTCTTGCAAAAGCATCCGAAACGATTTTTGAACGATCCGAGCGAAAATCAATTAAGATAATGCTAAAAATTATTGAAAATTCGGATGATGTAGATGAAAGCTTAAAGGGATTAAAAATAGGTGATATCTTAGTTAAGTTCAGTAGAAATAAAACTTATGACTTAGCAACTAAGTGCAATGCTTTAAACACTCTTCTTAATGCTGGAATATATGGATTAAGAGCAATTGAAACAGTTGGTTTATTTACTGATCCAGAGCAATGCTGGCAAGACAGTAGAGAAATAATTGAAAAAATACAGAAGAAAAATTCAGAATCAAATCAAAACAAACAACTGAATACAGGACTGCAAGATATGTCTAGCCAAACATCAAAGGTTAGCAATGTAGACGAAGGAGTTTGAAAGGCATTCGTTAGCGCAAACGGATGTCTTTTTATTATGCAATAAATCATGTCAGAGAAGACTATAAAACGCAAAGAGCAATGAAACTAAAAACCGCAAGAGAATGCGGGATATAAGTGTCGCAAGGAGGAAAAACAATATGAAAAAAAATGACTTGATGAAATACGACTTACAATTTTTTGCGGAAGAGCCTGAACCTAATCAGGAGCCAGAACCAGCACAAGAACCACAGCTTACGGTTGAAGAGCAACTTACGCATTTGATGGCAGAATCAAAAAAATGGAAGGCTCAATTTGATAAGGCATCAGCCGAAGCGGCAAATTACAAAAAACAATATCGTGAGACATTAAGCCAAAAAGAACAAATGGATCTAGAAAAGGCTGAACGAGATGCAGCAATGCAGACAGAATTTAACGATATGAAGAAACAACTTGCAATTATCGGACTAGAAAAGAACTTCTTGAACCTTGGATATGATGAAAAAACAGCAAACAAAGCAGCAAACGCACAGTTCGAAGGCGATACAGATGAATTATTCAAAATTCAACAAACTTTTCTTTCAGCAAGAGACAGCAAGTTAAAAGCAGAATGGATGAAATCTCAACCAATCCCTCCGTCTGGAAATGGTGAGTATGGAAATGTTACAAAAGAACAATTCGAGCAAATGAGCTATCTGGAAAGATGCGAATTGTATGAGAAAGACCGCGAAACTTATAACAAATTAAATTCCTAATAAATGGAGGTATGAACTATGGCAACAGTTAGTACAGCAAACGGAACCTATTTAGCATCATTATTTAACCCACAAGTTGTTGGGGATATGATTGATAAAAAATTAATTGACTTAATCAAATTTGCGCCTTTAGCGAAAATTGATACTAATCTTGAAGGAAGACCAGGTAATACAATTACACTTCCATACTTTAATTACATTGGTGATGCAACAGAGGTGGCAGAAGGAAATGATATTACAGTTTCTAAACTTACTGAAAGCACGACTACAGTAACAATCAGCAAAATCGGTAAAGGCGTACAGATTACTGACGAAGCTGTTTTATCTGGCTATGGAGATCCAATCGGGGAATCTGTAAAGCAAATTGCTATGTCTATGGCATCTAAAGTAGATAATGATTGCCAAACAGCACTTGCAGGAAATACAACAAACGTTCACACAATCACAGCAGCATTAACTGCTGATGATATTGCAGATGCTTTAGTGAAATTTGGTGAAGATATCGAAGGATCAAAAGTAATCTTAATTGATCCAACAGCGTATGCAACTCTTAGAAAAGCAGATGATTGGTTACCAGCCTCTGAAATTGCCGCAGAAACAATTATGCGCGGTACAGTAGGTATGATTCACGGATGCCAAGTTGTAGTGACAAATCGAATCAAGGGAACTACTGAATCAACTAAAACAACAACTAATTTCTTCATCGTAAAACCAGGAGCATTAGCTATCTACTTAAAGAGAGATGTTATGGTAGAAACAGATAGAGATATCATCAATAAATCTACTGTAATCACAGCAGACAAACATTTTGCTACATATCTGTATGACCCATCAAAAGCAATCAAGATCGTTCAAGAAATTACAGCTTAATTATGGGGATGATGATTCGTAGACACGAAAGCATTCGTAAAGAGCTTCTAGAAAGCCTAGAAGCTTCTTCTAATGTTGCTTCGGAAGGAATGGTTGAGAATCCAGAGGTTGAAGAAACCAAAATATACACATCATCCGAATTGTCAGAAATGAAAGCTGGAGAAATAAAAAAGCTAGGCGCAGAACTTGGTTACAAGATTACTGCGGTTAAGCAGACAGATTGCATGAAACAATTTTTAGAACAGCAAAACAAATAGAGGTGATTAAGAGTGGGTGACTTGTTAGAAAACCTAAAACTTCTACTTGGAAAAGAGGACGATAATGAGAATCCACTACTTACTCTTTTCCTTACAAAAGCATCAAAAGTAGTAGCAAAGAGACGGTATCCTTTTGGATATGAAGATGCTCAATATCAAATATTGTTATCGCAATACGATGATGTGATACTCGATGTTGCTGTTTATTTGTATAACAAACAAGGAGCAGAGGGAGAAACTTCTCATTCTGAAAATGGTGTTGGTAGAAGTTATGAGTCTGCTGGAGTTCCTGAGAGTTATCTTGACGGAATCGTTCCTTGTTGTAAATGCTTTTAGAAAGATGGAGACGTGGCGAATGCCGCAAGGGTTATCGCTCTGTTATAATGCTAGGGGTTGGGGGCAAGAGTTGAAATGAGAAATTTAAAGAGAAATCAGCAGAAGATTTATTATAAATCATACGAAGGAAAAAGAGATATCATTGATGATAATGGATTTGAGACAGGAGAAAGCGAACCGATTTATTCTGAACCTATCGAAGTGATGATATCAATATCTGCAAGCAAAGGAGAAGCGACAGAACAACAATTTGGTACAAATATTGATTATGATAAAGTAATGATTACATTTGATAAGTCGGTAAAAATCGATGAATATTCAAAACTTTATGTTGATGTGATAGAAGAATCAAATGGAGTGATTACGGATGGAATGGAGCCAGATTACATTGTTAAGAAGGTAGCAAAAAGTCTTAACTCGATTTCTTATGCTATTCAGAAAGTAAACTAGGTGATTGATATGTCAAAAACAATTTCATTCAGTTTGTCAGAATCAAGCATTGAAAAAGCAAGGCAGCAACTTATTCAGTACAGAGATAATGTAAATAAGAAGGTAGAATTGCTTGTTAAGAGCCTAGTTGATAGAGGAGTTAAAGTAACACAAACCTCCATATCAACGATGGGAGCCGTTTATACTGGCGAATTACTTGGTTCTATACAAGGAGCATTCAATCCATCGACAGGAGTTGGAATGATCTATACGGATTGTCAATGGGCAAAATTCGTACTATTTGGTACGGGTATAAAAGCTAAAAATTCACCTAGTAAATATGCAAACATTGTTGGCTGGAAGTACGATGTAAATAATCACGGAGAAAACGGTTGGTGGTATTTCAAAGATGGCGAGTGGCATTGGTCAAACGGATTCCCGAGCAGAGATTTTTTTGATGGAACAATAAAGATGTTACATTCTGAACTTGGAGCAGAAGCAAGAAAAGTTTTTAAGTAGAGTGAATAATTGCAGGGTGAACTCCTGCTACTCTCCTTCCTGAAAGGAGAATTTAAAATGCAAATAGGAACAAAAATAAACAAATTAACATTAACAAGTGAACCTTTTATTGAAAACAGAAGAAAATATGGTATGTTTTTATGCGAATGTGGTGCAACTAAAAGAATTAGAATTGAAGCAGTTCAAAATGGTCATACAAAATCATGTGGATGTGCAAACAAAAACAAGTTTAGTCTTAAAAGTTCAGAGTATGAAAAACTATACAACACATGGGCAAATATGAAAAAAAGATGCTATGATGAAAATTCTCAGCGATATTACACATACGGAAAAAGAGGAATTAAAATGTGTCAGGAATGGAAAGAAAACTTTATATCATTTGCAGAATGGGCATTAAAAAATGGTTGGAAACCAGAAAAATCTATAGAAAGAATAAATGTAGATGATAATTATTCTCCAGAAAACTGCACATTTATTTCAATGAAAGAGCAAGCAAGAAATAAAACTAATTGCATTTTTATTATAATAGGGGAAGAAAAACGATGCTTATCAGAATGGTGTGAAATCAAAAATATTAATTATTTTTTAGTACATAGGAGATACCAAAGAGGAATACGAGATTCTGATTTACTATTCTATGATGGTGATTTAAGAGATATTAGAAAAGCAAGGAGGGCTTTTAGTTGATTGATGTTGAAAACTATATATTTGAACAGATAAAGGGAACTGTGGGAAGTGAAGCTAAAGGTTTTTCAACAACTAATAGTGAAACACCTCCTGAGTTTCCTTTTTTGTGTGTGGAACAAAAAGATAATCCAGAATACACACTTGCCAATGATTCTTCCGGCGAAGAAAACGCAATAAAACCGTTATTTGAAATTACTTGCTATACGAAAGACACAGGTAAAAAGACACAGGCAAAAAAGATAATGTCCATCGTTGCTCAAGAAATGAAAGAAAATGGATTTACGAGAATTTTTGGCCCACAAGAAATTGAGAACATATCAAATCCAACTATTTTCAGAATGGTTGCTAGATATCAAGCAGTTGTTGATAAAAACAATAAAATTTATTCTATTTAGGAGGTCGTATTTATGAATACAAGTAAAACCTATTTGATGTATAAATCATCCACATCCGCAAGCGCATATGAAAAATTATGCGATATTACATCTTATCCAGATTTATTAACTGCACCAGGGAAACTGGATGCCACAACTCTGTCTCATACACAACACGTTTATGAAGCAGATATCGCAGATCAAGCAGACTTAACGTTTGGTGTATTATATCTTAAAGCAGATATGACTAAAATTCAAGCATTGCAAGGTCAAGCATTACCATATGCAGTATACTTTGGTAAAGATGGAGAAGATGGTATCTTCGAATGGACAGGTGACATCTTTGTAAGCCCAAAAGGTGGCGGAGTTGGCGAACTTCGTACAGGTGAAATCACTTGCTACCCATCTACAGAAATCGCATTTAGCTAATAGATGAAAGGAGAAGTTCATATGAAACTCGAATTAAACGGTAAAAGTTATGCAGTTAAAGAAAAGGTAGACTTCGGATATCTTTATATGCTGAACGAAAGATTAAAGAAAGTTAATAGCAACTTTGTGAAACATACTGCTGGTATTATGGATGGAAATATGCTCGAATACATAGTAAATGCCGGAGTAATGATTACAGGAAAAACTCTTGACGAGTTCAACGAGGAACTTGATACATTTATTGAAAAAGGTGGAGATTTTGCAGAATTATCCGAACAAGTAGCGGCTGTTATGAACTACATAACTTCGTCAGCTGCATTTGAGGGTTTTTTCAAAGCAGTCGTAAAGATGATGGAAAAGGGACAGGAAACCACGACTGCGGAGAAATAAAAGAAAAGAATATAGACTATTCAGATGTGGGAGATATTATCGATAAGGTGTATCTCCCACAAGCTTTATCTATAGGAGTTCCTTATGAAACGTTTTGGAATCTATCACCAAAGCGATTAGAGCCTTTTGTAGAGGCACATAAAAAGAAATTTGAACAGAGTAATCAGTTGGCATGGATTAACGGATTATATGTTGCTCATGCGATTGGTTCATGTTTTAGCAAAAGCAATAAATACCCTAGCAAACCGATTGATTTTAGCAAAAATAGTAATATAGAAGAATTATCAAATGCTGAAAAATTCAAAATGGTTGCTATGCAATTCAACAGAGGATTTAAGAAAAAGAGTGCCGAGAGCACCACATAGTAAGGTGGTGATTGTATGGAAGTTGACCGCTTGGAAGTCAAAGTGCAGGCGGAGGCAACAAAGGCAAACTCAGAACTAGACAAGTTAATATCGAAGTTGGATCAAGTCACTAGCTCATTGCGTAACACAAATTCTAGTGGATTAGCAAATATGGCGGCTGGAATACAAAAACTATCTACTGCAATGCAACAGATGAAAACAGTAGGTTCCGCAGATTTCAATCGGTTGTCTAAGAACATACAAAAGTTGTCCACTCTAGACAAGACAGGGATACAGAAAACAGCAACAGCAATTCGAGATATTACAAATGCAATCGGAAAAGCAAACGGAACCACAACAGGAGTAAGTCAGCTTAACGAATTAGCAAAGAGTATTTCAAAGCTTGGAGGAAAATCAGCGCAGAACGCGGCTACAAATATACCTCAAATATCAAAAGCATTAAAGCAGTTTATGCAAGAAATGTCAAAGGCTCCTAATGTATCTAAGAATGTTGTTAATATGACAAATGCACTTGCAAAACTATCTAGTCAAGGAAGTAAAGTAAAGAGTGCAGCATCGAGTATTAATTCAAGTCTAAATTCGTATTCAAATCAAGCAAAAAGTGCAACAGAGAGAACAAAAACGTTCGCTAGCGCATTAGCGAAACTTTACGCATCATTTTGGGCGATTCGTAAGGCTGCTGGGTACATTGGAAATTCAGTAGAGACTGCAATGGACTACATAGAAACAGTTGACTTGTTCAAAGTTGCAACTTCTAAGGTTGCAAGTAATGTTGATGATAGTACATGGAAAAAGCTTGGATATGATAGCGCACTTGCATATGAACAGGCATTTGTATCTGAAATAAGTGGTTTTGTTGAAAACATTACGGATAAAATTGGTATTTACGATGGCGATTTGATGAATTACAGTGCAATATTTGCTCAAATATCAAATGCTATGGGAAATACAACTGAGACAGCAAAGAATTTGTCCATGTCGTTTACAGCATTAGGCGAAGATATCGCATCGCTGTGGAACATGGATGTATCTACAGCAATGACAAAGTTACAGGCAGGGCTGACTGGCCAAGTTCGTCCGTTGCGTGAACTTGGAATCGATATCACACAAGCATCATTACAACAGACGGCTTATGCATACGGAATCAAAGACCTTGTATCTGATATGAGCCAAGCGGCAAAGATGCAGCTAAGATATTTAACTATAATGGAGCAGAGTAAAGTTGCTTGGGGAAACATGGCACTTACGATAGAAAGTCCGTCAAACCAGTTACGTATCTTAAAAGAACGGTTTAAAACACTTGCAAAAACAGTAGGTGCAGTGTTCATTCCAATTGTATCGAAAATTTTACCAGTTGTTAACGCGATTACTATTGCAATCACAAGAATGGTTCAAGCATTTGCAGCACTATTAGGAATCGAAATCGAGGATTATTCTGGTACGGTTGGATATGAACTAGATGATTCAGTCCTTGATGTGTATGATGATCTAGACGATACAACAAGCGGAGTTGCAGATAATACTAACGATGCAGCGGATGCAACTAAGAAAGCAGCGGCAGCAGCAAAAGAATGGAAGAATCAGTTACTTGGATTTGATGAAATTAATAAGTTAACAGAACAAACTTCAAGTGATTCAAGCGGAAGTTCAAATAAAAATGGTTCGAGCGGTAGTGGTTCAGGTGGCGGATATTCTGTATTAGATGATGCTATTAAAGGAATGACAAATGATTACCTTGGCATCTTTAATGACAAAATGAATAACATTTCTCAATCAGCCGAAGAAATGGCAGATAGCATAATTAACTTCTTTAAAAAGCTGAAACAAGCAGCGGACCCAACATTAAAGTCAATACAAAATTTATACAATAATGGTTTTAAACTTCTTGCAAAATTCACGTGGGATAATTTAAAAAGCTTCTTTAATAATTTCTTGGTTCCTGTAGGAACGTGGACATTAGGGGAAGGATTACCTCGTTTCTTCAATGTAACAAATAACTTATTGACAGAAATAAATTGGAGCAAACTAAATTCTTCATTAGGAAAATTATATACCGCATTATCTAAGATAGCAATTTGCACATTTGATGCAGCACTTGATTTTTATGAAGATTTCATGAAGCCAATAGCGGTATGGACGATGAACAGAGCTGTTCCAACACTTGTTGATTGTCTTACTAACATGGCAAATGCAATTAATTGGGATAAATTAAATGGTTCATTAGAAAACCTTTGGCAAGCACTTTCCCCATTTGCAATATCAGTAGGAAACGGATTGTTAAACTTTATCAAGACAATGGCACAAATACTGACTCCGGTTATTTCTGCTACAGTTGATTTATTTTCTGTTGCTCTTGATGCATTAGCTACAGTAATCAATTCTATTCCAACACCAGTTGCAGAAGCTTTAGGAGGCGCAATAGGAGGAATTGCAACAGCGCTACTAGTATTTAAAGGGATGTCAGCAATCGGAACAATTATTGGAAATATTGGAACATCTATTGTTGGAATGATTTCTGGTATTGCAATGCATCCGTATATGGCAATTGCATCAGGTATTGCAGCGCTTGCAGGAGCAATTATTTCGTTATGCACTAGCGACAGCGGGACAATTGAAATTATGGGGCAGAGATTCACAGGATTAAGCGAAGGATGTAAAAGTGCTTGTGAAGAAATGCAGAATCTTATTACAGAATCAGATGAATATGTTAATGATACAGGAGTTGCAGAATATGCTACAATCCAAAAGTTAGCAGATAAATATTATACACTTGCAGGGAAGACAAATCTTACATCTAGTGAGCAAGAAGAACTAAAAGAAATTGTTAAGCAGATGGTTAAGATATATCCAGACTTAAATAAGTACGTAGATGAAGAAAATGGGTTATTAACTATCAAGCGAGAAACGTTAGATAAAGTATGTCAAAGCATTTTAAAAGAAGCAAAAGCAGAAGCAGCTCGTGAAAAAATAGTTGAACTATATAAGAAACAATATGAGATAGAAGAAAAATTAGCAGATGCCCAAACAGAATTAACGGATAATACGAATAAGCAAAAAGAAAGCTACAGCAAGTTATCTGAAGTATTAAGTGGAACTGGATTATCTGTTGATGGTTTGACCGATAAATACAATAAAAATAAGGTAAATATAGAAGAATTAAAGAAAGCTATTCAAGATAATGTTAATATTTCTGATTCGCAGAAGAGAAAGATTATAGAAACTGCTCAAGAGTATAATAGTCTTGGTTCTAAGGTTACGACAACAGAAAATGACATAAAGGCATTCGATAGACAAATTAGCCAGTCAAATACAACAATTGATAAGTTTGCTCAAGAAATTGCAGATGCACAAACAGAACTTGATGAAGTTGATGCAAGTGGAGTTTCTAAAGAAATTAAATCAGAAGCTTCCACATGGAAAACATCATTTGCTAGTGGTATATCTACTGCAATTGGAACAGTAACGAGCAAATTAAACAATGATACGACATCAAAAAACGCAACATCTAGTTACTTTAATAAGATGAAGGGTGTATTTAATGGTGCATATGGAGTATTTAGTGGATTTGGTCTGAATATCGTAAATGGTTTAAACAATGGCATTTCAAGAAATGGTTACACAAGTAGCAGTGTAGTTACTACATGGGCAACAAAAATTAAAACTGCTTTTACTAATTTCTTCGGGATTCATTCTCCATCTAGACTATTAGAATCGTTTGGTGGATTTCTTGTTGAAGGTTTAAATATTGGTATCGATGACAATGTTAGTTCTTCTGAAAAAACCGTAGATTCTTGGGTGAATGCATTAAATAACAGTATTGGCAACTTAGAATCACCTACAATGAATATGCAGTTAAATACAAGTGGAATCAAAGGATATGATACGGCGATTGCTTCGACTGCATCAATTGATACGGAAGTACAAAGAAGTGTTACAGTATCAAGTACCATTGTAAATACATTGATGGATGCAATAACTCCATTGATTCTATCAACAAAATCTGATGTTAATGTTATGGTAAATCCTAATGGCAAAGGTATCTTCGATGTAGTGATAGAAGAAAATGATAAAGAGTTAAATCAATATGGAATGAGTAGATTACAAAATGCGTTTTAAGGGGGATGGTGTATGAATCCAATACAATCTATAAATGGTGTAACAGGGTTGCCAGAACCTTGCTATAAAGACGGATATCGAGCAACTAGAAATAAAGTATGGAGTACAAATGCAGGTCGTAGTCAAACAGGAAAGATGATAGGAGATATTATTGCTTACAAGTGGAAACTAGAATTGAAATTTTCTCTAAACAAACAAACAGATATTACAAAATTAAGTGGTGCCTTAAATGGTGCCACTTTTTTTAATGTGAAATTTTACAATCCAGAAAGTGGTGAGTTTACAACGAAAACATTTTATGCAGGAGATCCAACTTACCCAGTATATACAACAAGGGATGATAAAGGAGTTTTATATCAAAATGTTAGTGTTAATTTAATTGAGCAATAAGGAGGATGTCAAATGTATAATGCAGGAAGTACATACAGAAACTTGATTGATACTGGCATCCGAGGAATATGGGGCTCTAGTGTTAAAAAAACATCGAACGAAGAAATAGATGTAAAGAAATTTTCTCTGTCACAACCATATATGACGTCTCTTAGTATTGGCAATGTTGTATCTAAATGCTTAAGCTTAGAACTGCACGAAAGTACAACAAGTCTTGAAAATGAAACATTAACTGTTTCTGTATCATTGGAAGGTACGGAAATCCCAATTGGTAAATTCGATGTATATACACAGAATGACACGTCTTTAACTTGCTATGATTGCGTGAAGAAAACAGATACCGAATATTCTTCAGACTTGGTTTATCCAACGTCACTTCAATCGGTTTTGAATGAAATTGGTACAAAGTGTGAAGTAACATTCGAATATATAGAAGTACCATCCATAACAATATCTAGTGCTTTTAATGTTTCTACTTTTCGTGATGCACTGAAAGAAGTTTGTAAGATATTAGGAAAAAATGCTATTGCTAATCGCAGCGGCAATATCGAATTTGTCTGGTTTGAAAGTTCTAGTATACAAGTTTCAGCTGATAATCAGTATTCACAAGAAATTAATTCAGATACTTACACAGTAGGACAATTTGTATGTTTGAATTCAAATGGGGATACCGTAAAAAGCGGCACAACAGGAAGAGTTCTAAGTTTTAAAAGTGATTATGTTGACAGTACTAGGATTGCTCAAATTGCTTCTTCTTGTTCTATCAGCTATAAGGGAGCTACGATTGATATGATAGGAGACCCAACGATTGATGTTGGCGATATTATTAGCATTCAAGACTTGGATGGAACATATCAAACAGTTGCGGTTATGGATAATACATTTGAATTTGACGGTGGATGTAGAAATAAGATTAATTCTTATGCTAAGTTGGCAAATGAAACGTACTATGGAGCAAATAGCAACATCGTATCAAAAGTGTTCGATATACAAAAATCAGTTGATGGGCTTGAACTGGAATTACGGACAGACTACGCAGACAAAACATATGTAGATACCGCGGTTAATATTGCGACAGGAGAAATTACAAGTGAAATTACAGAATCAGTAAAGCAGGAAGTTATTCAGTCAGTAAGCGGAGTTTATACATTAAACATTATAGCTGACAGTGGTACTACATTCGGAATAGATGCCTCAAATCTAACGCTTCATGCAATATTAAGATACCAAAATGTAGATGTTACGTATACAACAGATACTAGTTGCTTTTATTGGCAAAGAAAAAGTACAGATTCTGCATCTGATTTTGAATGGAATAAACAGAAAAATAGGAATGGCCCAGATTTAGTTTTAACATCTGATGATTTAACAAGAGATTGCACAATGAGGTGTACAGTAATTATACCTAAAAATGTGTACCTTGTGGATGAAAACGGTAATAATATAACAGGTGATGATGGAAACCAAATAGTTTGCCAAATACCGGAAGATACACTAATTTGCGATATTCCAATCAAAGAATCCTTTACAGAGTACAAAACACTAATTGAACAAACAGCACGAGCAATTAATATGACATTAAGTTCTAGCGATGGGTACAATACAAACTTATCATTAACAAGCAAATTAGTTGAGCTAATTACTACTGCACTCAATATTAATGCAATCACAACGTTTATGAATAGTGCAAAAGATGGTTCGGCAACTGTGATTAATGGCGGTGCAATTAGTTGTGATGATTTATCAGCAATAAGCGCTAATATTGCAGATTGGTCTATAGCAGATGGAAAAATAGACAAGAAGATTACAATAAACGGAGTTATTTATCATGTAGCTATGCAAACTGCAGATGGTTCTTCTACACTAAATAACTTCTATGTAAGACATTCAAATGATGGCGGTAACAGTTGGGTTTACGATTTTGCAGTTAACTACGCAGGAAGAGTAACAATGAATAATGTTGATGCTACTGGAGGGAAAATAGGAAGCTTCACATTGTCGGATGGTAAACTAGTAAATTCCAACAATACGTTAGAATTAGATGGCTCTGCTGGACTAATCAAAACAACAAATGAAACAACAGGAAATGTATCACAGTTATACAATGGTACTTTTCAATCAAAAAATACAAACTCTGGTTCAAATGCTTACTTTACACCCACTGGATTTAGTACTGATTCAAGCGAAGGGTATTCTGGATTTAACAATACGAACTGTTACTTACAAAGCGCAAAGCAAAATTACATCATGAGATTTTCTACAGATTACGCAACAGCAATCGCAGCATATAAAAACACAACAACAGATTCTTCTAATGTTTATGTAGATTCAAAAGGAAACTTTAAGCGTGTCGCATCTTCTTCGGAACGTTATAAGAAAAATTTAATTCCGTTGATGTGCGAAGGATTGAACCCTGAACGTTTGTTAAATGCTACGATTTATCAATACGAATATAACGATGGATATATTACGGATCCTAATTGCTATAACGGTATTCAAATCGGTTTCTCGGCAGATGACTTATATAAAAACTATCCAGTAGCAGTAGAACTTGACGATGAAGGAAATCCAGAAAAACCAAACGATAGAATTTTAATTCCGGCTATGTTTGAACTTATCAAAAGACAAAGCGAAAGAATAGACAATTTAGAAAGCATTCTAAAAGAAAAGGGGTTGATGTAATTGGCTGATAAATTAATTGGTTCTTATGGTGGTGATGACTTAGCATCATTTAACAATGATTTTAAGTTAATCGGAACAGATGGAACTACTACGAGAAATCTATCATTAGGGACATTGAGTTCTTATATCGGTGCAGATACAATGTTATCTAATTTACAACTAAGCGGACTTTTAAGTGATTATCTGACATCAAGTATGGTTACAAATCCATTAAATGTTGCATCAAAAAATGGTTTCCATGGATTATGGAGCGAATACACAGGTGCAGCAACAGACTATTTTCCACCATACACAGGAGTGTTTATTGGATTTACAATAAAAATGTCTTTTAATGCTGACTGGCATTTTGTAAAAACAATAAATCTATATGACCACACTTCTTACTATAATGTTTGCACAAGAAATAGTGAGGGAAACTTAGCATGGAGTGGGTGGACAGCTACTAGTATCTAAAAACAAACGTTTAGGGGTTGATTACGATGCCAGAAAGTAATATCGAAAGAGAAGTATTAGATAGACTTATCAGATTAGAGGTTAAGATAGACGCTTTTTCAGAGATTAAGAATCAAGTATTTGAGAACCAAAAAGATATCATTAAGATAAGGGAAAATAATGAACAACAGGAACGTGATATTCAAGAATTAAGAGACCATAACAAATGGTTAGGGCGAGCGCTAGGCGGCGCGTGTATCACTTCGTTAGTTGGAATTGTTGTTATCTTTATTAAATTAGGAATGGGGGTATAAACCATGTTAGAATTTATTGAATCATTAGGAATTGATTGGAGCACAGTAGTATTGACTATCCTTAGTTGCATCGGTACATATGTAGTTATTCCACTTGCCAAAAAGGCGAAAGAGTACATAGAAAGCCAGAAGATGAATAAATACACAGAAATGCTTTATAATGCCGTAGAATCGACTGTAAAGGCTTTATATGAGGATGTTGTAAAAGAAGTTAAAGGCACAGATGAATGGGATGCATCTAAGATTGCAGAGATTAAAGTACTTGCTATGACAAAGATTAAAGCCGCTTTATCGACCACTGTTTATAAGGCTCTTACAGAAGCAAACGATGACTTCGATGCGTGGGTGCAGGATTTAATCAATGCGAAACTTTATGACCTTAAAAAGTAGGAGGAATGCCTTATGAGTCTAAATTTTAAACAAGCTTTATGTAAGCTGAATCCATTTTATAACTATGGAACAATCAAACCAACAAAGATGGTATTACATAG
>OHCX01000058.1_pt1 | contig 56560 bp, 55 predicted proteins | sample 1566841 | NCBI WGS metagenome assembly OHCX01 (sample SAMEA3879513, study PRJEB24766) | human gut metagenome | biome: human-associated habitat; feature: feces | place: USA | collected 1985/1987 | reverse complement strand
ATCGGCCCGCTGGGCAGCCACGGATTCGCCGTAGATTCCCGTAAAAACCGGTGCGGTCTGCGGGCGGACAGAGTCGTCCGCCCCTACGGGATACGTGTACATCGAAGCTTCGTCGCGAACGGCTGTGACCGGCATCAACCCCTACAACGGCTTTAAGAACAGCGTCGGAAGTATTGAGCTGCTTCAAATTTCGCGGGAAAGAGCCAAGAAAACCAAAAAGTGTTCTTGCATTGATGGGTATTTAATTTATTATAGCACACCCCGCCACAAAAGAACAGCCTTTCTCTCAGCACCACAGGATGGTCGGGCAGCGGCCGGAGAGGCAGGACATTGCGGCGCAGATGCCGCAGCAGGCGCGGCTCAGGTCGATGTTGTCGAAGCCGAAGCCGGACTGACGGCTGTGGTAGACCGTGCCGCTTCGGCCGATCTGGTCGCGGGCGGCGGCGTATTCCGCGTTCGCCGGGTCCATGGCGCAGGCTCTGGTGATCTGCTCATAGCCGAGCACGCGGTTGCCGAGGTTCGTATTCGCGACGGCGGCGAGATAATACCACTGCGCCGTGCGCTGCGATTCGGGCACGGCGTTCAGCGTCCGCAGCGCCCGCTCGTATTCCTGCACAAAGATGTACCGCCGCGCGGACTCCATCGGGTCGGCCTCCGACCACGCGCCCTGATAGCTCTGCCGGTACCAGCCCGCAAAGGGGTCTGCCTGATAGCTTCGCTGCTGCGTATTTATGCGCGGCTGCGGGTTTTTGATCTGGTCATAGGCGGCGTTAATGCGGTTCATCATCTCCGCCGCGTGCTGGTCGCCCGGATTCATGTCCGGGTGGTATTTCTTCGCCAGCGCGCGGTAGGCGCGCTTGACCTCCTCGTCGCTTGCGTCCGGCGTCAGGCCGAGCACGCTGTAGGGATCGTCGATCATGTTGATTCCTCCTGCTTCGTCCGGAACGCTGCTTCAAAGCGCGTCCAGACGCCGGAATATAGAATGTTCTGTAATATCGCTGCGTCCTGCACAATGGGCAGGCCTTCAAATGCCTCCGCCGCGTCGCCCGCCAGAAGCGTCAGCTGCGGGCGGAAGTCCGCGCCGCTCTGTACGCCCAGCAGCGCCAGCGGGTTATACTGGCCCTTTTTCCGATCCTCTTCCAGGTCGCAGGCCGCGTCCATAAAATAGATCAGCTTGCCGAGACTCCGGCCAAACTGCCGCAGAACCGGCGTCCAGTGATCTGCTTTCACTGTAAACAGCTCCGCCATCAGTTCTCCAAACGCGTTGGCAGGCGCTTCGGAATAAGCCGTGCGGTCTTCCTCTGCCTGCGTGATGGTCTGAAGCGCGGCACGGATGGCGGCGGCCTTTTCCGGATACTGCGCGGCGGCCCGCTTCGCGCCGGGGCCGAGAAGCCCTGCGGCGGCTGCCGCGGAAAGCTTTTGATCGTCGTGCCAGTCGTCCCGGCGGTTCTCATAGGCCAGCAGGCAGTTCATTGCCGCCGCGTAGCCGGTGAATGCCGTCTGCGTCCAGCTCTGCGCCTGCGCCGGATGGCGCAGGCAGCGCGACGCGCCAGACTGCTCCGCCGGTTCGTAGAGCGCGGACAGAAACAGCGTCAGAAACGCCATATCATAGGTTAACGCCAGCGCCGGGACCGGCCCATAGCCGCGGTACAGCGCGCGGCACAGCCCGCAGTAGAAGCTCTTGTAGCGCGTCTGCTGCCCTTCGTCCAGCCGCGCAAGGTCGGCGATCACGTATCCGAACATTCCGGCTTCTCCTTCTCTTCCTTCCAGTCGAACAGCGCGTGATTGAGCAGCGCGCCGTAAAACAGAATGGAAATACACGCGTACAGCCACAAAAGCATCAGAAGCAGCACGGACAGGCTCCCATAGAGCGCTGAGGCTTTGGCGATGTGGTTGACGTACCACGAATAGATCTCCGAATAGATCACCCACGCGCAGGCGGCGCCCGCCGCGCCGGGCAGAACGTGAACGAACCGCTGCCGCTTGTCCGGCAGAGCCAGAAACACGCCCGTAAACAGCGCCGTCAGCAGCACGAATGAATACAGATGCAAATTCCGCAGGATCGGCTCAAGCACGGCGGCAAAGGAAAAGCCCCGTGCCAGCAGAAACGCCAGCAGCGCCTGTCCGCCGACATAAAGCCCCAGCGTCAGCAAAAGCGCCAGCAGCATCCCGACCGTATATAAAACGCACAGCAGCCGCCGGTGCAGGTACCTGCGCGTCTCGCGCACCTCCAGAACGGCGTCAAGCCCGTAAAGAAGACTCAGCATCCCCTTTGAGGCCGACCAGAGCGTCAGCACGGCGCTGGCCGAGATGATCGCCGCCGAGCTTGAGCCGTAGAGCGTCCGGATAAAATATTCCAGCAGCCGCAGCAGCCACTCCGGCGCAAGCTGCGCGCAGAGGCCGAGCAAATGCTCGATCGTCAGCGGTGTATACGGGAGCAGCGACAAAAGCAGGCTCACGATCGGAAACACCGACAGCAGCAGGAAAAACGAGGCGTTGCCGGCGTAAATCGGGATCTGCATGGCCGCGACGCGCGCAAGCAGCTGTTCGAGCTGTTTTTTCAGTTTCATCCGCCGCCTCCTATACCCGAAAGTTTTCGACAAAAATCTGTCCCGGCCTGCACAGGTTCCCCAAAACGCGGATGATCTTTCTGTAAAGATCATCAAAAATCACAATGCTTTTGTCGAATCATGCGAAATTTTTTGGTTTTCGAATCGCAGAAGTTATGGTTCAATATTCCCGGGAGGGAGAACACCATGAGAAATAAGAGTCTGATTCACACAAAGGACGTCAAGACACAGGAGGGCACGCCGCTGCATCTGGAATATTATCTGCTCAATGACAGCGTGCTTGGCGGCTGTGCCGAGTGCTATGGCGTGGAGATCCTCGCGCAGACCGGCGAGGCGCAGTGCTACGCCGGCATCCCGCGCATCACCATGCGCGGGACCAGCATCTTCACGCTCATCGACCAGCTGGCCTACTTCGCCGTCACGCCGGATTCGCTGAATGATGTGATCCAGGACTGGCTGTAGAAAGAAGTAGACAAGGCCTCTCTTTTTTGCTACAATCATAACAGAAAATGGGCAGAAGCGCAAGATGCGCGTCCGCCGGATGAAGAGAGGAGTTTTTGCCATGAAGTGCCCGTACTGCGGCTATCAGGAGAGTAAGGTCGTCGATTCCCGTCACTCGGACGACGGGGTGAGCATTCGCCGCCGCCGCGAATGCCTGCAATGCCAGAAGCGGTTTACCACCTATGAGACGGTCGAAAGCCTGCCCATCGTCGTCATCAAGCGCGACAGCAGCCGGCAGCAGTTCGACCGCAACAAGATTTTGAATGGTATGCTCCGCGCGTGCGAAAAGCGCCCCGTGCCGCTGGCTGAGCTGGAAAAGGCCACCGATGAGATCGAGCAGGCCATCCAGAACTCGCTTGACCGGGAAATTTCCACCGAAAAGATCGGAGAACTGGTCATGGAACGCCTCAAGCCGCTTGACGAGGTCGCCTATGTCCGCTTTGCGTCGGTCTACCGCCAATTCAAGGACATCGACAGCTTCATGCGCGAGCTGAACAAGATTCTCGAAGAGCGATAAAACGCTTCGCCCCGCTGAACAGCGGGGCGTTTTTTCAGGAAAGCACCGGCGCGGGAGCGTGCCTACATCACATTCTCCACCGTCGGCAGCTCCATGCGGCGGACGTGCTCGAGGCGGGCGGTGAGTTCGCCGCAGGCGGCGAGGTAATCGTCCAGATCTTCCAGCTTGATAAACGCCTCGAGCTGCGCGAACAGGGCGAGGATCTCGTCGACCTCCTCGTGGTGCAGGAAAATGCCGAGGACTGTCTCGCGGCCCTCCCAGAGCTGCTTTGCCTGCCGCAGAGACTCCGCTGCCGCGGTATATTGTTCTTCCTCCGCCTGCCGGATGGAGCGCTCCAGAAGCGTGACCGTTTCCTCGCCGGACGCACGCACATAAAAAAGCGAAAACAGCCCCACGGCCAGACACAGCGCAAACACGAGACACGCGATCAGAATATGCTTCATGCCTCATCCTCCCGCATGGCGGCAAAATACAGCTTGCCGTCCGGTTCGCTCGTGAGCAGATACACGTCCTGCACGCGGCAGTTGTAATTTTTCAAGATCTCCTGCACCCACGCTTCGTCCCGGCCCAGAAGCGGCAGATTCTGCCGCATGAGCCGCCCGGAGGCAATGACGGTAATGGGCAGCTTCCGCCCGCTTACCTGCACGCCGGCGTCCTTTGCGGGCGCTGGTTCGTATTTCGGATACAGGAACGTCGAAATTGCGCCGCTCGTCTCCAGAATGGCGTACTGCACCTGCGAAAGGTCCGTCACGCCCTGAATGCGCAGATATTCTGCCAGCTCGTCGGTGTTCACGCGCGTCTTTTTAAGATTCTGCTGCAAAAGCCGCCCGTTTTCGATCAGAATGACCGGTTTGCCGCACAAAAACCGCCGCATTCTCACGCTCCGGTATGTCAGCACGGACAGAACCAGCTCCACGCTCAAAACGACAAGGATCGGCAGCAGTCCCGCCAGCAGCGGCGTGCCCGTCTCCTGCATCGGCACAGCGGCCAGATTCGCGATCAGCATCGTCACAACGAACTCCATCGGCTCCATCTCGCCCAGCTGCCGCTTGCCCATGAGCCGGACGACGAGGATCAGCGCCAGATATAAGACCACGGCGCGAATGAGTGAAATCAGCATAAAAAACGCCTCCCTGCCGTAGCATTTGCACACGGCAGGGAGGATATACCGCTTTCCTTCTATTTTTCCAGATACTCCGTGCATTTTGCCTGCGCGTCGCGGGCGAGTTTTTCCTCGTCGACGCTGGCAAGACGGCCCTCGCGGACGGTGATTTTGCCGTTTACGACCGTGTAATCGACCGGGCCGCGCACACCGACGGTGGCAAGGACGGATTTCGGGTCATAGCAGGCCCCGACGAGCTCCATCCGGCGGCTGTCGATCAAAAACAGGTCGCAGCACTTGCCGGCAGCAAGACTGCCGATGTCACTGCGGCCGAGCAGCCGCGCACTGCCGCGCGTGGCGATCTTCAGAACATCGTAGCCCGAGGGCGCTTCGCGGCTGGAATTGAGCCGGTGCAGCAAAAACGCCGTGCGCAGCTCCTCCATAAGGCTCGAGCCGTCGTTGGACGCCGAGCCGTCGACGCCGAGGCCGATCGGCACGCCAAGCTTCAGCATATCCGGGATGCGCGCGATGCCGGAGGAGAGCTTCATGTTGCTTGCCGGGCAGTGGCACACGCCGGTGCCGGTTTCGGCCAGAAGCTTCAGCTCCTCGTCATTAAAATGAATGCCGTGCGCGTACCACACATCCGGGCCGACCCAGCCGAGCGTCTGCATGAACGCCAGCGGGCGCATCCCCTCGCGTTCGAGCATATAGGCTTCCTCGTCCTTTGTCTCACACAGGTGCGTGTGCAGGCGGACATGGTACTGCCGCGCGAGGATGGCGCTCTGCCGCAGAAGCTCCGCCGAGACGGAGAACGGCGAACACGGTGCAAGCGCGACCTGCCGCATGGAGCCGAACGACGCGTCATGGTATGTTTCAATGAGGCGGGCGGAGTCGGCCATGATCTCGTCGACCGTCTGCACAACGGAGTCGGGCGGCAGACCGCCGTCCTTGACGGACAGATCCATGGAGCCGCGTGAGCAGTGCATCCGCATACCAAGCTCCGACGCGGCCTCGAACTGCGTCCCGATCAGATCGCCCGCGCCGACCGGGAAGACATAGTGGTGGTCAAAGCAGGTCGTGCAGCCGTGCTTCATGAGTTCGCCCATGCCCGTCAGGCTCGACAGGCGGATGACCTCCGCGTCGAGATTTTTCCAGATCTCATAGAGCGTTTTCAGCCAGTCGAACAGCTCCATGTTCTGCACCTGCGGCAGATTGCGGGAAAACTGCTGGTACAGATGATGGTGCGTGTTGACAAGGCCCGGATAGCACAGCATATGGCTGGCGTCCAGCACCTCGTCGGCCTGCCGGTCAAGCTTCGGGCCGATGGCGCGGATGATGCCGTTCTCAGCGTAGAGGTCGACATTTTCATATACGGTATCCTGCTCGTCGCAGGAGACGAGGGTTTTGATATTGCGGATCAGAAGTCGCTGCATGGCAAAGCCCATCCTTTTCGTTCAGATACCTCTATTTTACCATGCGGGCGCGGAAAATCAATCGTTTATGCGATGCCGCTTGCGGGCAGATGCGCAATATGATAGAATGTATGCAGAGTAAATGACATTTACGCAGGAGGCAGTACTATGACGCTCGGACAGAAGCTCAAGCAGACGCGGCTTGCACGCGGCATGACGCAGTCGCAGGTCGTGGGGGACCGCATCACGCGCAATATGCTCTCGCAGATCGAAAATGATCTGGCTTCGCCGTCGGTCGGGACGCTGGAATATCTGGCGTCGGTGCTGAACGTCCGGCTCTCGTGGCTGCTGGCGGACGAGCAGGAGGAGGCGGAGGCCGGGCGCACGCAGCGGCTGCGGGAACTTCTGAAAAGCGGCGAGTATGCCGCCTGTCTTGAGCTTGCACCGGAGCACGCGCCGGACGACGAGCAGGCGCTGGCGCTGGCCATGGCCGCGGCGCAGTGTGCGCAGCGGGCGCTGGAGTCCGAGCGGTTCGACACGGCGCGCCATCTGGCCCAGCGGGGGCTTGCATGGAACAACGGCAGCCTCTATGCAAGTGCAGCGCTTATGCTGCACCTGTGGGACATTCTGGCCCGGTGTGCACAAAGCGCGGGGCTGGGACAGGAGGAGGCCGCTTTTGCGGACTACCGGCAGGCCTATGCCGCGCAGCCCGTCCGCGCCCGGTACCATCTGGCCATGGCCCGCTATCAGCTTGAACGCGGGAAGACGGCAGCCGCAGAGGCGGAGCTTCGCGCAGTCCCCATGCCGCCGGAGGAAAGCCGGGCGGAATACCGCGTTTTGCAGGCACGCCTCGCGTCGGCCTCCGGCCGGTACGCGGAGGCTATGACCGCGCTGCGGCAGGCCGAACGGACAGGCCCGCTGCCAAAGCTGCTCGAACGGGAGCTGCTGCAGGCGATGGAGCTTGCCGCCCGCGAACTCCAGGACTACAAAACGGCCTACGAATGCGCCGCCCGCCAGCTCAAGCTGTGATGCGCGGCAGCACTTTTTCTTGCGCTTTTTTGGCAGCTGTTGTATACTGAAAACAGGAGAAACAGACAGAAGGGGAGTGGCTGGATGAAACGGGCGGGCACGCTTCTGATCGCCGCCGTGCTGCTCCTGACGCTCTGCGCCTGTAAGCGTGAAACGCGGCCCGCCGTGGGCCTCGGAACCTTCCATGGCGAGCAGGTCAGCGTCTATGGCGGAGACTGGCAGCCGATCGGCGAGGTCTACAACGGCCAGACCTATCTCACGCTGAACGCAGGCGGCGAGGGCGTTTTCTGCGTGGACGGTGAAGCCGCCGCGGTCGAATGGGAAACATCAGGCGAACGGCTCACGCTGACAATGGGCAGTGCGCGCTGCGAAGGGACGATCGACGCAAACACGGTCACCATCGGCTTTTTTGACGCTGATATCCGTATGAGCTTTTCCAGAACGGCCTCCGCCGCGCTTCCGCTGCTGGACAGTCTGCCGGAGCAGGCACAGGAGCCGGACGCGGATGCAGAGCCGGATCACGCGGCCTATTGGGCCGGGGATTGGTACGGCTGGCACATTGTTACCGATGCGAGCGAGGAGCTGCAATACCTGAAGGACACCGCATGGGATGCCTGCGCGCACATCAGCGTGCGCGGGGATGCAGGAATGCTCACCGTTTGGGATACGGAGAATGAACCCGGCGAGCTTCTGCTCCGGGCAAGCGTCACGTTTTCGGCGGGGACGACCGACGCCGGGCACATGACGGCGGACTCCGGCACGTATCTGGACTGCGATCTGACGAATGGGCTTTCCTGCGATCCTGGCGTGTCGGAGGTGCATACGTTTGACCATATGATCTGCATTTCCGGCCGTGCGGAGGATGAAAACGGCGGCTGGGTGCGCTTCCGTCTCTATCTGCGCCCGTGGGGCACGGACTGGGAGGATGTGCGCACCGGCGACACGAGCGGCTGTCTGTACCGCAATATGCTCCCGCCAGATTACGACAGCTGGTACGCGCCGTTGCTTGCGCGGGGCGTTGCCGATATGCCGGACTCATTCGGGATGGCGAAATAAGAAAGGAGAACCGACCATGGCGTTTTGTCCCTATTGCGGAAGTAAAATCGAGGAAACAGCGAAATTCTGTACGGAATGCGGCGCAAAGCTGACGCAGCCCGAACCCGCACAGCCGCAGACCACACGCGCAGACGGCTTCCCACCCCCGCCGGAGCGGCCTGCGGCGCAGAGTGCGCCCCCGCAGAAGCCGAAGAAAAAATCCAAAGCGCCGCTGGTGATCGGGATCATCGCAGGTGTTCTGGTGCTGTCCGCCGTGCTCTGGGGGCTGGTGGGAAGGAGACTTTTCGCGCCCTATCAGCCGGCAGAGCCGGTCGATCCCTCAATGAATGCTGTCTCGCAGACGGCCTTCTGGAACGGCAGCTGGTACGGCTGGTGGATGATCGAATCCGGGACCGGCGCCTATGAAGACAACGCAGGCAGCTGGTGGGATGCCTGCGCACAGATCGAGCTTGACGCGGACGGAAGCGGAACGCTTACCCTGTGGGACGATTCCTGCGAGGCCGGACAGATCATCGCCGATGCACAGGTGCAGGCGAGCGCTGATCTGACGACGAGCGGACGGCTCGTTTCGACGGGCGGCAGCTTCTTTGACTGCAAGCTGAGCGGCGCGGACGCGTGGTACATTGACGCGGCCCCATCCGAGTCCATGCCGTATTCCGAGATGATCTGCATCTCCGGCGTCTATACAGACCCGGAAAACAGCGAAGATTCCTTCGTCTATACGGTCTATCTGCGCCCCTGGGGCATGGATTGGGAGGATGTGCGCACGGACGACGAGACGCGCCTGCCGTATTTCTACGACGACTGGTACCTGCCGCTGATCGAAGCCGGTGCGTCCATGCCAAACGCCATCGGCGGCACGCTGGCCTGAGCATATAAATCATCACACTGAAAAACGGAGGTTTACAGATATGGAACTGGCAGAAAAGCGATATGCGCAGTGGCTTGCGCAGCAGGGATTGGAGCCGGAGCTGCGGCAGGAGCTGGACGCGATGCACTCCGACGCGGAGAAGATCACCGACGCGTTCTACCGCGATCTGGAATTCGGCACGGCGGGTCTGCGCGGCGTGCTCGGCGTAGGCACGAATCGGATGAATATTTACGTGATCCGCCGCGCGACGCAGGCGGTCGCGCAGTATCTCAACGAGACGGAGCTGCCGAAGACCGTTGCCATTGGCCATGACAGCCGCATCAAGAGCGACGTCTTCGCCCGCGAGGCAGCCGCGGTCTTCGCCGCCAACGGCATCACGGCGTACCTCTATCCCCGGCTCGAGCCTGTCCCGGCGCTGAGCTTCGCCGTGCGTCACCTGCACTGCGGGCTCGGCGTCTGCGTCACGGCCAGCCACAACCCGGCGGAATACAACGGCTACAAGGTCTACGGCTCCGACGGCTGTCAGATGACGCCGGAGGCGGCAGAGCGCGTGGTCGCGCTGCTGGAGCACATGGACTATTTCACCAGCGCGAAGACCACGGACTTTGACGCGGCGCTGGCCGCCGGAAGCATCCGGTACATCCCCGACGAGGTGTTGGACGCGTTTGTCGACGCCGTCTATGCGCAGCGCGTGGGCAGCGGCGAGGGAATTGAAAACCTGAAGCTCGTCTACACGCCGCTCAACGGCGCAGGACTTGAATGCGTCAAAAAGCTGACGCAGAAGCTCGGCATCCGGAACATGACCATCGTAAAGGAGCAGGAGCAGCCGGACGGTCATTTCCCGACCTGCCCGTATCCGAATCCGGAGATCCGGCAGGCCATGGAGCTGGGCCTTCAGTACTGCGACCGCGTCCACCCCGATATTCTCATCGGTACCGACCCCGACTGCGACCGCTGCGGCACCGCCGTGCCGGACGGAAAGGGCGGCTACCGGCTCATTTCCGGCAACGAAATGGGCGTCATTCTGCTGGACTTCATCTGCCGCAGCCGCATCGCGAATGGCACGATGCCGGAAAATCCCGTCGCTGTCACCACCATTGTCTCGACCGATATGGTCACAGCTGTCGCCAAAAAATACGGCGTCGAGCTGCGCCGCGTGCTTACGGGTTTCAAATATATCGGCGAGCAGATCGCGCTGCTGGAGCAGGGCGGCCATCCGGAACGCTATATCTTCGGCTTTGAGGAGAGCTACGGGTACCTGTCCGGTACGCACGCACGCGACAAGGACGCGGTCAACGCTGTGCTCCTCATCTGCGAGGCTGCCGCGTGGTACGCCAAAAAGGGCATGACACTCGGCAACGCCATCGACGCGCTCTATGCCGAGTTCGGCTGCTACTGCAACGCCCAGAAGAGCTTTGCCTTTGCGGGCGAGACGGGCATGGAGAAGATGGCCAGTCTCATGCAGGGCCTGCGCACGCAGCCGCTGCGCGAGATCGCCGGACTTCCGGTCGAGGGCTATACGGATTACGAGGCCGAGGGCACCGGCCTGCCGAAAGCGAACGTGCTGGAATACCGCCTGCCCGGCGGCAGCAAGGTCATCATCCGCCCGTCCGGCACCGAGCCGAAGATCAAGGCCTACCTGTCCGCCGTCAAGCCGACCGTGGAGCAGGCAAACGCCCAACTCGCCCGCCTGGCCGAAGCCGCCGCAAAGCTGCTGGCGTAAAAAATAAAAATACCTCTTGCAAAACCCACCTGGATATGCTATGATACATAAGCTAATTCAATAGCTATCCGGGTGTGGCGAAGTTTGGTATCGCGCTTGAATGGGGTTCAAGAGGCCGCTGGTTCGAATCCAGTCACTCGGACCATGATTGCCGAACACTATAGATGAAATGGCAAAAAAGCCAGTCATCTCAAGGGGTTCGGCAATTTTTTATTCTCAAAATTCTTAGGTAACTCCATAGATGAAATCGCAGCTTGCAGAGGTTCAAACAGGATTTGAACCTCTGTTTTTCCATATTCAAGCGGATTTTCAGTGGCAGCGCCCTTTTTCAGAGGGCTGCGGCGGCGAGATTCCGGAAGAAACGAAGAAAAATCTTTCACAAAGTTATGGGCGCTGGATTGTTGGTTTTCACGAACCAAGTCCAGCGCCTTTTTTGCGCTCAAAAAGGGCGCTGCAGATTGGAGGTATGATATGAACGAAGAACTCACACCACAGAAAGAACGATTTCTGCGAGAGGTAGAACAGAAGCTCCTGCGCAGAGATCTGGATGCAAAGCTGCTGGAAGATGGGCTGATCCACGTCAGATGGAATGAGAAGCCGCTCTGCTCAGTTGACAGAGACGGCATTGTCCGCTTTCGACCAGCGGATAAGGTAGTACGGGTGCTCCGCGGGATTTTTAATGCAGCCGTGGATAACAACCTGATTGCAAAATCGCCTGTCCCGGCAATTTTGCGAATCGGCGGCAAAGCAACGCAGGAAGACGCTCACCGCTGAACAGTCTCAGCGCCTTTTGGACGCGACAAGAGGGACGCGGGCATATCTTTTCTGCCTGTTGGCACTTCAAACCGGTATGCGGCGCGGAGAGCTTTGTGGGCTGATGTGGTCGGACGTTGATTTTCCCGCGGGTGTGATTCATGTTCGGCACAATGCGCTGCTCACAAACGCGCAAACGACCGTCAGCGACACCCTCAAGACCTCTGCCGCAGTCCGGGATATTCCGATACCGCCCACGCTGTTTGCAGAGCTTGTAAAAGAGCGCAAGGGCGCAAAGAGCCTTTATGTGCTGCACATGGAAAATGGAAAACCGCTTTCCAAAAGCAGTCTCAAGTGTCTGCTTCAAATGATCGAGAACCGCACGGTTGATGATCCTGCCGATCTCTGGACAACCGCGCCGCACTCCAAGGTAGTCCGCACATTGGATTTCCACGTTCATCCGCACCAGCTCAGGCATACCTACATCACACGGCTGTTTGAAAGCGGGCTGGATATCAAGGAGATTCAATATCTCGCAGGACACGCCACAGTCAATATGACGCTGCGCGTTTATACGCATTATCAGCACGAATCGCGCCAGCAAAGCACCGCACAAAAGGTCTGCGCCGCGTTTGGCTGAAAACAGGTGCCACGCAGGTGCCACATTGAAAGCGTGCCACTGTCGTATTTTCGGCGTAAAAGACGCTTCAAAGATGTTAAAATCATGTTTTAGAGTTCAATCAAAATTGTGAAAAAGATTCAGGAAAGTAGATTGAATCTTGTTAAAAAGCTGCTTTTAAGCAAAGAAAAACCGCACTTCCGAAGAAGTGCGGTATGGCAAGCAGCACCCTTTAAGATAACAATGATTTCCCCAGTGTTTTCAAGGGTTTCAGCTATTTTCGGCAATCCTTTTCCGAGTTGGCGCGGCGTGCTGCTTGATGGTTACTGTGCAACCCAAAAAGATATTGCATAGTTTGCGGTTTTTCGTACTCCGCACTATCGCCTCACTAATCTTCATCCCGACGATCCTCCTGCTTTGCACGGTTTCGATCATAAAGCCGCTTGCTTTGCACAATGCGGGTGACCGGCGAAACGCCGTTCCATGTGCCGCGCTTGGCTGCATGAAATTTGCGCTGGTTTTTCTTACTCTGTTTTTTCAGCGGTGTAACCTTCATTCAGATCCCACGTCCTTTCCCGTTTGTTCTGCTACTCCGCGCTTTCAACTGCGCTTCCGTCCTTGCGATCTCTGGCGATCTCCGGCATCGGGTTGGCGTCCAGCAGCCCCGTCAGTGTGCGCGGTGTGTATCTCATGTAATCCATCATGCAGCCGACATTGATCAATCTGCTTGGAATGCCCATCGCCCATTGCTCTTTCTTCCACTTCTCAACGAGTTCCCATTCGCGCGTATTATGTACATGCCCGTACAGCATGACCGCGCCATAATGCTGATTCTTATAAAACAGAATCGGGTAATGACTCAGAATCACCAGCCGATTCTCATCGTTGACCTCCGCGTACTGCTCGATGCTCTCCCAATAAGGGCGGAGCTTTCCTTTCACGCGGTCATGGTTGCCTTGAATCAGGTGCTTATGTCCCTGCAACCGCTCCATAATCCGAATACTGTTTTCTTCGTTTTTCCAGAACGCATCGCCGAGCACATAGACTGTATCCTCTGACGTGACGCGCTCATTCCAGTTTTGAATCAGAGTATCGTCCATCTGTGCGGTATCTGGAAATGGGCGATTATCAAAACGGAGCACATTCGTATGTCCAAAAGGCATATCTGCAATGTAATAAATCATATTTTCTGTTTCCTTTGTCAGTTTCCTTTTTATTATACAGGGTAATCCGTCAAAAGTTCACTTTGTGAAAAATATTTATCTGTTTTCTCTGAGAGACTGGTATCAAAATGTGATACCAACCTCTCAGAGAAAACTCTTGCAAAAGTGTGCGCATACCTCCAGTTTTTTCTGTGTCTTGCGATCTGGCTTTCTATAGTGTTTCCTCGATCTCATACCCGCCGCCGAAAATGATTGTCAGCTTTCCATCATTATGTACCTTGATGCACTCGATCATCTGGCGCACGATGCTGTCATCGTACTGCGTTTCATTCGCATTGCGCTCGGCGATGATGTTCTGAATTTCCTCCAGCCGCGCTTGGCGGGAGCCGTCCTTGTGGATGCTCTCCTGAATTGCGGCAATGCGGCGGTTAAGCTGCTCGATCTGATCGGAGATGCCTTTGAATTCATCCTCGCTGCTTTCCGCATCCTTTCCGGCTGCGACGGTTTCGTTGACAAGATCCAGCATCCGTTTGTTCAGCGTGTCGATGCGGCGTGTCAGCAGGTCGATTTCCTCTGAACTGCCATTTATGCCGATAGCTTCTCCAATGGTGGCTTTCATGAGCGTCAGGTATGTGGACTCGTCCTCTGCGTGAAAGCGCTTCAGCGCTCGGACAACGGCCCCATGCAGGGCAGCTTCTTCTGCGGTGATGGAGTCCTTGCAATACTTTTTGCCATAGTCCAAACGGCTGACGCAACGCCAGACGATTTTCTTCCTCCCGTGCGCGGTCCAGGTGACGCGCCGGTAGCGGCTGCCGCATTCTGCACATTGCAGCACCTCGGTCAGTGCGTATTTGGAGTATTTTCCGATTGCGGTGATGGATGTCTTATCTGACTTTGCCCGGAGTGCCTGCCTCCGGATCAATTCTTCCTGCGCGCGGTTGAACACCTCACGGCTGATAATCGCCGGATGATTGTTTTCGACAATGTACATGGGTGCTTCACCCTGATTCACTTTCCGTGTTTTGGAGATGCAGTCAATCGTGACCGTTTTCTGGAGGATACAGTCGCCACAGTATTTTTCGTTCCGCAGGATATTCATGATCATGTTCTTGCTGAAGCTGAGATTCTTTTCGAGGATCTCAATTTTCTCCGCTTGCAGCGTTTGCGCGATCACCTTGACCGGCTGACCGGCGAGGAACATCTCGTAGATCCGCTCCACGATGGCTGCTTCTTCCGGCACGATCTCCGGCTGCTTATCCTGCTTTTTTTGATAGGAGTGAAAGAACATTGAATACGCACGCACGATTGGATGAATTACTGCATGAGAGAAACATGACATTATATCAGCTATGCCAAAGCGGAAACATCCCCTACACGACGCTTCGCGTCTCTCGCTGCAGAGGCAGCCAGCTTTCTGTAGATACCATTGAGCAAATTTGCAAGGTGCTTGGAATCTCAATGGCGGAGTTTTTTACTCCAAGCAACCAAGTCCGTACACATTGATAGCTATCGTGTATCTCTGTAGTCCAAATGGCATTTCCACAAAACTGCTTACTCTGCCAAGCCGTATTTGGTCTTGATCCGGTCGAGCTTTTCGAGCATGGGTTCGGCAATCAACCACAGGAAGAAAAACGTGGCAATGGCGCGCACCAGATCGACCGGAAGGCCGGTGACGTAGTAGCCTAAAATGATTTTCCAGTTGATCGTGTTCGACCACATGGGGGCAGACGCGGGATTCATAATGCCGCCGTAGATGATCGTGGACGCGATCACGCCGAAGATACAAAGGCTCAGCCGCCCGCGCCGCAGAACGCCCTTGCGGTACAAGACGCCTGCCAGCCAGGCGATGATACCCATTGCGAACATCTGCCACAGGAGCCGACTGTGGAGGACACCATCGCCATCCTGCGTGGTCTGGAATCCCGGTATGAGGTGTTTCACGGCGTGAAGATCACGGACAACGCGATTATTGCCGCCGCAACGCTTTCCAACCGCTATATCACCGACCGCTTCCTGCCGGACAAGGCCATTGACCTGATCGACGAAGCGTGTGCCATGATCCGCACGGAGATGGACTCCATGCCAACCGAGCTTGACGTGATTAACCGCAAGATCATCCAGATGGAGATCGAAGAGGCTGCCCTCAAGAACGAGGACGACGAGCTGTCAAAGGGACGGCTCAGTGAGCTGCAGAAGGAGCTGGCCGAACAGCGCGACAAGTTCAACACCATGAAAGCGCAGTGGGAAAACGAAAAGAACGCGATTGGCCGCGTGCAGCAGCTGCGTGAAAAGATTGAGCAGATCAACCGCGAGATTGAAACCGCACAGCAGAACTACGATCTGGAAAAGGCCGCAAAGCTGATGTATCATCGACCTGCAAATCGCGGCGCTCAACCGCCGTCTGGCCGACAAGCAGCTGCGTTGTGAGCTGACGCAGGCTGCAAAACAGTTCATCATCGACGCGGCCTACGATCCGCAGTTCGGCGCGCGTCCGCTGCGCCGGTATGTGCAGCATACAGTGGAAACGCTGCTTGCAAAGAAGATTTTGGAGGGCAGCGTCCAGCCCGGTTCGACAATTACCGTCGATACGGAAAACGGCGAGCTGGTGCTTCGCTGAGTGTAAGGCAAATAGCAAATGCCCGGAACGCGAAATGCGTTCCGGGCATTTTGCACCCACAGGGGCGTCTTTTCTTTTGCTTTTTATTCCTGCTGCGCGCAGTCAAACAGCCTTTCAATCAGATTACTGCCCTGAAACAGCGGCTGAAGGACGGCGCACGCCGAGCCGTAGATCGGCGAGTTTGCGCCAAAGCGCGACTTGACAAAGCGCGGGCGCAGCTGCTGCTGGTGTACAGAGACGTTGATATCGGCCACCCACTGCTCCAGATACCGCACGAACTCCTCCGGCAAAAACGCCGCGTCATGCCCAAGCACCACCAGCGACACGTTCACCAGATTCAAATAGTTGTTCAGTCCGAACGAAAGCTGCCGCATGGCATTATAAAACACGGTGTATGCGGCCTTGTTCGTCATGGCAAAGCCGGCGGCCTGCTCCATGCTGTCAAGCTCCACGCCGCACTCGTCGTGAATCAGTGACAAAATTGCCGGCGCACTGGCGTAAAGCTCCAGACAGCCGCGGCTGCCACAGGTGCAGCGCGGGCCGCCAAAGTCAATGGATGTGTGGCCAAGCTCGCCGCATGCGTCAAGCAGCTCATGATGTGATACCAGCGCCGCGCCAAGCCCCTCGGTAATGCCCATATAGAGAAAGCTGTCGGCGTCCTTGCCGGCGCCAAAGTAGAGTTCGCACAGGCCGGACGCGTGCATATCGTTGCAGACAATAATCGGAAAACGGAAATACGGCTGAAGCGCGTCGCGCAGATTTAGCGAACGGATGCCGAAGAAATCGGTGACATAGGCGATGCCGCTGGCATCGCTGCTGATAACGCCGACGGTGGAGATGCCCATGCCCAGAATCGGCCGCTCAGTGTGCTCGGTCAGCTGCTCGGCAAGCTCACGCAGCTTCTGCAAAAAGCTCTCTTCGTTTTCAATCGGGGTGAGCGGGCGCTTGGCGCGCGCCAGAAGCTGAAGCGACAGATCGCACACCACGCCGTACAGACACGTGCGGGAGATGTAAATGCCCAGCACCACCGGCGACGTGGAGCAGATGCGCAGCAGCATCGGCGTGCGCCCGGGCGACTTGATGGGGTCTTGCGGCGCAAATTCCTCGATGATGTGCTTTTGCAGCAGCTCGCTTGTGATGTTTGTCACGGTCATGGGCGACAGATGCAGCCCCTCGGAAAGCTCGCTGCGCGTGATGCTCCCCGCCGTGCAGACGGATTGCAGCAGCAGTGCGCGGTTTCGCTCCTTAACCTCGATCAGATTGATGCCGGCCTTTTTCATAGCGGCTCCTTTTTGCACTTGCAGCGCCGAAAATTCCGCCGCTTTCGGCGAAATGGCGCGGCAGCGCATATTTATCATTTTAAAAATATTATAGTATATTTGCGGGGGATTGTAAACCGTCGCCAGGGGGATTTTATCCTGCGGCGATAGCCGCTGTGTCTCCGGCGGCGTCACCCACACAAGACAGCGGCCTGCAAGGGAGGGAGCGTCCCGACAGAGGCACAAAAAATCCGCGCCGCCCCTCGGGCGGCGCGGGCATTGTTTACCTGAATCAGTTGGTATCGGCGCACAGGGGGCCGGCCAGCTCTTTCATATAGAACAGCTTACCGGGCATGGTGGGAATGTTGCTGGACGTGACGTACTGGCACGGGCCATAGCGCAGCGTCATCCAGAAGCTCATGCCCTGCCACTGCATACCGCGGGACAGAACGCCGTCTGCGCCGCCGATGGCGTAGTCGGAGTTGAAGATGATCCACGGGCCGATGGTGTTGGCATAGCACGGAATCAGCGGCCAGCTGGAGCGGAACGACGTGATGGCGTTCTGCTCGATGGTGAACGGATGCAGACGCGCGCCGACGCGGTACTCGGCTGCTTTCCAGTCCTCATAGGCGGCGTAGTCCTTGGCAAAGTGCGGCTCCCAGAATGCAATATGGCACATACGGCCGATGCCGTAGACCAGAACCTGCTTTGCACCCTCAGCCTTCAGCTTGCGGATTTTCTCCGGATAGGTGGGCAGATTTTCCTTGGTTGCAAAGTTGCGCTGATTTTCGGGGACAGTCAGCTCGCCGAGCGGGCCGTAGAACGCGCCGGTCATGGCGTTCTGGAACGCGGCGGGGTCGGATGCGGGCAGCGTGTTGCCCTCGGCGTCAGCCCACTCGTCCATGTTGAAGCCGTAGACGTGCTTGCAGTCCACATTCCACTCTTTCAGGAAATAGACCGCCCACTTGTACATGCCCATCGGGCCAACCGGCAGGATGAGAATCAGCTTTCTGCCCTCTTCCTTGGTGAGCCTGATCTGCATGGCAATTTCGTGACCCATGTATGCGCCGAACTCTTCAAGGTTCGTGCACTCGACGGGACGGAAGCCATCGTTCCAGAAGCTCTGGCGCTCGCCGACGGAAGATGGATCGTTGGAGACGCAGTCATAAATCTTGGAAATGTCCCAGCCCTCGGGCAGAACTTCGGAAAAATAGGAACCCTTGAGGGTATCGACCATGTTCATAATAGAAAACCTCCTTAAATTGCGCGGCGAAAGCCGCAGGTGTTCTGTAAGTTCATCATACCACGCGGCTTTTCGGGTGTCAATTCGGGACAGGGGTTATTTTTAAATAGATTTTAGAAATGAAATTTGTGGACTTTTCACAGAATCCGGTCAATCGCCCAGAATCAGGCGGCCAAAATCCTGCGGCCGGTGGAACTGCGGCGTGTCACAGCGCATGGGATTCCACGACAGGTAGTGCTGTCGCACGGTCAGATCGCCGCACTTATAGCAGTTGCCGTACATGGCCAGCCCCTCGCACGGTGTAAAGTCCGGGAAAAACCGGCGGATAAACGCAAACGGCACACGGTAGGTGATCTCCCAGCCATCGGACAGGCGCGCGGCCTTTGGCTGGAACAGCGCGGGCTTGTCGGCAACAATCAGACGCGTCAATTCCGTCACATTTGCGCCATATCCGAGATATAACGCACAATTTGGGTTAAATTCGAAGTTGAAGTAGCGCAGATCGTCGGTGGGACGGAGGAAAAATTCCAGACAGCTGTCCTCGCAGACCGACTGCAAAAGTCCGCTGTGCTCGGCGCGGATTTCTGTTTCCCACGCGCGCAGGCGAACATAGATCGCCGCTTCGTCCCAGCAGAGCTGCCCCTGTGCACGGATATCGACCGGGGGATTTGTCCACTGGAGGTTGTCAATCGGAAGTGCGTCAATTGTGTCCCAATCGGGGGCGGATGTGACCTTTTTCAGAACATAGCTTCGCATTTTAGATGCTCCTTTATTCCTTGAGTGTTTTTTCGTATTCCGTGGGGCTCATGCCCGTTTGCTTTTTAAAAAGATTGGAGAAATAGTAGATGCTCTCAATGCCGATGCGCTCGGCGATCTGTGTGAACGTGAGGTTTCCCTCGCGGATCAGACGCTTTGCCTCGCCGATGCGCAGCGCCGTGAGATAGCGCACCATGCTCTGGCCGATCTGCTCGTGGAACACGCGCTTGAGCTGTGAGACGCTTATGCCGAGCACCGCGGCCAGCGATGGAAGCGTGATGGCCTCGGAATAGTGCGCGGCAAGATAGTCGCGCGCCTGCTGCGCCAGCAGCAGATGCTGGTGAAACTGCGTGGATGTGATGGCGCGCTGGGAAAAGCGGACATTGTCGTCGCGGCGGCAGATGCAGATGAACAGCTGCTCCAGATAGAGCTTGATCAGCTGGTCGCTGCCCCACGGGGCGGTGGGCTTTTTACGCAGATTGACCAGCGCGGGATCGTTTTCAAAATACTGATACGCCTGCTGCGCCTCGTCCATCAGCGGCTTGAGGCACTGCTTCTCGCGCTGGTGCAGCAGCAGAACCTTTTTTTCCAGCCGGTGCATGGCTTCGCTTTCGCAGCAGAACGCCACCACCATCACGTCACTTGCGCCGACCGACTGGAACGAATGAAACTCATACGGGCAGTGAAACGCCAGCTCGCCGGCCTTTAGAAAATACTTGTCCGCCCCGGCAGTGACAACGATGCTGCCGCGGTCAACATAGATAAACTCCCAGAAAAAGTGCGACTCGCCGGAGAAAACATAGCCGTTTTCCAGTTTGTAATACGAGATATTCACGATGGCATCCACGTCAAAAACCGTGGCAAGCGGGATGGGTGTGTATTCCATTTTCATGGCGGCAGACATCCTCTGTAGCTGATTTTATAAATTTTGCACCGGATTTTATATTGTCAGGCCAAAATTCGAGCTTATAATGGAATTATAAGCGGAATCCGAACGAAAGTAAATACGGAAAGGAAGATGCACAGATGAAAAAATCAATCAGCTATTGGTCTTTCAGCGGGAAAAACGTGCTTGAGGCGATGAGGCTAGCAAAGGATGCGGGCTTCGACGGCATTGAGCTGACGCTGGATGCAGAGGGCGACGTGACGATGGAGACTGCGCCCGAAAAGCTGGCCGAGATCCGCCGCGCGGCGGAGGAAATCGGCATTGCGCTGCCGAGTGTGGCAAGCAGCCTGTACTGGGCGTATTCGTTTACTTCGGACGATCCGGAGGAGCGGGAAAAGGCGCATCAGGTGGCAGTCTGCGAGATCAAAACGGCAAAGGCGCTGGGCGCGGACACAGTTTTGATCGTGCCGGGCAGCGTTTCGGTGGAATTTGTGCCGGAGCGGCCGGTTGTGGCGTATGATGTGTGCTGGCAGCGCGCGGTGGCCGAGATGAAGCGCCTTGCGCCGGTGGCGGCGGAGCACCAGATTCACATCGGCGTGGAGAACGTATGGAACAAGTTCCTGCTCTCTCCGCTGGAGATGCGCGCGTTTATCGACGAGATCGGAAGCGAGTGGATCGGCTCGTACTTTGACGTGGGCAACGTGGTCTACGCGGGCTATCCCGAGCAGTGGATTCGGATTTTGGGCAAGCGCATCAAAAAGGTGCACTTCAAGGACTTCCGCCGCAATCCGGGCGGCCTCAATTCGTTCGTGGACATTCTGGCGGGCGATGTGGATTGGCCGGCGGTGATGCAGGCGTTTGAAGACATCGGCTATGACGGCTGGGCGACGGGCGAGATGATCCCGGCCTATGGCCACGCCTCTGACCAGATTATTTACAACACGGCGGCCTCAATGGGGCGCATTCTGGAAAAGAAATTTTAAAAACGGACAGACAGGAGGAACGAACATGATTCGAGTAGGACTGATTGGCTGCGGCTTTATGGGCGGGATGCACGCGGCGTGCTATGCGGCGCTGGCGGAGCTTGGCGTCAAGGTGACGGCGATTGCCGATGACCGGCCGGAATTTCTGGCACAGATGAAAGAGCAGACCGATGCGCAGACGTATGAATCGGGTATGGCGCTGATTGAACAGGCGGACGTTGACGTGGTGGATATCTGCCTGCCAACGTATCTGCACACGGCGCACGCGTGCGCGGCGATGGAAAAGGGGCGCGATGTGTTCTGCGAAAAGCCCGTCTGTCTGACGGAGGAGGATATGCAGGCGCTGCTGGAGACGAAAAAGCGTACCGGACGCAAGGTGATGGTCGGTCAGGTCATCCGTCTGTGGGACGAGTACGCATGGCTGAAAAAGACCGTGGACGCGGGAACGTATGGCCGCGTGCTTTCGGGTGTATTCCAGCGCGTTTCGTCGCGCCCCGGCTGGGCAAGCCGCAACTGGCTGCACACGCCGGCGCAGTCGGGCGGCGTGGCCGTGGATATGCACGTGCACGACGTGGACTTTGTGCGCTATCTGCTGGGCGAGCCAGACCGCATTCAGGCGGGCGTCTATCGTGACAGCGACGGACTGATTGAGCAGATTTTTGCTATCTACAACTATGGCAGGGACGTGGCAGTCAGCGTCGAGGCCGCGTGGGACTATCCTGCGTCGTTCCCGTTCTCGGCCACGTTCCGCGTCAAGCTGGAAAAGGCGACCATCACAAACGATGCAAACGGTCTGACCGTGTATCCGAACGACGGCGATGCGTTCCATCCGGAGCTTGCCGCGCAATATACCGGCGACAACCGCATCGGCGGCAATATTTCGTCGCTCGGCGGGTATTATAACGAGCTGAAATACTTTGTTGAGGGATTGCAGGGCAAAAACGATCTGTCGGTTGCGCCGCTGGAGGAGGCCATTGCCTCGGTGCGGCTGGTCAAGAAAGAAATTGAGGCCGCAGGCGGTCTGCTGGCCTGAGAGATGGCAAAGTTCGCGAATGACGGACAAAAGCGAACATAAACGAACAAAAGCCCGCGGGCATGCGCAAAAAACGCATGCCCGCGGGCAAATTTTATGGAAAAGCGTCTAAATTTACCGTCGATTATTTTTAAAAAGAGTTGAAAGAATGGGGCGCAAAACCGCAAAATGTGTGGCAACATCGACCAAAATCACGGTGGTTGAGTTGTGAATAATTCACCATTATTACAACATTCGTAAAGATTATTTAGAAATTGTGTTGACAAAAGACCGCACTTCGGTCTATTATGGATGCAAGGCAATAAGACTCGCGGCGTATTTATTCTGCCGCATGGCCGTGCCGCCAAGACAATCGGCCGCACGCGCCCCCTTAATTTCAGCAAGAGGTGAAAAACATGAGAGTTCTGGCGATTGGCTGCCACCCCGACGATCTGGAGATCGCCTGCTCGGGTACACTCCGCAAATATGTAGAGCAGGGCGCAGATGTGTATATGTGCCATGTTGCAAACGGTGATCAGGGCCATGTCATTATTGAACCCGGCCCTTTGGGCAAGATCCGTGAAAAGGAAGCGGAAAATGCCGGCAAGTTTATCGGTGCCAAAGAAGTTTTCAACATTAACGTTTCGGATATGCAGGTGAACCGCCACGATCAGGCGCAGATTGACGCCGTGGCCGACGTGGTTCGCTATGCGCGTCCCGACGTTATCATCACGCACAACGACGTGGATTATATGCAGGATCATGTGGAGACCAGCCATCTGGCCACCAATGGCGCATTTATGTCGGGTCTGCCGCACCGCTCGGTCAACTACCCGGCCTTTGAGAGCATGATTCCAACGTTCTTTATGGATACCCTGGCGGGCGTGGACTTCAACCCCACCCACTATGTCGATATTACCGGCCAGATTGAGATGAAGCTGAAAGCGCTTGAGATGCATGAGTCGCAGATCAAGTGGATGCTTGACCATGACGGCATCGACTTTGTGGATATGATCCGTACCTGCTCAAGATATCGCGGATATCAGTGCGGCGTTGCCTACGCCGAGAGCTTCCGACCCTATAACGTCTACCCCCGTCACAGCACCAAGCACCTGCTTCCGTAACCGGCTGCGTGAGCGCCGTAGCTCGTAAGAGCGAAAAAACTAGGAGGAATGAATCAAATGAGCACAAAAGCAATCACGTTAAACAGCAAAAAGAGCGTCGGCGCACTGGTTAAGGACTGGATGAGCCTTGTCGGCATCGCCATCCTGATTGTCGTATTCTCTATCATTTCGTATGTAAAGTTTGGCGCACAGTACTTCCTGACCTGGAGCAACTGGAAAAACATTCTTCTGCAAAGCTCTACCGTCGCCATCGTTGCCCTTGGCCAGTCGATCATGCTGCTGACCGGCAATTTTGACCTTTCCCTTGGCCGTATGGTCTGTCTCACCAGCTGCGTGGGTGCCATCCTGATGAAAAACGTCGGTATGTCCACCGGCCTTGCCATCCTGATCATGTTCGCCATCGGCCTTGCCGTCGGCGCAGTCAACGGCTTCATGGTCTCTTATGTCGGCGTTCCCGCGATGATCGCAACGCTTGGCACGCAGTACATCTGCTACGGCCTTGCAAAGCTGCTGACGCAGGCTGTGCCGATTGCCAACATGCCCGATAGTATCTCGTTCCTTGGCCGCGGCTATATCTTCGGCGGCGTATTCCCGGTCTGCGTGCTGCTGATGATCATCGTCTACGCAATTGCGCAGTTTGTCACTTCCAAGACCCGCGTCGGCCGTAACCTCTACGCCGTCGGCGGCTCGCGTGAAGCGGCATTCTTCTCCGGCATCAACGTCAAGGCCTATCAGTTCGGCACGTTCCTGCTGGGCAGCGTTCTGGCTACGTTCGGCGGTCTCGTCCTGATGTCCCGACTCAACTCTGTCGCCGTCACCAACGGACAGAACTATGAATTTGACGCCGTTATCGGCTCGATCATCGGCGGCGTTTCGCTGGCCGGCGGCAAGGGCCGCGTCATCGGCACGATGTTCGGCTGCATCTTCCTGAACACGCTGTTCAACGGCTTCTCCCAGATGGGCGTCGATCCGTTCGTGCAGGACGTTCTGAAGGGCGTTGTCCTTGTGCTTGCCGTCACGCTTGACGTTGCCAGCAACAAGAAGAAGTCCTGATTGACCTGACCGAAGTATCACAGAAAGGTTGGGTGAACAATGGATAACAACTACATCTTAACATTAAAGAATATCACAAAAGAGTTCCCCGGCGTCAAGGCGCTGGATGACGTCACCATCAACATTGAGCGCGGCACCATCCACGGTCTGGTCGGCGAGAACGGCGCAGGCAAGTCCACCCTGATTAAGATTCTGGCCGGTATCTACCAGCCGAATAAGGGCGAAATCATTCTGGACGGCAAGCCCTGCCGCTTTAACAGCCCCATCGAGGCACGCCGTGCCGGCATCAGCGTTGTCCATCAGGAAATCAAGCTGGCCGAGCCGCTGAGCGTTGCGGAAAATATGTTCCTTGGCAACGTCCAGCTGAAAAACGGTCTGGTTGACTGGAAGGGCATGCGCCGCCGCGCGCGGGAGATCGTTGAAGATCTCGGCATGGACATCGACATCAACGCGCAGGTCTCGTCTCTGACCGTCGCGAAAAAGCAGATCGTCGAGATCATGCACGCCATTAACAATAATTCCCGCATCCTGATCATGGATGAGCCGTCGGCCGTTTTGACCGACCGCGAGCTGGAGGTTATGTTCCGCATTGTCAAGCAGCTGCGCGACGAGGGCATCACCATCATCTATATCTCGCACCGTCTGGACGAAATCTTCGGCCTGTGCAGCAACGTCAGCGTCCTGCGCGACGGCTGTCACATCGACACGATTCCGGTCGCTTCCGTTGACCGTCAGGGCCTGATCAACATGATGGTCGGCCGTGAGATGGGTCAGGAGTATCCGAAAGAGGTTGGCAACGTCGGCGGAACGATTCTGGAGGTCAAAAATCTCAGCCGCGGCATTTTGCAGGACATCAGCTTTGAGGTCAAGTCCGGCGAGGTATTTGGCATTTCGGGTCTGGTCGGCGCTGGCCGCACCGAGCTTGCCCGCGCCATCCTCGGCATTGACAAGCCGGAATCCGGCGAGGTCTATGTCCGCGGAAAGAAAGTTCACTATCGTACGTTTGCCGACGCCATCCGTGACGGTCTTGGCCTGATCCCAGAGGATCGCAAGCTCCAGGGTCTTGTCCAGATTATGTCGGTCAAGCGGAACACCACGCTGGTCAACATGAAGCGCGTACTGCGCGCCGGTGTGATCAGCAGCTCGCTTGAGGAAAAGCTGAGCAAGGAATACGCCGACAAGCTGCACGTTGTCACGCCGAGCATGGAGACCGAGGTACAGTATCTCTCCGGCGGCAACCAGCAGAAAGTGGTTATCGCAAAGTGGCTGTTCCAGAACTCGGAGATCCTGTTCCTTGACGAGCCCACGCGCGGCATCGACGTTGGCGCAAAGGCAGAAATTTACCGTCTGATCAACCGGATGGCAAAGGAGGGCAAGACCATCATCATGATCTCGTCCGAAATGCCTGAGCTGCTCGGCATGTGCGACCGCATCATGGTTATGCATGAGGGTCACAAGATGGGCGAGCTGAACGCGGCCGAAGCTACACAGGAAAAGATCATGGCGCTTTGCAGCTGATGATCCAAACAACGGTCTAATCAGGCGCAGCCTGTTAGATAAAATTTAAGGAGGAATTACAAAATGAAGAAACTGATCGCGATGCTTCTTGCAATGGTCATGGTTCTGGGCCTGGTTGCCTGCGCAGCCAAGACGGAGCCCCCCGCGGCCGACACCAAGACCGAGACGCCCGCTGCGGAGACGCCCGCAGCAGAAACACCCGCTGAAGAGACCCCGGCTGAAGAAACGCCCGCTGCTGAAGGCGCTGTCAAGACCGACGAAATCGCAACCGAGGGCAAGGCTGCTGAGCTCGGCATTCCCGCCGCTGTTGTCCTGCAGGACACCACCGCGCTGGAAGGCAAGAAGATCGGCTGCTCCATCTGCTACAAGGGCGACGAATGGTGCGCAGCTCTGGCACAGGCTCTGGAAGCACTCGGCGCATACTACGGCGCTGACATCGTCTGCGAGGACGGCGACCTGAACGACGAGACCCAGACCAAGCAGATCGAGAACATGATTTCCAACAACGTTGACATCATCATGGTTGACCCCATCACCCCCGACGGCTCCGGCATTGCGTTGACGAATGCGGTTGAGGCCGGCATTCCCGTCATCATCTACGACGGCTACTGGACCGACGGCGAGGAAAAGGCTGTCACCACCGTCACCTGGGATCAGAAAGCAACCGGCACGCTGGTTGGCGAGTACTTCGTTAACTATGTTAAGGAAAACAACGGCGGCAAGTGCCGTGTGGTTGAGCTGACCAACGCTGTTTCCACGCACTGCCAGGAGCGCTTTGTTGGCCTGCATGAGGTTATCGACGCTGCCAATGCAGACGGCTGCGAAATCGAAATCCTGAACAAGTACGACTCTCAGGGCAACCGCGAGACTGCATACAACGCAATCTCCGCCATCGTCGAGCCGTATGACTACATCATCTCCGACGTTGACAACGGCGCGATGGGCGCAGTTGCAGCGCTGCAGGCTGTTGGCAACACCGACGTCAAGGTCTTCTCCATGGGCGCTTACGGTGCAGAGCCGTTCGGCAAGCTGCATGACAATGACGTGAACTATCAGGCTTGCCTGAACGTTGACGCTTGGGTTCTGGCACAGTTCATCTACGAAGGCGCAATCAGCTACTTCGAGGGCAAGGACGTTCCCACCAAGACCAACATCGACCTGTTCGTTGTTGACGGCACCAACGTTGAGAAATTCTGGAGCTTCGACTAATCTCTGGCAAATTCCGTAAACCGCGTAATCGCAGGGGGCGCAAGCCCCCTGCATCTGCAGGCGCATTGCGCCGATGCCCGCAGAGAGAAAACCGCGTTTTTGAAATTCGTGTTCCTTTCTGCGGAAAAATTATTAGACGTAAATCGTTACACAAAATCACATAGAAAATTGAAAGCATCCGTCGTAAGATAGGAGCAGGACAAAACGAACCGCCGTCTGGCAGCAGCGGCGATGCTCCGGCACAGCCGGACAAGGCATATCCCGCCGGCACAGCCGGCAAAAAACGTGTAAGCTTGGAAATAATCGCAAAAATTCTGCGTTTTAGAATCATAAAAGGAGACAATTGCTATGAAAAAGCTTCGTTGGGGCGTTATCGGCGCGGGCGGCATTGCAGACCGCAGAACGATTCCCGGAATGATGCTGGCGAATAACGCCGAGCTGATTGCTGTAATGGAGATCAATATGGAGCTGGCGGAAAAGTCCCGCGCCAAGTGGGGCTGCAAGCGTGCGTATGACAGCGAGGCTGCGCTGCTGGCCGATCCCGAGATTGACGCGGTTTATATCGCGTCCCCCGTTGTGCTGCACGCCAAGCAGGCCATGATGGCCGCCGACGCTGGCAAGCATATTCTGATTGAAAAGCCGCTGGCCATGACCTCGGAAGAGGGGCAGAAGGTCGTTGACTACTGTGAGAGCAAGGGCGTCAAGATTGCGGCAGGTCTGATGATGCGCTTTGGCGCATACGTCATGGCTATGAAACAGGCCATTGCCGACGGCAAGATCGGCCGTCCGGTTTCGGGCTTCTCGCAGTTCACCTGCTGGTATCCCGATATGCCCGGCAACTGGCGTCAAAGCAAGAAAAACGGCGGCGGCGGCGCAATGATGGACATGGGCGTGCACTGCATCGACCTGATGCAGTATGTCACCGGCTCAAAGGTCAAGCAGGTTGCGGCGTTCCACGACACGCTGACGTTCCACTATGAGGTGGAGGACACGTCTACGGTTCTGATGCGGCTGGAAAACGGCTGCGAGTGCGTGGTGCAGTCCAACTTCAATATCCCCGACGAAGCCTCCAAGTGGCGTCTTGAGTTCTTCGGCGATCAGGGTCATCTGGTTGGCGAAAACATCATCGGCCAGATCGACGGCGGTACGCTGGACGCGATGTTCTGCGGCGAGGTTGGCGGCTATGACGCACAGCAGGACACCAAGGACGTCAAGGGCGAGCAGCTGGACGTGGAGTTCGGCAATATGTACACGCGCGAGATTGAGTCGTTCGGCAATTCGATCCTGAACAATCTTCCGCTGGAGGTTCCGGCGTCTGATGCGGTGCAGGTGCAGCGCGTTATGGAGGCGGCCTACCGTTCCAACGACAACAAGTGCGTTGTTGATCTGTAATTCAAAGAAAATTCCACAATCATGCTTCCCGCGCCGCCTGCGGCGCGGGAAGATAAAAAGAAACTGATTCCATAACGGTAGCGTCAATGACGCGAAGAGGAAAACTATGAAAAGACCACTCGATGTTGCGGTCGGCTTGTTCAATTGCTGCCGCGATCCGTAACTGCTTCAGAATGTCCGTCTGTCAACAAACTGATATTCTGAAAGGAGTCAATTTTAAATGGAGAAGAAAGCATCGGATTTCCGGTATAACACCGGCGAAACCAAAGTCCCGTGGGCTGCGGTCGGCGAAAACTATAACGCGCAGGATTTGATGACCATCATCCGGTTTATGATGAAAGGCAAGGGCGAGGCCTACGACGAGGCGCTGAAAACGGTTGAGAAGGACGTTCTCGCGCTGGACAAGGTTTCCGCGCCCCCGGCAAAGCTGTCGCTGGACGTGGAGGTTGGCAAGGCCGAGAATATGTGCGACGAATATCTGCACACCACTGGCTCTACATTTTTGACCAACTGCACAGCGGGCTTTGAGATTGCCTGCAAGTATACTGGACTGAAGCCAGGAGACGAGGTTATCGTTCCGGCCATCACGTTTGCCGCAACCATGGCGTATCCGCTTTCCATCGGCTGCAAGCTGGTGTTTGCGGATGTCGATCCGCTGACGCTGAATATGGATCCCAAGGACGTGGAGAAAAAGATCACCGACAAGACGAAGATGATCATCCCCGTCCACATTGGCGGCTATCCAGTCGATATGGATCCGATCATGGCGCTGGCCAAGCAGCACGATATTGTCGTCCTTGAGGACGCGGCGCACGCCTTTGGCGGCGAGTATAAGCACCGCAAGCTCGGCACAATCGGCGATTTTGGCTCGTTCTCGTTCCACGAGGTCAAGAACATCACCTCCTTTGGCGAGGGCGGCATCCTGTGTTCCAACGTGACAGAATTCCTGCCCGAGATGCGCCGCGCGCGCTTCCTTGGCACGGATTTCAGCAAGCATATCCCGAACTGGCTGTATGACGTCACCGCCATCCGCGGCAAGAACGGCCCGTTCGTCGCAACCAACTTCTCCACCACCGAGATTCAGGGTCTGGGCTTGCAGCTCCAGATTGCCCGAATCGACCAGATTATCGAAGCGCGCCGCCGCGCGTCCGAATATCTGACAAAGCGCCTTTCCGCCTGCGACGCTCTGATCCCGCAGGATCTGGGCAATGACGAAATCAAACCCACGTTCCATCTGTATCAGCTTCAGATCATCCCCGAAAAGGCGGGCGGCGATATTCAGCTGTTCAAGAAAAAGATGGACGCAAAGGGCGTCACGCAGATTCCTCACTTTGGCCCGCTGTATAAGTTCGAAATCCTGCGTGAGTATGGCTATGACGAAAAGGCAATCGCTGAGAGCTGCCCGGTGTGCGAGGAGGTATTCAACCACCGCTTTACGCACTTCCCGGTCTACGGCCTGACGCCGGAGCAGCTGGACTATATGGCCGACGCGATTCTCGAGTCTGTTGACGAGATGCAAAGAGGCGTGTAAGCGGCCAACGTTCGTAAATTTGCAACTGTTTTACACTTGAAGAAATGAGGTTTTAACATGAGCGAGAAAAAAGAAATTGTCATGAATGGCGCTGGCGTTGCCGAGCTGGGCTTCCCCGGCTGGCCGCAGTTTGACCCGAAGAGCAAGGCGGAAATCGCCGAAGCACTCGACACCGGCGCGGTCTGCTACTGGACCGGCCATAAGGGCATGGAATTTGAGGACAAGTTCGCCAAGTGGTGCGGCGCAAAGATGGCAATTTCCTGCACCAACGGCACGGCTGCGCTGCACATCGGCATCGCAACGCTGGGCATCGGCCCTGGCGATGAGGTGATCGTGCCGTCCTACTCGTTCATCGCGTCCTCGTTCGCGGTGGTGCAGGCGGGTGCGGTGCCCATCTTCTGCGACGTGGATGAGAGCCACACCATCGATCCTGATGACATCGAAAGCAAGATCACCGAGCGCACCAAGGGCATTGTCATTGTCCATCTGTATGGCGTTGTATGTGACATGGATCGCATCATGGCCATTGCCCGCAAGCATAACCTGTACGTTATCGAGGACTGCGCGCAGGCCATCGGCGGCAAGTATAAGGGCAAGTCCGTCGGCACGATCGGCGACGTGGGCTGCTTCTCGTTTGCACAGTCCAAGCACTTCACCACCGGCGGCGAGGGCGGCATGGTCGTCACCAACGACGAGGATCGCGGCTGGGAGGCACGTTCGTTCCGTGACCACGGCTATGACGTCAAGGCCAGAATGAATATGCTGGCGCTGGAGGAGAAGCTGCCCTATATCCACAACCGTGTGGGTTTCAACTTCCGTATGACCGAGATGCAGTCCATCGTCGGCATCAACGAGCTGGCGCGTCTGGAAACGTGGAATCTGCCGCGCCGCTTTGAGTACGCCAAGATGTACCGAGAGGCGCTGGGCAAGCTCGAGGGCGTCAAGTCGCTGCCGGTTGACACCGAGGAGCGTCAGTGCGCTTACTGGTGGTTCCCGATCATTCTGGATCTGGACAAGCTGGACATCGACGCGCCCGCGTTCCTTAAGGAAATGGCCGGCATGGGCATTCCCTGCTACGGCATTCAATGGCCGGAAGCATACGAGGAAAAGGCATATAAGGAGCTCGGCGGCTTTGGCTCGCATAAGTTCCCGTTCTGCTCCAAGGAGTACACCCGCGAGGGTCTGACGTATGAGGGCGTTGTATGCCCGGTGGCAAAGAGCCTGCGTGCCCGCACGGTGAACCTGTTCCTGCATCCCACGTGGGAAAAGGAGCACATCCAGAGAGTCATCGACGCGTTCACCACAGTGCACAACGCGCATCTGAAAAAGTAAAACAGCAGAAGCTGTATAAAACCGGCAAGCTGCCGCAGCCAACGGCTGCGGCAGCTTTTGCAGATACAGGAGGAAACGGAAATGGCAAATTTACAGGCTGGCTTTGCACGCGTGGACGTTACCCCGCCGCTTGGCATTGAAATTTCGGGTTATTTTGTCGAGCGCTTTGCGTCCGGCATTCTTGACGCGCTGGAGGCTTCGGCGCTGGTGCTTCGCTGCGGCGACGATCAGGCGATTTTGATTGCGCTGGACAATCTGATGATCGACAAGGAGACGATGCACGCCTATCGCGCGGCCATCGCCGAACGAACCGGCGTCAAGGCGGAGGCAGTGTTTATCGCCTGCTCGCACACGCACACAGGGCCACTGGTTGGCAAGAGCGAGCTGGACGAAAACAAGTACGGCGAAAAGGAATATGGCGACTATCTGGGACGCAAGCTGTGCGACTGTGCGGTGATGGCAGTGCGCGACATGACGGATGCGAAGATGGGCTACGCCGTGGGCTGTGCGCCGCATATCGCATTTGTGCGCCGCTTCCGGATGAAGGATGGCTCAATCCGCACAAATCCCGGCGTGAATAACCCCGATATCGTTGCGCCGATCGGCGATGTAGACGAGCGGGTGAACGTGCTGCGCTTTGTGCGCAAGTGCGCGCCGGATATTGTAATTGCCAACTTTGGCGTACACCCGGACGTGGTGGGCGGCGACGAGATTTCGGCGGACTTCCCGCGCTTTGTGCGCGAGACGACCGAGGCGGCGCTGGACAACGTGCGGTGCATGTTCTTTAACGGCGCGCAGGGCGACGTGAACCACGTGAATGTGCACCCTGTGGGCGGCGATGCAAACGGTCTGCATCCGTGCTTTGACGACGCAGACCGCGGCTATGCGCACGCAAAGCACATGGGGCGCGTGATTGCGGGTGCGGTTTTGCAGGTATATGAAAAGGTGCAGTTCTGCGATGTGGACTGCGTCCGCGCTGCCGAGCGGATTGTAAACGCGCCGTCGAATATGCCGACAGCCGAGGAGGCCGCGCGCGCGGAGAAAATTGTGGAGCTGCACAACGCCGGACGCGATGCAGAGCTGCCGTTTGCGGGCATGGAGCTGACGACGGCGGTAGCCGAGGCGCTGCGGATGAAGCATCTGAAAGACGGCCCGGAGACGTTCCCGCTGCCGCTGAGCGGCGTACGCGTAGGACCGGTTGCGTTCCTTGGCATCCCCGGTGAACCGTTTACGGGCATCGGCCGGGGGCTGAAAGACGGTTCGCCGTTTGCCATGACGCTGCCGTGCTGCCTGACGAACGGCGCGGAGGGCTATTACCCAATGAAAGAGGCGTACGACGAGGGCGGCTATGAGGCCAGAAGCTCCAACTTTAAGGCTGGCATTGCCGAGCTGCTCATCGACGAGGGCGTCAAGCTGCTGAAGTCGCTGTAAAAAAGAGAAAGCGTCCTTTCCTGGCCGGGGGAGGGACGCTTTTTTGCTGCGCGCAGGGACGAACAGAGTCGTCTGCCCCCACAAACGCATGGCCGGCAATGTGTACAGGATTCCGATTACAGAGACGAGATTTGCTAAGGATGTTTTCTGCCAAAAATAAGCTCGTCAGCCTGTGCTTCACAGGCTGGCGAGCGGAGCGGGGCGACCTATGCCGCCCCGCTGCTTTTTTGCGATTGCTTATTTGTCCTGATATGTGCGGAAGAGGAAGGTGACAATCTGCGCACGCGTGCAGGAATCGTTCGGCATGAGCTTGCTGCCGTTGCCCTGTACGATTTCCTCAGCAAGCGCCCAGTTCATCGCGGGAAGCGCGTAGCCAGGAACGGAATCGGCGTCAGAGAAGCCGGACACCAGCTCCTGCAAGGTGACCGCCTCGGACGCAGCGTAGCGGAACAGAAACGCGACGGCTTGAGCGCGGGTGCATTCGCTGTCTGGAGAGAATGTGTTCCCCGTTGTGCCGGTGGCGATGCCCTCGCTGAGCGCCCAGCGGACGGCCTCGGCGTAGTAGCTGCCTTCGGGGACATCGCTCATGTTCATGGCGTAGTTCACCACGGGAGAACCGGCGGCGCGCCACAGGAAGGTGACGATCTGCGCTCTGGTGCAGTTGCCGTTCGGGGCAAAGAGATAGCCGCCCACGCCACCGGTAATACCGTTCTCCACCGCCCATTTGACGGCGTCAAAATAGTAGGCGTTATTGGGCACGTCGTAGAAGAAGTTCAGGAGACTGTTATCCTCCATGAAGGTCACCCTGACCTCGACCTTGCTGGCGGGCATGGTGAAGGCGTACTTGCCGCCACCCTTGTTGGTGAGGTTCAGCTCCCTGCCGTCCTTGTCGGTGGCGGTAATTGTTTCCAGCATGTAGCCGCTGTCGGGCTTCACTGCGATTGTCACGGTGCTGCCGCTGGTAGCATTTTTCGTGCTGACGGTCACAGTGCCGTTCTCCGTTTTGTCGGGGATAGTCACGGGATAGCTCGGGAAGAAAACGCCGGAAGAAGGGCCGCCGCCGGAGGAAGGCTTTTTGACCAGCGCTGCGATGGCATCTTCAATGGCTTTTGCCATTGCATCCACTTCGAATTGCTCTGTGATATTCTTGCCGCGCACAACAGCTTCAAGTGCTGCTTTCACAGCGGAAAAATCTATATAATCGTTCTCGTTCAGAGCATTCGCCTTTGCGATGGCTGCATCAACTGCGGTATAATCGGCAGGTTTGAAGGTAAGATCAGAGATCGCGCGTTCAATAGCCGCCGCCATTGCATCTACTTCAGCCTGCTTTGCGATGACCTTGCCGCGGATCACAGCTTCTGTCGCGGCGCTCAGCGTCTCGATAGATTCGTCGGTGTATGCCGTCAGGTCTGCGGGGATCTTGTCCAGCGCAGCATCAACCGCGGAGTAATCCGCCGGTTCTGCACCGCAAAGGGGTGTTTTGCCCTCACGGAAAAGCCAACCGTTTGCTGGATCATTTGCATTGAGCGTGTCTTTGAATCCTTCGGTCTGCATTTCTGCCAAGGCTTTGAAAACCGTAGTTTCATTCAAGTTTATAAGCGCACTGTTGGTATCTGCAAAATAGCAGTTCTCAGTCGGACTTCTTGGAGTCCCTTTTTGCTGCATCGTAAAGGCATACATATAGGCTGCTTTACCACTCAACGTACCGGTCGTATAGCAGTTCGTGACCGAGCCGTATGCATCTTCGTCAGAAGCGTCTGTTCCGGCAAAGGTCGCCATCGATGCAGCAGCGCCCGTTACTTCGCCGGTCGCGTAGCAGTTTTTGATATTCAGGCCATAAAGACTGCCTGCAAAGCCGCCGGAATATGCACCGCCGGTGACATTCCCCGTGGCATAGCAGTTGCTGATAACAGTCTCAGGGTCGTTCTTGCCGTTTCCCTTGCCGATCAAGCCACCGACATCTGCACCGCCGCGATAATCCGGCTTTACATCCAGCGCGACATCGGCGTGGCTGTATGTGATCTTTGCTGCTCTCCCCAGCTCACCGATCAAACCGCCGATGGAGCCTTTACCGGAGAGTTCCTTAATTGTGCCGGAGGCGCTGCATTCCTCGATATGCTGGCTTCCGTCCAGAGCGCCCACAAGACCGCCGATCCAGTAGGCTGCCGTCATGCCGCTGTTCGGCGTATTCATCGTCATGCTCAGATTTGCCACATGACAGTTCTCAATCGGCCCGCCGGCAGAGCCAGCGAGTGCGCCTGCCAATCCGATTATATAGCCGGAAACGTTCTTTGCTGTACCGTAAATTGTGATGCCGTCCAGATTCAAGTTGCTGATTTTGCCGCCTGTCGCACCAAACAGGCCAAATACATCGGATTCCAGCGGAGCGTTTTCTGTTCCGATGGAAATGTTGAAAATGGTATGTCCTTTGCCGTCAAGATTTCCGGCAAACAGAGAATAGTCTGTACCTCCAAATAGTGCATCAGAAAAGGAATTTCCGATCGGCGTCCAGTCATGATTGGCCAAATCAATGTCCGCAGTCAGAACAAAATAGGAATTTTCGTACGGCTGGCCCTTGTTGACCTCGCTTGCCAGATATGCAAGCTGTGCGCCGTCGTCGATCTGATATGGGTCGTTTTCCGTTCCGCTGCCGCCTGCAAAAGCAGTGGCGATGCTGCCGTCCCATGCGCCGTCCGCCGCCAGCGCCGCCGTGGGCAGCAGCGTCAGGCACAGAATCAAGGCCATCACAGCACTTACGATTCGCTTTTTCATAGACATTCCTCCGTTTGTGATCAAGGCTCGTTCCCGTAGGGATATCCCTACGGGAAACGGGGGTACCCCCGTTTCCGATGCCCTTCTGTTTTCATTCCGTAGCTTAACACGCTCTTTCCGAATTTTCAATAAACCTTGCGCGAAATGCGGTCGTTTCTGCGCGAATAGATAGCATCTCCGGTTGAAATGTGTTATACTGATAAAAAACAGTCTGTGAGGAGGCACTATGAATACTATCGGCATTTCTGTGATTTCTAACCGCACACATATCACGCTGATGGCAGAGGATATTCTTTATCTCTCGCTGAGCGGCAGAAAGACGGCGATCCATATTACCGGCGACCGAATTTATGAGACCTATACCCCTATTGATGAACTGGCAAAAAATCTTGGCAGTACCTTTATCCGCGTGGATCGATGCTATCTCGTGTCTGCCAAGGCAATCCACGATGTGACGAAAACGATCGATCTGATCAACGGAGAATCACTGGATTACGCACGCCGCCGCAAGCGGGAGATCGTGGAGCAGGTACGCATCGAACGGCAAAAGATCGGTCAGACATTGGAGCGCAATGACGCTCCCACCTCGCGGGAGGCGTACCACCGTCACTACGCCAGCTTTGACCATATGTCCTTTGCCTTCACCGATATTGAAATGGTGTTCAGTGAGGAACATTCAGCGGTGGACTGGATCTTCCGCTACGGCAATCGGGCGCTGGCGGAGCTGGAAAAGCTGCCGCTGGAGCAGCTGATCGACCACTCCTTTGGCAGCATCTTTCCCAATATGGACGCCAAGTGGCTGCGGGTCTATGAGCGCACGGCGCTCTATGGCGAAACACTGGAGATCACCGACTACAGTCCGGAAATCGACACAGAACTCAAAATCGTCTGTTTCCCAACCTTTCCGGGGCACTGCGGCTGTATGCTCTTTGACCGTCGAAGAATCCAAACGGTGCAGAGCAGTACATCGGAGGACAACCGGGCGAAACCATAGGCGGTCGGTTGATTCCTGCTTCCGCATAATCAGGAAGAAACTCCCTGCTTTCATGCGTCTCTCACAGCTTTGTATGCAAAATGTTGCAAATGCCTCGTGAGAGCAATCTCACGAGGCATTTGTTCGTTCACTGCACCAGCTGACTGCTTCTTACATCTCCAAAGGTGGGGCACGGTCTGCACTCTTTCGTAGGTATCATTTGGAATAAGAAACCTGTGTGTTTTATGAACGGTTTGCAATGCAGACCGTTCTTTTTTTGTCCTGCAAAACAATTTTCTGAAAACTGGTCAAAAAGCGTTTTTGAAATTGTAGTAAGGGTAGAGAGAAAGAAAATCCCAGCAGCAAATGTTCCCAATGGTGTTATCATCATTAACAGCTTGCACATTGAAGAAGTACCGCTGCCGCCCTACATGGACAGGCCCGCCGACACCCGCGCCGGATGCAAGCACCGCTGCACCGACGCTGCCATGGAGCATTTCAGAGCCGAGGTCATGGAGCTGTGTCACCGGGAAAACCTCTATCAGATCGACTTGCTCCACGGCAGCGCCAGCCGCGTCACCGAGCGCGAGTATTGGGAGAAGAAAAAGGGGCAAGCCAAGCTAGACGAGAAAGCCGATGCCCTTGCCGCCGAGGGATTACCTGCCAAGCCTACTAAGTTTGAAACCGACAAGGAGAAGTTGCGCAAGATCATCCGAAAAGCCCTTGACAAGGCAGGCAGCTTTGACGAGTTTTCTTCCCTGTTGCTGCAACAGGGCGTGATCGTCAAGGAGAGCCGTGGACGGTATTCCTACCTGACTCCGGACAGGCCGAAGCCCATCACGGCACGGAAGCTGGGTGACGATTTTGACAAGACTGCCGTGCTTGCCGCATTGGAGAGAAATGCCCTGCGTCCAGTGAATATCGTAACGAAACGCGATGCTACCCGCTGCCGCCGTATCTGCCCTAGACCGGACACAGCTCCAGCAGAGCATACAGAGTGAGCCGCAGCTCAGTGCCGAAGCCGTCCGCGCCATGCTCTGGTGCAATCAGACCGGCATCACAACACGGGACAGCGATCTTCCCGATCTGCTGGATGCCTCCGATACCCGTATCAGCCGCTATCAGATGACGTCGTTTCTATTTTATCTGTGTACTTACGAGCTGCAGCCAGAAGGCTAAGGATATGATTTGAAACGATCTTGATAATTGACCGACATATGAAAATGCGCTGTTTGTAATTCTGCAAGCAGCGCGTCTTTATATTTTTCCTGAAATGTTGTTTTTGCAATGATATGACCGTGACTACTATTTGACTACTATCATCCGAAATCCCCAAAAAGCCGATTTGCCCAGTGTTTTCAATGGTTTTGCAATCATTCAGAAAAGACGAACATTCTCGCCAAAAACCGTATAACCCTTGAAAACACAGCACTTTATCCGGATGCACCTGAAAACTCCGACCGTCGACATTGCTCCTGTCAAGCTCTATCCTTATGTAAAAAAGCAAGACGCAAACTCATGCATTTGAGTTTGCGTCTTGCTTTTGCCCGTACCGACTGTACCCCCATGACACATTGTGTACCTATGGGGCGAAACAGTTGAAACTTCTGGGCTTTTCGCAGTGGCATCTATTTGGGTGCAGCTTGATGGCAAGCAGCACCCTTTTAGATCCCTCGACTTAAAATCTCCTGAAATCTCAAGGGTTTTCGCGTTTCCTGCAAGTCAAAGCAGCTTAGTCTCAAGGGCTGAGTAGAACCAAAATAGATGCTTGCCCTCTGTTGTCTTTATTATAGCTCTTATTGCACTGTTTTGCAATGAAAACTACACACATGGTCGCATTTAATATATCACTTCATTTTGCAGCCATTCTTATCTCTCAGTGTGTCCGCCATAACACACATGCGGTTCACTCCGGTTTTGGGGAGCGAAAGCATTACTTGCCCAACAAATGGAATGCCTGTGGTGTCCGTTCCTCCCAGAAGGCAGGCAAAAGACGCGGCTGCGCACAGATCCGGTTTGAGCAGTTCCAGTGAAAAGTCTGCCGTATACTGGCCGCTTGTATGTTTTCTGAGCGTTCCCTGCTGACAACAAGCAAAGTTGGCACTGGTGCTTCGGCCGCTCAGCCCAAAAATCAGACTCTCCTCTACGGGTTCAAAGGGACAAGAGAAGGTAACTGTTATGCTTTTTTTCTGATTGGATTCCAGATATACCGGCGCAGCATCTATCCGCCGAGTCTTTTGTGAAGCAAACATTTCAAGCGCATCCAAATCTTTGCATATTCTCAAATTATCTGTTTCACGAAGCAGCGTCAATGCATTCTCAACCTTACCACAGCGGATGAGGCTTCGTGCTTCGTTCTCCGCCCTTTCTATAGCCTCGCAGTCGGCGTTCCAAAGATCAGACAGAAGCTTACGGCCGTCGTCTGCGGTGTCACAATACAGCAGATCCATTGCATTTTGGTAATCACGGAATCTCTGCCAGACACTTCTTGAATATCCCATCTCTTCGGGTGCTGATAAATAGTGTTTTGCGGCTCGCTCAACAGGCTTTTCCATGGAGTTCAGGGCTTTCGGAAGTCCTGCGGCCGGGTGTGTCGGCATATAGGGAAGCTGGCAGGGCCGCCCAAGACAAGTCCATATTTTTGTAAACAATGCCTCATTGGAAAACTCACATACGATGCTGTCTACAGTGGAGCCGGTGCAAATGCGGCGGATACTGGAATAATGCGGAGAGCGCCCAGGGCCAACCCGTTCCGCGTCATCCGGCGTGCCCTCATAGTGTTCAGACATGATATTGCCTAATTCACGGGGTGAAACCTTATGGTTCGGGCGGCAAACAAAGGGCAGATCATTTGTTGTGTTCCCACATTTCTGATGCATCAGCTTCTGAAGAGCGTGCTTTGCGCGCAATACATTATAAGGTTTGTGTTGTTTTTCCTCTATCGCATACGCCTTTGCAAAGTCAAAATCCTCAAAACTGCCATCCTGCCGGGGTTTATACCACCCTTTTTCTATGGCGTATTCAACCAGATCCGGCGAATAGTAGGCTTCCGGGAAGTCGTTGAGCCCGTGCAGTGTATAGTGATTAGGCATTACTGCCACCATATCGTCCGGAATGCGAACTGCCATATAATGTCGACCGCTGACGATCTGAATCATAAACGCTTCGTTCTTGTCTGCAAACGTGTAGCTTCGTCCGTCTGGCGCATATCCATATGTATCGACCATTTCGATAGCGATCTGCAGCGCTTCCCGCGCCGTCGATGCCCGTTCAGCTACTATGCGGCGAAGATTTCCCTCTATGCCGCCATTGCTCAGGCGAGACGGATCCCGTGTGTTCTCCTTTGAGACTTTACAGCTGTTACTTACAATAAGAATGCCCGCATCGTTGAAATAGGTATCTGCATTGGACAAGCCGTACATTCCTGCTTTCACTTCGACCCATAGATACCCATGTGTATGTTCAATCTGAGGGATCAACGCCCGCCCATTTTCAGCAGGGATCACAGAGCCTGCCTGCCAATTCATTTGCGGGACATCGCCGCGATAGACTTTGCAATATACATCGTCATCCTCGTTATGTGCGACAAGGACCTGGCCGGTCGTTGTCGCATTCTTTCCGGCAATCAATGTCATGCAGTTCCACGCAGAACGATCTGAATGATCACATACATGCTCAATAAACTCTCCGTCCAGCATTCCGATTCCTCCCACTGTATTTTGTAAAACCAATTTGCAAGTGCGCAGAGCACACACTATTCAGTCTCTTCTCTTATGGGGATACGCATCGCTAATATGAAGAAAAAGGATTTTCATAACACACCGCCTATTAAAACCATTTCATTCTTAGAATGCTCTGACTATATTCTATCAAATTCAACACGTATGCGCAACTCTAACAGTTAAAATCCCCGTTTTTAAACATTTTTATTTATAATGGTCACAGGCACAGTTTGGGCCACATATTCCACTCAATTGGCTCCCCACAAAAATTCCTTTGCAAAAAGCTCACGGTCAAGATTCTTAATTGATTGTCGTTCAAATTCAATTTGCCGTGGTTTGTCCTAAAATGTAAGCGCAACCGCATAGTCGCTGTAGGCAGCTAAAGAGGTCGTCCCTAAACGTTAGGACGACCTCCAAGCCGTTTTCTGCATATTGCAAGACAATTTTGCAGTAATACACGGTTTTACGTTGTACTCATAACTTTTTCTCAACTTTACACCCCTTCGCCAAAGATAATTGGCAATTGGTCATCACTATATAGTCAAATAAGCGGCGATAGAAATTCCCTTTTGCTGGAGCATTTCGGCAGCTGCGGATCCTACGGCTAGTCTCTAGCTTGATCCAGCTCTGACTGCGGCTGTTTTTAGGATACTTGATGTACTTTCCTGTGTGCAGCAGCGTCCGACCGTCAAAGCCCCAATCGATGTATCTGCGATGCGTGGCATGGTTGCCATAATTTATAATGTGCAGCAGTCCGTCACTCTTTTGAATGTCGCGAACGCGGCGCAGCCTACGCCGGTTTTTGCTTCTCAGATGCGCTTCAGATGATTCATTCTCCACGAGCCCAGCGATCTTCTCTCTTAATTCGCTTTCGGTCATAAAGCCTTCTACTAGGCACGGTGCGCGTCACGGGCGATATACCGTACCAACTTCCGCGCTGTTTGCTGTGATATTCCTTCTGCGCTCGCTTGCTCTGCTTCTTCAGCGGTACCGTATTGATCACACTTCATCCCCCTCTAGTTTTACATTTGAATTACAAAGTGCGTTGTCATCTTGCATCCGGCTGCCATCTCTGATATTTTGTAATATCACGACCTTAAAGGAGGCAAGCAAAATGGGAATGAAAGCATACCCCGTGATCGATCTCATCGCGACGGGAAACAACATCCGCCGCCTACGCATGGAGCGCGGCCTGACCGTCCGGGAGCTGCAAAGCTACTTCGGCTTTGAAGAACCCCGCGCGATCTACAAGTGGCAGAAGGGCGAAAGCCTGCCCACGGTAGATAATCTCTACGCGCTCGGAACGCTCTTTGAGGTTCCGATGGATCAGATCCTGGTTCCTGTTATAAAACTGCATATCGTCAGTGAGCAGCAGGCCGAGTCCTGCTGCTCACATCATTTTCTCCCCGGCTATTTTGGATACGGCAAGCGTCCGATGCAGCTTCCACCATTTGCTCCGTCTGCATTGCCTGCTGCGTGACAGGTCACACGTTCAGCTGCGCACACGGAAAAGATCAGCATTTGATCGTAATTGATTTCGTAATCAGCGAGTCAAGCTTGTACGCCTTACATATGGAAATGTCAGTTTGGATGCAGGAAAACGTGTGATATGGAAAAAGCGGTTTTCGCGGAAGAACGTCTGGCGAGGATGGAAAAGCGGAACGCTTCTTTTTTCTTCCATAAAAGCTCGTAGGGTGAGCCAAGCCAGAATATCTTTCTAAAAGTGTGCAGCGTTATCGTTCATCTGCACCTGAACCGGTATCCGCATTCTCTTGGCTTGCCGCATCCAAAATAGCCGGGCTGTGCCGGGGTATTATGCCCCGGCGTTTTCTGTATATATCTCGAATGCTTCAGCGAAGCTGGCATTCACGTCAAAAGGCGGCGCATAGTCCACCTTCGACGTAACAAGGCACAGGTCAATTTTAGCGGAAGTCTCGTCAGCCCGCTGATTCAGTTTGCCGAGCGCAGCGCGGATGACCTTGCGGTCATAATTGATCGTCGTCACTCGCCGTACATCGCAGCGATAGGAGATCTGATTGCCCTCGGCGTTGAACCGGTAACCGGTGCCACCGTTTGAAATCGTCTGCTCGGAGCTGCGCAGATCATTCATCCGTTTGAACGTGCGGGCAATGCTCTGCCGCGTCGCATTGAGGCTGACCGCGCTGTCCATGTCGATGTCCAGCTCCGTTTTTGCCTTGCGGATGGCGGCGAACAGCTTGCCTTTCTCGTCCAGCAGATACAGGAGGAAACGGGCAATGTCTGTAATTCCCTCATAATACTCCGTTTCCGGCATCGCAAGGACGGTTTCGTCCTCCGCTTCCGCCATGACCTTATGGCGCAGATAGGTGTTCTCCACCCGCGTGACGTTGGAATCACGGTCAAGGGTGCTCTGCGCTTCGTCCAGAAACGACTGGAGCTTGTTCTGGTAGCGGAACGCTTCTTTCAGATTCATGTTTTTTCACCTCTGGCTTGAAAATTTGTTTCTGTCCGTATTTTAGCTGCTGAAAGCCAGGAAGTCATGGAACTTGCGGTTCACCCTGCTGCTTTAACGCACATCCAGAACTGAAACAGGTCAGCGCATTTTGGGGGTCAAGTACATTATGTATCTTCGTGCTGAACGAGAGCCGCAGGCTTTTCCTCATACCATGTACAAAATGGCAGAAACTTTTCCCGATCCTCACTGGGCAGATTCATGTAGTCGATGATGTGTTCGTTTGGAAACCAGCTCCCGCAGTAGGCTGGCAGAACACCCGCCGGCACAATTCCGATCTTTTCTTCTTCCGCCAGCCGGTCAGCCAGCATCTTTGCTTCGGCCAGATAAACGGGGATATTTGCTCTCGTCAGGGCGAGGTAGAATTTAACGGTTTCCATCGTTCGGTTCCACGCTGCTCCTGCCAGATACAGAAAATAACCGCGGCCATCCTCCAATACCCGCAGATCGACATGCGTGGAGTTTCCGCCGCGGCAGACCTCCCACGGATGTCCACCGCACCGTTCTCTATCGTGGAGCCATGCATGAAACGCCTCAGGGCTGTCCGCATCGATATCCTGCAATCTATCGTCCCGGCCGTCTGCGTGGAGCGCATACTGCTCTCTTGGTGGTTTGTCGCAGCCGTCATAGTTGTTCTCCGCGTAGCCCATGGCACAAAAGCGGAAAAAATCATTGGCTGTCATAGCTTGTAAGCGGTCTTTCATTGCAGCATAATTTTCTTCCTGTGCGGAGGCCCTTTCAATGAACTCCGCAACATCCGCAGGCGAGATATCCTTGAAGAAGTCGACTCTTGCATCCGGCCAGACATTCCAAAAATCCCTGCGTCGGATTGTTCCGGTTCGATGCTGGGGCGGCAGATTTTCACGGACAACATCGTTATACGTCCCGGCTTTCAGCATTTCAATGCAGCTCCTGACACCGTCGACAAGCCACTGGACAAACTCAGAAATTTCGCAGGGCCATCCTGCTGGTTCTCTGCGCTTGTCCTGAACGATCACATAACTGTGACGAACCGCGACAGCGCGGTATCCTTCCGCTTTGTCCTCGACGGCTTGGAAATGATACCATTTGACGTCCTCTGGGAACCAGCTTTTCCATGCATCTATAAATTCTTCTTCCGAATCATAGTTGCCTTCCTCGATTTCCTCCGCTGCATTGCCGAAATCCTCGATTGGTCCTCTTTCCGCACGAAGCCAGAGCGTTCTGACACCGTTCGGGGATTCCGGTGCAACCTGCTCTAGCAGTTCAAACAGTTCATCAAGCAGTTTCTGACTTTTGTCGTCGTAGATACAGCTTGTCATACCAAAGTGGTCATTTCGCCGGAGCCAGCTGATATACCCATCTATTTTTGGCTGCGTCAATTTACCATGCACGTTTCTTCACCTTCAGTATCCTGTACGTCATCGTTTACGATTCTCTCCCATCTTCGCACTTCCTCAAGGTCTGCCTCCGTATAATCAAAGGGAATCCTCCCAAGCCTGACCGTTTCCTTCAAAAAGAGAATCAACGCATCTTCCATGGTTAAGCCCTGCTTTGCCAGAATTTCCGAAGCGCTGTCATAAACTTCTTTTGGGAGCTTGACCTCAATCGTCACCAATTCCATCTTTGTCCTCCTTTTCCTCAAACAGCGCTCTGTACATATGAACGAAACTTCCAACAAGCTGCGGATATTCATAATAAATATGGCGGCACAGTCTCTTGGAGAGCTCCAAGAATCGGAGATCATCTCCAAAGTCAATGATGCCGTCGAGAATATGCTCGATCTGTTTTTCGTCGGTAAGGCGGCCTGAGATCACTTCGTCGACGGCATGGGAGTACTGCGTGTAGGCAAGGTCATACAGCCCTTTAATTTGCTTTACAACCTCGTCAATCTCTGCTATGAGCTTTTCATAATTCTCCATTGCTGTTTTCTCCTGCGTTGGTTCCATCCTTCCGGATTCTTTTGATCATGGGCTGCGGGTTCGCCTCTAACAGCTCATCCAGCGTCCGCGGCGTGTAGTTCATGTAAGCCATCATGCAGCCGACATTGATCAGTCTGCTTGGAATGCCCATCGTCCATTGTTCGTTCTTCCACTTCTCTACAAGCGACCATTCGCGCGTATTATGTACATGCCCGTACAGCATAACTGCGCCATAATGCTGGTTCTTATAAAACAGAATCGGGTAATGGCTCAGAATCACCAACCGATTTTCATCGTTGATCTCTGCGTGCTGCTCGATGCTTTCCCAGTAAGGACGAAGCTTTCCTTTCACACGGTCATGGTTGCCTTGAATCAGGTGCTTATGTCCGTTGAGCTGCTGCATGATCCGGATGCTGTTTTCTTCGTTTTTCCAGAACGCATCGCCCAGCACATAGACGGTGTCATCCGCTGTGACCCGCTCATTCCAGCTTTGAATCAGCACCTCGTCCATCTGCTCTGTGTCCGCAAAAGGGCGGTCGTCGAAGTGAATGACATTTTCATGACCGAAGTGCATATCTGCAATATAGTAAATCATTGCGTTTCACTCTCCTTGTTTGTCATTGCTAGGACATCTTCCAAAGCCTGTTTCATCTCGCACCACGCGCCGCCGCAGCCATCGGAGATCTTGCCCATGATGATTTTGAGAAGCGTGGTAATGCACGCCGGAGATAAGATCGGCGCAAGCTCCTTCACGGTCCGGGCTGTTTCCGCAAGATTGGAATCGTCGACCTCGGAAACATACCGCACAGCGTTTTTGACCATGACCTCCAGTTGCGTCAGCTCTGGCACTTCAAACCATCTGGCAGGGCACAGGACGTAGGACTTGCCCGCATGGTCGATGATCAGGGCAACATCCTCTTTTGCCACTCGTTCCAGAATGGCGTCCATGTTCTCTCCAAACTCTCTGGACGTGATATGCTCCATTTCGGAAACTGCCGGTAGTTTCTTCATTCTATGATCCTCCGTTATCTTTTGAACTGTTCATCTGACTCAAAGCTAGCTCTCCTTGCTTACTGCTATCCATCGTGCCGCATTTCTGCTTCTTCAGAATTGCCGTATTGTGGTTCCTCAGAATAGAATACCTGCATATCATCCAAACGGAGACAAGCCAGTCTTCCGAGGACACCTGACCACGGATCGCCCGTTTCGGGGAGCATACAACCGCAGTCGATTCCGATCCAGCTCTTTGCATCCCATATTGCCATGGGATTATCATACTGGAAATGGTGGGTCGGTGTGTGACCGAAGATGACTATCCGGCCCTCCAGAACGGGGAATCTCTCAAACCGCATCCAAACTGCGAAATCACGCGCACTTTTATATTTCCAGCCGTAGCTTTCGTATAAGTCCACAGGTGCCGCGTGCGTCAGGATATATTGCCTGTCGTTTACTGTCAGCTCCACATTGACTGGCAGCTTGTCCAGGTATTCGAAAATCTCTTGGCGAGTGGCTTTCTTTATGCGCTTCAGGTAGTTGTGCGTGATCTGACCGCCGTTTCGATACCACAGAGCTTGTTTGCGCTCATAGTAATATTCCGGCCATTCCTCATCTTCTGGGGGCGGGTAGTAAAGTGCGTTCATCATCATAAGTTCGTGGTTGCCCAGAAGCATTTTGACATTTGGCATCGCCATGATCTGGCGTAAGAGCTTGATGCCGTCGGGGTTGCGGTCTATCACATCTCCAAGGACATAGAGCGTGTCCTCAGGCTGCAGGTTGATTTGCTTCATGACGGAATCAAAGCGCCGCTTCTGCCCATGGATATCTGACATGACATAAATCATGGTGTTCCACCTCCTTCTTCGCAGCACAAACATTTACCACACTTTTGGGGAAATAGCAACCTATAAAATCACAATTCACAGATAATAATTCTGACTGACGTTTCCGGTGACCAGTTGTTTATCCAATGCGGGATAGTCTGCTGAAAAAAGCTGATCTGGTCTTGAATTTTGAAGACTAGCTCTTTCAATAAGGTCTTTGAAATACATTCATCGTCTTCATTTTTAACCGGCTTTTGAAGCAACGCCTCTAAATCAGCAAGACTTCCCCAAATGAAGAAATCCCACGCGCCAAACGAGCTGCGCTCGAATGCCGGATTTTCCGCACAAATGATGTCCTGCGTCGAAGCCGCCAAATCCGAAAAGCTGATCCGCTTTTTAAGAAGCGCTAATTCATCATATGGGCTGGAAAGAGTATCCCGCTCAGGTGCGGTATGTAGATAGCGGTGTTTGAGTTTTCCACTTGCAGATCGGTGCCACTGGTCGATATTGAACCATTGACCATCGGAACAGAATTCTACCGTATAGCCGAGCCATTTGCCCATGTGATGCGCCTCCGCAGGGACTTTACCCCTTTCCCGGTATGGTGTCGTAAATGCCTTTTTGCATGTGTTCTTTATAATCTCGTCCTTTGTAGCTGGGCGAAACGAAGTACCAAAGTGGAACGTGCATCTGCAGACAAGCGCATCCTTGTTCCGCGATTCTTGTATCGCCAGATGTTTTGCAATATCGCTTATTTTCGATTTCGTCCAGCGTTCTTCTATCATGGTGCTCTCCTAAACATCAGCCATCTCCAAAGATGTCATTGCAAAACTCCGAATAGTCGGGGTCCGGATTCTCGGGGAACAGCTCCCAATCTCGCTTAGCGTCCTCTTTGGTCTTGAACTGCTTTTCCGGTTCAGCTAATCGATTCCAGAAGCTGAATGGGTTTCCGGTGAGAATGCACGGGAATCCCCAAAGCATTGTTCCGACATGATTCCACCTGCCGATCATTCCGGTATACTGTAGTCTTGAAAACATAGCTTTGGTCGCACGGCAATATTCCCCGTCGCAGGCAAGCCAGAGATGTTCGGATCTGACTTTGTCACAGCGCATATAATAAGGTTTGTCCCATGTGTTGGTATGCGTCCATTTGTAGTTTTCCAAAGTGACGGGTTCCCTGTGGAGTAACTGCGCAGGGACTAGGAATGGTACCTTCCTGTATGCGATAGAATGGCTGAGATCCTGATGTCCTTCTTCGAAGGCTTGGAATGTAAATAGCAACTCCTTGAATTGCTTCTTTAATTTCTCATCATGTGCGAGTTCTCCGAAAAAGCAGCGAAGATCCTCCAACGTACCGTAATAGTATTTTCCGAAGCTGGTAAAGACAGCGGCAGAATAATCGTCCAGCTCCAGTCGGTAATATGTGGGTTCTACTTTTACGCACATGCGCAACACCTCTCGTTTTCTCCATCTCTGATTGACATTCTTCGAGGACGCGTGAATTGACGATGCTTTGTCGTCTATTCTGACTGAATCAAATTATACCATCATAGAATAAGGAAATCTCGCAAAAGCCAAAAACGTAGTTGTTTTTGGCGAAAATATAATCGTTTTTGTACGCAACAGACCACAGGTCAATCTCTTAACCTGTGGTCTGTTGCTATTTGATATTCAGTTGGTAAAATGATTACCATTCACAAATGCAGGGGTTCAATATGGTTCGCTGCATACAGGGAGCAAAAACCCTGTCCCTGCCTATGCAGATGTTAGGCGCGGACTTGCAGGCGCACAAAGTCATTTATAACAACAACCCGGTTTTGAAATGGTGCCTGACGAACACGGGCATACAGGCCGACCGCAACGGCAATATTGTTCCCATTAAGAACCAATCACCGAAGCAGCGCATTGACGGAACGGCGGCATTGCTCGACTGCTATGTTGGACTGTATGAGCATTACAACGAATACACAACCGCAATTTAAGGGGGCAACGGTATGAAACTGAAAGACAAGAAAATAGAACTGCTGCAACAGATGACAACCCGCGACAACGAGGGGTTCGCGCAAACGACCCTTGAACCTATTTGCCCGCCGTTGTGGGCGTATTTCCGGCAGCTTTCCGGCAAAGAGGTGTTCGCAGCGGCAACAATCAACTACAAGGAAGAAGTGCTGTTCACGATAAATTACCGCGCGGACATAACGACCGCCCACGTTGTGCGGTATAAAGGCGTTCTGTACGATATAACCCGCATTGATACGTTCGAGGGCTACAAAGAGGACTTGACCCTGTATTGCAGCAGACGGGCAAGGCAATAGAAAATTTACATCACGACTTATCAAGAATATCTTGAAGTATTCGACAGATTGTGCTATACTGTATAATGTTATTTTAGACGCTGCAAGGGGGTATTCCTTTGACATACAGTTATAACCGCCTGTGGAAACTGCTGATAGACCGGGGATTGACAAAAACCGAACTGAAAAGCATTGCAGGCGTAAGTACAAACATTATTGCTAAAATGGGCAAGAATGAACCAATTTCGATGGAAAGTCTTGCAAAAATTAAAACTGCTCTGCAATGCGGGCTTGATGATCTTGTTGAAATAGTAAGTGAGGCAAAAAACAATGCCGAAGACTAAGGAACAACGAGTAATTAGTCTGTTTTCCGGGGCAGGCGGCTTAGATATAGGTTTTGAAAATGCAGGTTTCTCAATAGCAGTTGCCGTTGAGATTGATCCGTCGTGTTGTGATACTCTGAAAACAAACCGTCCCGATGTACCCGTGATAAACAAAAATATTATTGATGTAACATCAGACGAAATCTTGCAAGCAGCTAAATTAAAACCATTAGAAGCTGCCCTTGTTATAGGCGGACCACCCTGTCAGAGTTTTAGTCTTGCAGGATTACGAAAAGGGCTTGACGATGAACGCGGAAAGTTGTTATTTGAGTTTGTTCGCATCGTGAGAGAAACATTGCCGTTCGGTTTTGTGCTCGAAAACGTGAAGGGGCTAACAAACTGGGATTCTGGCAGGGCATTAAAGCTGCTGATAGAAGAATTATCAAAACCTATAGAGTATAACGGGAAAAGTTATACATATACAATCGCGCCACCGAAAGTGTTAAATGCTGTAGATTATGGTGTCCCGCAATATAGGGAAAGATTGATACTTGTAGGAAATAGAAAAGGGCTGGAATTTACATATCCCGTGCCAATAAAAGAATCCGAACGAAAAACAGTTCGTGACGCTATCTGCGGATTACCCGAACCAGAAGCTCCCTCGGAAATGGCACAAATCGTTGCAAAGTCTATCAAGGGCAGGAGAGAAAAACATGGATATTAAAATTCCAAATCATCAGGTAACGGCACATTCCCCGTCAACATTAGAGAAAATCAAGAAAGTTGGTATCGGTCAAAAGTTGGCCGATATTGAAAAAACATTCGGGTCAACATATCGGCGGCTTGACCCTGATAAACCGTCGCCGACTGTAACGCGAAGCGGCTATCGTGACTTTATTCATCCATTCGAGGATAGAATGTTAACAGTCCGGGAACTTGCCTGTTTGCAGACATTCCCGCTTGATTGGGAGATAAAGGGCGTTCGCCTTGACTCTTATAGTTCAAAGAGAAAAACAACAATGACACAATTCGGACAAGTCGGCAATGCCGTTCCCCCAAAACTGGGGGAAGCTGTTGCAAAAGCTATTATGTCACAATGGTTTGAGAGTGAAGAAACGGAGGGAAAATAAATGGCAAAAGTTCCCTACGAGGTAACAAAAGAAAGTTATCTGCTTAAATCCACATTCTTTTATAACAAGCTAAAAGCGAATGGGTATTTTGAACTTTTTATGGATGTTCAGAAACTGTCAAGTATCGAGGGCGCAACGCTTAATTGGAATCAACGCGATAAATGGAAAATCAGCGCATCGGCATGGGATGTTTTGACCAAGAGCAATGTTGGCCCCATGCTTGTGTTTGCACACCCTAAAATTCTGCAACTTAATCCCTCTTTCTTGAAATACTATCGCTCTGTGGCGATGATTTCTCAAAAAGGGCTAAAAGCTCTTACCGGTGTTTCCAATATCGAAAAGATAGAGGCCGGTAAAATAGAACCCGGAAAACTGCCGCAAAAGGCCGTCAACAGTATTGTAGAAATAATTAACGAAATTCTTTCACTTGTCGTTTCACTTGCAACCGACCTTAACAGTAATGAAATACAAGGAATGATGTATGCAACGGCGGGAACAAATATTGATGGTTCGTGGAGAAATTCAATCGGAGCGGAGGGCGAACGGGTTATCAGAAGCATTATTCTGAAAGAGGTTTTAGCCCACGAAGAGGTGTCGTCTATAACGGATAGGCAGAACAAAACAACGGCTATTGATGAATTGCAATCGAACAGAATAATTGACGAAATAGATACAATAAAAACCGTGAATCTCATAAATGGTTATTCTATTTTGTTTTCGTCCGAGCCAGATGTATCTATGTTTAATGACGAGGGTGCAATAGTAGGCATTATTGAAATCAAAGCAGGGCTTGACCCCGCGGGTGCGTTGGAACGTTTAGGCGCAATGTTTAAGTCCTTTGAAAATACACTTGCGGAATACCCTGACGCAGTTACAATTCTTGTAGCATCCTGCATTACAGATGAGGTTGAAGCAAGGTTAGGTGCCTCAATGTCTGTACGGCTAAAATACATCACGACCGAGATAACATCAAGCGAAAATAATCAGCGAAAATTTGCAAACAGAATGCGCAAGATACTAAAACTGATAAAATGAGTTCGTCCTGCATTACCTGTTATCGTTTAGTATCTGCTTGCGGATTTAAGCGACAAACAAGCGACAAACAGGCATAAGAAAACGGCAGAAATCCTTTATTTTCAAAGGTTTCTGCCGTTTTGAATATACTCCTTCTCAGAAGATCTATACACTTTGGCATCGTATTATCGCGACGATCTTCGAGAGCCTTGTTTTCTCCCAGCTCCAGACTGGAAGATCCTATCTGATGATGAGCTGGACGTGAGAGGTGCACTCCATGAGTAAATCAACCAAAAAAGCAGCCGATCAAGCAGAACGCGAGAAAGTACACAAGCGATACTCCAATCGACGAGAACCAGATGTCATCTATCCTGCAAGGAAACAGGTTGATTTCTATGATGCCGACGTTCATCAGCGTGTTGCAGTCTATGTCCGAGTTTCCACAGATAATCTGGGGCAGGAAACGTCTTATGAGCTTCAGAAAAACTATTATGAGGAGTTTGTTTTGAAGCATCCCAATTGGTCGCTTGTGAAGATCTACGCCGACAAAGGTATCTCAGGCACTTCGACAAAACACCGCGTTGCGCTGAACCAAATGCTCGCTGACAGCAGAGCAGGAAAAATTGACCTGATCATCACCAAATCGGTTTCGCGTCTTGCCAGAAATACAGTCGACTGCATTACTATGGTGCGGAACCTTGCGGAACTTCGCAATCCGGTGGGTGTTTTCTTTGAGAGCGAATGTATCTTCTCATTGAATGAAGACACATCCATGCCGCTTTCCTTTTTGGCGTCCATTGCAGAAAACGAGTCCCGTATCCGAAGTCGCAGCATGGAGGTTTCTCTTGCCCAGCGTCTAAATGGCGGCCTTCCGCTGACACCCAAGCTGCTGGGTTATTCTCACGATACGGACGGCAAGCTGGTAATCAATCCGGATGAGGCCCCAACCGTTAAGCTCATATTCTATATGTACCTCTCCGGATATTCCTCAGCTTATATTGCCAAGACCCTTGAGGAACTCGGCAAGACAACGTTTCTCGGCAACACCAAGTGGACATCCAACACAGTTATCCAGATTTTGAGAAACGAGCGACATTGCGGCGATGTTCTCACAAGAAAGACATGGACTCCCGATGTGATCAGTCATAAGTCCAAGAAAAACAGAGGAGAACGCCAGCAGAGTCTGTACAGAGGAGAACACGAGGCTATCGCAATGTTTTCTCCGTTGTGCCAAAATCCAAGGTCAAAATTGTGGCAAAAATGCTCAAGGCGATCCACGCCCAGGAGAGCAAGAAAGCGTCCCGAGAGAAGGCGAATGCCGTGGTCGCCGAGCTGCGCGCCATGAAGCTGAAGGAGGCCGCCAAGAAGGTCGAGGACGGCATTGAGGAGACACTGACCTACTGCGACTTTCCGAGTGAGCATTGGACGCGCATCCGCACCAACAATGTGATCGAGCGGCTGAACCGTGAGATCCGCCGCAGGACTCGCGTGGTGGGGACATTCCCAGATGGGAACTCTGCCCTGATGCTGGTCTGCGCGAGGCTTCGCCATGTGGCGGGAACTCAGTGGGGCAACAAGAAATACATGAATATGAAGCATCTGGAGGTGGCTTTAGACGACGCCTTCATTGCCGGCTGACGTCATTCAGCCGGGGTCTGCAAATAAATTTGCGCATAATCCTTGACAGTACCCCGAGGTTAAGTGCTGTTTCGAACATATCCCACACAAACTGCATGACCCTCGTGAACATGTCAGGAGCATGGTGCCGTGTACCCGTGGTCTCTCGCGGTCCAGCGTCGCCAACGTGCCGCGTTTGCTCCTGCTGTGCGCGTTCTTGCCTGCGCGCCGTTTCGTCGCCTGGAATGCCCTACGCCTTGCCGACGACGGCGATGCTTTGGATGCAGCCATCGACAAGCTCGTTGTTCCCGTTCTTCCGCAGTTGCGCGATGACCTTGTTCGCCAACTGTTCCTGCAGCGCTCTTGCATTTTCAATTGTCATCTTGAATCCTCCTATCTCAAGGGCGTGCAGAACAATGTCTATTGCCATTTCCTCAATGTTTCCGGCAGTGCGGCCCTCTCCGGCGAGTGCATCGCCGGAGCGCATGAGCGGGGGCGCTATGAGCTGACCAAGGGCGGGGAGGCTCTGCGCTATTACCAAGAACGCGCCGATGCGATCCGGAAAAAGGCGCTCCCGCTGATGGACATTTACCGGGAGAAGCAGGCCGCCGCGCTTCATGCGTTTCAGTTGGCCGATGCACAGAAACCCGGACCGCGCCGCCGGGTTCTATCCGCCCCACCGCTGGGGACGCTCCGGGAGGAAACGCTCCGTGCCATACTCTCCTCCCATGGCCTGCCCGCCGCAGAACAGCAGCGCGTTCTGGCTCACGCGGCAGCGCAGCGTTCCTGTATGGAGCAGGTTCTCACACACAGCTCCATTACGGACGCCTTCCCTGATCTGTCACAGGAAGAGTTTGCTCAGTACGCGCCGACCCTTCCGCTTTCTACGCTGTTCTTCCCAAAGAATATCCGCTATACCTATGCGGACTACCGTCAACATTTGGAACAGACAAACGAGTATGCCTGTTCTCATCACGGCTATTCCATTCTCCCCTGCGATACGGACTTTCATAATATCTCGATCTCCGTCCACGAAGGCCGCTGGGCAATGATTTCAAAGAGTAACGCACCTGCGATTCATTTTGTGGTCCGCTATTCAAAGCTGCGCGACGCGATCGAGAATTATATCGATGCGCCATGATTTTACCGGCTTGATTTACCGCATTTCCACGCTGAACTGCGGCGAGGAAGATTTTGCAGTTGCCTGTATGCGCTCCAGCCCCCGCTAAGGATATGATTTGAAACGATCTTGATAATTGACCGACATATGAAGATGCGCTGCTTGTAATTCTGCAAGCAGCGCGTCTTTATATTTTTCCTGAAATGTTGTTCTTGCAATGATATGACCGTGACTACTATTTGACTACTATCATCCGAAATCCCAAAAAAGCCGGTTTGTCCAGTGTTTTCAATGGCTTTGCAATCATTCAGAAAAGCCGGGGAATCTCGTCGAAAACCGTATACCCTTGAAAATACAGTATTTTATCAGTTGATGCCTGAAAACTCCGACCGTCGACATTGCTCCTGTCAAGCTCTATCCTTATGTAAAAAAGCAAGACGCAAACTCATGCATTTGAGTTTGCGTCTTGCTTTTGCCCGTACCGACTGTACCCCCATGACACATTGTGTACCTATGGGGCGAAACAGTTGAAACTTCTAGGCTTTTCGCAGCGGCATCTTTTTTGGTGCAGCTTGATGTGTTTTCACTACACTATAGATGAACCCCTGTCTTACCGCCGTGGATTCAATCAGCAGGAAAATCAGGCACGCTTCTGCAAAAATGTTTTCTCTGCCATGTGGATCACGAAGTCACGTTCGTCCGAGTCAGCCTTTGCAAAATCGATCTGATACCGCTGGCAAGTCTTGCGGAAGTGGACAACGTAGGCCAAATCCTCTTTCGTCGGAGGCGCGACATAGCCGTTCGGTGCAGCAAGCGCGTCCAGCTCCAGATATTTTTCGTTCTGCATCTGTCAGTTCTCCTTAAAATGCATCAGATGTTTTGAAGCATCTCATTAACTTCGTCATCTGAAGCGATTCGACCATCGACATATTTTTTTACTTTTCCTTGCACATATTCGTCAAAGTCTCTTGCATTTCCACCATCAATTATTACCGTCTGCCCACCAGCTTCATTATCCTCTACATGGATACTTGCCCGCGGAATATTATCAACTTTCTCCTCCAGCTGCTGTAGTTTTTCTTCTGTCATTTTCTTCTGTGCTGCGATCTCACGACCAATCGTCTCTTGTGCTGATTGAAATTTCTGCACGCTCTGCAAAAGTTCTGCATTAAAATTTTCAAGGACGCTAACGCTGTCACCCCGCACCCATCCAATAGCGTGAAAATCCTTAATGCAGTGGTGAATCGACGTTACAATATTGGCTTTCAGTGTTCCATTATCAGAATGGAACTTCACCAGTCTCCCGTTGCAGACTTTTTCCCTGAATCTCTTGAATTTTTCACGCAGGTCATCCGTTGTCTCACAGAATTTATTTGGCAAGTCTTCAGGCATGTCATAAACAAAGCTCATGATGGGTATTTTTTGTGCTACGGCATAATCGTATTCTTTTTCTGTGAATCCAATACCGTCTGTGTCCAGAGAGCCGTACTTTCCACCTAATATTAAGATATAGTAATCACAATTATCAAGCATCTTCTTGATATATTCCATTTGGCTCATTTCACTTGCTGGAAATTGTTCCATTCCAACGGGGATGCAGTCATTGTCCAACAAGCATTGTGTGGCGGCTGCCCGTGCCTCTATTAAATCCACATATGTAGAACTAATAAACACCTGATATTTCTTTTGCATATATACCGCCTCACTTCAAAGATTCATATTGTCTTTAACATCGCGCGTAGAGTAGCCACTGATTTCTCGCCAAGATTAGTTGAATCGGAACACGCCAAAACAATCCAGTTGCCTTGTGTTGAAAGATAAAGCGGATTCTTTTCCAGAAAGTACATATCATCTTTGTACTCCACCGCTTGCTATCATCAGTAATCTTTTTCTCAGTATAACAGGTATTTGTTTTCTCGTCGAGTGTTTTTTCCGGATGTGCTGCAGATGCCAGTTTTTCCATCAAGCCCGTCTTTGACCATTGCTGTACCCGCGCCTGCTCCAGATACCATTTGCGCACATCTCTTGTCAGCTCCGCTTCCATGATCACCACATTCAGCGTCCAGCCAATCTTCATCGCCAGCCGGAGGAGCGTTTGGTCATTTTCATAAGTCCTGTAAAAATCGCGCATCCGGCGCACGTTGCGCGGAGAAAAGCCTGTGCGGTCAGGGAAATTCGCCTGTAAGAACTCTGCGGCAGCGACCGCAGAGCCTTTCTCTGGCCGCTGGCTGACAGCCCTGCCGATGGCGTACACTTCGTCCATCTGCGGAAGATTCTGCGCAAGAATTGCGGTCAATTCCCTATGCATTGTGCCGTAATCCACAGATTTTCTGACGTTCATGGCTTCTCCTTTCCGCGCTGACGCGCATCGTATATTTCGTCGTTTTGCGAATAGCCTGCTACAATATTTTGTGGTATGATTGCCCCGTTCGTTTGATTCTTGTGAGGGAGGAGCAGTCATGCAGTATACCGATAACGAAGCCGCCCTGATCGGCGGCCTGATCTCAACCTATTTCTTTCAGCCTGCCGTGTCCGCATCTTTGAAGGACGCTTACAGCCGTGTTTTGGAGCATCTGCATCAGAATGCTCTTACTTCTTCTGACCTGCAGCAGATCCGAAAGGCTGTGAATTTTCTGATGCCCATGTGCCAAGCAAACCGGCAGACGCAGCGGGAGCTTATGGGTGTCAATGCAAGGACAACAGCGCTTCTGAATGGCTCAC